>Ga0247611_10000069_pt1 | contig 191281 bp, 139 predicted proteins | sample 177DNAGHGhighgp2_FD_192422 | JGI IMG/M metagenome (GOLD analysis project Ga0247611, IMG submission 192422) | Sheep rumen microbial communities from Palmerston North, Manawatu-Wanganui, New Zealand - 1770 DNA GHGhigh gp2 | ecosystem: Host-associated > Mammals > Digestive system > Stomach >... | reverse complement strand
AAGATTATGAAAAACTGGAAACTCATCATAGGTATCATGGCAACCATCACCCTTATGTGGTGTCATTCGGTCCATGCCCAAGAAACCCAAACGGATTCTACTGAAAACTCAGTTTTCTATACTCGCCTTCTGGCCCGGAGCTACGGCGACAGCATTGTGCTGCGCTGGGCGCCGGAAAAGTCATCCATCTGGATGCTGAGCAATTATTATGGCTGGAATATCGCGTGCTATAAGAACGAAAGCGAGGATGACACGCTGTCCAGCCCCTACCTCAACACCAAACCCATCCGTCCATACACGCTTGAGGAATTCCAACAGCGTTTCGACTCCACCAACCTCATGGCTGGTGTGGCCGCACAAGCCCTGTACGGCCAAAATCCCAACGGAGTGGTGGAACCCCGAAACGGCCAAGGCTTTGAAAACTACATCTTCCGCAAAAACCAGGAGCAGGAACAACGCCAGTTTTTCGCTTACCTGGCCTCTGAAACCAGTCCCGACATCGCCAACGCTTTGGGATTGCGTTTCGTGGACAAGAATGTGAAAAAAGGCGAATTATACGAATATTCCATTTCCTCACTCATCCCCGAAAAATACGCCACTGTCCCGGATGTGACCATAATCGTGGAATGCAAACCTTTTGAAAGGACCGAAGAGGAACTGGTGGCGCCTATTGAAATTATGCAGATAGATCCCTATCGGGCAGTGGTCTATTGGAAAAAGAACAAGTTGTCCGGCTACTACATTGAGCGCAGCAGCAACAAGGGCAAGAGTTGGAAGAAGATGAACGAATCCCCCATATATGGCATGGATCCCAATCCGGGAACGGCTTCCGTATATGGAGAGGAGGTGGAAAAACTGATGAACGAGTATGTGGTTTTCGTGGACTCTCTCGGACTGGACACCACTTACCAATACCGCATCAAGGGTTTTGACGCTTTCTCAGACTATGCCCCCGCGCGCACCTCCGACCCGTTTGAGATGGAAGACCTCATCCCGCCCTTCCCGCCGAGCCTCCACAGTATCTTTCCCGAAAAGAACCAGATTTGCCGTCTGGCTTGGGACAAACCTATCATGGAAAAGGATGTCAAGTGCTTCGTGGTTACCTTCGCCGACAATTGGGATGGGCCTTGGGAGAATGTTTCCGGTCCGCTTTCACCCAAAACCTTCACCTACACCGACAATGAGGCCGGGCAACGTGGCCGCGGTTACTACCGTGTGTTTGTATCCGACGAGAGCGGAAATGTGGCTTACTCCGAAATGGTAATCAACAACATTGAGGATGTCACCCCACCCGCACAACCCTATGGCCTGCGCGCCATGGTGGATACCACCGGCATCATGTACATGGAGTGGAACCCCAACCGGGAAAAAGACCTGCGCGGCTATAAGGTCTATTTCGCAAACCAACTGGACCACGACTTCATAGAGGCGTCCAAAGGGTTCCTTTATGCCAGCTATTTCCTCGACACGGTGGACATCACTATGCTCACACCGCACATCTACTACTATGTGGTGGCCTGCGACAACAGCTACAACTACTCCCAGCACTCCGACACCCTTGAGGTGAAATTCCCTGACCTCAACCCACCGGCAATCGTGCTGTTGGAAGACTTCCGCGTGGACAACGGGGCTGTAACCGCCCGCTGGCGCCGAAGCGTGTCCGACGATGTGGCCAACTACTTCATCTTCCGCAAACCCGAAGGACACAAACACTGGGAATGCATCTATATCGCCACCCCCGATGATGTTGAAGACGGACTCCTCACTTTCCGCGACTACCCCACCCCTTCTTCCACCCCTTACAACTACTGCATAGAAGCTCTTGATTACTCCCAAAAAAGTTCCGGCAAGAATGGCGAATTCACCGTCCAGGTGAAAGGACCTTCCACCATCGATGTGAAAATAAACCTCAAAGCGGCATGCGACAAAAAAACAAAGCGCGCCACACTGACTTGGGACTACCAGTACACCTCCGACCGTGAACATTATGGTGTCATCTACCGTTCCATCAACGGCGGCGAATACCGTGACATTGCCACTTTCAAACGCGGCGAGACGACATTCACCGACTACAAGGTCAAAGAAGGCGAGAAGGTTTCCTATTACATCCAACTGGTTCTGGGCAAAGGTAAGAAGTCAACGCCATCCAATGTCGCCAATGTTTCTATAAAATAGCGATACCTTATCACACAAAAAAGCCCCTTGACATATCAAGGGGCTTTTTTATTGCATTGGTTAAACTAAACCAAACAAATTCCGGCAGGGTTTTAACGAACTCGGGAGTAATACTCGATGCGATGCTCGTAAACATAATCATCACCCTCGCTAGCGTTATAGGCGATTGTCCAGACCTGATTATCCCATTCCGGTTCTGCCTCAACAACTCTCATCTCCAACATACCATCCGCTTTGATGCCTCTCAAGCAGAAATGATCATTGTAATAGCACATATAACCACCGGAAATAAAACTGCCAGATGCTGAATTGCAAGTATATTTGCAATAGTTCTCTGGGTATCTTTCAGACAAAGAAGTAATCTCGCCTGTCAAACCATTTTGAACGGTAAGATCAGCAGGGAATTGGTACTTCCAAGGATAGAAAGTGTAAGACCAAGTGGTCAAACCTTCTCCTTTGCGCAGCATAACGGACTCTTCATCAGCCGTTTGATAATTGTAAATCACTTGAACTGAATCAAGAGACCAAGTCATCTCTTCTTTCACCATTTTTCTTTCTTTCTTGGTCGGACCATCTTCATTTCTGTTACATGAAGTCAGAATGGCACAAAAAGCCATCAAAATCAAAGCAAATTTTTTCATTGTTAAAAAAATAAATTACTATTAAGGGTTAAAAACTTTTGTCCGTTATATCATCCACTTTCCACACAAATGCCCTAAGCCCTTGCTGTTCAGCTGAAACATCAAGTTCATGAATATCTTTCAACAAGGGTTCCACTTTCTCGTCGGGCATAAAAGCCAATACAGCGGAGTTAAGCGTGGGCCAAGCATGTGTTCCGTAATGCGGTTCTCCATTATCAGAACCACGACCCTGGACTTCATTCCAATAGGTGAATCCACGAATCTCATTCTTGTCTAAAATTTCCATTACCTCATCATAGAAGGCCTGGTATAAGGATATGAAGACTGCTTTCATAATAGTATTAGGTTTAAAGTTTAAGGTTTAAAGTTTAAGGTTTACACCTCGTTAACACCCAATGCCTTATTCCGCTCGCGGCGGGCTCGGCGGCGGGCTGCGCCTTTCGCATTCCATTCGGCGAACTTACTGTAGATGATCGGGATGAGGATCAAGGTCACCATGGTGGAGAATGTCAAACCCCAAGCCACGACCATACCCATGGAATTCCACATCTCGGCACCCTCACCCTTGTCAACAGCCAACGGAATCATACCGAGCACCGTGGTCAGCGTGGTCATCAAGATGGGACGCAGACGGGAACGGCCACCGGCCACGACAGCGTCCTTGATGGTCATGCCGCGTTCCACACACAAACTGGTGTAGTCAATAAGCACGATACCGTTCTTCACCACAATACCAATCAACATCATCAAGCCAATCAATGCCATGATACCCAATGCGGTGCGTGTCACAGCCAAACCAATCAACACACCCGTGAGGGCGAAGAGAATGGATAACATGATGACGAACGGATAGGTGAAGGATTCGAACTGGGCGGCCATCACCACATAAACCAAAATGATAATCAGGGCCATCAACATGAACATATCGCCGAAGGCGTCCTGCTGATCTTCCCAAGTACCACCAATCTTATAGTCCAATGTGGGCGGAATGTCCATCTGATCCAACTCATGCTGTGCGGAGGCCACCAATTCGCTCAACACAGCACCCTTGGCCACCACACATGACACTTTAACCATACGCTCACGGTCCTTACGGACGATGGTAGGCGGGGTGAATGTCTCTTCCACCGTGGCCACATCACCCACACGGATACCTTTACCCATGTTGTTGTACATCAAGATGTTTTCAACCGCATGGATATCATCACGGAACTCCGGAGCATAACGCACACGGATGTTGTACTCATCACCGTCCTCACGGAATTTGGAGGCGGTGTAACCATTGAAACGGTTGCGCACATAACTGGCGGCAGTTGTGGAGTTAAGTCCGTTCTCGGCCAACTTTTGGCGGTCAAAGACCACTTCCAACTCAGGAGTATATTCATCACGGCTAATCACCACCTCGGAACAGCCCTCCACCTGACGCATACGCGCGGCGAGGTCAGCGGCAAACTGGTCAGTAGTATTAAAATCATAGCAGTACAACTCAATATCCACCGTTGACTGTCCACCCATATTGCCTTGACCGGTGGAAACCGTGGAGGACACAATCTCAATATGATTGCGCAGGATTTCACGAATACCATCGGAAATCTCCGTAATAAACTTGTCACGCTCCGTCTTTTTCACCAAACGGATGTTGAAGGAGAGCAGGTGGGTTCCGTTTTCACGCATCAAGCTGAAGGTGTTGTCCTCGTCAGGCATACCCACAGAATAGTTGATGGTCTTGATCTCATCCGGGTACTTCGCGCGCATCTCCTCCACCAACTGGTCGCCCAATGCCTTGGTGGTTTCCACGCGCGTGCCTTGCGGCAACTTCACCGTGACACTCAAACGGGCGTTATCCTGTGTGGGGAAGAACTCCGTAGGGATAACCTTCAGCAAGCAAAGACTGACCAAGAAAACAGCCGATGCAATGCCCACGACCGTTTTCCGGTGATTGACGCACCAGCGGAGCAAACGGGCATAACCCTCGTCCAAACGGATAAGGAATTTCTCAATAGGACCATAAATTTTGGCAAACCATTTGCTCTTTTTCGGATTCTTCTTCAAAAGAAGCGAACAGAGCATCGGGGTCAGCGTCATAGCGGCCGCCAGAGAGACGGCAATCACAATGGTGACAATCCAACCCAACTGTTTGAAGAGCACACCAGCCATACCGGTCAGGAAGGTCAGCGGCAAAAACACGGCGATAATCACCAAGGTGGAAGCGATAATGGAAAGCGACACCTCGCTGGTGGCGAACACGGCCGCCGCCTTGGGTTTTGATCCCCGCTCAATATGGGTGGTGATATTCTCCAACACCACAATGGAGTCATCGACCACCAGACCGATGGCGATAGAGATAGAAGACAATGAAATGATATTCAATGTATTACCCGTCGCTAAAAGGTAGATGAACGCCGCAATCAAGGAGACAGGCACCACTATGGCAATGATGATGGTGGCACGCCATCTTCCCAAGAAGAAGAGCACCACAATCACGACCAACAGTAAGATAATGAGGATGGTTTCCTCCAAACTGTCAATGGTATTGGTAATGTTATCGGAGTTGTCAACCAGCACATTCAATTTCACATCGGCAGGCAGGGAACGCTGAATATCGGGCAGTTCCTTCAGCACCTTCTTACAAATCTGCACCGTATTGGCACCCGTTTGCTTTTGGATGATGACCATAGCGCCGCGTTCGCCATCCGTATAGGACTCCTGCATACGCTCTTGGAGCGTATCGCGCACCACGGCCACATCTTTCAGGAAAACATTCTTGTTGTTGAAACTGCCCACGACCACATTCTCCATCTCATCAGCACTGTCGAACTCGCCGTCCACACGCATGGAGTATGTTTTGGAACCCACATCCATGATACCGAGGGAGACATTGCGGTTTTCAGCGCCAAGGACTTGTGCGATGGCTTCAATGGTGAGATTGTAACTCTCCAATTTGTACGGATCGCAATAGACCTGGATTTCGCGCTGCGGAGCACCGGCAATGGACACCGCACCCACACCGCTGATACGGCTCAAGGGTGAGGAAACCTTGTCGTCCAATATCTTATACAACGCTTGTGTGCTCTGTCCCGACTGCACCGAAAGCATCATGATGGGCATGTCGTCAGCGCTGAACTTGAACAGGTAGGGTTGGTTGGCGCCATCGGGCAACGCCGACTTCACCATATCCAACTTGTCGCGCACATCGTTGGTCTTTTGTTCTATATCCACACCGTACTCAAACTCCAGATAAACAATGGAATAGTTCTCCTTGGAGTTGGAGGTGATGTGCTTAAGGTCACTCAGGGTGTTGAGCACATTCTCAATGGGTTTGGAAACATTGTCCTCAATATCTTCCGCACTGGCACCGCCATAGACGGTGAGCACCATAATGGTATTGCTGTCCATGTGGGGGAAGAGGTCCACCGGCAGCTTGGTCAGGGAGAAGATGCCGATGATGATAACGGCAATGTAGATTAACCCTGTCATGATGGGTCTTGCGACCGATTTCTGGTATAAGCTCATATTTCTTTTTTGTCTATTCATTGTCCAAGGATGGTGGCGCTCGTTCCTCGCACCTTACCCTTGGCTACCGAGCTCTTGTCCCTACGGGACTGCTCAAGGAATAAAAATTAAATTATTTCTTTTCCACATTCACCTCCAAACCGTCCTTTAGACGGGCGAGGCCGGTGGTGGCCACCATATCGCCGTCTTGAACATTGCCGGAAATCAACTCGTATGCCTTGTCCAAATGGCGGCCAATCTCCACCTTATTGAAGGAGACCTTGCCGTTCTTATACACATAAACATAACGGTTACCGGAACCCTGCTGGCGGAAGATGGCCTCGTCAGGCACCACCACATGCTTCTGGGTACCGAAGTTGATGGTCACGCGGGCGTACATGCCCGGGCGCACGCGACTGTCGGCGTTGGGCAACTGCACCTCCACAGGGAAAGTGTGCGTGGCACCATCCATCGTCGGGTAAATCAAACTGATTTTGCCCTTGAACTCCTCATCGCCGTAAGCATCCACCTTGACGGAAACCGGTGTGCCCACCTTAACCTGTTTGAACAGGGCTTCCGAGAGATTGATGTTCATCTTCACAGGCGTAATCTGCTGCACCTGCACTACAGGAAGACCACCGTAAAGGTCACCGCTGTCGTAATTACGCTGCGTCACCACGCCGGAAATCGGGCTGATGAGGCGTGTATTTTCCAACAGATTGTCGTAGGTGGTCTGCGCCACATCAAGTTGCGTCTTCATCGCATCCCAATCCGACTTGGAGCATCCGCCCACTTTGTAAAGTTCGTCAATGCGCTGGAAACTTGTCTTCAGGTTGTCGAGTTGCGCTTTCGATTGCTTAAGGCTGTTCTCATTCATCTGAACCAGCACCTTGCCCTTGGCAACGCGATTGCCCACTTCAACATAGATGCGGTCAATACGCCCGCCTGTAAGCGGAGCGATGTTGTTCACGGCATTGGCCTCCACGATAGCGGTGTACTCGTAAGTCTGGTCCACATCCTCCACATGCACTTGCTGCGTGCGGATGGTCATCTTTTGGTCACCAGTGGTGACAGCCTCTTTCTTCTTGCAAGCGCCCATGACGAGCATGGCGATTGCCAACGATACAGTTATGTAGGTGATTCTTTTCATATTGTGTGTTATTATTCTCTTTTTCTTTTCCCCCACACTGCGCGACTTCGTCGCTTGTGCAGGATTTCTTTCTTCATCCTCATTCCCCACACTGCGCGACTTCGTCGCTTGTATGGGGTTAATTGCACTTTGTGCGTTTCGTCTCTTCGAGACTCTCAAGGTATTAACTTCAACTCTCAGGTCTCCAGTCTCGGTTCTCAGTTCTCAGGTTTTCAATCTCCAATCTCAAGTCTCAAGTCTTCAATCTCTCATCTCTTACCTTTCCACTCCCATCGTCGCATCCAAGTTTGCCTTGGCGGTGAGATAGTTGAAAATGGCTTGGCAGTAGGTGAGTTGCGTGCTGGTGAGTGTCAGTTCGGCATTGTTCAAGTCCAGCCATGTGTTCATGCCCACTTCGTATTGTTTTTGCGCAATTTCGTATGCTTTCTGTGCCTGAATCATCGTTTCACGGTCGGCGGCAATGTCCTCAATAGCCTGCTGCATGTCATTCAGATAACTCTGCACCCCGATGCGTAAGTTGCGCTCCACATCCAACCGCTGGTCTTTCATATTGGCCAAATTCAAGTCCGCTTGTTTGAGCTTGTACGAGGTAGCCACCCAAGAGATAATGGGCACCTGCAGCGACAAAGCCACATACGAATAGGGATAATTCGTGAATTGCTGGCCATCGTCGCCCATGCCAGAGTACTGGAAACTTCCCGCCAGCGCGAGCATCGGGCATGTGGAACCGATCATCAGTTTCTTGGATTGCTCCAATTGCTGGATGCCCAAATCCAGTTGACGGAGGGCGGAATTGTAGGCCAGTTGCATATCTTTCTCATCGGGCATGGTGGCGTTGAGCACACCTTGCTCATAATCGACCAGTTCGCCATCAAAGATGACGGGCTCGTCCATATTCATGCCCAACAGCACCTTGAGGCGCATGGCAGCCAGGCGCATGGCCTTGGCTGCGGAGGTGACCGCAGGACGCTGGTTCTGCAAGGCCACATCGGAACGCAGTTTCTCAAACTCGGACACCAACCCCTGACTGTAAGAGTTGGTAACCAACTGGTTACTGGCCTCCATTGTAGCGTAGCTCTTCTGCAGCACATCGTACGACTGTTTGGCCAACAAATACATATAGTAGGCCTGTTTCACCTGATTCACCAGTTCCAGTTTGGAGGAACGCGCCGACTCTTGGGCCAATTCAATATCCATGGCACTGAGTTTGAGATTGGACCACAAGGCAGGGGCAATCAGCGGCAAGCTCAAGTTGGCACCGGCGGAATAGGTGTTGTCGCGGCCCACCTTGATGTTCATCGTCTGCCCGCCCATATCCATGGACATGGTCTGTTTCAGCAGCGTGCGGTTGTAATTGGCCGCAATAGACACATCAGGAAACAGCGCCGCAATCTGCTCTTTCTTATATATTTGCTTGATTTGCACATTGCGGTCCGCGATGCGCATCGTGGGCGTTTCCGACAAGGCAATCTCAATCGCCCTGTTCAAATCCACATGGATGGAGTCCTGTGCTTGCGCGCTCAACAGCAGAACTGATGAGCAAAACAGAAGCACCAAGAGAATATTTTTTTTCATTTTCCGCAAAAAATTATCTTTTTTATCTTTAAAATTAAATATTAAACAATTAATAAACAACAACTTACATACCACACAGTACATTTGTTCAATAAAGCGGCAAAGATAGAAAAAAAAGTTTATGTGTGTATTTTTTACACATGATATTTTGATTTTTTTTATTTTTGCCGGCGAAATGGTTTCAAATCATGAATTAACGATGGGAAAGAGAGGCATTTATCAGTATGATTATTGGCGTCCTGCGGTAACGGTGGACAATGTGGTGTTCGCTTTTGACGGCACCCAACTCAGCATCTTGCTTATCCGTAGGGGTAACGAGCCGTACAAAGGATGCTGGGCCTTCCCCGGTGGTTTTCTGGATGAAGACGAGACTTTGGAGGAAGCGGCGCGGCGGGAGTTGAAAGAGGAAACGGGACTGACAACGAAATACATGACGGAGATCGGAACTTTCAGTGACCTGAACCGAGACCCGCGCGGGCGCACTATTTCCACCGCTTTCGCGTCTGCCATCCATCCCTCCCAAATCCATGCGGTGGCCGGTGATGACGCTGCGGAAGTCCGCTGGTTCCCTATTAATGAGATGCCCCAACTGGCCTTCGACCACGAGAAAATCTACCGCAAAGCCCGTCTTATGCTTCGGTTAGGTTTCATGACCTCGCCGGTGGCTTTCGTATTGCTGAACGACACCTTCACTCTGCCTGAAATGCAACGGCTCTATTCAGCCGTGTTTGACCGCGAATTCGACCGTCGCAACTTCCAAAAAAGATTTCTCGCATCCGGTATTCTTTCCACTGTGGCGCCACAAGATGGAAAGAAGCGCACTCCACATTCCCCCATCTATTACCGTTTCAACGAGGCGGGATATGCGCAGTTCCGGGAGAAAGTGATGAAGTGCTAAACGTCTTTCTTGTTGGAATCCCCATTCTTGTATTTTTCCATCAAGCGGATCATAGCGGGGCTGCGTTCTCGCGATTGATACCGGAAGGGTACAAATTGCCAATAATATTATAAAAAAATCGCGGCAACAGCGTAACCTTTTGTTATTTTTGCGTCATAATATAATTCACATCGCAAATGGACAAGGCTAAGTTCTGGGAACGGCAATATAACAAGCACATTCAGAAGATAATCGGAGTGTGCTACCGGTATGTTAACGATAGGCTGACAGCCGAGGATTTGGCGCATGATGCATTTCTGAAGGCAATCGAAAAGGCAGACACATACCAAGCGTTTGGGCGGTTCGAATCCTGGCTAACACGCATCGCCGTCAACCAATCCATTGACTATCTGCGGAAAAGGACGGACAGTGTCCCCATAAATGAAGAAGCGGTCAGCGATGCGATGTGTGAAAATGAGGACGACTCATGGCTGGCTGGAGCTGAGTTCACGCAATCCGAATTGGTGGAGATTATCGGAAAACTGCCCGAGCGGCAGCGCACCGTGTTTGAGTTGTATGCCATCGACTCCCGGCCACACACCGAGATCGCGCAAATGCTCGGCATCACGCCCAACAACTCAAAGGCGCTGCTTTTCCGAGCGCGACAGAGCCTCAAAAAACTTCTCCACGCCAAAGTCCACGAAAAAGAAAAACGCAAAAAAGGAATCCTTATGATTTTAATGATTTTCACCTTGACTTCCGCTCGTCCTGCGGGCATTGACAAACTTTTCCGCAAGGGGCTTGGCAGCTTGCGAATGCCGCCAAGCGCACCCCTACCCGCCAGTACCATCCGGCAGGCGGCCGCCACCTCGCCCTCCGGCGCAGGCGTGACACTCGCAGCGCACAAAACCGCCATTGCACTCGCGGCGGCCGCCGGGCTCGCGGGAGGTGCGTGCGCGTGGCAAATCGCGCGCACCCAGCCGTCGCAATCCTCCCCGACCCCACCCGCCCCGGCAACGGCAACCTGCCCCGCCACGGCACGGACCTGCACCAAAGAGACTGAACCGGCAACAGCCAATAGCGTGCGCCGGAGCACGAAAAACAAGCCCATAACGGTTACCCAAGAGGTTGAGGTTCGGGAAACGGTTATTGTCCGCGACACCGACATTGTGAAAGACACCATCTATCTGTTCGGCAAACCATGAACCATCACATCCGCATATTGGCTCTGCTCCTGGTGCTCGTTCTCGCCTTGCAGGCACGCGCCCAGCACGCCGACACACTGTACGAGTTGCGCCGGCAGGTGGTCTATGACACTATTAAGGTGCGCGACACCGTGCGCATCCACGACACGCTCTATCTGGCCGACTACATCCACAACCGTGAATTGGAGGAACTGTTCTACAAACTGAAGGGCTCGGATGCCGCCTCCGCCCCCGACTCGCTGCGCAAAATGTGGGAACAGACCGTAACCTTTTTGGAAAAACGCGTCCTAATGGATGAAACCACAAATTCCGCCACTATGGACAGCATCCGAAAATATGGGGTCGCGGGATTGCTCATCCTGGGACTGAACGCCCTGACCACCGCACAAACCGACAGCACTCTGACCTCGCACCACGACAACAACCCACACACCACCACAGCGCCAGTTGACCATCCATTCGATGGATTCCATTTCGGCTACACCCTGCAATTGGATGTGATACATCCTATCACCACTCAAAATCTGATAACCCAAGAACTCGGAAGAAAATATCCTTTACCTTCTTTCCATGCCGGGCTGGAGTTCTCTTACAATTTTGCCGACTACTTTGGGGTGTCCGCCGCACTGAACTATGGCACATTAGGAGGCGTTAATCTGAAAAAATACGGTTTTTCCCTTCCGCTGAAATTTGAGTTTCACTATCCTGTCACTCCAAAAATTTTGCTGACTGTCAGTACAGGTGCACGGCTTCGTTTGCCCATACAGACCTTCATAACAGGTTTCAACTGTGAATACGGCATGCATAAAGATGTCATTGGATCTCACACTCTTCTCCCAAGCCAATTAGAACGTTTGGTTGCCGATGCCGACAAAAACATGCCTTATGCAGACATCCTGCTGGATATGGGGCTCTATTACCAACTCCCCAATGAGGATTTCCTGCGATTCACCACAGGAATAAATATGGCTACTGAAGAGCAAGAAAAGGGTTTGTGGTTTGACATTTCCAGTCCTGACAACTCTCCAACACCTCATCGATTCTATTCTCACATCAACCATTTCCTCTATTTACAGATGGCTTTTATCCACAGTTTCAGCAAAAAACGGTTGGTAATGCGGGCGCGTCCTCACTGGAGCACGGATGAGGGCATGAAATTGCGCCACGAGGCCCGTCTGGAAGTCGGCGACCCATTCGGTGCCATATTTTGGATGCGTCTCAACAAACGCCAATACCACACTCAAGATGCCGTTGCACACGCTTTCACCGCCAGCCCCACCATCTCCCTGAACTATCACTACCGGCTGACCAGATGGCTGTGGGCCGGCCTCATGGTCAATTACGCTTACGCCAAACAGCTCGCCGATTACACATATTGGGATCAAATAGTTGAGAACCGTCATTTTATCACCATCATGCCGGAATTGCGATTCTCCTACCTCAACCGCCCGCATGTAACCCTGTACTCCGCGCTAGCCGCCGGAATAACTACCAGTGTAGGAGGCCAATATGGCATCATGACTAACTACAAAAAACTCCCCATAACTTTCTCCTCATTCCAGTTCACCGCATTGGGCATACGGGCGGGGCGCGACCATCTTTTCGGCACTTTCGAGGCCGGCATCGGCATCAAGGGGTTCGCTTCATTAGGCATCGGATATGCATTTTAATATAATCAACTAAAACAAACATCATGAAAAAAAGCATCATTCTCATTACCATAATCGCCATCACTGGCCTCAGTCTGTCGGGATGCCAGAAAATCCACCAATGCCGATGCTATTCCGGCTTCACAAATACCGTTGTGGACTCTCTGTTATGGGATAGCGTTGGAAGACCTATCTATGTAAAAGACATTCACAAAAACATAAGCCAAAACTTATCCCATTCCAATCCTGAACATCCCGCTCAACTCAAAGTGTATTTTGATACCCGTGAATCCGCGGTAGAATGCTCCTACTGGAATCATTACGACACTGGACAATATAACGCTGAACTTGGCATTCGAATAGGTTCCTTTATAGAATGTCAAGAAAAATAAAAAAAAAATTTCCCATAATGCTATCGTATTAAAAAAATTGTATTTTTGCGGTGATATTATTTTGATATTATTTTAATCACCTCAAAAACACATAACATTATGGAATCCAAGGAATTCAACAAAACCATGACCGCAGGAAACAATGGTTTTCTGCACCTTTTCATCAACCTTGCGCTGCTGGCACTCTCCATCTGGCTGATTGTTTGCTTCGCCAAATTCGACTGCATGCTGGATGCGGAAGGCGAACCAACAGCGTGGATCCTGCTGCCCATCCTCACGGGCTCATTCCTCCTGTTCGTATATATCCTTGATTTGGCTGGATTTATGATTGTGCAGCCCAACGAGTCCCGAGTTCTCACCTTCTTCGGCAAATACTCCGGCACGGTGAAGCAAAACGGCTTTTTCTGGGCCAATCCTTTCTACAGCAAAGAGAAACTCTCGTTGCGCGCCAAGAACATGGATGTGGAACCCATCAAGGTGAACGACAAAAACGGCAATCCCATTATGATCGGTCTGGTGCTGGTATGGAAAATCAACGACACCTACAAGGCCTGTTTCGAAGTGGATTCGGATGTGCGCAGTACCATCACAGAAAATTCGATGAAGTCGGTCAAGAGCTTCGACTCGTTTGTACGGGTGCAAAGCGATGCCGCCTTGCGTAAAGTGGCGGGCATGTATGCGTATGACAACATGGACCGCGACGATGAGGAAGTAACCCTGCGTTCGGGTGGCGAGGAGATCAACGACCGGCTGGAAGCGGAATTGCGCAAGCATCTGGAGATTGCCGGCATTGAAGTGGTAGAAGCACGCATCAACTACCTGGCCTACGCCGCCGAGATTGCCAGCGTGATGCTGCGCCGCCAGCAAGCCGACGCCATCATCTCCGCCCGCGAGAAGATTGTGGAAGGAGCCGTCAGCATGGTGGATTTGGCTCTGAAGAAACTGTCGGAGGACAAGATCGTGGAACTCGACGAGGAGCGCAAGGCCGCCATGGTCTCCAACCTTCTGGTGGTGCTCTGCGCCGACGAATCCGCCTCACCGGTCATCAACACGGGGACATTATACCAATAATCATTGCAACGACACACGGCTGAGATTATCGTAAAGACGCACGGCCAATAATATTTGTAAAGACGCACGGCCGTGCGTCTCAACTAAAATACTAAATATGAAAAAAAACTTCGCTCTTCGCGTGGATTCCGACATTTTCGATGCCATTGAGAAATGGGCCGCGGACGAATTCCGCAGCGCGAATGGGCAAATTGAGTGGATTTTGTCCACCGCGCTGAAAAAGGCGGGACGGCTGCCGAAGAAAAAAGAAAAAACTGATGACAACAACAAGAAACAGCAACCTACAGAATAGGTTGCTGTTTTTTTATCTGACAATCCTCCACTCCCCCGGCTGGAGCTCTCCCAGACTGAGGTCGCCGATTTGGACGCGGATTAGCCGCAATGTCGGGAAGCCGACCGCGGCGGTCATGTGGCGCACCTGGCGGTTCTTGCCTTCGGTGAGGGTGAGGCGGACCCAGCTGGTGGGGATGTTAGCGCGATAGCGGATGGACGGCACGCGCTCCCAGAGGTTCTCCGGCGGCATCGCTCGCTCGGCTTTGCATGGGCGGGTGCGGTAACCCTTGATGACAACCCCCTTAGCCAGTTTTCGTAGGGCTTCGTCCGTGATTTCGCCATCCACTTGGGCGAGGTAGGTGCGCGGGTGGGCATTCTTCGGGTCCAGCAGGCGTTTCACCAACCGTCCGTCGTCGGTCAGCAGCAGGGCGCCCTCGCTGTCGTGGTCCAGCCGACCCGCAGCATAGACGCCGGGCGGAAATCCGAACTCGTTGAGGGCCCGATGCCCCGCCTCAGGGGTGAACTGGCTCAGCACGCCGTAAGGTTTGTTGAAGAGGATGACCATAAGGATTCTTTTGGCGGCAAAGATAGGTTTTTTAGGGGATTGTGCGGCATAAAAAATATAGAGACATTGCGTACAATGTCTCTACAAAGGTTGCGGAGAGAGAGGGATTCGAACCCCCGGAGGTGTGACCCTCAACGGTTTTCAAGACCGCCGCATTCGACCGCTCTGCCATCTCTCCAAAACAGGGCGCAAAAATAACATTTTTTCCCTTTCAGTCCTTTTTATGCCGATAAGTTTTTCTAAATAATTGTCATTTAGATATTTAAACCCTTCTTTTGGAAATATGCCCATTCGCTAATATTTCAAACCCGTCCCCCAAATTGAAACAGTTCCGGATATTCTCCGGCGTGAGCACCGCATCCCTGACATCGTGCTGCAAAACAACACCATCCTTCACCAACAAAGCGTGCGTGGCATACTCTATGGCAATCGGGAAATCGTGCATGATGATAACCACCATCACCCCCTGGCGGTTCAACCCCGCCAAAATATCCATAATCTCATACCGGTGCGACACATCCAAATTGGACAAGGGTTCGTCTAACAGCATAATGGGCGTCTGCTGCGCCATGGCGCGCGCAATGAGCGAACGCTGTAGCTCTCCCCCACTCAACTCCCGCAACAAACGGCTACGCAAATGCGTAAGATTGCACCTTTTCAACATCTCACACACCACCGCATCATCCTCCATCGTGGGCAACTGCCACTTCTTCTGATAAGGATACAACCCCATCATCACCAGATCATAGACGGTTATGTCAAACACATTATCCTGACGCTGAGGCACATACGAAACCAACTTGGCCAGTTCCACTGTCTCATAGTCGCGGATGGACTTCCCATTGACACGAATGTCTCCAGACGAGAAAGACAACAGCCCGCAAATACACTTCAGTAGCGTGGTTTTGCCAGAACCATTGGGTCCCATCAGGGCACAGAATTCCCCATCGGCAATTTCAGCCGACAGGTTCTGAAACAACGGCGACTCGTCATATCCAAAAGTAATATGGTCAATCTCGATACGGTTCATTGTTCCTACTCAAAATAGCGCTTAAGTTCTTCTGTTCCAATTATATGAAGAATACTCTTTTCCGAAGGCGAAGTGGCCGGGCAATCGCAGCGGAACAACTCTTCCAAAAATGCCCGCACTTCAGGTGCACTCTTGGGCACGGGATAACGGCTACGGTTCTGCCGCGCCATACAAATGGCCATGTTGCGGTTTTTGTCCGCCCGATACAGGAACTGGTTCGACTTGAACGAGTCTAAAGCGTTTTCTATAAGCGACTGGATATCACCACTTTCACCATCATTTGGCGTACCATTGACAGCAAAATGTGTGTTGTCCATCTTCTCCAACTCATACCCGAGTTTCCGGAAATCCTCTTTCAATGAGTCCGCCAAATCGGCCTGCGCGGGTGTCAAAGTTATGGTGTCCGGGAAAAGACTCTGCTGAACGCGGATTGGGGTGCTGTCTAACGCCGACAGATAACGGTCATAAAGAATGCGTTCGCGAGCATTCAAGACATCCACAATGAATGCCTGGTCATCTTGCTTGAAAAACACATATCGCCCACCCATAACGAAGAATTCCAGGTCCTCGGGAATGACGGTTTTACTTTCCTCGTCAGCGCAGGATATCAGTTCCTCCGATTCAAGTTGGCGGCCTTCATTGTTTTCAACCGTCTGTGTATTAAGCCCTTTCAAAAAATCATCCCATCCGCCCATACTGGTGTGTTCTTTCCAGGAAGCGTTTCCGGAAGAGAAACCGCCGAAAGAGCCGCTGGTCTTCGGGCGGGCAGGAACGGTATCGAAAGGATTGTAGTTGGGATTTACTCCGGTGCTCGGCATCACGATAGGATGTCCGGCCGGGCGCTCCGGAGGCACAAGTCCCTGCTCGGTGTCAAAATCCAACTGCGGAGTCAGCGACATGGTGCCCAGCGATTTCTTCACCGCCGCATTCAGGAAACCGAACATCAGCTTCTCATCCTGCAACTTCACTTCCACCTTGGTTGGACTCACATTGATATCTATCGCCGAAGGATCTATCTCTATCTCAATAAAATACGCAGGCCTATACCCTTGCGGAATCAACTCCTGGTAGGCCGTTTCCACCGCATAGTTCAACAGGTTATGGCGCACATAACGGTGGTTGATGAACATATACTGCTCACTTTTCTTCTTCTTGGCATTCTCAGGTTTTGCAATAAAGCCACTAATGCTCATAAACTCCGTACTTTGCTCCACCGGATAGAGTTTCTCCTTGAAATGATTGCCAAAAATATGGATAATGCGCTGCTTGAAATTGGATGGTTGCAGCTGCAAAAGGGCTTTCCCGTTATGATAGAGTGAAAATTCCAAGTCGTGATGAATCAGCGCCACGCGATAAAACTCCTCCTCGATATGCGTCATCTCCACATTGTCGGATTTGAGGAAGTTGCGGCGCGCGGGCACATTGAAGAAGAGGTTTTTCACAGACACGGAGGTGCCGTCTTGTGCGGCAATTACCTCGTGCGCCTTCACTTGCGAGCCCTCCATAAGGACGAGCGTTCCGGTAGGTTCCTCCGGGCGTTTTGTTTTCAGTTCCACATGGGCGATGGCCGCTATAGAGGCCATGGCTTCGCCCCTAAATCCTTTTGTGGTAATATGATAGAGGTCGTCGGCGCTCTGCAGTTTGGAAGTGGCGTGCCGCTCGAAGCACATGCGCGCATCGTTGAACGACATGCCCTTGCCGTTGTCAATCACTTGTATCAGGGTGCGTCCGGCATCTTTCACAATGAGTTGGATGGAGGTTGCTCCGGCGTCCACGGCGTTTTCCAGAAGTTCCTTCACCACGGAGGCAGGCCGTTGCACCACCTCGCCGGCCGCTATCTGGTTAGCAACCGCATCCGATAATAGTTTTATGATATCCATATTGTTTGTTGAGACGCACGGTCGTGCGTCTTTACGAGATTATGCGAAAAATTTAAAGAAAATGATACCCAAAACCACAGCGAAGAACAGCATGGTCACGATGGTGAGCCACGGGATATGCTTGTCGTTCTTGTCATGGCGGCGTTTGCTGTTCCATTCTCGGTGCAGTTCATTGGCGAAATCCCTGCGGTGGTCGTCCGTAGGTTTTTGTTCGTCCGGGGTATAGAAGCGAGGTTTGTAATTGAACTCGCGGGGTTCGGGTTTGTTGAAATTAAACAGTGCCATAATCGTTTTGTTTTTATGGTGCAAAAGTACAATTATTTTAAAACAAAAATCAAAAGTTTAAAGCAATGCTATTTAAAATACTCATACAAGAAAAGAGGAAAGGCATTTAAGATGGCAACGAGACAGTCATCCTTTTGAACATATTTTGTCAACTGATTCTCGAAAATGGATTGTTGACTGACATCCTCTTTCTTTGCAGGCATCTCATTTCTGCCTGTACAGATGTAATTGGCTTTGGAAACGTTCTGTTGTTTCAGAAAATGCCAATTATTTTTTATCCTATTTTTTTGATCCGAGGAGACTTTTGATAATCTCAGTTCCCCACTCTTCCTGTTTACAGGCAAAACAGCGAAGTCCATACTCTTATAGAAAGGATATTCTATAGTGAGCCAATGTTTGAAATTGTCACATACTTCTCGTTTTACATCATAGTTCACATAGTTTTTGTCAGGAAGTTCTCCCGTACAACGCAAAGATTCCAACATAGGATAGTTGATGTACAGTTTCCCGTTTTCGTTTTCGTCGTTAAAAAACGACAGCATCTCTTCCACTTGACGATTAGCCTCATCAAGTGATATATTCGCATTCTGGAAATCATAGTCAAAAAACAAATAAACCTCTGAAATATCCGCCACATCGGTTACATCTGCCAACGGATTTTTTCCGTCAAATTCCCGTCTATCCCGAATAACAGACACAATATCTTCCGTAAAATCGGATGCCTGCATTAACCGAAAAAGTTCGTAAATGTTTTGGTTGAAGCAGCATATCCTTCTTTCATTTTTTTTAAAGAAAAGGTGCTCCAATGTCTTAAAAACATAAGATTCGTCCGTTCCTTCAAAAACAAACAGTATCATTCAAAAGTCCCTCCTCTGTACAACTTTTCAATATTATGACCTTGACGTAATTCTTTGTTTGTCAAGTTTCCAAGCGATTTAATTGCATTGTCTTTAATCTCAAAGTTGCAATCCGGGCGCAATAAGTCATTAGTCATCAACATGGTATTATGGGTCGTCAAAAAAATCTGACAATTCAAAGCAAAAAGTCGTCGACAAACATTGCGAGACAACTTGAAATGATAAAAAGCGTCAAATTCATCGATGAAAACAAATTTTGCTGCATCCATTTTTGTAATCCAAAAATAAAGCAGTTCCAAGGAATCTGTTCCCGTAGAAGATATTTCACGAAATGAAATTTTAGAATTCCCAATTCTGCAAAATAAAAATTTGTCGTTGATGTTAGGTTTCACAAAATCAAATTGTTGGTTGCTGACATCAACTAAAAATTGTCTAAAATCGTCAACTAGATTATTCCTGATTATGTATTCATCGAGATATGTCACGTTCGTTTCCAAGCCAATATACTCAGTCACATTAAGACATCTAAACCATAGCATAGAATTGGCGAATCGTTGAAGTTGAATCAAGTAATGATCCTCGGAAAGAGGAACCGCGGCCAACAAATAATTTACAATAGAAACATTGTTGGCATTGCTCGCCAAGTTTTTAATAACAGCTGGGTCCAAATGAGAAAACTCCGAGGAAAAGAAAGTCAAAGAGTTTTCAGCCTTCACAAAAATTTTTTTGTTACCTACCTTCAACGATTCGGACAACAGAGCTCCTTGCTGGTTCTTACTATAAGAATACACAATAGTCTTGTCAGTAAAAACAAAAGAGTAACTGAATTCTACTGGTTCCGACTGCTTGCCAGCAAAAACAAAATTGTCATAATAGTTAGGCTTTTTCCATTTCTGGGACAAATGATTCACAATGTCGAAAATGGCTAAACCAAAGTTCGTTTTGCCAGATCCGTTTGGGCCATAGATGATGCCGTTTTTGATTACACCATCTTTAATGGCAAAAGAATTGAATTCGTAGTTGCTTGGTTTTGACAAATCCCATTCGATTTTTTTTGCGAAACCGCGATAATTTTTGACAGAAAATTTTGCAAGCATTTTCGTTGTTTTTATTCGCGGCAAAAATAATAAAAAAAACAACATCCGTAATTTTTTTACGGAAAAATGTTATATTCCTTTCAGCGGATTTTCAAAGCACATTCGATGTCTTGAACTCCACCAGCACTTTGTCGCCTTTTTTTCAGAAAAAACAGTATTTTAAACTAATTATATACAGCTTTTGAAATATGGTTGTTAATATCTGTATATGTCATGGTAGAATTATCCAAAAAAGTGAATACTACCTTGGTAACACGAACACTTTCAATTATTTCATTTTTGTTATAGTACAATTCATCAAAGTCGAAAGTGGCTCTTTCTCCTGGTTCAATTGGACCGATACATTTACCACCAGACATTGCTCTCCCAAAATAGTCTTTTTGCAAATCTCCGAATGTGTTATACGCCTTGGTATCAAATTGAATATACTTGATTGTTTTGTTAAAACAATTAAAGAACTCCAATTCAAGACCAATATAGTTAAGGTTGTCTCCAAAAGAATATTTTTTATCAACTAAAAAAATCTTCTTTTGTTTCCATTCTTTGTATAATTGTTCCAGGGCATCCGACAGTTCCTTTATACGCTTTAATGCTGCAGCAACCCTAATCTCTGTTGCAATGGAATCTGCCACTCTCGCTTTCTCTTTTCTAATATAGAAGCCCTCAGAACCGCGTCTGTCCAAATATTTGCAATAATCGTGATAGGTGATAATGCTAGAACCATTGGGAACCTCTATATGCTTTAGCTTATCAACATCGTATGAAGCTAATTCAACTTCTTCGCCGAAGTGCCAACCTTTGGTCTTTGTGAACATATAAATAGTATCGTCTTCATCTATCTTTGGTACGTAAATTTTGGATGTTACAGTGAATGCGTGCAACAAACTATCTTCTTGTTTGTCTGCTATTTTTCGATTTTCAATAGCTGCATATATTGAAACCATATCTCTCTCCGAGTAAAAGTCATTGGAATCAAGCATAGCAACTCTGACTGAAAATTCCGGATTTGATTTACTACTATTCAATGTACCCTTAATCTTCAAATCTTTATAATAATCAAATTCACATTCTGTCCACTGAACTTTATAAGCGCAATCTGCAAACAACTGTAAATCATCAATTGTGGTAAATCCATACCAAGAATTGGCATATTGTCTCAGTCTTTCTTTTTTCAAATAGCAATATCTTTCATTACATTCATCAACTATATTAGAAAGAGCACTGAGATTTTTCATTTGACTTGCAAGATTTCTCGTGATTCTATCCAGCTCCATAGTTTGAATTTCTTGATGATTTGAGTTTTCACATATAAAAAGGAAAAAATCACGATTATTATACTTGAATTGCAAATACGATTTTTCTTTATAAACATAATAGCCAACTATTACGAATTTGTTTTCCTTAGCAAAGATCTGCGTGTATTCTTCCGAATCAAATGGTAGCAATTTCAATTTCCCCTTGCTATTCTGATAATAGACTTGCAACCTGTAAAATTTGACAAGTACTTCTTTACCTATAACATCTCCAATATTAGAAACCTTCCATTCAGTTCCAGTGAATTGAGCTTTACAAACATTTATTGTAAAGAAAAATAGTGCCATGAACAATAGAGACAATTGTTTTTTCATACTATTATGATTAATCATCAAACAATATCCAGTTATTATGGCCACAAATATACATTTTTTTATCACTTTCCGGGATAATCCACGTTTTATATAGAAATGTACTCCGCAGCAGCAAATACAATGCTTCAGTGCATATATATCTTACGACACGGTCCATCTTATCGTGTCGAAGACACGCCATTCCCTTAACCTCTTATAAGGCCGGAGGCCGCAGTATGGGGTAAGGGTATCATCATCCTATCCTGCGTGCCAGAGGCACGCAACTATCGTCATAAAACCGAAATAATCTCCGAAAACACCATATAACAATTAACTATTCTACAATTCATTTGTTAAAATAAATTTACAATTAACTAATTGTCAACGAGATAAAAATTTCGCTAAAGTCCTTGACAATTGCGATTTTTTGTTTTTCCTTTGTTATACGATAATCATTCAAACAAAATCAAAAAGATATGACGAATAAAGTAATCGTTGAGGACAAGATCATCGCCCTCAGAAACCAGCAAGTAATCATAGATTCAGATGTAGCTGAATTGTATGGGGTAGAGACAAAACGTATAAACGAAGCAGTGAACAACAATCCCGAAAAATTTCCAGACGGGTATATTTGGGAATTATCTGCAGAAGAAAAGAATTCTTTAAGGTCGAAATTTTCGACCTTAAAAGGGAATGGTCGAGGACAACATTCAAAATATCCTCCCAAAGCATTCACAGAAAAGGGACTGTATATGCTGGCCACAATCCTAAAAAGTCCGAAAGCAGTAGAAACAACCATTGCCATAGTGGAGGCATACTCAAGGCTTCGCGAATTGGCACGGGTGATTGCGGAAGTACCACAACACGAGGACGACAAAACGGCCCAACAATCGCTATTACAACGAGGCGGACAACTGGCAGCGGAATTGCTGTCGGATACTCTTCCCCTTCATAGCACAGAAACCTCTGTGGAGCTAAATCTCGCCATGCTCAAATTCAAACATACGGTAAAACGCGAAAAAGACAACGAGGAAAGGATTGCACGACTTGAGGCAGAGTTAGAGAAACTCAAAAAAGAGAATCGAAATACAATAGATACTGGCAACGGGGCATGAGATTGTGCCGCCTAAAAACGGATTTTTGTATCTTTGCGGCCTTATTCTAAAAAACAATCCGAATATGAATCCAAGAGTCAGATTTGCGCCCAGTCCTACAGGGCCCTTACACATAGGCGGCGTGCGCACCGCATTGTACAACTACCTGTTTGCCAAGAAAAACAACGGCACTTTCCTACTGAGAATTGAAGACACCGACCAGACCCGCTTCGTGGAAGGCGCCGAGGAATACATCATCGAAGCCTTCCAATGGCTCGGTATCGCCTTTGACGAGGGCGTCGGCATCGGCGGCGAGTACGGCCCGTACAAACAATCCGAGCGCAAAGCCCTCTACAAGCCCTACGCCGAGCAGCTGGTCAACGACGGCTGGGCCTACTATGCCTTCGACACGCCCGAGCAACTGGATGCTAAACGCAAGGAAGCTGAAAGCCAGAAGAAAACCTTCCAATACGACGCCAACACCCGCATGGACATGGTGAACTCGCTCACTTTGCCTGCAGAAGAGGTGCAACGCAGACTGGCATCCGGCGAACATTTTGTGGTCCGCTTCAAATACCCAGCCGACACCGACATCCATGTGCACGATTTGATTCGCGGCGAAGTGGTCATCAACTCTAATCTTTTGGATGATAAAGTTTTATACAAATCCGACGGTATGCCCACTTACCACTTGGCCAACATTGTGGACGACCATCTGATGAAGATCACGCATGTGATCCGAGGCGAGGAATGGCTTCCCTCGGCACCGCTGCATGTGATGCTGTACAAAGCTTTCGGCTGGGAGGCACCGCAATTCGCACACCTTCCGTTGCTGCTCAAACCCGACGGCAACGGCAAACTGAGCAAGCGCGACGGCGACCGCCTCGGATTCCCTGTATTCCCTTTGCAATGGCATGATCCCAAATCAGGCGAGACCTCTTCGGGATACCGCGAGTCGGGTTACTTGCCGGAAGCCGTCATCAACATGCTGGCGCTGCTGGGCTGGAATCCCGGCAACGACCAGGAACTGATGTCCATGGACGAACTCATCAACCTGTTCTCCATCGACAAAATCAGCAAGGCCGGCGCCAAATTCTCCCTGGACAAAGCCAAATGGTTCAACCACGAGTACATCCTGATGAAACCCGCCGCCGAACTCCGCCCGCATTTCCGTAAAATCCTGGATGAAAAGGGCATTTCCTGTACCGATGAATATCTGGATGCTGTTACCGACCTGATCAAAGACCGCCTGAACTTCCTAGGCGATTTCTGGGAACAAGCCTGCTATTTCTTCGTTGCTCCCACCGAATACGACCCGCAAGCGTTGAAGAAACGCTGGAAAGAGGGCACGGGCGAGAAACTGCGCGTCATTGACCAAATGTTGTGCGGCATACAACCGTTTGACAAGGACAAAGCCCATGATATGGTGATGCAGTACATTCAAGACAATGAACTGAATATGGGTCAGGTACTGAACAGCTTGCGCATCGCCATTGTAGGCACCGCAAAAGGTCCTGAATTGTTCACCATGATAGATATCATTGGCATAGAAGAAGTGCACAACCGCACCATGCGCGCCATCGAAACCGTTAATTTATAGACAATTAACTAATGGCTATGGAAAAGTACGCCAAGCGCATTGCGGAAGAGCTGCATCTTACCGAAGAGCAGGTTAAAAACACGCTGGAACTGCTGGAAGGCGGTGCCACCATCCCGTTTGTGGCCCGCTACCGCAAGGAGGCCACCGGCAGTTTGGACGAGGTCCAAATCGGCCAAATCAAAGAACTGCACACCAAGTGGGTGGAGTTGGACAAGCGCCGCGCCGCCATTTTGGATTCCATCCGCGAGCAGGGAAAACTCACCCCCGAGTTGGAGACAAAAATCAACGAAGTGCTGAGCATGAGCGAGTTGGAAGACCTGTACCTGCCCTATCGTCCCAAGCGCAAAACCCGCGCCACCATGGCCATCGAAAAGGGTTTGGAACCACTGGCCAAGACCATTTCGATGCAGAAAGAAATGGACCTGCACGGCTTGGCATCCCGATTTGTCAACGAAGCAAAAGGCGTACATAATATTGAAGATGCCCTGGCCGGTGCGCGGGACATCATCGCCGAGCACATCAGCGAGAACCTCTCCGTGCGCGCGCGCCTGCGCAACACCTTCCGCCAACACAGCCGCATCTATTCCAAACTCATCAAAGACAAAGTGGATGAGGGCGAGAAGTTCAAGATCTACTACAATGCAGAAGAATTGCTGGCAAAAGCGCCATCCCACCGCATCTTGGCCATGTTTCGCGGCGAGGAGGAAGGCGTTCTGCGCCTGACCATAGAACCGAATGAGGAGAAAACGCTGGAGATGCTGAAACGGGCCATTATCCGCAACAACAGCAACTGCGCCCAACAGGTGTGGATGGCGGTAACCGACGCATACAAACGGCTTCTGCAGCCACAGATGGAAACCGAGATGCGTAAACTGTACAAAGACAAGGCCGACACGGAAGCCATAGAAGTCTTTGCGCAAAACGCACGCCAACTGCTGATGGCCGCGCCTTTGGGACAAGTCACCACGCTGGCCATAGATCCGGGATTCCGCACGGGCTGCAAGGTGGTCATCTTGGACCCGCAAGGCAAACTGCTGCACAACGAGACCATCTATCCGCATCCTCCCGTGGCCCAATACAAGCTGGCATCCGACAAGTTGAAGCGGCTGGTGCTGCAGTACAAAGTGGACGCCATCGCCATTGGCAACGGCACCGCGGGCCGCGAGACCGAGAAGTTCGTGAAGTTCATCCCCTTTGAGCGGGATGTGAAAGCATACATGGTGAACGAGAGCGGTGCCTCCATCTACTCCGCTTCCGCTGTGGCGCGCGAGGAGTTCCCCGATTACGATGTCACCGTGCGCGGGGCCGTATCCATCGGACGGCGCCTCATGGACCCGCTGGCAGAGTTGGTCAAAATAGACCCGAAATCCATCGGTGTGGGCCAATACCAGCACGATGTGAACCAAAAACGGCTGCAAGAGAGTTTGCAAGCCACCGTGGAGAGCTGCGTCAACCATGTGGGCGTAGAACTGAACACCGCCAGCAAGGAATTGTTGTCGTATGTATCGGGCGTGGGTCCCGCATTAGCGCAAAACATCATCGACTATCGCAACGAGCATGGTCCTTTCGCTTCGCGCGAGGGGCTGAAACAAGTGCCCCGCTTCGGCGCCAAGGCGTTTGAACAGGCCGCCGGTTTTCTCCGCATCCGCGATGCCGAGAACCCCCTCGACCGCAGCGCCGTGCACCCTGAATCCTATGCCATTGTGAAAGCCATGGCCAAGGACCTGAACTGCACTGTCGGCGACCTCATCCTCAAAGAGGAACTGCGCAAACAAATTGATTTATCGCATTATATGACCGCCACCGTGGGAATGCCCACTTTGAAGGACATCATGCAGGAACTCGCCAAACCGGGTCGCGACCCGCGCAGCCACTATGAAATGTTTGAGTTTGACAAACATGTGCAGAAGATGGAGGACCTCGTGCCCGGCATGGTGCTGCCCGGCATCGTCACCAACATCACCAACTTCGGTTGTTTTGTCGATATTGGCATCCATCAGGACGGTTTGGTGCACATCAGCAACATGTCCAACCACCGCATCGCATCGCCCAACGAGGTCGTGCATCTCAATCAGAAAGTAATGGTCAAAGTGCTCAGTGTGGAACTTGAGCGCAAGCGCATCAGTTTGGCACTGACGGAAGAAAAAAACAACCATCATGAGTAATCACCGCAAAATTCTTGTTCCCCTGCTCTGCATCATCCTGATTTCAGGACTTATCGTATTGCTTTCTTTTGTATTGAAACACAAAAATATAGACGGAAGAAACAATACCACTTCCGTGCAGGTAGCCTTATCGGACTCCCTGGAGATTCCTGTTTTCACCGTATCACGCCCAGAGCAAGTCATCGCGCACACAGGATTTACCGTAAGTTACAATCCCGAATGGCGCATTCCCAATTGGGTGGCCTACGAACTGACGAAAAAGGAAAGCTATGGGCAAGTGGAACGGTACCAACACTTTGAGGTGGACCCCGAAGTGAAAGGCGTATGTCCTGAATATTGGGACTACAACGGCTCCGGTTACGACCGTGGGCACATGGCTCCGGCGGGTGACATGAAGTGGGATGCCAACGCCATGCGCGAAAGTTTCTATATGTCAAATATTTGTCCGCAAAACCACAATCTCAACGGCGGAGTATGGAAAACCCTCGAGCAGCAGATCTGGACTTGGGCACGGCAACATGAAAATGTCTATGTGGTGTGCGGTCCTATCGTTTCCGACAACCCTCAAACCATCGGCAAACACCGCGTGGTTGTTCCCGATGCCTTCTTCAAAGTGCTCCTTTGCCACATCAACGGCCAATGGGAAGCTATCGGATTCTATTTCGACAATGTGGCTGGCACCCGACCGCTCAGCACCTATTGCAAAACCATTGATCAGATTGAGAAAATGACCGGAATAGATTTCTTCCCTTCATTGGAAGATGATATCGAGAACAAAATCGAAGCCCGCTACTCACTGCAGGCATGGAACTTATAACGAACTCCTCACAAGCATCTCACTGACAATCACACTTGCGGCGTGGCCGTTTCCATACAGGTCGTCGGCGAACAGAGGAGGCATCTCCAGGAAATTCCGGGTGGTGGTGACTATGTCGAGATGGTTATGCCCGAGCAGGTGGTTGTACCCGCGGGCGCACAATTCCACCCATTCCGTTTCCTCACGCAAGGTAAGGCAGTATTTATGCGCAAAATACGCTTCTTTCTGCACACCACCACTGTCGGTCAGAACCAGTCGGCAGTGATTCAGCAGGTACAGCATTTCCAGATAGCCCACCGGATCGATGAATTGAATATGGGAAATCTCGAACGGATATGCAATCTCGTTCAATTTATTCTTTGTTCTCGGATGAAGCGGCAGGACTACCGGCACAAACTCAGCGATGAGCTCCAGCGAGAGTATCAGTTCTTTCAGAACCTCAGAATTATCCGTATTTTCGGCGCGATGCAGCGTGCAGAGCACAAACTTTTCGGGAATATCCACTTGAGGTTTGCGGGCCAAAGGCAGGAAAGCGCGGGCTGCATCCTTCATCACATCCCCCGTGAGCACCACCCTGTCCATATCCAATCCTTCGCGCCGGAGGTTCTCGGCTGCCACTTGTGTAGGCACGCACAGCAAATCACTGATGCGGTCGGTTTGTATGCGGTTGTACTCCTCCTGCATCTTCGGGTTGAACGAGCGCAGGCCTGCTTCCACATGGCATAGTTTCACGCCACACTCGTGCGCTGCGCGCGCACCCGCCAGCGTGGAATCGGTGTCACCATACACCAGCACCCAGTCGGGCTGCTCCTGGTGTATCACCTGCTCTATCTCCTGTTGCATCTCAGCGACCATCTCTTCGTGAGGCAAACTATGAATATTCAAATAGTAATCCGGTTTTCGCAACCCCATTTCCTCAAAAAACAGCTGCGACATATTGTCGTCAAAATGCTGCCCCGTATGCACCAGCACATCGGTCATCTCCGGATTCCGGACGATTTCCGCACTCACCACAGCGGCCTTCACAAACTGGGGACGCGCCCCCACAACACTAAGAATCTTCATATCTTACGATGCAACTTATTCATTATTATTAGGATGAGTGATTCGGAGCACATCTTCCGGATAGGTCACTTTGAAATTTGCGGAATCGCCCTGCACGATACGGATGGGCACATCAGGGCGGTAATGCGCCACCACCCCGCTCTCATCGGTGGGCACAAATGATCCGTCAGCGAACATCTGCTCAAAGCAGTCGTAAAGCAAACCGGAGCGGAACGCTTGAGGGGTTTGGGCAAAATACAACTCCTTACGGTTCAATGTTTCCTGAAGAATCTGGTTTTCAGATACTTTTACCACAGTATCCGTAGCTTGGATAGCGGTTACAGCTGCCTCGTTTTCCAGGAGGACATCCAGAATATCGTCAATGATGCGTGGCGTAAGTCCAGGGCGCGCGGCATCGTGCAGGAGCAGGTTATCTTCCCTGCGGTCAATGAACCACTGCACAGCACTCCAAGATGACTGGAATCGCTCTTCGCCACCAGCAAGCAGTTTGTTCACTTTCGGATAGGCATCGAACAGATACTGCAGCAACTCCTCCATCCGAAGATATTCCTCTGGCAAAACAATGTATATCTCATCAATACGAGGATGATTTTGGAAGGTCTGCAGCGAATACTCCAGCAGCATTTTCCCGTTCACGGGCAAAAACTGTTTGGGAACTTCACCACCCACACGGGCGCCCTTGCCCGCCGCCATTAATATCGCCACATTCTGTGCCATTGATTTTCAAAAGCCATAAAAACGGGGGCAAAAATACGAAAAACTTTGCCACAAATCCAGCCACGAATTACGCGAATCTACGCGAAGGAATCCAGCCACGAATTACACGAATCTACGCGAAGAAATAATTCGTGTTAATTCGCGCGATTCGCGGAGTCTCCTTCATAATCCAATAATTATTCGTGTTAATCCGTGCGATTCGCGGAGGTCTTCATCACTTAATCACCTTATACCCAGTCTTAAAGTCACTAACATCGAAATTAATCAACATTCCCCTGGATTTGTTCAGCAGTTTCATATAGGTTCTCACTTGCTTGAAATGAACGGGCAGCAAATATTCCACCGCTTTAAGCTCCACCACTACTGAATCTTCTACCAGCAAATCAATTCGCAAATCATTCGCTATCCGATTCCCTTTGTAGTTCACTTCTACAGGAATTTGTGATTGTACTCCTAGATTCCGGCTCCTTAGCTCATAAAACAACGCCTTCTCGTACAAACTCTCTAACAAACCAGGCCCAAAGTAATTATAAACTTCCATTGCGCCTCCAATAATTGCATAAAGCAACTCGTCATAAGGATTTTTTTGTGTTTCCATAATTTAATATATTTTGAAAGGTTAAAATTGTTAACGCATAAGGTTTATTATTATTGCATCATATCCACAAATCTAGCCACGAATTACGCGAATCTACACGAAGAAATAATTCGTGTTAATTCGTGTGATTCGTGGAGTCTCCTTCATAATCCAACAGTCATTCGTGTTAATTCGCGCGATTCGCGGAAAATCTGCGGAAAATCCATGGAAGATAGTATTTTTGCAGCCGAATCACCACTTTCATGACCCCACAAAAACACATATACAAACATCTGATTCTTTGCGTATTAGCATTGCAACTTATTGTATTCGCTTCTTGCAAAAAAACTCAAACACAACAACAAGAACTCCCGCCTGCCATAACAGAGCAGAACCCTCCAACCAAAGCGGACCTGGAACCCATGCCTGACGGCTTCTGCCTCCTCACCGACTCCATTCCGGACGCCATACTGGATATTCGATATCATGGCAAATACAATTTCGTCGGCACGCGCATTGACGGTTACGAAGAACCCGTGGCCCTCATCACCAAAAAAGCCGCCTCCGCGCTGCGCAAAGCGAGCGATGAATTCCGAAAAAAAGGATACAAGATTAAAATATATGACGCCTACCGGCCGCAACAAGCCGTTGACCATTTTGTAAGATGGTCGCAAGACCTGTCCGACACCGCAATGAAACCCATTTTCTACCCGAACATCCAAAAAAGCACCATCTTCTCGCGCGGTTATGTGGCACGCAAGTCCAGACACTCCCGCGGGTCCACCGTGGACATGACCTTAGTGGACCTCAAAACAGGCCAAGACATTAACATGGGTGGCGTGTTTGACTACTTCGGTGGAGTATCCCACACCATCAGCGACCGTATCACACCCGCACAACAGCAGAACCGCCTGCTGCTCCGTGACATTATGACACAACACGGATTCCAACCCGTTCAAGGCGAATGGTGGCATTTCACACTGCGCAACGAACCCTATCCCACCACCTATTTCGATTTTCCCGTAAAGAAATACCGGGCACAAAAATAAAGCGGACGATTGCCAACCGACAACCGCCCGCATTAAAAGTCCCAAGTTTATATTCTCGTGTCTAAACCAACTTTGCAGTAGCAAAATGCTGATAGAATTGGATTATCGTTTCTATGCCCTTGTAGAAATGATCCAATCTGTAGTTTTCGTTGGGTGAGTGGATAGCATCCTCGCCAAGACCGAATCCCATCAGTATAGACTTGATTCCCAACACCTTCTCAAAGGTGGCGATAATCGGAATACTGCCACCGCTGCGCATCGGAATCGGCAATTTGCCATAGGTGTCCATATAGGCAGCCTCAGCTGCCTTGTAGGCGGGGTGGTCGGTCGGACAACCGTAGGCCTGACCGCCGTGCAACGAAGTAACCTTCACATCCACATAGTCGGGGGCGTTCTGCTCAAAGTAATTCTTTACCAAATCTGCAATCTTCTCATGATCCTGGTTCGGCACCAAACGGCATGAAAGTTTTGCGTACGCCTTTGACGGCAACACCGTTTTGGAACCCTCAGCGGTATAGCCCCCCCACATTCCACAAAGGTCAAAGGTCGGGCGAATACCCACATGCTCAATTTTGGTGTAACCCTTCTCGCCACGCAACGCCTTCACACCCAATGATTTCTTGTATTCCTCCTCATTATAGGGAGCCATATTGAGCAGTTCGCGCTCACGGGCGGAACATTCCACCACATCATCATAGAAATGCGGAATGGTGATGTGGTTATTTTCATCCATACATTTGGCAATCATCTCACAAAGCGTGTTCAACGGATTGGCCACGGAGCCACCGAAGATGCCGGAGTGAAGATCGGCATTGGGACCTGTAACCTCAATCTCCCAATAAGATAGGCCACGCAAACCAGTAGTGATAGAGGGCACATCCGTGGCAATCATGCTGGTATCCGACACGAGAATCACATCGGCCTTAACCAGGTCCTTGTTCTCCACAATCCACTTCGACAGACTCGGCGAGCCGATTTCTTCCTCGCCCTCCAACATGAACTTCACATTGCAGGGCAGCGTGTTCGTCTTCATCATCGTTTCAAATGCCTTGGCGTGCATGAAGGACTGGCCTTTGTCGTCGTCGGCACCGCGGCCCCAGATTTTGCCGTCTTTGATGACCGGTTCAAAAGGTTCTGTGTTCCAAAGCTCCACAGGATCCACCGGCATCACATCGTAGTGACCGTAAACCAGCACGGTTTTGGCGTTGGGGTCTATGATTTTCTCACCATAAACAATGGGATTGCCTTCGGCGGGCATAACCTCGCACTTGTCAGCGCCGGCCTCCAAAATGAGCTCGCGCCAGCGTTCGGCACAGCGTATCATGTCCGGTTTATGCTCGCTCTCCGAACTGATGGACGGAATGCGCAAAAGGGTGAACAATTCGTCTAAAAATCGTTTCTGATTCTCTTCAATGTATTGTTTCGATTCCATAACTATTTAATTTATAGGTTATTATTGAAGACAACCACATAGGGCCGCCTTTACTCTCTTCATCTTCTACTTTTTTACTCTTTTACTTTCCTCATCTTTTCCTCTTCTACTCTTCTCCTCCCAAAACTCCGCATTCTCAATCCCCAATTTTTCAGGATCGAAGACGGGGTCCTTGCCTTCTTTCTCCTGTTTTTCGTAGTCCTTCAAGGTTCGGAAGGCCTTCGGTGACAATAACGCTATGGCTACGATATTGATCCATGCCATGGTGCCCACCCCAATATCTCCGGCATTCCAAACGGCACGCGCCTCCTTGAGGGAACCGAACACCACGGCAATGAGGATGCAAATACGCAGTATCCACACCACCGTATGTTCTTTCTTGCCCTTGCCGAACAGATACACGATGCTGGTCTCGGCGTAGTAATAGTAAGCCATGATCGTGGTGAAGGCAAAAAAGGTCAGTGCGACCGCTACCACGAGGTTGCCTAAATTCATGCCCAGCAGTGTGCCAATAGCAGTGGAAGTGTAAGAAACATCCGGCGCACCCAAATTGTAAGCGGAAGTGAAAAGCACTTCACCCGTGTTGGCATCCATGACATTATAAGTTTTCACTGCCATGATCATCACTGCGGTGGCCGAACACACCAGCAGCGTATCGACATACACGGAGAACGCCTGCACCAGACCTTGTTTCACGGGGTGCGACACTTTGGCAGCACTCGCCACAATGGGGCCTGTTCCTTGGCCGGCCTCGTTGGAATAGATGCCGCGCTTCACACCCCAAGCGATGGTGCTTCCGATGATGCCGCCAAACAGTTCGTGCGTGCCGATGGCGCCTTTTATCATATCCATCAGCACGGAAGGAATGGTTGTATAGTTGATAATCAATATGATAATAGCCAAAATGACATATATCACAGCCATGAACGGGGCCACAATCTCCGCCACCTTGGCAATGCGCGTGACGCCGCCGATGATGACAAGTCCCAGCACCAAGGCCACGACAAGACCTATGTACACGGGTGGCACGTGCACTGAATTGGCGAAGGCGATGGCTATACCGTTGCTTTGCACCTGTGGCAGCAACAGGCCGCAGGCGATGAGCGAACAGATGGCAAAAAGCACAGCCAGCCACTTGCAGCGCAACCCTTTTTCGATATAATACGAAGGCCCTCCACGGAACTGCCCGTTATGGTTTTCCTTGTAAATCTGGGCCAGAGTAGCCTCCACGAAAGCGGAGCCCGCTCCTAAAAAGGCGATAATCCACATCCAAACGATGGCACCCGGACCGCCGTAGCCGATGGCGGTGGCCACACCCACAATGTTGCCGGTACCAACACGCCCGGAAAGCGCCATGGCGAAAGCCTGGAACGAGGAAATTCCCGTCTTCTGGGTCTTGTCCGTGCTGAAAAGCAGCCGTGCCATCGCTCCGAAACGGCGAACTTGCACGAATCGGGTCCGCAGGGAGAAATATAGTCCTGAACAGAGGCAAAGCACCACCAATGCCGGACTCCACACCCACGAGGAGAGCACGGAAGATATTGTTTCTATGGAGATTGCGCCCAGTATCATTATTATCATTTATTATCGGCAGAGACGCACGGTTGATTTTGGTCGGCAGAGACGCACGGCTGTGCGTTTTTACTGGCATGGATGCGACCCCATGCGCCTTCACCATGGGTGATCGTTGTCAACATCTCCCACAGGAGCCGCGTAGGTAGTCCCATCACATTGTAGAAGGAGCCCTCGATGGTCTTGATGCCCACATAACCGATCCATTCCTGCACGCCGTATGCGCCTGCCTTGTCCATGGGGCGGTATTGTTGCACATAATGCCGCATCTCCTCTTCCGACAGATCGGCAAAGGTGACCTCCGTAGCCCTGTAATCGGTTAGTGTTTGCGAAGGGGTTGCCAGTGTGAGTCCGCTATAGACCGCATGGGTGTGTCCCGACAATTGACGCAGCATGTTCATCGCCTCGTTGTCGTCGGCGGGTTTGCCTATGATTTTCCCATCAATCACCACTATCGTATCACAGGCGATAAAAATGGTCTTGGCGGGATAGGACGACATGTCGATTGGGGAGAGTTTCAATTTTGAGAGATACTGCACCACCTCGGCGGGCGGCAGTGACGGGTCATAGGATTCCTCCACATCGGTGGAAATCAGTTCGTAATCGATGCCCATGCCGGAGAGCAGTTCCCGCCGGCGCGGCGATTTGGAAGCCAAGTATATCTTGTAGTTTTTCAGTTCATCCAGAAGCATAACCGAAGCGTTTGTCGGGTGCAAAGGTACAAATTTATGTGGAATGCTGAAGAAATATTGCAAGCGCCCGATCTGATTGATTTTTTTGAAAGAAAAACAATATTATCAAACTAGCTACCAACAACTTGCAATTAACAGGTTTTTATGGTGCAAAAATACACATTATTCAAAACTTCGCAAACCACTTATTTAGTAAAAATGGTAAAAATGATTATACGAAAGTCGATTGCAAAACCACACCTTGTTGACGTTTTCTTGTGGAAAGTATGACCTTTTAGAATGTGTATGTGAACGACTGCGTATTAGGATACCAACTGTGCATTACCAGCGTGTAGGTCCCATGGCCAATGCCCGTGATATCGAAATGGTTGTCAACCTCACAAAGACAGTCTGCTTGAAGAAGGCCCTTCCTTTCGGTCTCATAAATGTGAATGGTTGACCCCTCCACTTCAATCGTCACTTCAACTCCATTCTCAACTTCTGAAGCGGCACAGTTGATCATCAAATTCTCGTGTGTCACATGAATAATTCCATCGGCATAGGTCACACTCAATGTGTCGGGATTCTCGTATCCTTTCATGGAGTGTAACAAACACTTTGAATTATGAGTATTGACAACCGCCACCTCATCATGGTTGTTCTCTTTACAGCCGGCCATCAACATCATGGCAAAGGCAAGAAACAGTATGGGATAAATTCTATTCATAATATTGAGATTAAATATGCAAAAGTACAAAAAAAGCACTTACCCTAGGGCAAGTGCTTGATTCTTTGGTGATCTGTACAAGATTTGAACTTGTGACCTCTTGCCTGTCAAGCAAGCGCTCTAAACCAACTGAGCTAACAGATCAACATTTTGCGGAGAGACTGGGATTCGAACCCAGGAACCGCTTTTGGCGGTTACACGCTCTCCAGGCGTGCGCCTTCGACCACTCGGCCATCTCTCCTCCTTTTGAGGGTGCAAAAATACATTTTTTTTTAAATAATTCCATTTAAAAAAATTTACAAAACTATTTTTATATAATCGGCTTATTTTCACTATAATACAAGGACAAAAACAACAAACTGGAATTCACAACCCATTATTATTGGGCTGCTATTCTGTTTCAAATTGTCGGAAACGAACTCGGGAGAGCCGTTTTTTCACAATCCCAAATATAAGAATTGGGGCATAGTTATTTTTTGTATTTTTGCCGCTTAATATATAATAGGATGAAAAGACTCTTTTTGCAGATTTACGAATACTTCCGCAAACGGCCCGCCGCTATGTGGGGGTGTCTTGGCATCCTACTTGTTTTCTGCATCCTCAGCATGATGCGTCTGCATTTTGTGGAAGATATCGGCAGTTTCCTGCCCAGCAGCAAACAGAACGAGCGCATCAACGACGCATACACACACCTGGGCGGTGACAACAAACTGGTAATCAACATCGCGCAAGCCGACACCAGCGCAGACACCGATTATGAACTGCTTTCCCTTGCGGCCGACCGCATCACCGAGCAATTGGAGGCGGATGACAGCACCGGACTCATCAAGTCCACCCTTTGCCAGATTGACGAACAACAGATTGGAGAAGTGATGGGGTTTGTGGTCGCCAACCTACCCTACTTTCTCACGGAAGAAGACTATGCACGCATGGACACCATGCTCACGCCCGCACATATGCAGCGGCAACTGGCCAATGACAAGCAGTTGCTCGCCTCCCCCGTGGCCATGATGCGCCCGCTCATCCAGCAAGACCCGCTGTTCTTCTCCGCCAATGTGCTGCAGTCACTCCAAACATTCAATCTTTCTGACACCTACCACACCGAAAACGACCACATATTCAACAAAGAAGGCACTGAAGCCATCGTGGTCGTCAATTCAAATTTTCCGCTCAGCGAAACCAAAAACAACGGCATTCTGATCAAGAATATTGACAAGGCCATGACCGCCGTAGGGAAGGAAATGGGCGGAAAAGTGCGAATCACCTGCTTCGGCGCCTCACAAGTGTCTCTAACCAACTCCACCCAAATCAAAAAAGACAGCTTGTGGTCCATCGCATTGGCTCTGGTCTTCATTGTGGCGCTGCTCATCTATTATTACCGCAATTTCCGGAGCATCCTGCTGATTCTGGTTTCCATCACCTTCGGCGGCCTGTTCGCCCTCGGACTCATCGCCTGGCTCAAGAACCCCGTCTCGCTCATCGCCGTCGGCATGGCCTCCATCATACTCGGAATTGCCATCAACTATCCTATTCATTTCCTGTCGCATTTCAAACGCACAGACGACAAACGCCAGATTATTAAGGAGATCGTCACGCCCTTGCTCATCGGCAACATCACCACAGTAGGCGCTTTCCTGAGTTTGCTGTTCATCAGTTCCGACGCCATGAAAGACCTCGGACTTTTCGCCGCCCTGCTGCTGGTTGGCACCATACTGTTCGTGCTGATTTTCCTGCCCCATCTGATGGGTAAGCACTATCAAGGCAAGGATCGCGGATTGGCATTCCGACCGCTGGCCGAATTCAGACCGGAAAATGTGAAAGGACTGTTCTGGGTCGTACTGTTCCTTACCATCGTCTTTCTGATATTCAGCACCCGCACATCCTTCGACACCAACATGCACAATATCAACTACATGACAAAGGAGCAGCGGGAACATTTCGACAAGTTGCGCGCCGAAGCCGACACTACTGTCAGCACCCTGTACTGCATATCCGAAGGTGCCACCATGGAGGAAGCTCTGCAAAATCAGGAAAAAGTACAAAGTGCTCTGCAAGCCCTGCAGGCTGACCCTAAGGCAAAGGTCAGCGGTGTGGGCAACTTCCTGCCATCCAAAACATTGCAGCAAAAGAAGATAGAACAATGGAACGCCTTTTGGGATGGCAAACGAGACGAGTTTGTCCGGAATCTGGACCTCGCCGCCAAACAAAACGGTTTCGTGCCCGAGGCCTTCGACCCCTGCAAGGAACTCGTTGCCCGTGAATACACCATTCAGGATGCCGACTATTTTGAGCCCATCCTCAACCAACTGGCCTCCAACTATGTAGTTCAAGAGGACAACAAAGTAATGGTTTACAACATTTTGCAAGTTGACAAGGACAATAGGGGAAAAACGGAGAAACTGCTCAACAACCTGGACAGCCATGTGTTTGCCTTCACCGACAGTTCCATCGCCTCCCGACTGGTGGAATCGCTGTCGCACGACTTCGACTATGTGCTCTACATCTGTGGGTTCATCGTCTTCGCCTTCTTGCTGTTTTCCTTCGGAAGGTTGGAAATCAGCATCATGGCGTTCCTGCCGCTATTCATCGCCTGGATTTGGATTCTGGGCATTATGGGCATTACAGGCATCCGCTTCAATATCGTAAATATCATACTGGCCACCTTCATCTTCGGTATGGGCGACGACTACTCCATTTTCGTAACGGAAGGGTTGATTTACGAATACACCTACGGCAAAAAGATGCTCTCGCAGTTCAAGAATTCCATCATTCTGTCGTCCTCCATCATGTTCATCGGCATCGGAATGCTGATTTTCGCAAAACATCCGGCCATGCGGTCGTTGGCGCAAGTCACCATCATCGGCATGATCACGGTAGTGCTGATGGCCTACATCGTGCCGCCCATCATTTTCAAATGGATCACCATGCGCAAGGGCAAACCGCGCCGCCAACCCATCACACTGAGCAGTCTGTTTCGCAGCGTTATCGGCTTCCCCTACTTCTTCTTCGGCGTGGTGGTGCTCTCCATAGGCGGTTTCTTCTGGCTCGTGATCGGCAAACGCACTGACGAGAACAAGTTGAAGTACCACAAACTGCTGCAGAAGATGATGTACTCCACGGCCCGAACCATACCTCGCTCGTCCTTTACTGTCGAGAACCCCAACAACGAGACTTTCGAGAAACCCAGTGTCATCATCTGCAACCACCAGTCGCATTTCGACCTGATGTACCTGCTGATGCTGCACCCGAAGATCATCGTGCTCACCAACGACTGGGCTTGGAACACCCCGCTCTACAAACGCATTGTGCGCAACGCCGACTACCTGCCCGCCTCCTATGGCATGGATTCCAATTTTCCGAAAATCCAGAATATGGTGGACAAGGGCTACTCGGTACTGGTGTTCCCAGAAGGTACCCGCTCGTTTGACCACACCATTGCACGATTCCACCAAGGAGCGTTCCATCTTGCCGACAAACTGGGACTGGACATCCTGCCCATCGTCACGCACGGCATCGGCGACATGTTCCCCAAGCGCGACACCTGCATCCACCGCGGAATCGTAACGGTTTCCATACGGGAACGCATACACCCGGACAATCCTGACTACAGGAAAGACAAGAGCACGCTGGAAACCACCCGACTTTTCCGCCGGTACTATGTGGAAGAATTCGGCAAACTAAAGGAACGCTGTGAAACTCCCGAGTATCTGAAAGACATCGTTTTCCACAATTACATCTACAAAGGGAAAGAAACTGAAGTGAAATGCAGGAGAAAACTGTCATGGATGAAAGAACTTACCGACAAGTTGGAGGAAATCCCGAACAACAGCCGTCTGCTTTATCTGCACTGTGGCAACGGCGAGTTCTCACTGCTTGCGGCCTTATGGAAAAAACATATTTCCGTCACCGCATACGATGCGGATGAGGACGCCATTGCCCTTGCCGACCACTGCTTTTCCAAACCCGACAACCTCACCTACACCTCCGAACTTCCCGACGAAACGGACTTTGACTTTATCATCAACGAAAAAGAACTGCTTGCCTAACCCGATATAACCCTTTAAAATGACACGCAACCAATACGATATTATCATTCTCGGAACCGGCCTCGGCGGACTGGTGTGTGGATACATTCTGAGCAAGAATGGTTTTAAAGTCTTGTTGGTCGAGAAAAACAAGCAATTGGGCGGATGCCTGCAGACCTTCAAGCGTTTCGGCGTGAAGTTTGACACGGGTATGCACTATATCGGCAGCATGGAGGAAGGACAGATTCTGCATCGGTTGTTCCGCTACCTGAACCTTTTGAATGATGTGCCTTTAAGCCGATTGGACGAAAATGGGTATGACATCCTCTCCATAGCAGGAGAGCAGTACCGCTACGCTTCCGGATACGAGCATTTTGTGGAAGGATTGTGCGAGAAATTCCCGTACAATCGGGATGATATCAACGAATATGTACACCAATTGCAAGAGATTGCCCAGGCATCTCCTCTGTACAACTTGAGAAAAGTGGAAGACCATGTCTTCATTGAAGCCGACTACATCAAGACCAGCATCAACGATTTCATCGCTTCCGTCACCCATAACTACCAATTGCAGAATGTTTTAGCTGGCAATCTGCCTTTGTACGCTGGTGTGAAGGACAAAACACCCACCTACATTCACGCGCTCATCAACAACTTCTACATCCAAAGCGCATGGCGTATCATCGGCGGCAGCGACGCCATAGCCAACTCTTTGGCAAAATCCATCCGGAACTTCGGTGGCGAGATTCTCAACGACAGCGAGGTGACCGAAATCGTATGCGACGACACCAAAGTCACGGGCATCCGGCTGAAAAACGGCAACTACATTGAAGCCAATTCGTTCATCTCCAACATACATCCGCAAGCCACCCTTAATCTGCTCAACACCAATCTCATACGCAAAGCTTACCGCACCCGTATCAACGATTTGGACAACACCATCGCCAACTTCACACTCTACATCAAGTTCAAGGAGAAAGCCACGCCATACCTCAACTACAACTATTTTTACTACCAGCAGGATGATGTCTGGAAGGCAAATGACCGGAAGGCCGGCGCGCCCTTGCAGAGTTATCTGTTCATGCACCAATGTGCGGAACCGAACCAGCAGTGGGCCCAAAGCGCCGAAATGATCGGCTATATGAAGTTCGAGGAGGTGCAAAAATGGGCGGACACGACTGTTGGGCACCGCGGCAACGACTATCTTGACTTCAAACAAGCCACCGCCGAACACTATATTGATGTGCTGGAAAAATCATTCCCCGGAATCCGCTCCTGCATAGAAAGTTACGAAACCTCAACACCCTTAACCTACCGCGACTACACCGCCACTAAGGACGGGTCCATGTACGGCATCATCCGCGACAAGAACTTCCCGACACAGACACTCGTGTCGCAACGCACCAAAATCCCCAACCTGTTTCTTACAGGTCAGAACATCAACTCGCACGGCATCTTGGGCGTAACCATCGGCGCCGCCTTAACTTGTGCTGAGTTTCTGGGGTTGAATAAGATTATTGACGAAATAGAAGGGGATGTGAGAGGTAAGATGTGAGTTTCGAGTATATTATTAAGCAAATTAAAACAACAACAATATGAAACTGAAATTGATTTATCCGAAATGGAAAAAGTTACCCGGACAGACTACTTTTAATCTGCCCCCGCACGGGCCTGTGGTGTTCGCTGCCACGCTCCCCGAATATGTGGACGTGTCCTTCACCGACGAGAATGTGGAGGAACTCGACATGGACGAGGAGTGCGATGTGGTGGCCATCTCCATGATGCTGACCACGCAGGTGAAGCGAGGCTGGGCCATCGCCGACGCCTATCGCGCCAAGGGAATCCCCGTAATGTTCGGCGGTATCTCCACCATGCTGCACGCTGAAGAGACGCTGCAACATGCCGACAGCATCTTTTTGGGGGAATCAGAAGGGCGACAGGAGCAGGTTTTCCAAGACTTGCAAAACGGTTGTCTGAAGAAAGTCTATAACTACATGGGCCATCAGCCGGACATCGCGCTGGTTGGTCCCGCGCGCCGCGACCTGTATAAGCGCGAGCTATACAACCACAAGGGCGTGCAGATGGTTGACCTGTTCCACGCCTCACGCGGCTGCCGCTTCAGCTGCTACCCCTGCGCCGTTTCCTACCTCGGAGGCCGCTGCTTCCGTCCCAGACCCATCGACAAGACCATCGCCGACCTGGAAACCATCGATAACAACCGTCTGTTTATCGTCGATAACTCATTGGCACAGAACAAACAATGGGAAATGGACCTGTTCCGCGAGATGATTCCGTTGAAGAAAAAATGGATCAGCCATACCATTGAGGACGACCCAAAAGTGCTCGACCTCGCTGCGCAAGCCGGCGCCTGGTATGTGTATCAGGCCGTGTACGACACCTCCGACTACATCAAGGAACGCGTGAAACGCTACCACGACTACGGCATTGGCGTGGAGGGCACTATCCTCTTCGGACTGGACAACCAGACGGAGGACGACATCCTGCGCCTCATCGACTTCCTGCTCAAGATTGACCTCGACCTTGCCGAGTTCACCATCCTGGCCCCGTTCCCGCACACCAAGGCATACGACGACCTGATGCGCCAAGGCCGCATCTTCGACCACGACTGGGATCATTACAACGCCGGACAGGTGGTGTATCAGCCCAAGCACATGAGTCCGGAACGCCTGCAGGAACTTTATGAGTACGCCTGGAGCGCCTTCTATCACGATGAGACTCAGGAGGAAAAGATGTTCAAACTCTTCACCAAAGTCATGCTCCGCGAGATGGAAGACGGCACTTACCGCCCCCGCGACCGAAAACTCGCCAACAAGAGCTTCGGCAAGGATGTGGACCGCAGCAAGAGCCATTTCAATGAATTCTAATGGATAATTAAGATTCCTTTTTTCCTCTTTAACCCATTTTACCCCTTTCACCACTTTAACCCAATCATAATGAAAGTACCTGAAAAATATTACGATGAAATCTTCGAGTTTGCCGGGCAGTGGGACATGCCCAGCGCATGTGGTTTGAAAACCATCTGTAAAAACGGTAAGACCTACATCATCACCACGGAGTTGTATCAGGAAAACCCTGGCACCTCCATCACCTATGCGGGCGGTTCGCTGATCAAACAAATTTGCGAGCGCAAAAACCTCGACATGCAGTCCATCATCTACATTGAATGCAATCCGAACACCAATTCCAAGCTCTCTTTTTACGATGAGGAGATGTTTCAGGTGTCATACGAGATTGTGGATGGCATGCCGACCAATCTTTCGTACCGCCAACTCAGCAAGGAAGAAATTCAAAACATTGTATCATAAACATTTATCAACCTCTAAAAAAACACCATTATGAAAAAGATTTTAGTTTTTGTTTTGGCCATCGGTATGGTCACTGCATTGCAAGCCCAGAAAGTTTCGGGCGATCTCTCCTGTCTCAAAGGACAGAAAGAAGTCAACATCACATTCAACTACAAGGGCGTCACCTATGACGGCGACAGCGAGGCCAAGTATCTGAAAGATGAAGACAAAGCCAAAGATCCGGAATGGAAAGCGGCTTGGACATCATCATTCCGCACAGATATTTGGGAGCCCCGGCTCATCGAAGATCTGAACAAGGAACTCAACGGTATGGAATGTGGAGATTTTGCAGATGCCGAATACACCATCATCGTGAAATTGATTGACATCGATCCGGGTACGTTTGCCGGCCCCATGTCGGTACCCGCCAGAGTCACGGCCACCGCTTCCATCGTAAAGACCGGTACCACCGCGCCCAAAGCCACCATCGAACTGAAAAAAATCTCGTATAAATATTTCATGTCGCCGAAACCCGAGGCACGTGTGGGAGAGGTTTTCAGCTGTATGGGTGAAGCTATTGGCAAAAAACTCAGTAAACTGAAATAATGAAACAGTATTTCCTGATTTTCATCAGCACTTTATGGGTTTTTGCCGCTTGCGCACAGCCAAAGCCCATCAAGTTATGGCAGGATGTGCAAGGCATGAAATCCCAGCCCACAAAAATGTACATCTATCCCGCACCCAAAATGAACAACACAGGCGTGGCGGTCATTGTGTTTCCCGGAGGCAGTTACAGCCATACCATGGGCATCGCCACGGAGGGTTTCGGTGTGGCCGAGTGGCTTAACGCGCAAGGTATCAATGTTTTTGTGGTAAAATACCGCACGGGCAACCGGGGATACCATCATCCGGCCATGATCCAGGATGCGCAATGCGCCATTCATTATGTGCGCCAACACGCCAAGGAGTATGGCATCAATCCCGACAAAGTAGGCACGATGGGATTCTCCGCCGGAGGCCATCTGGTTACCATGACCGGTGCCTTCGCCAAAGACAACTACATCGGCAAGGTGGGCATCAAAGACCGCATCTCCTTGAAACCCAATTTCGTAGTCCCAGTATATCCGGTGGTTTCCATGCGCGACGGCATTGCCCACGAACGTTCGCGCCGCAACCTGCTCACCCGCCACTACACGCAGGACGAAGTGACTCAGTTTTCCATGGAGTTGAACATCCCTGCCGATATGCCCCCCACCCTTGTGGTCACCGCCAAGGACGACCCCGTAGTGAAATACGAGAACAGCGTGCAACTGGACCGCAGCCTCAGCAAGGCCAAAATCCCGCATAAATTCCTACTTTACGAGACTGGCGGACACGGCTACGGCATGGACGAGAGCAAAGCTCCCGAAGCCGGCAAGTGGAAATACGAATTTATCAAGTGGTTGAAAGAAATCAAAATCCTTTAACCCATTTCACCCCTTTTACCCCATTTACCCATTCAACATGAATTTCAATCCGGAAATCGAATATCAACCCAGAGCGGTCATCAAGAGTTTCCAAGAACAGAAGCTAAGAGAGCAACTGGCTTATCTCAAAAGTTATTCTCCTTATTATCAGAAACTTTTCAATGATCATCATATTGACATTGACAAAATTGAAAAACTGGAGGATCTGCGGCACATCCCGTTCACAGACAAAAAAGACCTGCAATTGCACAACTGGGACTTCCTGTGCGTTCCGAAGGAGAAAATCATCGACTACATCACCACTTCGGGTACGCTGGGCGACCCGGTGACCTTCGCCTGCACGGACAAGGATTTGGAGCGTTTGGCCTACAACGAGGCCGTGTCGTTCACTTGCGCGGGACTCAACTCGGGCAGTGTGTTGCAATTGATGACCACCATCGACAAGCGTTTCATGGCGGGTCTGGCTTATTTCTTGGGGTTGCGCAAGATGGGCGCAGGCGTCATCCGTGTGGGCAACGGCATCCCCGAACTGCAATGGGACACCATACAGCGCATCAAACCCGACACCGTAATGTGCATTCCCTCGTTCATTCTGCGACTGATTGAATACGCTGAAGAGCACGGCATTGACTACCGGAACTCTTCCATCAAGCGCATCATCGGCATCGGCGAGGGCCTGCGCGACCAGAACTTTGAATTAAATTCGCTCGGCAAGAAAATCAAGGAGAAATGGGATGTTGACCTGTTTGCCACCTATTCCTCCACAGAGATGTCGGCCACCTTCTCGGAATGTGAGTACGGTTGCGGCGGGCACCACCATCCGGAGCTATTGATTGTGGAAATCATTGGCGAAGACGACCTGCCCGTGCCGGAGGGTGAAGTGGGCGAAGTGGTTATCACCACCCTCGGTGTGGAAGGTATGCCGCTGCTCCGTTTCCGCACCGGCGACATGGCGTGCATTCACCCTGAGCCTTGCCAATGCGGGCGCCAGACATTCCGCATCAGCCCCATCGTGGGCCGCAAGAACCACATGATCAAGTACAAGGGCACCACCCTTTACCCACCAGCGATGATTGAAGTGCTGACCAACGCCAACTATGTAGAAAACTATTACATCACGATTAGCACCAACGAAACCACCGAAACCGATGATGTGACCATCACCGTAGGATTGCGCCAAGAACCTGATTTTGATGTAATTAAGGACTTGAAAGACCGTTTCCGCGCCAAGATCCGAGTTGCCCCGCAAATCGTCATCGCACCTGTGGATGACATCCGCAAGGTGAACTTCCCAGCCATGAGCCGTAAACCCGTCACCTTCATTGATAACCGCAAGCACTAAAACCTGTTGACCGTCATGTTTGAAGAAACCCGACCATACTTCGACAGCGAGATTCCCGCTGCCATTGCACGCGTAGCGGAGAATCCTTTTTTCCCATCCATCGTGAAATACCTTTTTCGGGATGTGGACTTCCAGCAGTTCAAAGCCGAGTTCCTCAAAATTTCCACCATTGACGAATTTCAGCGAAATGTGATGCTGAAGGCCATTTGGAGTATCGTGCACAAAAGTTGCACCGAGTTCACATGGGAGGGGTTCGACCGATTGGACAATAGCCACCGCTACCTGTTCATCGCCAACCACCGCGACATTCTCTTGGATGCCGCACTTCTACAGATTGTTTTGAATGCCAACCACATACAAACATCAGAAATCACCTTCGGCAGCAATTTGATGCAAGGCGACCTTGTCATTGACATCGGCAAGATGAACAAGATGTTCCGCATTGTGCGCGGTGGCACCGTACACGACTTCTACCGCAATTCCATGGAGGTGTCATCCTACATGCGACATGCCTTGTTGGAGAAGGGCGAGTCGGTATGGATCGCGCAGCGTAACGGACGCACCAAGAACGGGGATGACCGTACGGCCAATGCGATACTGAAAATGTTCTCCATCAGCAGTCTGAAACCATTTGTGGAGAATTTGGGCGAACTCAACATCACACCGGTTGCCATTTCGTATGAGTTCGAGCCCTGCGACTTCATGAAAACTCAAGAGTTATACATCTCCCAATACCAGCAATACATCAAGGAACCAGGCGAGGACTTGCGCAGCATATTACAGGGCATCACCCAGTTCAAGGGTAATGTACACCTTTCCGTAACCCCCACCATCACGCGGGAAGAGCTTGCCGAGTGTGACCTGCAGGAGAAGAACCAGAAATTCTCCAGTTTGGCCGCCATCATTGACCAGCGCATCCACAGTCATTATAAAATATGGAACAACAACTATATAGCGTATGACCTTCTGAACAACAGCCAACAATATGTCAATCGTTATACCACCACGGAGAAAGACGCTTTTGTCCAATATATGGAAAATGGGTTAAAGGGATTGCGCGGGGAACCTGATGAACTACGGAGTTTGTTCTTGAGAATATACGCTGGAGCAGTGTGCAATTCCATTCCAAAATAATTTTTTTTCAGTATCTTTGCCGCCATAAACAAAATTAAGTTTCACTTCAATCAAAAAACAAAGTATGAAAAAGAATAATCCCATTGAAGAGGCAAAACGGTATGTTGCCAATGCCCACGAAGTCATTTTGAAAGCCGGATACGACCCGGAATTGAAGATGTATGTGGACGACAAATATGTGAAGATGGCCGGGAACACACTCTGGAACGGATGTCTCATCGCGCTGGATGCTGTGCTTAATGTGCGAGAGAAACAAAAGGGACGGCCATCCATCAAAAAATATGAGGAGGCCGCCAGCAAACGAGACAAGGAACTGCTCGTTTTCATAACAAACGGCTATAGTACCCTGCATCTTAACATGGGTTATGACGGCACTCAGGTGAAGAAAACCTGCGATGCAGGGTTTGAACTGGCGGATGCCATCATCAACCGATGCGCCACATTATATAAAAATTGATTATTATGAGCGAAGAACAATTTATAGACTATGTAAAGATATTTGTCCGGTCGGGCAACGGCGGTGCCGGATCCGCGCACTTGGCACGCACGGCCAGGAATCCGAAAGCCGGTCCTGACGGAGGCGACGGCGGCAAGGGCGGCAGCATCATCGTAAGGGGCAACCGCAACCTGTGGACCCTCCTGCACCTGCGCTACACCAAGCATGTGTTCGCCGAGAATGGCGGCAACGGGCAGAAAAACCAATGCTTCGGCAAGAACGGCGATAACGCCATCATTGAAGTGCCGCTGGGCACCATCATCAAGTTGGTGGACACCAACGAAGTGGTTGGTGAAGTGATGGAAGACGGTCAGGAGATCATCGCCATGAAAGGCGGGCGCGGAGGCCTCGGCAATGTGCACTTCAAGAGCGCCACTATGCAAACTCCCCGTTTTGCGCAGCCTGGTGAACTGGGCACTGAAGGTTGGATCTCTTTGGAACTGAAGGTGTTGGCCGATGTGGGACTCGTGGGGTTCCCCAATGCGGGCAAGTCCACTCTCATCAGTCAACTGTCGAACGCGCGTCCTAAAATCGCCGACTACCCCTTCACCACGCTCAAACCAAACCTGGGCATGGTGGCTTACCGGGAATTCCAGTCGTTCGTCATCGCTGACATTCCCGGTATCATTGAAGGCGCCTCCGAAGGCAAAGGCATCGGCTTGCGATTCTTGAGACACATTGAGCGCAACTCCGTACTGCTGTATATGATTCCCATTGCGGACAACGAAGGCACTCGCACCGCTGAGACCATACTCAAAGAATACGAGATTCTGCGACACGAGTTGGAAGCGTTCAATCCCGAACTGCTGGACAAGAAATACCTTGTTGCCATCACCAAGTGCGACATGGCCCCTGCGGATGAAATTGACGAAATTATGAAAAAATTGTCAAAAAAGCTTCCGGTTATCAACATTTCATCTTTAACAAACTACCATCTTACTGAAATAAAAGACCAGTTATGGGGTTTATTAAACACCTAAAGTATTATTTTAAATATCTGATAATAAATATTTTATGGTAAACAATTCTTTTTTTTCAAAAAAAATATCCCATATCAACTTTCGATATTAAAAAAAATGTATTTTTGCAGCGTCAAAAAGAACGAAAAAAAAGTAGATAAGAAATGGCAAAGAAAGTAAAAGAAGCTCGTCAACAAGTCATCTTGGAATGCACTGAGCAAAAGGCAAGTGGCGTACCGGGAATGTCCAGATATATCACTACAAAGAACAGAAAGAACACTCCCGACAGATTGGAACTGATGAAATACAATCCCTATCTGAAGAAAATGACATTACACAAAGAAGTTAAATAATTTAAAACGATATAGAGATGGCAAAGAAGGTAGTTGCAACGTTGAAAAGAGAAGGTGGTGTCACCTATACCCGCGTGGTGAAAATGGAACGCTCACCGAAAACTGGAGCTTACACATTCAAAGAAGCTGTTGTAGACTCCACCACTGTTAAAGACTTTTTGGCTAAAAAGTAATATTTTGTTTTCATGGTTGAAAGAAGGTGGGCCTCCCGGTCCGCCTTTTTTCGTTTTAGGGATATGGTTCGTCTAAAATAAAATTATGCTGATAGCATTATGCTGTTAGCATAATTTTATTTATCTTTGCAACTGCTTTAGCCCGAGTGGCACGCACCCTATCAAAATCATCACTTATGGGATTCTTTTCTATATTTTCAAAAGAGAAAAAAAAGGAACTGGACGAAGGGCTCCAGAAATCCAAAGAGAGTTTTTTCGCCAAACTCGCCAAAACCGTCGTCGGAAAATCCAAGGTTGACGACGATGTGCTCGACAACTTGGAGGAGGTGCTTGTAACCTCCGATGTGGGCGTGGAGACCACCCTGCGCATCATTGAGCGCATCGAGGCGCGCGTGTCTCGCGACAAGTACATCGGCACCGAGCAACTCAACGCCATCCTCAAGGAGGAGATTGCCGGACTGCTGCTGGAAAACGACATCGAGAAGGCCAACGACTTTGTGATCCCGAAGTTGGAGACCCCCTATATCGTGCTTGTAGTGGGCGTGAACGGTGTGGGCAAGACTACCACCATCGGCAAGCTGGCGTACCAGTTCAAGAAGAAGGGATATTCGGTCACGCTGGGCGCCGCCGACACCTTCCGCGCCGCCGCCATCGAGCAATTGGAAGAATGGGCCAAGCGCGCCGACGTGCCCATCATCACCCAGAAAATGGGTTCTGACCCCGCCGCCGTGGCCTACGACACCGTGGCTTCCGCCATCGCCCGGAAAAGCGATGTGGTGCTTATCGACACCGCCGGACGACTGCATAACAAGACCAACCTCATGAACGAGCTGGTCAAAATCAAAAATGTGATCCGGAAACTCGTCCCCGACGGTCCGCATGAAGTGCTGCTCGTGCTTGACGGTTCCACCGGCCAGAACGCCTTCGAGCAGGCCCGCCAGTTCTGCGCCGCTACGGAAGTGAACACGCTGGCCATCACCAAACTTGACGGCACTGCCAAGGGCGGTGTGGTGATCGGCATATCTGACCAGTTTAAAATTCCCATCAAATACATCGGCGTGGGCGAGAAAATCGACCAGTTGCAAGTGTTCAACCGCGCCGAATTTGTGGATTCCCTGTTCCCTGACAACTGGTAAACTACTGTTTCCGAATCTTTTAACATTCATACACCTTGCAAGTCACCATTGACCACAATTCAGGATTCTGCTTCGGAGTGATTCACGCTATCCAAACGGCGGAAGAGTACCTGTCGCACCACGAGACCCTGTATTGTTTGGGTGACATTGTGCACAACAACGAGGAGGTGAAACGCCTCACCAACCTCGGTCTGCGGGTGATCAGCTACGAGCAGTTCCAGCAGTTGCGCGACACCACTGTGCTCATCCGCGCACATGGGGAACCGCCCCTCACCTACCAGACCGCCAAGGAGAACAACATCACGCTCATCGACGCCACCTGCCCGGTGGTATTGAAATTGCAGCAGCGTATTGCAGACTTCTACCATAATCCGGAAAACACGGACAAACAGATACTTATTTTCGGGAAAAAAGGGCATGCCGAGGTTGTGGGACTCATGGGACAAGCCGACAACCGCGTGCTGGTCATCTCCGATCTTGACGAGATTGACCGCATTGACTACCAGCGTCCCGCCATGCTCTACTCGCAAACCACGCAAGGACTTGAGCCCTACTACGAACTCATCCGGCTCATCAAAGAGCGCTATGAGGCCGCAGGGAACGGTGAGTTGTTCCACTACGCCGACACCATCTGCCGGAAAGTGGCCAACCGGACCGTGGAAATTGCCGAATTTGCCAAGCAACACGACGCTATCCTGTTCGTTTCTGGCGAAAAAAGTTCCAACGGGCTCTATCTTTTCGACATCTGCCAGAAAAACAACCCCGCCAGTTTCATGATTTCCGACCCTGAGCAACTGGACCACCTCAACCTGCAAGTGTATCCCACCATTGGTATCTGCGGAGCCACCTCCACTCCCATGTGGCTCATGGAAGAGTGTAAAAACAGAATTATAAACCAACAACATAGAAAAATGAAAAGAGCAATCATCAGCGTAAGCGACAAAACCGGCATTGTACCTTTTGCAGCCGGACTTATAGAAGCCGGTTATGAGATTATCTCCACCGGAGGCACCAAGAAAGCCCTGGATGCTGCAGGTCTTAAAACAATAGGAATCAGTGAGATAACTGGATTCCCGGAAATCATGGACGGGCGTGTGAAAACGCTTCATCCCAAAGTGCACGGCGGTCTTCTTGCCATCCGTGACAATGAAAAACATCAGCAGGAGATGCGTGAAAACGGCATTGAGCCCATCGACATGATAGTGGTGAACCTGTACCCGTTCAAGCAGACCATCGAGAAGCCGGGCGTCACATACGAAGATGCGATAGAGAACATTGACATTGGCGGACCCACGATGCTCCGGAGCGCCGCCAAAAACCACAAGTTCGTTACCGTGGTGGTGGACGCTGCCGATTACGACACGGTTTTGGCTGAAATCAAGCAGAATGGCGACACCACCTTTGAGACGCGTCGCCGTTTGGCCGCCAAGGTATTCCGTCACACCGCCTCCTACGACACCTACATCTCCACTTACTTGACCGAACAGGCGGGTGAGCAGGAACCCGAGAGCATAACGATGACTTTTAGCCGCAAACAGAGTTTGCGTTACGGCGAGAATCCGCATCAGGAAGCCACCTTCTATGCCGGCAAAAAACAGGGGTATTCCATCGCTTGGGCCGAGCAGTTACATGGTAAAGAATTGTCATACAACAATATACAAGACGCCGACGCCACCTTGCAGATTTTGAAAGAATTCAAGGAACCCGCCATGGTGGCCGTCAAGCACAAGAACCCGTGCGGTGTGGGGTTGGGTACCAACGCCTTAGAGGCCTGGCAACGCGCCTACGAAGCAGACCCTGTCTCCATCTTCGGCGGCATTGTGGCTTCCAACCGCGAGATTGACCTCGCCACGGCAGAAGCCATGAAACCCGTGTTCCTGGAAATCATCCTGGCTCCGAGTTTCACAAAAGAGGCGTTCGAGCACCTGGCCACCAAGAAGAACATCCGTCTGATGACCTTCGACCCGAGCCTGGAGAACGGCGACAACAAGATGTTCATCAGCGTGCGCGGCGGTATGTTGCAGCAAACAATTGACAACAAGTCCACCGAAGATTACGAGTTGAATGTGGTAACCGATAAGAAACCGACGGATGCGGAATTACAGGATCTGTTCCTGGCGATGAAGATCTGCAAGCATGTGCGTTCCAACGCCATCACAGTGGCAAAGGAAGGCAAGATTGCCGGTATTGGCGCTGGACAGATGAACCGCGTGGGAGCCGCCCATATCGCCTTTGAGGAAGCCAAAGCCAAAGGCATCACATCCGGCTTGTGTTTGGCATCTGACGCTTTCTTCCCCTTCGACGATGTCGTGAAAATGGCCGCCCAATACGGTGTTACTGCCATCATCCAACCCGGCGGTTCCGTCCGCGACGAGGATTCCATCAAGGCCTGCAACGAGTTGGGCATCGCGATGGTGTTCACGGGAGTGAGACATTTCAAACACTAGCATCATGGCAAACATCAGCCCTACCATCGAAGACTCCTGGAAACATGTCCTCTGGGATCAGTTTCAGGCGCCCTATTTCGCCGCGTTAAAAGAATTTCTGATTGAAGAGAAAAAGCATTACCGCGTGTTCCCGCCAGGCAACTGCATTTTCAACGCATTCGACAGCACGCCTTTTGACCAAGTGAAAGTGGTTATTATCGGTCAAGACCCTTACCATGAGATTGGGCAGGCGCACGGGTTGTGTTTTTCTGTGCAGGATGGCATTCCATTCCCGAAATCGCTCATTAATATCTTTAAGGAACTGAGTGATGATGTGGGATTTGTGACGCCCCGGAGCGGAAATTTGCAGAAATGGACCAAGCAAGGCGTATTGCTGCTGAACGCCACGCTTACTGTGCGTGAGCATGCGGCGGGCTCGCACCAGGGGCACGGGTGGGAGACTTTCACCGACTGCGCCATCCAGCGGTTGGCGCAGCAGAAAGAAGGACTTGTGTTCCTTTTGTGGGGAAATTATGCCATCAACAAGCGCGCGCTCATCGACACAAGCAAGCACCATGTGCTCACCGCCGCGCACCCCTCCCCCCTGTCCGCACACCGCGGCTTCTTCGGCTGCAAACACTTCTCCAAAACTAACGAACTACTGAAACAGATGGGAAAAGAACCCATTGATTGGCAGTTATAAAGTAACAATCTGTTTAGTCCCAATATTCCACAAATCGCATCGGCAATGATGCGAGAGTATTTCTAATTATTGCTGATAACGACACCCCTCGCACGAGCCGCCGCCACATCCGGAGCAGCCGCACCCGCATCCGGGATCTTTGCGGTGACGATATCGTTTTACTATGCGCCATCCTGCCGCAATTACTGCCGCAGACACGATAATCGCTACTATTATTGTCTGCACCATAGTTATTTACATTCGCCGCAACAATGCGACTCCAGGGTTTCAAATTCCAAGGTGGCATGCGCAATGCCCATCTCAGCCAACTGCGTCTTCAGATGCTCTTTCGTTGATTCCATCTCGGCGACATCCTCAATCACCACATGAGCGGTCAACGCGTTTTCTGTGGTGCTGAGAGCCCAAATATGAAGGTGGTGTACCTCTTTCACCCCGTCGTGATGCGCCATCATTTCCTGCACCTTGTCCGCATCAATCTGAGCGGGAACGCCATCCAAAGCCAAACGCAAACTGTCGCGAAGCAAATCCCACGAAGCGAAGATGATAACTACAGCCACCGCCAATCCAATCAGCGGGTCAATAATATACCAACCAGTGAAATGGATTACGATGCCTGACACCACCACGCCTATAGAAACCAGCGTATCGGCCAGCATGTGCAGATAAGCGCCCTTCACATTCAAATCCCTCTTTTGATCTTTCATGAAAAGCCATGCCGTGAATCCGTTAACCAACACGCCAATGGCGGCCACAACGGATATGGTCAATCCTTGCACGGGTTCGGGATGGATGAGTTTCTGAACACTTTCGATGATGATGAACACCACCACCACGCCCAACACCAGCGCATTGAGCAGGGAAATCAGAACCGTACTTTTCTTGTATCCGTAAGTATATCGGCGATTTGCCACCACTCCGGCGAGTTTGAAGGCCACCAGCGCCAGCACCAGACTCGCCACATCGGTAAGATTGTGTCCCGCATCCGAGAGCAAACCCAACGAATGGTAACACAAACCGGCAACGGCCTCCGCCAACACATACAGGATATTGAGCGCAATACCAATAATAAAGGCACGGTTCAGGGTTGTGATGACATGACTGTGGTTGTGGCCATGACTGTGTCCATGATCATGATCATGATCATGACAGTGACTATGGCTATGACTATGACTATGACTTTGATTATGAACTTGACCTTGACTATGACTATGACTATGAACTTGACTATAAACTAGTTCATTGTCATGGTTCATCGTCATAGTTTTTTCCTTTTGATTACTTTTCATATCTTTCATTTTAAAGCAACATTCCAATCTGATAAATCAAAAAAGAGACAATCCATGCCAGGGAGGTGTTGAACAGCACGGAGAACAGTGCCCATTTGCCGCCCGCCTCTTTATAAACCGCCGACACGGCAGCCACACATGGCACATATAGCAGGATGAAAATCATGAAGACATACGCCACCAATGGGGTAAACACTTTCTGTCCTGCCAGTTTGCCGGAAGTCCAAGTCTGCGCTTGGATGCTGGCCTTGAGCGCAGAAGAATTCTCATCCGCCTCTGTGTCAGCATGATAAAGCACGCCCATAGAGGAAACCACAATCTCTTTGGCAGCGAAACCGGTCAGCAGGGAGACACTCATCTTCCAATCGAAGCCCAGCGGGCGGAACACCGGAGCAATCACTTTGCCCACGCGGCCCAGGTAGGAGTTCTCAGTCTGCACAGAAGAGCGGTCCAACTCAAGTTGGGCCACTTGTGCCTCACGGTCGGCCTGCGCAAGCGTAGTGTCGGCCTCCACCCGCTCAATTTGAGCGGTGTACCGGTCTATTTGCGGACTATGCTGCGGGAAGTATTCCAACGCCCAAATAATAATCGTGGCCAAGAGGATCACCGTACCCATCTTCTTCAAATACTGCACACTTTTATCCCACATGTGAATCACCGCATTGCGGAAAGTCGGAATCCTATACGGGGGTAATTCCATCACAAACTGGTCGGAATTGTGTTTGAACGCTATTTTCTTCATCAGCAGGGAGGTGAGGATGGCCATGACGATGCCGACCAGATAGATGCTGGTCAGAATCAGTCCCTTGTAAACTCCCGTCACAAGCATGCCATGACTGGTAGTGAAAAGTGCTGAGATAAGCAGCAAATATACGGGCAGTCGCGCTGAGCAGGACATGAACGGAACCGTAATAATGGTCAGAATCCGGTCTTTTTTGTTTTCCAATGTACGGGTGGCCATAATGGCTGGCACACTACACCCAAAACCGATGATGTAGGGGATGAACGACTTGCCGTGAAGTCCCATCCGGTGCATGAGTTTATCCATGATAAACGCAGCGCGTGCCATATATCCGGTGTCTTCCAAAATGGAGATGAAGAAAAAGAGTATCAAGATGTTAGGCAAGAATGAACAGACACCGCCCACACCGGCAATGATACCATCCACCACCAAATCCTTCAACATTCCGTCGGGCATCAGTTTGTCGGTAACATTGCCCAACCAACCGAAAAACATCTCCAACCATTCCTGCGGATAGGCGCCGAGGATGAAGGTCATCAGAAACATGAAAAACAGGAAGAAGATCAGAATCGGGAACCCTAACCATTTGTGTGTAATGAGGTTATCAACCGTATAAGCGCGTTGTTTGCTCCGATCCTTGCCGATGGTGTAGGTTTCGGCCAGTGCCCCTCTGATAAAGCCATACTTGGCACCGGAAATCACAGTGGCAGCATCTTCCTTATATCGTTTTTCCAACAAGGCGCGCTGTTCCGCGGCCACTTTTTTCAAGGTTTCTATTTCCGCATGATTGGAGATGGATTTCAGAGTGGTCTGGTCATTCTCCAGCAGTTTGATGGCCACATAGCGAGCCGGATACTCGCTATCCACATCGGCATCTTGTTTTATGATATCTTTCAGAACATCAATGCTTTTCTCAATATCCTGACCATAGTTGATGTGAATATGTTTGGTGTTGGCTTCCAGGTTTTCATACACATCCACAATGTGTTTCATCACATCCTCAATGCCGTTTCCACGGGAAGAGACGGTGGGCACAATGGGGAAACCGAGCATTTTGCTGAGCATCTCCACATCAAGCGTGTCGTTGTTTTTTTCCAACTCATCGTACATGTTCAGCGCCATTACCATGGGCACATTCATGTCGATAAGCTGGGTTGTGAGGAAGAGGTTGCGCTCCAGATTGGAGGCATCCACGATGTTAAGGACCACATCCGGATGATTGTTGAAGATATGTTCGCGAACATACAGTTCTTCAGGGGTATAATCGGTGAGCGAGTAGGTGCCCGGCAAGTCGAAAATGCGGATGGTGTAGTCCTTGTATTTGAACACACCCAGTTTGGAATCCACAGTCACGCCGCTGTAGTTGCCCACCTTCTCACGCATGCCGGTAGCGTGATTGAAGAAGGATGTCTTTCCGCAGTTCGGGTTGCCCACAAGGGCCACATTAACGGTTTTGCCATGTTCGCCAAGAATGCGCTGCGCGTCTTCGGTCAGCGTACCGTTGAAGGTGTAATTGTCCGCGACCTCATCGGTCAGGGGCACCACCTCAATATGCTGCGCCTCCACCCGGCGTAGAGAGACATGGCTCTGCATAATTTCATATTCGATAGGGTCGCGCAAGGGTGCGTTCTTGATGACCCGGACTTTCTCGCCTCGCACGAAACCCAGTTCCATCAAACGATGCCTGAAACCGCCGTGTCCGCTCAACCTTACAATCACACACTGCGAACCGGAAGGCATATCAACAAGTTTAATCGATTGATTATCCATATTTTACAAAACAAAATCTAATTATCCTTTTACGATGCAAATATGAGCATAATAAAAATACCGAAGCATCCCCAAAAATGATGATTTATTTGGCATTTCATACTAACAAAATAATGTTTTTCGTTCTTCCCTAAATAAAGAAACTTTATGATTTTTTTATATATTTGCGCACTTTTTAATTTGAATAATTGTGCATTGTAAATAACGATTACTACTTTAACCTTAAATAACTATTAAGACCCTTTTATAATGAGAAAAACCTTCTGTGTTTTCTTTCTGTTGAGCATCATTTGGCTCGGACATGCGCAGACTGATGTGGAAATTCAGTTCTTCAATTCCGGCACGCAGACTTTCACCGTCAGCGATGCTGGCAAGATTTATTTTGACAACGGTTTCATGCTGGTTGACGAAGGCAATGGCATACCCTACTCTTTTCCCATCCCGGATATCAAAAAAGTGATGTTCGACCATATCACTTCGGTGGAAACATTGGAGACCTCCGACATCCGAATCTACCCCAACCCTGTCACCAACTATTTAAGAATCAGCTCAGAACACTACACGGACATTCCGTATCAGATTTATGCGCTGGACGGGCGGCTGGTGCTTACCGGAACCGCTCATTCCGAAGAGTCTATTTCCATGAACAATCTTTCCAAAGGATTATATCTGTTGAAAATCGATGGTAAAACTTTCAAAATCAGCAAACTATGAAAAAGACCATCGTTTTTACCATCGCCATCCTTTTCGCCGTCTCCCTGCATGCGCAGGAGATTCTGCATTTGTATCATGGGAACAATGTGGTATTTGAAAAATCCGTTTCCGAAATCGACAGCATTCATTTTTTGGGAAATGTGTCCGTCTTTTCCTATCAAAACGATTATATGACATTCCCGACCTGCGATGTGGACAGTATCACCTTTAGTGATGACAGTTTAATGAGCGGGGATGAGATATACATCACTTGGAACGGCGACAATGTAAACATCGTCAATCCGTTCGCCAACAATGGTGTTTCCATAACCAACAATGGCGCAAAAGTCACAGTTACGGTCACTTCCACCGTTCAGGACATTGTTTACCACTTGTCGGGAAGTACTTCCGACGGTTATTTGTACATAACTCCTAACAAGCGTTTCACGCTGTCGCTGGAGGGTGTGAATATCACCAACAGCGAAGGCCCGGCCATCGATGTGTTAGTGGACAAGAAGACCACTGTTGTCTTGGCCAACAATTCGCAGAACTACCTAACAGACGGATCCGCAAATCCCAAGAAAGCGGCTTTGCAAAGCAAAAGCGAGTTGATTTTCAACGGTAGTGGCACTTTAACGGTGACTGGCAACAAGCGCAACGGCATCCACAGTGACGACTATGTGCAGATCAACAGTGGCACCATCGTGGTTTCTTCCGCCGTAGCCGACGGTATCCATTGTGACTATTTCATCCTGAATGGTGGCACGCTCAACATCACCGCCTCTGGTGACGGCGTGGACGGAGACACCGGCCACATTGAGATCAACAACGGCAGCGTCACGGTTAATGTGGCGACTGCTGATGCCAAGGGATTGAAATGCGACAGTATCATCACCATTAATGGCGGGAACATCACCGTGAACAACAGCGGTGACCAGAGCAAGGGCATCAAGAGCGGCAAGGAAATGTTCATCAACGGTGGTACGACTACCGTAAATGCCACGGGCACATATGTAAGCGAGACCACTGACGATGGTGTGGACCTCTCATACTGCACCGGTATTAAGACTGGCGGAAACCTGTTCATCACAGGCGGCGGCATCACTGTAGTTTGTTCCAGCAACAACGCCGGGGGCAAGGCCATCAGCAGCGACAGCAGCATCACGATTACGGGAGGTATTATAAACCTCACAGCCACGGGTGCCTGCAACAAATATCTTGTAACGGGGAGCACATACGACAGTTATGCTTCTGTATGTTTGAAAAGCAACAAAAATCTGAACATCAGTGGCGGTACTATCACGGCCACCGCAGGCGGACGTGCTATCAGCTGTGATGGCAACTACACCCAAACAGGCGGCAAAGTGGTGACTTCCACCAATGCTGCCGGGTTCACCGTCATGGGCACCGGCACCTCCTGTACGGACGGTTTTGCGCCAGCATGTTTGAAAGCGGACGGCAACATTGTCATCACCTCCGGCGGTTTCAGTGGTACGAGCACGGGCAAGGGCGGACGAGGTCTTGTGGCCGACGGCACGCTTACCGTGGGCGCCACGGGTATGGCAGATAGTTTGACTGTAGTCTATGTCACCACCAGCGGTGCACCTGTCAACGCCTCCAGTGGTGGCGGCGGCGGTTGGCCTGGCGGCGGAGGCAGCAGTTCCGACTATTGGAAAGGGTTGCCCAAAGGCGTGAAAATCGAGGGCGACATCACCGTGAACAGCGGCCACTTGCAGAGTTATTGCTCACAAACCAGCGGCAGCACCACAGGCGAAGGCATTGAAACCAAAGCCAGTTTATACATCAACGGCGGTTATGTGGAGGCCAACTCCTACGATGACGCCATCAACGCGAACAGTCACATCCAGATTACGGGAGGTCATGTGTGGGCATACGCGCGTGGCAACGACGGTATGGACTGCAACGGCACGCGCATTGACATCAGCGGCGGCACTGTGATTGTGCGGGGCACTGAAGTGGCCATTGATGATAACGGCGACCATGGTGGCAAACTCTACATCACCGGAGGCACTATTGTGCTGATTGGCGGTAACATGGGTACCACCGAGGCCACGCCTTCCGTGACCGGCCAAAAGGGAGTCACCCTAAGCAGCGGTGGAGGTGGCGGATGGCCCGGCGGTGGAGGTGGCGGGGGCAGCACGCTAGCCACTAACGGCTTCTGTCTCAAAAACAGCAGTGCCACCAACATCCTCACATTCAAGTGGCCGACCTTCAGCGGCAGCGGTTTTGACAATGTCACCTTGCCCCGAGGCACGAACGGCACGGAGGACACCAATGTCAATTCCGGTGTCTATGTCAGTTCACCCTCCATCCAAAGCGGCACCTACACATACTTCACCTCACCATCCATCAGCGGCGGTTCCAACTGGCACGGCTTGTATAGCGGTGCCACCGTCACCACATCCGGAAACGGAACATCCGTAACAGCACAGTAACCCAAATTCGAATATAAAACACTCACCCATACCTCAACTATGTATAAGGGCACATTACAAAACCAAAAGGTCAAACGGCAAGACACTGAGAGCAGTCCCGCAAAATCCATCTGGATCAAGCGGTTCTGGATTTGTTATGCCGCCTTCTTCGGCATCATCTTTTTGCTGTTCATCCTCATATCGTTGGGATGGATAGGATATATGCCTTCTTTCTCTGAATTGGAGAATCCTTCAGCCAACTTGGCCACCGAAGTGATTTCTGAAGACGGCGAATTGCTGGGCACTTATTATCTGGAGAACCGATCCAACTGCCGATACGGCGACTTGTCGCAACCGCTAAAGGATGCTTTGATTGCCACGGAGGACTCGCGTTTTTACAAGCACTCCGGTGTGGATATGCGCGCCTTGTTCCGTGTGGCGGGCGGTGTGCTCACCTTCCACCACAAGGGCGGCGGCAGCACTATCACCCAGCAGTTGGCCAAGAACCTGTTCCCGCGCGACCAGAAGATGAACAAGGTGAAACTGGTTTTCTTCAAATTCAAAGAATGGGTGGTGGCCACCAAATTGGAACGCAAATACTCCAAGGATGAGATATTGGCCATGTACTTCAACACCGTTGATTTCGGGAATCAGGCCGTGGGTATCAAGTCGGCCGCCCGAACCTATTTTGACAAAACCCCAGCCGAAATCAACACCGAAGAGGCAGCACTGTTAGTGGGCATGTTGAAAGCACCTACCAAATACAGTCCGAGAAGGCATTATCAAGCCGCCATTGACCGTCGTAATGTGGTGTTAGGACAAATGAAAAAATATGGATATCTCAATGAGAATCAATACGATTCCATCAAGGCAATACCTATTGACATGACCAATTTCCGGTCACAGGCGCACTATGCGGGCAAGGCCACCTACTTTCGTGAGTTCCTGCGTATGCTGCTAAAAGAGTGGTGTGCCAACAATCCCAAGAAAGACGGTTCCCATTATGATCTTTACTGCGACGGATTAAAGGTTTACACCACCATTGACTCCCGAATGCAGCAGCATGCGGAAGATGCGGTAAAGGAACATGTCTGCGACTACCTGCAGCCGTTGTTTTTCCAGCATATCAAGGGGGCCAAGAATGCTCCGTTCGTCAATTTGTCGGAAGAGCAGACCAATCGTATCTTATGGAGTGCGGCCAAGCGTTCCGAGCGATATGACCGCGCCAAGGATGCCGGCATGAGCGACGAGCAGATCAAAGCCGAGTTCAACAAGAAAGTGCCGATGACCGTATTCTCCTATCAAGGAGCGAAAGACACGGTGATGACACCTTTTGATTCTATCCGCTACTACAAGTCATTCCTGCAGTGCGGATTGATGTGCATGGAAGCCAAAACCGGACATGTGAAGGCCTATGTGGGCGGCACCAACTATGAATATTTCCAATTTGACCATGTGAAATTGTCAAAGCGGCAGGTGGGATCCACCTTCAAACCGTATGTCTATACGGTGGCGATGCAGAGTGGTGAGTTTGACCCGTGCACCATGGTGCCCAATGTGCCGGTAACCATTGAGACACCGGGTGGCGCATGGACTCCGCGCAACTCCGGCGCACACCGTGAAGGCGAGATGATGCCACTGCGAGAGGCGTTGGCATTCTCTTTGAACCAAGTGTCCGCCTACCTCATGAAACGCTACGGTCCTGAAGCCGTGATTGCCTTAGTGCGCAACATGGGCATGACTTCTGACATCCCAGCGGTTCCGTCCATCTGCTTAGGTGCCTGCGAGTTAACCTTATATGAGCAGGTAGGTGCCATCAATTGTTTCCCGAACCAGGGTGTATATGTGGAACCCATCTTCATCACCCGCATCTGCGACAAGGACGGAAATGTCATTTACAACCGGTTACCTAAGACAAACGATGCCATCGACCCCATAACCGCGTTCAAGACTGTGCGACTGATGCAAGGTGTGGTGGACTACGGAACCGGTGGCAGACTAAGAAGCCAATACAAGTTGGACTTCCCTGTGGCGGGCAAGACCGGCACCACGGATAACCAGTCGGATGGTTGGTTTGTGGGTTACACGCCTTTGCTCACCTGTGGCGTGTGGGTAGGTTGCGAAGACCGCGCCGCGCACTTCCGCAGCACAGCCCTTGGTCAAGGCGCACGCACAGCCATGCCTGTATTTGGACTATTCATGAAAAAAGTATATAGCGACCCGAAACTCCCATACTATTCGGTAGCCAATTCTGAGAATAAAACCTCTAAATCCGGTTATTACTTCCCAATTCCGTCGGCATACTCGGGCGATGCCTCCGGCTGCAATGAAACACCGGTTTCCTTTGAAACCACACAATTAAATTTTGATTAACCAACACCTGCTCCATTATGAAGCGATTTTTGTGGCTAACCATCGCCTGCCTGCTTATTCCCTCTTGGGGTATAGCACAAAATCATTCGAATATTCCCATTGATGTCTGTTCATCGGATATGCCCTATACATATCAATATTTTCATCAAGGTAGTCTTCAAGAAATCACCTATTATACCCCCGGCCGGCATATCTTACCCAATTTGGATACGATAACGATTATTGTGCACCAAGAATCACACACGCATCAAAACTGTGTGGTTTGCCAAGGCAATTCGTTTACTGACTTCGGGTTCTATATTTCCGAAGAGCAAACCGCACTTCCTGGCATCATACGAGACACCATTCATTTCCAAACATCTTGGGGTTGTGACAGCAGCATCTCACTGACTCTAACAGTGCAACCCTTGCCTGATGTGCATGTCACGCCACACGACACGGTGATTTTTGGCAACTCTGCAAACCTTTCTCTTCGTATATCTGGGGCTGATTACTATATTTGGGAACAAGGAGGCGGCATTACAGCAGCCACGGTCAACAATCCCACACAAAATGTTACGGTAACTCAACCCACTTGGTTTATCGGTACCGGTTATATTCCGGGGCAGGATATGGTTATTAACGGACATTTCACCAATGGGAACACCGGTGTCAGCAGCGCCTACAGCCATGTCAGTTCACAAGGCGGCCATGCTTTATGGAGTGAGGGAACCTATGCTATCGGAAACAACGCATCAAATTGGCACGAGAATTTCCAAGGTTCCCATGACCACACCTCAGGCAACGGAAACTATATGATTATCAATGGGAGCGGAATTCCGGGCACTGTTGTTTGGTCGCAAACCATCAACATTGAACCCTATACCTATTATGTGTTTAACACTTGGGTGACTACAGTAGGTCCATCACCCTACGCCAATCTTCAATTCAGCATCAACGGAGGTACAATAGGCAATATTTTCTCTGCCCCCAACACTTATGGGGCCGTCAACACTTGGCTTAATTTTTACCATCTCTGGTATAACAACAGTTCCGCCCGCACCGCCACCATCTCTATCGTAAACCAGAACACAGCAACCAGTGGCAATGATTTCGGTCTGGATGACATCTCCTTCTGGAAACTGAACGGATGCGGGGTTACCGACACCATACAGGTGCTGTTCAATCGTTACATTGACACCACCGTGTGTGAAAACGCCTTCCCGTTCACATGGAACGGAGTCACCTTCAACGACGACAATCCACAATTCACGATTATCCGCAGGCAGGATTCCATTGACGATGCCGTCACCATGCGTGTGCACATACATCCCAGCGTTCACACTACCGTGCGCGACACTATACGAGAGGAGCAGCTGCCCTACACCTATCAGGGCATTGAGTTCTTCGATGCCGTCACCGACTCGCTCATAACATTAACCGATGCCCTTGAATGTGACAGTTTCATCCATTACTCTCTGTATGTGCGGCGGAACAGTTACAACCACACCGAGCTTACCATTTGCGAAAGCCAAACGCCCTATCGGTGGCGCGGGCATGCGCTATATTCATCCTGTGAACTCACAGAAACCATTCCTAACGCCCAAGGAGGCGACAGTATCATGACACTTAATCTGACCGTCATTGACACTATGCTGCGTATCATCCAACTCACGGACGATTTTTGCGAGGAAATGTCAGCCATGCTGTCCGTACAATCCGGTTTCAGCGATTATGTTTGGAGCACTGGGGAAACCACACCTCAAATTCTGGTTCTATCGCCCGGTTCCTATTGTGTGACTGCCGTTTCGGACTACTGCACCATTGACCGATGTATCTCGGTCGCGCCATGCAAGTTGGACGTCAAACTTCCCAACGCCATAACGCCCAGCAAGTTAGATGGCCACAACGACTATTTCTCCATTGACGAGTCACAGCAACGGCTCATCCAGGATTTTGAAATCAGCATTTACAACCGATGGAGCAATCTGGTTTTCTATTCGGATCAAAAGGATTTCAAATGGGACGGACGCGAGCACTTGAACAACGCCAACAAACACATTGAGGCGAATGATATCTATCGGAACAATGTGTATTCATATGTCATCCACTGCACCGACTTGCGCGGGCAGCGGTTTTCGTTCAAGGGAAGTCTTGTGGTACTGTAACTATCTTTGACAGATTTGTTTATAGTTACAGTTTTTGCAATGTTTTTCATCCGACGCTTGATTGAAGGTTTTTTTCGGATTTAATATCTCTACCAACAGATCTTTCAAACTTGCCTCAAACGCCGTCAAAACATCATGGTTCACCTTGTCAACAGACTCTTTCTTTTCGCCAAACGATGCCGGATGCCAATAATCCGGAAACTCCAAATTCTTGTTGGAATCCTTGATTGAGATGATGCCGCATTGCAATTCCGGACTGCCACCCAATTGCGACAAATCTGGATTGTCAGCGTATTTCAGCAAAAGGGCATAAATTAACACTTGTACCATCTGCTTGTATTTCGGATCTTTGAAAAGAGCATCCAGCGCCTCAGGTTTCACAATCAATTCGTCAACCGAACCCGTCTTATAATCCACTACCACAGGGATATTTGTTTGAGAATCAGTCTGATTCACCTGCAAGCGGTCAATGATACCATGTAGGCGAATTTGGTCGCTCCCAACCTGGATGGGGACCTCCAAATCTATCTCATTGCCCACAATCTTCACTTTCCCGATCTCGAGTTCCCGCTTGGCCTTTTCCAGATAATTCCGCACATCGTTCTCTATCATTCGGATAGCCAGGTAAATCCGTCCATGAGTCAGGTCATAAGGGGTTAAATACAGTTTTAAATCATCAGCATTCAGTAATTTATCCTCTATTTTCTCTTTTATATGCTGTAAAAACTCATCAATAGTGCGGCGATGTTCTGTTGGATTTTCCTTTATCTCATCGAACACATCCTGCAAAAGAGAGTGGACCACGGTACCAATGATATTGCTCTCCACCTTTTCTTGAAATGTCTGCCTGGGCTGTATTTTGCATACACTTCCTAAATAGAATTGCAACGGGCAATTGATGTACTGGTTAAGTGATGTGGCAGAATAGCGCATCTGGCGCAATTTCTCCAACATTTCGTCGGTTTTGGGAACCTCTATGGGATCCGGAGCTGCAGCCTTATATTGAAAGCCCACTGTCGGGTATTGCAGTTCTATATTCTTCAGATTGAGTTCCTTATGAAGAAATTCCAGTTGACTAATAAAACGGCTTTTCTCAACCAGCGAAACATCTGACACATTATTATAAAGCAGTACAATATCTTCAGCGCGCTGCAGCAGGCGGAAGAAATGGTAGGCATATACCTGATCCTTGTACAGATAATTGGGCAGTGAATGGTTATCGTATTTGATTTCAAAGGGCAACAATGTATTATAACTGATACCGGCAGGAAGTACGCCTTCATTCACGGAAAGTATGATAACATGCTTAAAATCAAGAGTTCGGGTTTCCAGAAGACCCATTATCTGAAGACCTTTGAGCGGATTACCCTTGAAGGCGAGTGTCAAACGGTCGAGTTGCAGACCGATAGCGTATTTGATAGTGGAAAACTGCATCGGCGAACCTTGTTGGGCAAGACGCTGGAGTGACACATTTGCTTTATTCAGCGCATCATACATCATATTCAGCAAGGTGTTCATCTTGCTTTCAGATTTCTTGGATTTCAGCAACTGATCAAAATACCGTACCAGTTCCGGCAGTAAGGTTTCCGTATCCACACTAAAAACGGGGAAACAATCTGTTGGCAAATTCTCTTGTGAGAAAAGCGCGCGCTGGTTGTCCTCCACTTCAGCCAAAGTGCTTTTATATTGTTTCTCATCCTGAAACAGGCATTTGCGCACAATAGGATTTCGAAGCACCGCAACCACATCCCGATGATGGAAGCGCATAACTCCGTTCTTGCTGTATCGAAGGGCGGTTTGGTACATATCCAACAAGGAATTCAGCAATGTATATGCCGGGGTAGCTTTGATGGGATAACCCATGGTCACATTCGCCTCCTTCACATCAAATGCGGACAGGAAAGGCACCAATAGTTGTTCGTCTGCCAACACCAATGCGGTATCATCCAGCGAACCCTGCTCTTGTTTTATCCGTTCCAGTTGCCCGATAGCGTAGTAGATCTGGTTCATCTCTTTGGCCGCGCCCACAATCTGAATCTTCTTTTCGACCTCCTCATAATGATGATTCACAAACTGAACACTATCAAGGGGCATATCCAAACCCGAGCATATCTTTTTCAAAAAATAAGCCGTGGTGAAGCGGTCATCTTTTTGGAAATCGCAGTAAAAGGGATCGACATCAAAAAAGAATTGGGCATCGTAATGGTCTTTGATATAGCGTACTACCGCCAACTCTGACGGCGTGAAGACATGGAAACCCGCAAAGACAAAATGTTTGAAATTCAGTTTGGTGGCATATTTGTCCATATTCTCCGCACAGTCCCGGAATTTCAGACCACTGTAGGCACATTTCCCATTGCGCAAATGCTGTCGGAAAAGCGTATAGAGTTCCGCCAACCGCGCATAGAAGCTCATTTTCTCCTGAAGCGCCTCTTTGCTCTTCTCATCCGCCATGGCAATGGTGAACTCTTTGTCGAAGGCCAGCGTGCGGAACACATATTCGCCGTCCTGCATCTGCATGTCAATCTCGTCAATGTCAGAAAGATAGGCAGGCGCCCATGTCAGCATATCATCGAAAGATTCGGCCACTGGAGGGTCCATCTTCCGGGTGCTTTCGTACAAGGAAGTCAGAAGTTCCAGTTTGTCAAGTGTTTGCAGTGGCGAGAGCAGGTCCATGAAATGCTCAATGGAATAGATGGCCGGCAGGAAGGCCGGCAGTTTCAGATTCTGCGTGAGATGATGCAACAGCATTCTGCGGGCGCGCTCATTGGGCAGCACAACCACGGTTTCCTGCAAGGGTATGCCGGAACTCACGATGTTTTTGGATAGGTCGAAGAGGAAGGACATAGGAGAAAGGGGTACAAGGGGTGAAAGGGGTGAAAGAGGTAACGGAGGAGATGAACAATTCCCCTTCTATTTTAGAAGGGGTGGCCGTAGGTCGGGGTAGTAATATAAAGGGGTGCAGGGGTGTAAAATTAGTCGAGTTTCAGTACAGCGAGGAAGGCCGACTGGGGCACTTCCACATTGCCAATCTGGCGCATACGCTTTTTACCTCGTTTCTGTTTTTCCAACAATTTGCGCTTACGGGTGATATCGCCACCGTAGCACTTGGCGGTCACATCCTTACGCACGGCCTTAACGGTCTCACGCGCGATGATTTTGGAACCAATGGCAGCCTGGATGGCTATTTCAAACTGCTGGCGAGGAATGAGTTCTTTCAGTTTCTCGCAAATACGGCGGCCAAAAGTATAGGCGTTGTCGGCATGTATCAGCGCCGACAGTGCGTCAACGGAATCACCATTCAACAAAATGTCGAGTTTTACCAGACGGGCCGGTTTAAAATCGGTGATATGGTAGTCAAAAGAGGCGTAACCTTTTGAAATGCTCTTCAATTTATCGTAAAAGTCGAACACAATCTCACCCAACGGCATGTCGAAAGTCAGTTCCACGCGGTTGGCGGCCACATACATCTGATTCACCAGCGAGCCGCGCTTGTCGATGCACAGTTTCATGATGGCACCGGTATATTCATCCTTGGAAATGATCTGGGCACGGATGTACGGTTCCTCCACATGGTCAATCTCGGTGGGCACCGGCATTCCTGAAGGGTTATACACATCCACCCATTGTTTCTTGGTAGTCAGCACCTTATAGGAAACATTGGGAACTGTGGCTATCACATCCTGATCAAACTCGCGGTCGAGGCGCTCCTCAATGATTTCCATGTGGAGCAAGCCGAGGAAGCCGCAGCGGAAGCCGAAGCCGAGGGCGGCGGAAGATTCGGGTTCAAAAGTCAGTGAGGCATCGTTGAGTTTCAATTTCTCCAATGAGGCACGAAGTTCCTCATACTGATCGGCCTCGGTGGGATAGATACCCGCGAAGAGCATGGGCTTCACCTCTTGGAAACCTTCGATGGCAGTCTCACATGGGCGTGCCACATGGGTGATGGTATCGCCCACACGCACCTCTGTTGAAGTCTTAATACCGGTAATCAGATAACCCACATCGCCAGCGGAAAGTGTGTCCTTAGGCACTCTGTCCATCTTCAGAATGCCAATCTCGTCGGCATCATACTCATGATTGGTGGAGAAGAACTTCACCATTTCGTGTGTCTTGATGGTGCCGTTAAAGATGCGGAAATAGGCGATGATGCCGCGGAAGGAGTTGAACACGGAGTCGAAGATGAGGGCTTGCAGCGGCGCATCAGGGTCGCCTTTTGGGGCTGGGATGCGCTCAATGATGGCCTCCAACACTTGTTCCACGCCCAAACCCGTCTTTCCGGATGCCTCTATGATGTCGGACTCATCGCAGCCGAGCAGGTCCACGATTTGGTCTTTGACTTCCAAAGGCATTGCGGCGGGCATATCCATTTTGTTGAGCACCGGAATGATTTCCAAGTCGTTGTCGATGGCTTGGTAAAGATTCGAGATGGTTTGGGCCTGCACGCCTTGGGTAGCATCCACGAGCAGCAACGCGCCCTCGCAAGCGGCGATGGAGCGGGAAACCTCGTAGGAAAAGTCCACGTGACCCGGAGTGTCAATAAGGTTCAGAATATATTTCTCACCTTTATAGTTATACTCCATCTGGATGGCGTGGCTCTTAATGGTGATGCCGCGCTCACGTTCCAGGTCCATGTCGTCGAGCACCTGATTCTGGAACTCGCGATCATTGACGGTTTTCGTATATTGGAGAAGCCGGTCGGCCAGCGTGCTCTTGCCGTGGTCGATATGGGCGATAATGCAGAAATTTCGGATATGTTTCATAAGGCGGCAAAAATACAAAAAAAATGGCAGTTAAACTTTCCATTTCGCATCACTTGCCTCCAGTTTTCACAAACTTAACCCCACGCCATTGGCCGTCAGCATACTTACTGGGCGCGAACCGCCAGGCGGTCACGAGAATAACAGAGTCAAATGTACATAAAAAATCATCATCCAAAAACGGAAAAACATTTTTTACTATCTTTGCGACTTGTTTTTGATGCCCCAAAATAGGCTCAAGACAACTGGGATTATTCCTTGAACAGTCTCGAAGAGACAAAACGCACGAAGTGCAATTAACCCCTCACAAGCGACGAAGTCGCGCAGTGTGGGGTTAGTAAACAGTAAACCACAAACTACAAACAATATGCAAACCATCAATCCTCAGGAAAATTACGAGAACAGCCGCAAGGCCATCGGTTATGTGGACCGCAAGGATGCCACGCAGGCCGATTATGACCGCATCGGCTTCAAGTCCGGTCTGGAGGTACACCAGCAACTGGCCACCAAAGAGAAACTTTTCTGCCGCTGTCCTGCCGGCATCTTCCAGAAACCCGACGAGTTTGACGCGGAGTTGCTGCGCCACATGCGTCCCACCCTTTCCGAGATGGGCGAGTACGACGGCACCGCGCTCATGGAGTTCAAAACCCGCAAAAACATCGTTTACCGCATTGCGCACCGCACTGCGTGCACCTATGAAGTGGATGACACTCCGCCGTTCCCCATCAACCCCGAGGCGTTGCAATACGCCCTCGAGATAGCGCTCGCCTCCAAACTCAAAATTGTGGGCGAGGTGCACATCACCCGCAAGCAATACCTCGACGGTTCCATCCCGACAGGTTTCCAGCGTACCGCCATCTTGGGTATCGATGGTGAGATCCAACTGAAGAACAAGAAAGTGCGCCTCATCCAGCTCAGTGTGGAGGAGGATGCCTGCCGTGAGGTTTCCGATATCGGCCACACGCGTATTTACCGTACCGACCGTTTGGGCATGCCGTTGATTGAGACGGTGACCTATCCCGAGATGGTGAATCCGGACGAGGTGGAAGAGGCCTGCAACTACATCCGCTTTTTGAACCGAAGCACGGGCCGTGTGCGCACGGGCATCGGCGCGGGCCGCGAGGATGTGAATGTGAGCTGCACCGGCGGCACCCGTATCGAGGTGAAGGGCGTGGCCCACACCAAATGGATTCCGGAAGTCACCCATGTGGAGTGCTTCCGCCAATGGGCGCTGCTTGCCATCCGCGAGCAACTGAAAGCCCGCATCCAAAAAGAGGATTGGAAAATGAACTATACGGAACTGAATCCCAAAGAGTTCCACTTCTATTTCGACCCCATCACCGACGCCATCAAGAGCGGTGCCAAGGTATATGCCGTTAACCTGCCGCAATTTGCGGGTCTGCTCTCCCACTTCACCCAACCTGGCCATCCGTTCTACAGCGAGTTTGCCGACAGATTGAAGGTCATCGCCTGCCTGGAACGCCCGAACATGGCCACCAGTGAGGATTTGGAAGATGTGGTGAGCCGCAGCGTGTTTGAAAAAGCCGCCAAGACCTTGAATGCCGGCGACAACGATGCGCAAATTATCTTCTGGGCTGCTGAGGATGATGTAAAGACCGCCCTTGAGACCATTGAGGAGCGCGCGTTGATGGCCTTTGACGGCGTACCGCAAGAAACCCGCAAGGCGCTGACCGACGGCACCACCATCTTCGAGCGTGTGCTGCCCGGTGCCGACCGTATGTATCCCGACACCGACTCGGCTCCTATCCCGCTCAGCAACGACTATATCGAAGAGCTTAGCAAGAACATCCCCGATGCCGTGTCCGACCGTTATGCGCAGATGGTGGAATGGGGCGTGCCGCAGGATTGTTTCAAATACATCTTCACCCACAACTTCTTCCCGCTTATCAAGAAGATAACGGACGAACTCGGCTATTGCCCCAAATACGCAGGCACTTTCTTCGGCCATCGCCTCAAACATCTGCACGGCCAGTATGGCATGATACCGTTCTGCACCTACCGGATCTTCGACCTGTTCGCATTCCTGAAACAAGAGGGTCTCGACAAAGCTATCGCCTACGACCTGCTCAAGCTGATGTTCGAGCATCCGAACGCCTCTTTCGAGGAACTTTTGAAACTCACGGGGTTCACCAAAACATCGAAGCAAGAGATTATGGATCGCATGTTCAAGGTGGTTGACACCTTCCAACAGCGCCGCCATCGCCTGATTGAAGACGGCTCTGACCTGCGGAACACCATGCTCGGCAGCGTGCGCGCCTTGGCTGTTGGCAACGTTGCTCTCAACGAATTGGCCAGCGCCATAACAACCTTATAAACCAAAAATAGTAAAGACGCAATTCATTGCGTCTCAACATTATAAACCAATACAAACCGAATATAATGGACGATAAAACCACATTTCAAGGATATAAAGGACGGGCATTGGAAATGCTCAAAAAATATGATGTTCATGTTTGGGACAAGGCGGAGGTTGAGACCACGCGCGGACACTTTTCCGGCAAAATCCTGCCCCGCGCCGAGAACACCGACGACATCCACATTGTGATGAAAGTAGCCACGGGCTACAACATCGGCATCGACATTGAAACGGTGACCGACATGAAGGGCGAGCGCGACCCGCAGCCCGTATTCAAGATTCCGGAGAAGGAGTTCCCCTACACGCCAGGTCTTCCGCATGTGAAGTTGCTGGGCACTGGTGGCACCATCGCCTCGCGTCTTGATTACCGTACGGGCGCCGTGATTCCGGCATTCTCACCTGGCGAGTTGTACGGTGCCGTGCCCGAGTTGGCCGACATCTGCAATCTGGAGACCGAGAAGGTATTCGCCGTTTTCTCTGAGAACATGTCACCCACAGAATACATCGCATTGGCAAAGAAAATTGGCGACGAGATCAAAGCCGGCATTGAAGGCATTGTGATTGGTCATGGCACGGACACGCTGGCGCACACCGCCACCGCTCTCACCTACATGTGCCAGAACCTACCCATGCCGGTGGTGCTGGTCGGGTCGCAGAGAAGTTCCGACCGACCGAGTTCCGACGCAGCATTGAACCTGATGCACGCCATGACTGCCGCTGGTCACGGTGACATTGCCGAGGTGATGGTCTGCATGTTCGGGCCCACCAGCGACGACTACGGATTCCTGCACCGGGGCACGCGCGTGCGCAAGATGCACAGCTCCTACCGTTCCACCTTCCGTACCATTGGCGACACGCCGCTGGCTACGGTGAACCGCAAGGACGGCGTGCAGCCCATCAAAGAGGTCTATAACCACCGCCGCCACGGCGAGCAGCACCGCCAGGTCGAGGTCATCACCAATTATGAGGATTACAAGAAGAGCATCGCCAAGAACGACCCGAATGTCACCCGCATCGTGCCCACATTTGACGACAGAGTGGCCATCCTTTACTACTATCCGGGCATGAAGCCCGACGTGTTGGATGCGCTCATCGACAATGGCTATAAGGGCATCGTGTGGGACGGCACTGGCCTGGGTCACGTCAACAAGGGCATGTTCGACGCCATCCAGCGGGCCACCGACGCGGGCGTGCACCAGTACATGAGCGTGCAAACCATCTGGGGTTACACCCACATGTTCGTGTATGACACGGGCCGTGACATGATGGCGCGCGGCATCATCCCCGCCGACAACATGCTGGCAGAAAGCTCTTACATCAAACTCGGCTGGGCGTTGGGCCTGACCAAAGACAGCGGCCAGAAGCGCGAGGATGTAAAGAAGCTGATGCTCACCCCCATCAACGACGAAATCACCAAGCGCGAGCCCTACGACGGCTACCTCGTCTATCAGGGCGGCGTGCCGGAGGTGGAGGAGTTCGTGAAGAAGGTGAGGAAATAAAACGAAGACTTAAGATTTAAGACTTTAGACCATAGAGCTGCGGCGTGCCCGCGGCTCTATTTTTTTTATAACCATACAATATTATTATTCTATTTTTTTATTTTTGCAACTCATTGATTGAATTATGAATAATAAAAAATAATTGTTATGAAAAAACATCTACTATTACTGTTCACGGCCGTGCTGTTCCTTCTGCCGGCTACGCTCAAGGCGCAAGACACCGTGTATATCGGCAACGGCAACCATAATAATTTTACTGGTGTATTGCCGACATACACCACGGCAAGTTATTCCATGACACAGCAACTATACACAGCAGCGGAAATTGGCCGGGCTGGTACTATCTACAGTATCACGTTCAAAGGCCTATGGTACTCTGCGACCCGCGATATAGATGTGTATATGGTACACACCAACAAGACCTCCTTTGTAAATTCCAATGACTGGGTGCCTGTCACCACCGCCGATCGTGTGTACAGCGGGATTTTCGATTTCCCGGGGTGGGAGATCACGATAGACCTTCAAGTCCCGTTCCAGTACAACGGTACCGACAACCTACTGCTTGTGGTGGACGACAATACCGGAATTGCTTCAGGTGAGATGTTAAATATCGAATGTTTCTACGCCTCCTCGCTCCCACACGGCCTTGAAATTCACAGTAACGACGTGAACTATGACCCTACTCATCCCGGAAATTCAGTGAACCTCACAGGTGAACTAAGAAACAGCAAGAACCAAATTTGGTTAGGCTTTACCTCAACGTGTCCACCGCCCACCAACCCTACCATCTCCTTTATCAGCCAGACTTCTGCCACGCTGAGTTGGACCGAAAGCGGTAGCGCCACCGAATGGCAGGTCTGCGTCAACGGCGACGAGACCAACCCGATCACTGTCACCACGAACTCCTATACGCTGAACGGGCTCACTCCCGGGATAGACTATCCGGTCAAGGTCCGTTCCATCTGCGGCGCCAATGACACCAGTCAGTGGTGCAATGAGGTGATCGTCAACACTGCCCCAGACCTTGTGGAAATCGGTTTCTGCACAGGTAGTAGTCACGGTCTTCTTCCAAGCAGTTCCGATTCACAATACTCCCTGTCGGAGCAAATCTACACGGCAGCGGAAATCGGCCGGCCGGGCGGCACTATCTCCGGCATCTCCTTCTTCAATAACGGCGATACCAAAACCCGCACCTTCGACATCTATCTCGCCCATACCACAAAGTCGTCATTCCTCAACTGGGATGACTGGGTTTCGGTTACCACCTCCGACTGGGTGTTCAGCGGCAATGTGGAGATGAAGGCTGGAGAATGGACATCCATCGAATTCGATGTTCCTTTCCAACACAACGGCACGGACAACCTCCTGCTCGTTGTGGACGACAACACCAATTCCGAGTCAAGCGGTATGGACTGTTTTACTTCCCCCACCACGGAAACCCAAGCTCTCTCTCTTACGGGCTGGATCAACTATGACCCATTTTCACCAAACGGATACGGCGGCAGTCTATGGAACATTAAAAACTGCATCCAATTGAACTTCGGCACAGTTTGTCCGAAGCCCAAGCATCTCACTGCCTCCACCAACCATAATGAAGTCACCCTGACATGGACTAGCAGTGCCACGAATTTCAACGTCGAGTACAAGAAGACTACCGACACGCAATGGCAGCAGACCAGCACCTCAACCAACACCATCACCCTCAGTGGGTTGGGCAATGCAAATTACGAGGCGCGGGTGAAGGCCGTCTGCGACCCTGGCGTTTCCGAAAGCGACTGGGTCGAAACCTCCTTCACCCTCTTTGACATCCAATCCAACGCCAACTGGTATGCCTACACCCAAACGAGTACAGATCACCCCGAATGGGAGCGTAAATTTATCAGTTTCCCCATGCAAGACCTCAACACGGTGGACACCGCATCGGAAACCTTCTACGACCCTCCCGTCGCTATCACATATGCCAACGGATATGTTTGGAGTTGCTTCTACGACTACAACACTTCCTACATCAACCTTTACAGGGCGCCCCTCCACAACGACACCAAGACCATCGGCAATTTTGCAATCGTAAAGGAAAATTTTGAACTCGACTACATTCCCAGCATGGCCTACAATCCTCTGGATGGCAAAATTTACTATTTGAGAGGTGATCAGAAGCTCCTCAGTTTCGACCCCTCAAACCCGAATACAGTCACGGAAGTCGGCAATTACACCGAAGATTTCGAAAAGATTGCCATCAACGGATCGGGAGAGGCATTCTGTTTTGACTTCTACACGGAAAATCTCTACCGCATCAGTCTGACCGATGCCACCACCACTCTTGTCGGGAGCACGCCTGAGATCGTAAACATCGCTTTCGACCAAGTCACCGATGAGCTTTTCTGCACCAAATTCGTCGGTGCCGGCGAAATGCTTTATCTGATAGATACAGCCACAGCGCTAACACAGGAAATCGGCTTTATTGGCGGTGACACCACGATGATGATACACACGATGTTTATGGTCGGCAACACAGCGAATATTTGCTATGCACCGGAAAATCTCACCATCTCCTCCATTGGAATGCATAGAGCAACGCTCCATTGGGATGCTGATAGCAATGATGTCAGTTGGATTGTGGAATACAGCACCGTTCCCGACTTTACTGGCGCCACTTCTGTAACTGTCAGCACAAACAGCTGCCAACTCTCTGGATTGAATGCTGGAACCAACTACTACATTCGGGTGAAAAACGATTGCGGCACCAACAGTACAAGCGATTGGACCAATAGCAGTTTCCATACCGAAATCTGCCCAGCTGCCGACCAATGTGCCATCACCTACGAGTTAAGAGACACCTGGGGCGACAGTTGGAACGGCTGTGCCATCAATGTGGTGGATGTCGCTACCGATATCGTCATCGGCACATTGACTATGACCACAAACGATGGGGACACCCTCTCGGGTACTCTGCCCGTGTGCGACGGCCGTGCAATCCGCTTCGAATGGGTGAACGGCTACTATGCAGAAGAGACATCCTACACGATTTTCTCCACTTTAGGGGATACGCTTTTCAGCGGCAGCGACGCCATGAGCGCTCCTGTCACTTACACGGTTAACTGCCCTGCAAACCCCAACATAGTTGAAATCGGGTCTTGCAATGGAGGCAGTGACTACCTGCCGAGCCACTCAGGTTCCAATTACTCCTTCTCCCAACAAATCTATACGGCTTCGGAAATCAACCGATCCGGTACCATTTCCGGCATCTCCTTCTATAACAACGGCACCACTCAAACCCGTAACTACGACATGTATCTTGTACACACGAACAAATCAGCATTCGACCACAACCTCGACTGGATATCCACGACCCCCGCCGACCTTGTGTTCAGCGGTCCCATTGAGCTGATAACCGGCACATGGACCGAAATTGCGTTCGATGTCCCGTTCGCCTATAATGGCACCGACAACATTCTGCTCGTCATGAATGACAAGACGGGCAACAGCGCGACTGGTATGAGCTGCCACACTTTCCACACTACTGCAATAGAAGCCATATACGGCTACCGGGATGGTTCCGGTTACGACCCGATGTTTCCCCACAGTATCTTAGGTGACTACAATTTTGAGAAGAACTGTGTCCGTCTGAACTTTGGCACGAACTGCACGAAACCCGCCAACCTGACTGTTTCCGAAAATGGAATGAACCAAGCCACAATTGTCTGGGACAACAACAGCAGTGCCAGCAGCTGGATTGTGGAATACAGCGCAGCAGCTGACTTCTCCGGCGCCACCAGCACGACCGTCATCACGAACAGCTGCATCATCACTGGACTTACTCCCGAAACTGAGTACCATGTGCGGGTGAAGGCCGACTGCGGTGCTGACGGCGAAAGCTACTGGAACATCATCAGTTTCATCACAAATCCATGCCCGCTGGCAAACCAATGTGAAATCACCTACCAACTGGGTGACTCCTACGGCGACGGGTGGACCGGCAACGCCATCAATGTGGTGGATGTCACCAGCAATATTGTTTTGGACACTTGGACTATCGAATACGGGGACTCCGCCTCCGGTTCTCTCTTCGTGTGCGACGGCCGCGAAATCAGGTTTGAATGGGTGAGCGGTTACGATCCTAATGAAATCTCCTACAGAGTATATGACGCTAACGGAGTACAGATTCTCAATGGAGTGGGTGCCTTTCTCACCCCTGTCACATATATGGTAAACTGTACCAGCAGTCCTTGTCCCACGCCGGACAACATTGCCGTCTCCAACTTTAGCGGAGGAATTGTCACGGTGAGTTGGACGGAAAATGGCAGCGCCACATCGTGGCAGATTTGCCTTGACGGCGACGAAGCCAATCCCATCAGTGTTAACACGAATCCCTATACCCTATCAGGACTTGATTCTACTGTTTTCCACAACATAAAGGTGCGCGCCAACTGCGGCAGCGACTACAGTTTCTGGAGCACTCCCGTCTCTTTCGCCCAAGTTCAATCCACAGGCAATTGGTACGCATACATCCATTCTTGTCCAAACAACACCGATTTACGGAATAAATTTGTCAGTTTCTCGGCACAAGATCCAGCCAATGCGTCAGCAGCCTCAAACGTTATCCCGAATGTATTGGCCGCCACTTACGCCAACGGAGAAGTATGGTTCTTCAACGAGGACAACACCACCCTTTACAAAGCCCCGCTTGACAACAACACCAAGACAATGGGTGCTTATGAGACGGTGGCAACCAATTTTGATGGCAACAACAACATCGCCTCCATGTCATACAATCCTGTTGACGGACGTATCTACTATATTCTTTATACCCCCAGCCAAACTGTGAAATTGAAGAGTTTTGCCCCGTCAAGTATCAACGATATCACAGAGATTGGCACATTCAACAATTATGCGTTCTCTATTGCCATTGATAACAATGGCAACGCCTATTGTACGGATTTGATGACAGGGAACCTCTGTCAGGTGAATCTGACCAACGCCACCACCACTCCCGTTGGAGACCTGGGATTTTCCTCCACTATGCCCGTTATAGCCTTTGATATGAATACTGGCGAATTGCTTATGGGACAGTTGGAATCCTCAGGTGATAACGGAATTTACTTGGTCAACCCTGCTACTGCCGAGAAACAGTTCGTAGGATACCTTGGCGGCGGCACGGGTGCTAACATTTCCGGTCTCTTCATGGTTAGCGAGTCTGCTCCGATCGTGACTTGTCCCGCACCCACGGATTTGGTTGCGAATAATATCTCTGATGAGCATGCCACATTAGCGTGGACCGAGAACGGAAACGCCTCCGAATGGCAGATCTGCATCAATGGTGACGAGTCCAACCTCATCAATGTTACCTCTAATCCTTACACATTGAACGGACTGACACCAGAGACTCCCTACACGGTCAAGGTTCGCGCCAATTGCGGTTCTGACGGCACCAGCGACTGGAGCAACGAGGTAAGCTTCTCCACCGAACCCATGGTCATCCCGCCATTCTTCTACATCGATGGTGAAGACAGTATCTGTCAGAACCAAACCACCGTTCTGACCGTCATGACCAATATGGGAACCGACTACTTGTGGAGCACGGGCGAGACTAGCCAATCCATCACCGTTCCCGTTGGCACTTACTATGTGACGGTAACCAACAATGGTAATGAAGTGGCCTACGGAGACTTTACTGTAGGAGCAAAAGAGACTTACAACATTACGCTTAACGATACCGTTTGTAAGGCCGAGCTGCCGTATCCTTGGAACGGTATAACCTTCATCGCAGCGGGTGACACAACTCTTACGCTGACCGCCGTCAATGGTTGCGACTCTGTGGTCACATTACATCTCACCGTCAATACCCCAACCATTGGTGACACCACCGCTGTTGCCTGCGACTTCTTCGACTGGTATGAGCATACTAATATCACTGCCAGTTGCGACAACCTGACGCACACATTCACGAACGCCAACGGCTGCGACAGTGTGGTGACCTTGCACTTGACGGTCAACCACAGCAGCACGGGCGACACAACCGCTACGGCGCAGGATTCCTTCACATGGTACGAGCACGCCAACATTACACAGACGGGCAACTACACCCATACTTTTGTCAATGCCGCTGGTTGTGACTCTGTGGTCACTTTGCACCTGACCATCGGACATTCCTCGTTGGGTGACACTTCGGCTGTGGCTTGTGAGTCCTTTGACTGGTACGAGCACACGGGCATCACGCAGTCTGGCGACTACACGCACACCTTCGTCAATGCCGCCGGTTATGATTCTGTCGTTACTTTGCACCTGACCATCAACTATAGCAACACGGGCGACACCACCGCCATTGCCTGCGACTCCTTCGACTGGTACGAGCATACTAACATCACCGCCAGCTGCGACAACCTGACGCATACCTTTACGAACGCGAGCGGCTGCGACAGCGTGGTGACCCTGCACCTGACCATCAACCATAGCAGCACGGGCGACACGACCGCTATTGCCTGCAACAGCTTCGACTGGTATGAGCATACTAATATCACCGCCAGCTGCGACAACCTGACGCATACCTTCACGAACGCGAGCGGCTGCGATAGCGTGGTAACCTTGCACCTGACCATCAACCACAGCAACACGGGCGACACCACCGCCATTGCCTGCGACTCCTTCGACTGGTACGAGCATACTAACATCACCGCCAGCTGCGACAACCTGACGCACACCTTCACGAATGCGAACGGCTGCGACAGCGTGGTCACCCTGCACTTGACGGTCAACTATAGCAACACGGGCGACACCACCGCCATTGCCTGCGACAGTTTCGACTGGTACGAGCATACTAACATCACCGCCAGTTGCGACAACCTGACGCATACCTTCACGAACACAAATGGTTGTGACAGCGTGGTGACCTTGCACCTGACAGTCAACCACAGCAACACGGGTGACACTACAGCTACGGCGCAGGATTCCTTCACATGGTACGAGCACGCCAACATCACGCAGACGGGCAACTACACCCATACTTTCGTCAATGCCGCTGGTTGTGACTCCGTGGTCACCTTGCACCTGACCATCGGACATTCCTCGTTGGGTGATACCACGGCTGTGGCTTGTGACTCCTTTGACTGGTACGAGCACACGGGCATCACACAGTCCGGTGACTACACGCACACCTTCGTCAATGCCGCCGGTTATGATTCTGTCGTTACTTTACACCTGACCATCAACCATAGCAGCACGGGCGACACCACCGCTATTGCCTGCGACAGCTTTAACTGGTATGAGCACACGGGCATCACGCAGTCTGGCGACTACACGCACACCTTCACCAATACGAATGGATGTGACTCCGTCGTCACGCTGCACCTGACCATCAACGAGGCATCTGTGGCCAACCTCACCGAAACGGTCTGTGAAACCGAGATACCCTACACCTGGAACGGCATCACCTTCAATGCTGCCGGCGATACAACCATCACGCTGACCGCCGCCAACGGTTGCGACTCCGTCGTGAACATGACGCTGATTATGAGTCCTGTCTACAATGTGAGCGAAACCAGAAGCATCTGCCCGAATGAACTTCCTTACACCTGGAACAGCTTCACCTTTGGCACTGGAGGCACGCAAACGGTCACACTGACATCTTCTGCCGGTTGCGACTCCGTGGTTACCATGACACTAATCCTGAACGCTGTCTATAATGTAAGTGAAACCAGAAGCATCTGTCAGAACGAGCTTCCTTACATCTGGAACAGCTTCACCTTTGGCACTGGGGGCACGCAAACGGTCACGCTGACCTCCTCGGCGGGCTGCGACTCTGTAGTCACCATGACCCTTATTGTAAACAATCCGGTATCAACGGAACTGCAGGTTGCCGCATGCGACAGTTACGAGTGGAATGGCGAAACATATACCGAATCTGGCGACCACACTCTAACCCTCACTACAGCCGCTGGCTGCGATTCTGTAGTGACGCTGCACCTGACCATCAACCATGCTGTCAGTTCCGAGTTTACCATCGAGACAACCGACAGTTGTTACATTTGGAACGGACAAGCATATTGCGTTTCCGGAGATTATGAGCAGACACTCACCTCCGCCAACGGATGCGACTCTATAGTTACGCTGCATTTGACCATCAATGTAGGCATAGATGAGTATGATTTCGCCGCCTCCATGACGGTATATCCCAACCCGACCACAGGCATCCTCAACATACAGATCGCCAATCTCGGCACTCCGATTTCGGAATTCCTTCTGTATGACATTTACGGAAAATTAGTGGATAAGGTATGGTTACAAAACAGCGACTCCACTGAAACGGCGCAGATAGACCTTGCAGAGCTGTCCAACGGCATCTATTTCGTGAAGGCAGTGGCAGATGGCAAGGTCGTGGCTGTGCGGAAAGTAGTGAAACAGTAATATAATGAATAAAAAACGCCACCGCCACGAGGCAGCACCGCCAGGTGGAGATCATCACCAACTACGAGGACTACAAGAAGAGCATCGCCAAGAACGATCCCAATGTCACCCGCATCAACGACGAAACCACCAAGCGCGAGCCCTACGACGGATAGCTCGTCTATCAAGGCAGTGTGCCGGAAGTGGAGGAGTTTGTGAAGAAGGGTAGGAAATAGACCGAAGACTTAAGATTTAAGACTTTAGACCATAGGGCTGCGGCGTGCCGCGGCTCTTTTTTCAGAGGGTCAAATCAAATATGTATCAGATCCTCTCCCATCACATTGGATATCTTGGCTAATGTGCGTAAGGTAAAATTGTGCGTACCACCCAACCATCGGGACACCTCGGCTTCTGTTTTACCGGTAATCCTTGCCAAATCACGCTGGGACAGTCCTTTTGCCTTGAGCATTCCAATCAGTTTTTCGGCGATAGAATCTGAAAAACGCAACTGTGTTTTCAAATCTTCCGGGGTTTCTTCTATCATTTGACGAAATAAAACCCGACCTTTATGATCTTGTTTCATATATCGTATTCTTTATTGTCAACACCTAAAATTTTAGTCTTTTCAATTCTTACAGAACCGGTTTTGATATCCGCTTTTAAAAGGGAGTCCAATTTCTGAAGATTGATCACATATCCGTTTAAATCAACATCTTCTTCGTACTTTTTTGTGCTTTTAACCCCTCCATTTCCCACAATAAGCACACTGTTAGACATACGCAAACAATAAAGTCGCAAACCGGTCTTATATACGGGTAACGCCATCACCCCATCATTGATTTTGCCTTCAGGTCGGAAGCGGCGCTCTTCAACCCCTTTTATCAGCATAGTGTCTATTTGATTGAGAATTATTCTTAGTTCTTCCTTCCTCACCGCATCATCCTTGAATTTCTTAACAAATTTCACGAATTCCGAACGGGTCTCCCCTTCAAAAATAATAGTGAACAAACCAGCAGCTTCTGTTTGTTCTAATGATAATATTATTGCTTTTGTCATGATTGATAATTTTGCGGCAAAGATAGTAAAAATTCAATTAGTTTAGCATATAAGGTAAGTTTTTTTTAATTTCTTTTATACATACAACTGATGCTCACCCGCATCAACGACGAAACCACCAAGCGCGAGCCCTACGACGGATATCTCGTCTATCAAGGCGGAATGCCGGAAGTGGAGGAGTTTATGAAGAAGGGTAGGAAATAGAGTTTTGAGACAATTATATAATAAAGTCGTTCGATCACTGATTCCTTTAACTTAAAACCTGACACTCCAACCTCCAACTCATAACTTTTCTTCAAACCCCAAACTACTAACTCTTCACCAGAATTCCTCATCAGCACCCTGACGAAACAACAACACAGCAGGATTTCTATAAAATTCTGTTTTTTTTCAAAGAATTGTTGATAATTATTTTTGACATAAGCACTTGCATATCAGAAAAAGTGTATATTTGCAGGCTCGAATTTTAAACCGCAAAGTGTTGACAACTTTCTCATTTCGAGAAAGTTACAATAAAAGGATGGTTTAACTTCGATGCGTAAAAGACACTAAATTTTTTATAAATCAATTAAAAATGTCAGGATTAATAGGAAAAAAAATTGGTATGACTAGCATCTACGATGCCTCCGGCAAGATCGTGCCGTGCACAGTGATAGAGGCTGGTCCTTGCGTGGTTACGCAAGTCAAGACCGTCGAGAAAGACGGCTACAGTGCAATCCAATTGGGTTACGACGAAAAGAAAGAGAAAAACACGACGAAACCTTTGAAGGGTCATTTCGCCAAGGCCGGCACCACGCCGAAAAAGATCTTACACGAGTTCACCCGTTTTGAGGAGGGTCACAAGAAGAACTTCGGTGAAGTTCTTGATGTTACCGTTTTCGAAGAAGGCGAATTTGTGGATGTCAGCGGAACTTCCAAAGGTAAGGGTTTCCAAGGCGTTGTGAAACGTCACGGATTCGGTGGTGTTGGCGATGCCACGCACGGACAGCACAACCGTCTGAGAGCTCCCGGTTCTATGGGTGCTTCCTCCTACCCTTCCCGCGTATTCAAGGGCATGCGAATGGCTGGCCAAATGGGTAACGCAAAGGTCAAAGTCATCAATATTCAGATTCTGAAGATTGTCAAGGAAAAGAATTTATTAGTAGTAAAAGGTTCTGTACCCGGAGCCAATGGATCTTATTTAATTATTGAAAGATGGAGCTAACAGTATATAAAATAGACGGCAGTGCAACTGCAAAGACGGTTACCCTGAATGATCAGATCTTCAATGTGGAACCCAACGATCACGCCATCTGGCTTGACGTGAAACAATATTTGGCAAACCAAAGACAAGGCACACACGACACCTTGGAGCGCTCCACCGTTTCCGGCAGCACCCGTAAACTGAAACGCCAGAAAGGTACTGGCGGCGCACGTGCCGGTAGTATCAAGAGCCCGACCATCCGCGGCGGTGCCACCGTTTTCGGACCTCACCCGAGAGACTACTCCTTCAAATTGAACAAGAAAGTGAAGAGACTCGCCCGTTTCTCCGCCTTCACCTACAAACAGAAGGAAGGTAAGATCACGGTTGTGGAGGATTTCAACTTCGAAGCTCCGAAGACCAAAGCGTACAAAGAGATGTTGCAGAAACTCAACCTCGAAGGCAAGAAGACTCTTCTGCTCACCCCTGAATTGAACCGCAACGTGCTCCTCTCAGCCCGCAACCTGCAACGCACCAATGTGATGCGCGCGCTCGACGCCAACACCTACCATGTGCTGAACGCCGGTCACCTCATCATTTGCGAAAGCAGTCTTCCTGAGCTGGAAAAAATGTTAGGCGAATAATTTTAAAAACCTTTAAAAGAAACAACAATGAGTATCATTATAAAACCCATCATCAGCGAAAAAATGACGCAGACGGCTGAAAAATACAACCGCTACGGTTTCATGGTGACCCGCGAAGCCACCAAGCCCGAAATCAAACGCGAAGTAGAAGCCGTTTATGGTGTTAAAGTAGTCCGCGTAAATACCCTGATCCAACGCGGTAAAGTCCAGAACCGTAATACTAAGGCTGGCGTCATTACAGGTCAGAAAAACAACTTCAAAAAGGCCTACGTGTTCGTGGACAAGGATCAAAAAATCGATTTTTATAGTAATATTTAAAAAAGATGGCACTTAAAAAGTACAAACCAGTAACGCCGGGTCAGCGCTTCAAAGTGATCAGCGCATTTGATGACATTACCACCAACAAGCCGGAAAAGAGTTTGTTGTGTCCGAAACACAGGACAGGCGGAAGAAACAACAGTGGTAAAATGACGGTACGGTACCGCGGAGGCGGTCACAAACAGATGTACCGTATTATTGACTTCAAGAGAGAAAAGGATGGCGTTCCCGCTACCGTTAAGACGATTGAATACGATCCGAACCGCTCGGCCCGTATCGCCCTCGTTTATTATGCTGACGGCGAGAAACGCTACATCGTGGCTCCTCACGGTATTAAGGTGGGCCAGGAAATCATCAGCGGCGCAGGCGTTTCCCCCGATCTGGGCAACTGCCTCCCTGTTGGCGAAATCCCCTTCGGTTCCATCATCCACAACATTGAGATGCGTCCCGGACAGGGTGCCAAGATCGCCCGTAGCGCCGGCTCCTACGCCCAACTCATGTCCCGCGACGGCAAATACGCCATTATCAAACTGCCTTCCGGTGAGACTCGTATGATTCTCTGCGCCTGCAAGGCCACCATCGGTATCGTGTCTAACGGCGACCACAGCCTTGAGGTTTCCGGTAAGGCCGGTAGAAGCCGCTGGTTGGGCAGACGCCCGCGCAACCGTGGTGTGGTTATGAACCCTGTTGATCACCCAATGGGTGGTGGTGAAGGCCGCGCATCCGGTGGACACCCACGCTCTCGCAAGGGTATTCCTGCTAAGGGTTATAAGACCAGACACCCGAAGAAGAATTCCAGCAAATTCATTGTCGAAAGAAGAAAGAAATAATCTAAAAGCTTAATATTATGAGTCGTTCATTAAAAAAAGGTCCGTATATACATTACAAACTGGAACAACGTGTGATCGCCGCTCAGGAATCCGGCAAGAAGACCACCATCAAAACGTGGTCCCGCGCCTCTATGATCTCCCCTGACTTCGTAGGCCTCACCATCGCTGTCCACAACGGCAACAAATTCATCCCCGTGTATGTCACCGAAAACATGGTCGGCCACAAACTCGGCGAATTTGCCCCCACCCGTATCTTCCGCGGACACGCAGGCAATAAAGACAAAGGTTCCAAATAATTTTCGTTATTCCGAACCCGCTTCCTTCCTTCGATATCTATTATCACACTATATCAGAAAATCCCTCACCAACTGGCGAGGGATTTTTTTATCTAACCCCCTCATAAAAACACACCAGAGCACTTAATTATTCTTTATTTTTGCAGCTTCATAAAAGACACCCCTGATGCTTTTCAACTCCCTGGAATTCGCCATCTTCTTGCCTATAGCGTTCCTGCTTTACTGGTTTGTATTCAACCGGAAAGTACGATGGCAAAACCTTTTCGTTGTCGTGGCGTCCTATATCTTTTATGGCTGGTGGGGCTGGCGGTTCCTCTTTCTCATTGCCTTCACCTCGTTCTGCAGCTGGGGAAGCGGCCTCCTGATCCACAAATACCGGGAAACACCCACGGCAAAATTGTGCCATGTGCTCAACATTGTCCTTAACCTCGCCATATTAGGCGTTTTCAAATACTACAACTTCTTCGTTTCTTCGTTCAGCAAACTCTTCTCACTTGGACATGCTGACGGATTGCTGCTTCACATCATCCTTCCCGTCGGCATCAGTTTTTACACCTTCCAGGCACTGAGTTACAGCATTGATGTTTACCGCCAGAAACTGGAGCCCACCCGCGATATCATCCAGTTCTTCGCTTTTGTGAGTTTCTTCCCACAGCTTGTCGCCGGTCCCATCGAGCGCGCCACTAACCTGCTCCCCCAATTTGAGAAGCCCAGAAAGTTCGACTATTCGCAAGCCGTGGACGGCATGAGACAAATATTGTGGGGACTTTTCAAGAAAATAGCGGTGGCGGACACCTGTGCGGTATATGTGGACCAGGTTTTCGGAAATTTCCAGGCACAAAACGGGACAACCCTAATTATTGCCGCCATTCTTTTCGCCATCCAAATTTACGGCGACTTCTCCGGTTACTCCGACATTGCCATAGGCACAGCCAAATTGTTTGGAATCAGGTTGATGCGCAACTTCCGCAATCCGTACTTCAGCCGCGACATCGCCGAATTTTGGCGCAGATGGCACATCTCACTGACCACTTGGTTCCGCGACTATGTCTATATTCCCCTTGGCGGAAGCCGGGTATCAAAAGGGAAGATTATTCGTAACACATTCATTATCTTTCTTTTAAGCGGATTTTGGCACGGCGCGAATTGGACCTTTATCGCTTGGGGCGCATACCATGCTATTCTATTCCTGCCCCTGATCCTAATGGGTAAGAACAGGAAGTATTTGAATGAGGTGGCAGAAGGCAAAGCGCTACCCTCTCTGAAAGAAACCGGACAGATGCTACTGACCTTCATGCTGGCCACCGCCGGATGGATCATTTTCCGCTCCGATTCCATTGCTCAGGCATGGCAATATTTTGGCCAAATCCCGCATCTTGGCACCCCTTATACAGAAGGGCTGTTAACTATAACCCTTCTAACGGCCGGAATGTTTGTCGTGGAATGGGTGCAACGGCAACGCGAGCATGGCCTTGATTTGCAAATGCTTAAATCCCACATACTCAAATTTTCCATCTATTACATTATCATTTTCATCCTCTTCCTCGTTCAAAAAGGGGCTGAATCTTTCATCTATTTCCAATTTTAAATGAGAACATTCCTACTGCGCTCCATATTGTTTTTCGGCATCTTGTTTCTTCTGGCATGGTCAGCGGATATTTGGATTACACGCCAATTCAAAAAGTTGGACTCTTCGCCCTTTGGCAATTGGAATGACATATACAGTTCAAGCATCCAAAGTGACATTCTCATTTTAGGCAGTTCCCGGGCCTATGTTCAGTTCAACCCACGCATATTGGACAGTGTTCTGCATGTGAACAGCTATAACTTGGGCATGAATGGCAGGGCTGTGGAATCGCAAGTAATCAAATACCACACCTACCGGCGCAAGCATAATACCAAACCCAAACTTATTCTTTTTGAAATATATCAAGGCACGCTGGACACCAGCAACGGGTTCGACCGCCTGCAATTCGTGCCCTATCTCAAAGATCCGATGCTATGGAACGACATCCGCAAGGTGGATGAATTTTCGTGGGCCGACTGCTTCATCCCCTGCTGGCGGTACAGCCACTACAAAAAAGATGTGGCGGATATCATCAAGGGCAAATCCGTTTATTGCGATCCGAAATACACGCTATATAAGGGTTTTTGCGACTTTGACAAACCTTGGGATGGCAGTAAACTGGCCAAAATCGACACGCTGCATTACAGCAGGATACCCTCTGCCATTAACGAGTTGAAACAATTCTTGAAGGAATGCCAAGAGGACAGCATTCAAGTGGTGTTTGTTATCGCACCTTACTATATCGGTGCCACTCGGAAAATCGACGATATTGACGGCATGTACAACCTGTTCTATTCCATCACAGAACCTTATCAAGTGCCTATCATGGATTACACCAACAATCCACTATCGTGCGACACCGCTTATTTTTACAACAATTCGCATTTGAACCGTAAAGGCGCCACATTGTTCTCTTTAAAGTTAGCGCATGACCTCGATTCCCTGCACCTGATACCAGGCGAAGGAAACTGTACGGTTCCGAAATATGTCCGAAAATATGACCTATAGGTTTGTCAGCACATTCAAGGCTTCCGGGACAACCTCGATTCGATAACTGCCCGTAGGCAACAGTTCTCCCTCCACCTCGCTCCGGAGCAATTCTTTTGAGGAGACATCCAAATGATTCACCCGACAAGTTTGGATTCCCTTGATAGACATCACATGTTCGCCCGAAAAAATCTTTTTGAAATTCTTGAACACCGTCCAAATGGTCACATTGGGAATCACGACCACATCCATCAAGCCGTCATCGGGCACAGCCATGGGCACCTGGCGCATACCTCCACCATTGTATTGGCAAATACCCGCCACCATCAGGAAAGATTTTCCATTAAACTCAAAATCAGGAGCATGTACCATGAGGGGTTGGCTTTTGAAACTGAAAATTGTGCGGATAAGACTTAAAACATATACTGAAACGCCCAAAAAATGAGGTTTTTTGTGTGTCACATCGTAAATAACTTCGGCATCAAAACCAAAACCGGCAATATTGATGAAATAGCGATGCGCTTTCTCATTCCCATCCTGAAGTGTACGGACCATGCCGATATCATGTTGGATGAAATGGCCGTTGAGGAAGATTTCCAAATTGTCACTAAGAGTCGTAGAGAAGTTATGCGTGCGGGCCCAATCGTTGCCGCGTCCCACAGGCATTACGGCAAGGTAAACTTCTTCAAGAGACACTCCTGATTCGCAAATACCGTTGACCACCTCGTTGAGTGTGCCGTCACCGCCCAACACCATCAGATGCCGATGACCATCCTGACAAAGTTGGCGGGCGGTTTCTATACCCTTGCGCGGAGCATCCGCCAGATGCAGGATATAATGAACATTCTTTTCCTGGAACAGTTTCTCGATTTCATGCCATATTCCCATGCACTTGTGTTCTCGCGCGTTTGGATTGAGAATCACCTGCCATGTAAAATGCGTAACATTCAAGTTATTCGTAGTCATTATAAAAAATCACTTATTTTCACATAAAGCCAACGCTTTTTCCGCAGCAGCCTGCTCGGATTTCTTTACAGAAAATCCCAATCCTTCCGATATTTCATCCCCATCCAGTTTGACAACGCTTCTATACAGACGATCACGCTCATCCTTTGCAATCGCATTCTCAAACTGCACTTTATGTTTGTGTTTCTGAGCCCAAATCAAGAGACGACTCTTGTAATCGTCATCCTCCTCATAGACAGTATCCATGTCAAGATGTGTGAGGAAAACGCGGTTGATAATGATGTCGTATGTTTTTTTGTACCCATGGTCCAGGTAAATAGCGCCAACCACAGCCTCGAAAGCGTTGCCGTCAACTGAATTGCCGGCATTATGCGGATCCATTTTGATCATGTCATGCAGACCCAGTTTCCGGGCCAGGTTATTGAGCATATTGCGGTTCACCAGTTTGGAGCGCATACGGGTAAGCACGCCTTCTGTTTCCAAGGGATATTTATGGAACAGGAAATCGGCGGTCACGGCACTCAGCACAGCGTCGCCCAAATATTCAAGGCGCTCGTTGTTCAATTTTCCGCATACCACATTATTGTCCGAACTGGAACGGTGAATCAACGCCACCTTGTAGAGTTCCGTGTTTTTGACACGCAAGCCAAAGACATTGCGGAAAAAAGCGCGGATTTCCTTGTCGGTATGTTCCATAAGAATTATTCGTACTTCTTGTATATAAGCGAAACATTGTGTCCGCCGAAACCAAATGAGTTGGTAAGTCCCACCTTCACCTCGCGGTGCACAGGACCGTTGAGGGCATAATTCCAGTTCTGGGGAAGTCGAGGGTCAAGATGCTCAACATTGATAGTGGGGTGCACCACGCTGTCTCTCATCGAAAGCAGAATAGCGATGCTCTCCACCGCCGCGCCGGCACCCATCAGGTGACCGATCATGGATTTGGTGGAATTGAACACCATTTCCTCGGCATGGGAGCCAAACACGCGCTGAATGGCCACACACTCCGAAAGGTCGCCAATAGGAGTGGAAGTGCCATGCATGTTGATATAGTCAACCTCTTCGGGGCGTATCTGGGCGTCTTCCAAAGCTTGCTCCATGGAAATCACCGCGCCGTCTCCGTTGGGGTTCGGGGCCGTGGCGTTGTAGGCGTCTGCGGACATGCCCACGCCGACCAGTTCGCCATATATTTTGGCTCCTCGCGCCAGTGCGTGTTCCAGTTCCTCCAGCACCAATGTGCCCGAGCCCTCGCCCATCACAAAACCATCGCGGTCCACATCAAAGGGTCGCGAAGCGTGCTTGGGATCGTCATTGCGGGTGGAAAGGGCGCGCATGGAGTTGAACCCGCCGATGGCGGTTTCCACGATGCTGGCCTCAGTACCGCCGGTCAGGATGACATCCGCCTTGCCCAACTGGATCAGGCGCAACGCGTCACCAATGGCGTTGCCTGACGAGGCGCATGCGGAACTGGTCACATAGGCAGGGCCCTGGATACCGAATTTCAAGGAAATGTACCCCGTCACCATATCCGCCAAAACCTTCAGCAGCAGATAGGGACTGAATCTGGGAGTGTAATCATTGGAGTAAAACGCGTAAGCGGAATCCATCATGGAGGTGAATCCTCCGACGCCAGTGCCGAAAATGACACCCACGCGCCGTTTGTTCATCTCGTCAAGCACAAGACCTGAATCGCGCAAGGCTTCCATCACGGAGACCATCGCGTATTGGGCACACGGATCCATGCGCTGCGCCTCTTTTCCGGGAAGATAGTCCAAAACATTGAACCCTTTCAGTTCGCAGGCAAACCGCGTCTGAAATTTCTCCGGATTGAAATGCGTTATATAGTCAGCGCCGGAAACACCTTGCAAAAGGGAATTCCAATAAGAATTAACATCGTTACCGATCGGAGTCAGCGCCCCAAGACCGGTAACGACCACACGTTTGAGCTCCATCACTCAATATATAAAGACTGGATTTTATTTGGAAGCCACTTGACTTTCAATATAGGCAACTGCGTCACCTACGGTCATGATTTTTTCGGTTTCCTCATCCGGGATCTTGATTCCGAAAACGTTTTCAAATTCCATAATCAGTTCCACGGTGTCCAAAGAATCAGCTCCGAGGTCATTGGTGAAACTTTTTTCAGGAGTCACATCAGCAGCGTCAACGCTAAGTTTTTCAGCTATGATGGATTGTACTTTTTCTAGAATTTCTGACATAATAGTGAATTTTAAAATCGCCGGCAAAAATACACTTTTTTTTAATATTCAACTTTTTTTTGAAAAAGTGAGAAAAAAACAAAACGAGGGTGGCAAGTCACAAAAAACGCAGTCATGAATCAATTTCTGACAAAACCCAGCGCCAATGGTCAGAAAAACAATTTGAAACCTATGGCAAACCATGGTGTCCTGGCCATTTAAATAAAAATTATTTTATTGATAATTAGATATTTGAATGAAAAAATCAAAAAAAACGCCACGGAATTGTTGCACCGATTGAAAAAAAGACTATTTTTGCGGCCTCAAACAAAGAGAGGTTCTTTGAAAAAAAATTGCAGTGCCGATATAGCTCAGTTGGTAGAGCAGCTGATTTGTAATCAGCCGGTCGTGGGTTCAAGTCCCTCTATCGGCTCCAAGGCACAAAGAAATATGATGGGAGAGTTCCAGAGCGGTCAAATGGGACAGACTGTAAATCTGCTGGCTAAGCCTTCGGAGGTTCGAATCCTTCCTCTCCCACTCTTTGCGGAAGTAGCTCATTTGGCAGAGCGACAGCCTTCCAAGCTGTAGGTGGCGGGTTCGAGCCCCGTTTTCCGCTCACATCAAACAAACACATAGCACAAAGGTCGCCAATACATGGCGACCTTTTTTGCTTTATATCCGCCAGAATGTGATAAAATGCCGCCACGATGCGACGGCACTACAATTTTTGTACCTTTGCAGCCGTTAATCGGTTAGTGATTAGTGACTAGCGATTGACGGATTACGATTTATCAACAACATGGCAGTTCCTGACTACATTCTACAAAAAATACAAGGCAAGAAAATTATCATTCTCGGTTTCGGCAAGGAGGGTGTTTCCACCTATCGCTTCATCCGCAAACATTTTCCGGATATGCCGCTCACCATTGCCGACGGCAACGCGAACCTGCGCACCGATGAGTTTGATGATCCCAAAATAAAGTTCGTCACAGGCGAAAAGTACGATCAGAACCTCAACAATTACGACTTGATTTTCAAAACGCCCGGGATCAGTTTCAACAAGATTAACTATTGGATTGACAACGAGCGCATCACCTCGCAGACCAACCTGTTTCTGGAAGCATACCACCAGCAGGTGATAGGCGTGACGGGCACCAAGGGCAAAAGCACCACCGCCTCACTCATCTATCACATCCTGCATGAGGCGGGCCGCGACGTGCTGCTGGCCGGCAACATCGGCGTGCCTTTTTTCGATATCATAGAAAAAATGACGGATGACACATTGGTGGTGGCTGAGTTGTCGGCACACCAATTGGAGTTCGTGCACTGCTCGCCCGACTATGCCGTACTGTTGAACCTTTACCAAGAGCATCTTGACCATTTCAATTCGTTCAACAACTACATCATCGCCAAGATGAACATCACCAAATATCAGAAATACGAGAATTTCTTTGTCTATAATGGTGATGACGAGCACATTCCGGACCTCGTGAAGCAGCACGAGTACAACCGAAACCGTTGCATTTTCGGCACCAAACCATACAATGGACTCTACGCCTGTTGCATAGACCAGGTGATCCACTTCGCCCTCAACGGCCATGTGGAGGACGAGTACAACCTGCGCAACTACCATAACCTGCCCGGCACGCACAACTACTACAACATCATGGCGGCCATTGCTATTTGCCGGCGAGTGGGACTTTCGCACGATGATATCATGAGCGGCCTGCGAACTTTCAAAGGATTACCCAACCGTATAGAGTTTGTGGGGCAGTTCAAGGGCATCAGCTTCTATAATGACAGCATCTCCACCATCCCGGAAGCCACCATTGCCGCGGTGAAAGCCCTCCGCAAGGTGGACACGCTCATCATCGGCGGCTACGACCGCGGAATCGAGTACGGCATCCTCATCGACTTCCTGCGCGAGAACCCCGTGCCCAACCTTGTTTTCACCGGTCCCGCCGGCAAGCGCATCTTTACCGAATGGAAACCGCAAGGGAACCTGCCAGAAGCCTACATTTTGGAAGACGATTTCCGCAAGATTGTGGATTTCATTTTTGAAAAAACCGAAGAGGGACGCATCGCGCTGCTTTCCCCCGCCGCCGCTTCCTACGACCAGTTCAAGAATTTCGAGGAACGCGGCCGCATTTTCAAACAATACATCATCGAAAAAAGCAAAACATTATAATATTATGAGAAGACTATTGTTCCTTTCCGTTATCACCCTATCCTTATTCCTAGGAGCATGCCAACACAAAACATCCACCGAAACAAACGCCACAACAGAAGCGGAGAACCAAAATCCCGCAGGCAATCCGTATATCTCCGACACCCATACATCCGACACACCTTCCATAGCTGAAGACCTGTCTGGCAAAGTGATCTCACTCTCTTCCACCGAGTTCATTGAGAGAATTTGCGACATAAACAACCCGAAAGGTTTCGCATACAAAGGTTCAACCCCTTGCTTGGTTGACTTTTACGCCGGATGGTGCGGACCGTGCATGAAACTGAAACCTATTATTGAGGAACTGGCTAAGGAGTACAAAGGCGAGCTTATCGTCTATTCCGTCAATGTGGACAAAGCCCAGGATGTATGTGGGGTATTCGGCATCGAGAGCATCCCCACCCTCTTGTTTTTCAGTCGGACTGCCCAACCCATGAAAATTGTGGGTTATGTGTCCAAACCCGAGCTCAAAACCGCTATTGATGACTTTTTGAAGAAATAGTTGAAAAAGATTCTGTTTCTCACCGGTTTGATTTTCAGTCTTTTGCGCATTAATGCCCAAATGGCGTGTGACTCCATCTTCGCCACCTTCAGGCATTGGGAAGCGCAATTGGAAAAACTCAACTACGAGGATCCCGAACTTATCAGTTTGCATTATCTTTTCTTGCAGGATATCCAACGGGAGATGCGCAAATTTGAGGCGAACACGCTGCCGGTCATGCACAAATGCATGCAATTGGACTATTACGACGCAAAAGCCGCTTATCGGAAAGTTCAATACAAGGCAAACCGCCTAAATGAGATTTTATCGAAACAAAAAAAACAAGTTGACCAGTTATTTTACCAGCGTGCGCAGGAGGAACTGTCGTTTCAAGACACCACCAACGCCCTATACAATTTGGACCGCGCGCTTCAGTTCAACAAATACCAACCGGAAGCTTTGCTTTTGAAAGCGAGGTTGATGCTCGCCAGAAAATCCTATCAGGAGAGTGTTGACCTCATTCATCTTCTTTATACCCAGGCAGAATTGAACGAGGAAATGGAGATGGCGGTTTCCGATTTCACCATCGAGTTGTACGAGGAATTGTACAGTGTAGGTGACGCTTTAGTGAAGAACGGCCATGCGGCGGAGGCGCTGGAGGTGTTTTTGGCGTTGGAGCAGTTCTGCACCAACATGCCCAGCGGTTACTGCAACGACGACTACTACCGCGGCATCCTGCGCTCGCGCGAAGGGGTTTACGAATCTTACCTCTCCATTGCGCGCGAAGCGGAAAAAAGGCGCAACTACGAGATGGCCCGGAAGTTCTACCAATACGCGGAGGAGTATCGCAAAAAGGGAGAAGTTACCGAATAACAACAACCGGATTTGTTCGGGGCTAACGCCCCTCAGGGTACAATATTAAATCGTATCTTTGCGTTTTCAAAACATCACCATTTCTTTATAGCAATGAAAAAACACCTTCTTTGCCTTTTAACCCTACCCTTGATTTTTATGAATACCATTTCCGCACAGCAAACGCCTAAAGACATCAAAGTCTTGCTGGACAAGTACGAGCTTAATCTGATGCGTGACGACAACGGATTTGACTCCGTATATCTAGCCATCACAACACAGATTGCCCAACAAGAGAACAATCCGGCGAACCTGGCGGTTTGGCACAGTTGCATGGCCGGGGTACTGGAAAACTACTACCATAGCAACCGCTGGCGCATCCTGGAGCGCACGCCGGTGGAGGGTGCCGTGCCCGCCGACCTCAATGTATGGGACATCCAGACCTTGGTGAAACAGATTGTGTTCCATCACCAACAGTCGCTGCGCGACGAGGATTACCTGATGCGCATCCCTATCCGGGATTGGGTTCCAGTGCTTGACTCCGTGACCTCTGAGGCATACCGCCCCACCCTGTACGACTTCCTGGCCTTCCGCGCGTTGGACTTCCTGAGCCGGCGCATCAGCGAGATGCCCATCCCCACCACTCCGTTTGATATCAACAACGGCAAATACTGGTCTGACAATGAGATATTTAATAACATTATCATCAGTTCTCCTGACGAATATTCATTCTCCTATCTCTCCTTGAAGATAATGCAGACCCTCACACGGCTGCACCTGCGCGACGAGGACCCGCACGCCTTGCTCGATGTCACCCTGCGCCGGTACGAGTATCTTTCCGCCAACAGTACCCTGGACAATGCCTCGGAAACCAATCTGAAAGAGCTGTTGAAACTGGAAGAGCGCTACCGAAACCTGCCCGGCCACGAAATGGTGGCGTACCAATTGGGCAACTATTACCAAAACCGAGGCAACTCCTACGACAAGAACGAGCACCCCGAATATGCCAACGACTATGTCACGGCCATCGAATGGTTCCAAAATGCCATCCAAAATGATCCAAAATCCCTTGAAGGGCGCAATGCCTCTGTAAGAATATCGGAAATCCGGAAATCCATCATCCGCTTCAGCGTAATGAAAACGATGCCGGTTGGAGAGCCCAACCTCATCAATTTCATCTACCAAAACAGCCAGAAGCTATATTTCCGCATCATTCCCGTTACCAAATCCGAGTACAGCCAAATAATGAAAAGCCGCAATGTTTATGCGGAACTGATATCCAAGAAACAGGTTTATGAGACGAGTATTCCTGTGCCCGAAGAAAAGGACTATCGCCAGAAAAGCGGCCATTTTCTGATGCCCTCGTTAAAACAAGGCACATACATTATGCTGGCTTCCAACGCCCCCTTCAGTGCCAACAGCAAAGGGGATTTCACCTACGAGAAAGTCACCATTTCCAATTTGGCGACCGACTGGCGCAACAACGGATTACATTACGAGTTTTTCGTCACCGACCGAGTGACGGGCAATCCCATAGACGGGGCGACCATCACGCTAAGCACCTACTCCGACTACAATTTCAGGGACCAACTGTGCCAGCACAAGCTCACCACCAACAAGAACGGGCGGTGTGAATATACTTTTACAGGGAAGGAAATTGGTCGCTTACGCGTTATAGTCAGCAAGAACGGTGAGGGAATAACTCTGCTTGAAAATCAATGGATGTCCAACGATAACACACTGAGTCGCGAGGAGTATCAGACATACCTTTTCACCGACCGATCCATATACAGACCCGGACAAACCGTATATTATAAAGGCATTGTTGTAAAAAATTCCGTAACAGGATATTACAATACCACCACCCAAGGAGTGGCCGCCAACGAAAGCGAACTCGTGATTTTGAAAGACGCCAACTGGCAAGATATTGAAAAGGTCTTTGTTACCACCAACGAATACGGTTCCTTCTCGGGCAGTTTCACGCTGCCTACATCGGGACTGAACGGAACTTTCCGCATCCAATGCAATCACGGATCGGCCTCTATTCAGGTGGAAGAGTACAAACGGCCCACCTTTGAAGTGGAGATGGCGCAACCCAAGGAGCAATTCCGCACAGACCAGGAGGTGGAGGTAAGCGGCACCGTGAAGGCCTACGCCGGCTACGCCATCGGCGGGGCTACGGTCAAGTACCACGTGGAACGCACGGCCAGTTTCCCGTGGTGGCGCTGCTGGTGGTGGTACCCGAGCAGTCCCACACAAGAGATCGCCTCCGGCGAGGTGACGACCGACGAAGAGGGCAACTTCCGTATCCAATTCACCGCGCTGCCCGACTTGGAAGCGCAACGCCACAACCCGCTCTATCGCTTCAAGGTTACCGTGGATGTGACCGACATCACGGGCGAGACGCACTCCGCCAACGCCACCGTCCTGGTGAGCAACACCAGTCTGATCATTGAAAGCGACCTGCCCGAACAATTGGAAATGAGCGAGAAGAACGCTTTTCCCGTGAAAGCCACCAACTTGGCTGGCGAACCCCAAAAGGCCACGCTGCATTACGAAATCGGCCTGCTGCAGACTCCCGCGGAATATCTCAACGAATGCCCCAGCCACGACTACTACCTGTCCGATCAGGAAGCGATGCTGAAGGCCCTGCCCTATCTCGACCTCGAGAACAAACGACATGTGGAGGATTGGGAGGGAGACCTTGTCTGCAGCGGCGACTTTGAAGCCGACGGCAAAGCGCTCTTCTCCATCCCGAATCTGGAAAATCTGGCCGAAGGCACCTACAAAATCACCTTCACTACGCGCGACCGCGACCGCAACGAGATCGTAAAAGATTCTTATATAACTGTTTACAATAAAAACAGCAAGAAATCCGTACGATACGAACCGCTTTGGATTCATCAGGAAAAAACAGATGTGAATGAGGTTGGCCAGACCATCCACATCACAGTGGAGAGTTACCTGAAGAACGCCCACGTGCTCTGCGAAATCACCTCCAACGACCGTCTTGTCGAGTCCAAGTGGGTGACCCTCAACCGTGGCAAGGCCAATTTCAGCTACACGCTCACAGAGAAAGACCTCGGCACCGTGTCATTCCACGCCTTTACGGTACAAAACAACCACCGATATGAGCAGTCGCTGAGCATAAATGTTCCTTATTCCCATCAGAAAATAGATTTTGACTTCCTTACATTCCGCGACAAGACGGAACCGGGAAGTGCCGAGCAGTATCAGATACGATTGAAAGACAAGGATGGCGACAAGGTGGCCGCCGAGTTGCTCTGTTCCATGTACGATGCCTCCCTGGATGCCCTTGCCTCACCGTATTCCTTCGCCCGTACCATATTCCATCATCTTCGCCCCTCTTTCAGAACCTCACTAACCGGTGCCATTAAAAACGGTTTTTCCACAACCTACAGCGAATCATTAGCCAACACGCGTCCCAAGGAGATAAAGGAGCGGAACTATCCCCACCTGCGTTTCCTGATGAACCATTATTATGGTTTCGGGGCTAAGGGCGGAAGACTCTACAAAACCGCAGGCGCACCTTATCAAGAAGAGGTGGTTTTAAATATGGTGGAAGACAATATCAGAGTAAGTTCATCCTTTGACTTTGAAACGGGTGTGATGGAAGAAGCTGATGCTCTTGACGAAGTTGAAGTAATGGAAGTCCCCTCCACGAGCGCAACGAAGGAAGAATCCAAACCGGAAAGCGTCCGCACCAACTTCGCCGAGACCGCCTTTTTCTTCCCCGATTTGCGCACCGACAAAGAGGGCAATGTGCTGATAACCTTCACGATGCCCGAGTCGCTGACCAAATGGAAACTGTTGGGTTTTGCCCACAACACAGACTTGATGTCGGGTGCGTTTGAGAAATTCGTCCAGACCAGCAAGAAACTGATGGTGGTACCCAATGTGCCGCGGTTCCTGCGCGAGGGCGACACGCTAATCCTGTCGGGCAAGGTGGTCAATATGGACAGCGTCACCCAGTGCGGCAATGTCACCCTGTCGTTCCGCAACCCGTTCAACAATGCCGATTTGCAGATTGTGGAGGGCGCCACTGCCCAACCCTTCGAGGTGAAGCCCGGCCAATCCCAAGAAGTGCATTTCCGTGTGGTGGTGCCGCAAAACCTCGGGGCCGTCACCTGCCGTATCGTGGCCCGCAATCTGGAGACTCCGGCCTTTTCCGACGGCGAGGAACGCACCCTGCCCGTGCTCACCAACCGCATCCTGATTACGGAGAGTTTGCCCTTGCACATCTCCGGCAAGGGCAGCAAGACCTTCCGCTTCGAGCGCCTGGAGAAAAGTTTCCTCCCCAACGCCAGCAGCACGCTCACCACGCAGTCGCTAACGCTGGAATTCACCCCGAACCCCATCTGGTACGCCATCCAAGCGATGCCCTATCTGATGGAGTATCCCTACGAGTGCAACGAGCAGATTTTCAGCCGCTACTATGCCAACACGCTGGCCACCAATATCGTGAACAGCCATCCGCGTGTGAAGCAGGTCTTTGACGAGTGGCTCAACGCCACCCCCGACGCCTTCTGTTCGCAGTTGGAGAAGAACCAGGAACTCAAGAGCGTCTTGCTGGAAGAGACTCCTTGGGTGCTCGATGCGCAGCGCGAATCCTCACGCAAGCAGAATGTGGCCTTGCTCTTCGACCTGCATCGTATGGCCAAAGAGGGCAAAAACGCCTGCAAGAAGCTGGAAGACCGCCAGAACAACGATGGCGGCTGGTCGTGGTTTGCCGGCGGACAAAGCAGCAGCTACATCACCGAGCACATCGTGGCGGGCAGCGGACATCTTAACGCATTGGGCGTCAAGTCGGAACTGAAATCCAACACCCTCAAAAAGGCCATCAGCTTCATCGACCGCGAGATGAACGACTACTACCAGCGTTGGCAGAAGAAGGAGCACTCCTCTTTCTGGGGCGACATCCACTACCTCTATGCCCGCAGCTTCTTCCTCGACCAGAAAGTCAACAGCACTCATCTGGAGGCCTATAACTTCAACTACAACAACATCAAGAAGAACTGGAAGAGCCAGTCCATCTATATGCAGGGAATGATCGCCTTAGTCTGCTATCGCAACGGCGACACACAGCTGGCAAAACAGATCATCGCCCACATCAAATCAATGGCGCAGTACAATGAGGAGATGGGAATGTTCTGGAAGAAGAGCGGCTATGGCTGGTTCTGGTACGAAGCCCCCATCGAGCGGCAAGCACTTCTTATTGAGGCATTTAACACCATAACGCACGACACAGAGTCGGTGGAGAAGATGCAGTTGTGGCTGCTCAAGCAGAAGCAGACACAAAGCTGGCCCACCACCAAATCCACCACCGAAGCCATCTACGCCCTGCTGCTGAACAACACGCAGTTGGAGAACACCAACGGCGTGACCTTGTCGCTCGGCAACCAATGGACCTACACCGAGGGCGACGGCACCGAGCAGGCGGAGGCCGGCACTGGATACATCAAGAAGAGCTGGAAGGGCGGCGATGTGACCGCCGATATGGCCAATCTGAAGATTGAAAAACAGACCTCCGGTCCTGCGTGGGGCGGCCTGTACTGGCAGTATCTGGAGAATCTGGACAAGGTGGAGCACAGCCAAGACGGCAACTTCAGCATACAGAAACAACTGTACAAGGTGGAACTGGGCGAGCGCGGAGAGGTGTTGACAGCCATCACAGAAGAGTCTCCGCTGAAGGCGGGTGACAAAGTGCGCGTGCGTGTGGAAATCCGCACCGACCGCGACATGGAGTATGTGCATCTGAAGGATATGCGCGCGGCATGTTTCGAGCCCACAAATGTGCTGTCGGGCTACCGTCATCAGGACGGCTTGTGGTATTACGAGTGCACCAAGGATGCTTCCACCAACTTCTTCATCGACTACCTGCCCAAGGGCACCTACGTGTTCGAGTATACGCTGGTAGCCACGATGACGGGCACCTACAGCAACGGCCTCACTACCATCCAATGCATGTATGCGCCGGAGTTCACCTCGCATAGCGAAGGAATCCGGGTAAGCGTAAAATGATAATCATCGCATAGAGAAGACACTATGAAAAAAATCTCCCTCACCGCCCAAATCGGCATCGCCCTCGTGTTCACCTCAGCAGGCATCCCCGTGGGGTGTGTGGCCGTAGTCTCCGGCATTGACCGTATCATCGACATGGGCCGCACGGTCATGTCCGTTACCGGCGACACCTCTTGCGCGGTAGTAATGCAAAGGATAGTGGGGGAAAAATATAGTTGAGCCCTTGAAAGGACTATTTCCCACTCATTTCCAGCACCTTTCTGAAACTTGCAATTCCTTCTTCCAGATTGTCAATAATCTCAGCCGCAATCTCATCAGGCTCAGGCAAGTTGTCGAGGTCGGTTAGGCTCTTGTCCTTGATCCAGAAAATGTCGAGATTGGTCTTGTCGCGGGCGATGATTTCATCGTAGGTGAACTTGCGCCAACGGCCCTCGGGATTCGCCTCGCTCCACGTCTCGGTGCGCAGGTTGCGGTTTTCGGGATTGTAGCACTTAATGAAGTCGGCCAAATCCTCAAACGTGAGCGGTGATTTCTTCAGGGTGTGGTGGATGTTAGTGCGATAGTCGTAAAACCAAATGTCTCGAGTCTGCACCTCTTTGCTTGCCGGACGGTTGTCGAAGAAAAGAACGTTGGCTTTCACGCCATTGGCGTAGAAGATGCCAGTCGGCAGACGCAGAATAGTGTGCAGTTCGGTGGTTTTCATCAGTTGCTTGCGGATTTCCTCGCCCGCTCCACCTTCAAAAAGCACATTGTCGGGCAAGACGACCGCCGCCTGACCGTTGATTTTCAGCAAGGTCTTGATATGCTGAAGGAAATTCAACTGCTTGTTGGAGGTGGTCTCCCAAAAATCCTGACGGTTGTAGCTCAAATCCTCCCTTTCCACTTCGCCGTCCTCGTTGGTGATGGTGATACTGCTCTTTTTGCCGAAAGGCGGATTGGTGAGCACATAATCGTAGCGGTTGCCTGTGTCGGACACAAGGGCGTCGTTGGGCGAGATAAAGTCTTCGCTGTCGAGCTCGCCGATGTTGTGCAGATATAGGTTCATCAGACACAGGCGGCGGGTGTTGGCCACAATCTCGTTACCGAAGAAGGTCTTTTTCTTCAAAAAGAGTTTCTGGTCTTTGTTGAGCGGCTGACCTGCAATATAATCGTAGGCGGCAAGGAAAAAACCGCCCGTGCCGCAGGCTGGGTCGATGATGGTCTTTTCGGGCTTGGGACGCACGCACGCCACCATTGCGCGAATCAAGGCACGGGGCGTAAAATATTGTCCCGCACCGCTTTTGGTATCTTCGGCGTTCTTTTCGAGCAAACCCTCGTAAATCTTGCCCTTCACATCGGAACCCATCAACGACCAGTTTTCGCGGTTTATCATCTCAATGACGCGCAACAGTTTGGCAGGGTCCTGGATTTTGTTCTGGCTCTTGGTGTAAATCTGCCCAAGCATTCCTTTTTCGGTGGCAAGGCTGCGAAGCATCTGCACATAGTAGGCTTCCAATTCAGCACCACGCTTGCTTGTGAGCGTTTCCCAATCGCACATTTCGCCATCGGCAATCTCCTTGCCTTCGGCGTCCTTCAAGTGTGGGAACCTCAATCCTTTGTTGTAGGGCGGACGGTTCATCTCGTCAGCCATCTTCAGGAAAAGTAGATAGGTGATTTGCTCCAAATAGTCGCCATAACTTACGCCATCGTCGCGAAGGACGTTGGCCATATTCCAGATTTTCGATATGATGGTTGATTCGGTCATAAATTCTTGTCTATTTTTACAATCCATAATACAATTTGATGGCGACACCGACAAATATTGCCAATGAAAAGCTCAACAATGTGCCTATCAATACATATTCCGATTTCGCCTTGTCGCCTTCGGCAAAACGCAAAAGTGATTTTGCGGCTATGATAAATCCAACGGCTTCATATTGCCCCAATAGCACAAACACCAACGACAGAAGCCGTTCCACAATACCTATCAGTTTCCCCGCATTGGGCAAATCCTCAGTATTATCGTCATTTCCTTTGCTCACCTTAATGTTGGCAACCTTGATAATTTCTTTGATTATTATGTTTGAGGGTTTTAAACAAACCAGTAAGCCCAACAACAGGGCTATATATTTTTCATCCACACCGTTCACACAATCAGGCAAGTTGCTTTTCCACAGATAGCAAACCGCCACAATTACAATCAAATGTATAAACTGGTCGATAAAGAAAATACCCTTACACTTGGAAGCATAACATTTCATGGCATCGATTAACAAATGAGAAACCGCTATGATTAATGCCACCCACCAAAAACTGAATGAAAACGACAAAAGCCATGCACACAGAAAGGTTATCAAAAAGTGTATATAAAGTTTCGGTGACTTAAAGCCTTTTTGTTCTTTTTCCGCACACGACTTATTGGTTTGCAAATAGAAATCGCTGATGGTATGGGCCGTAATCTGTAACAACAAAAATCGTATCATGGCTAAAAATCTATCTGTTCGTAATACTTTAACAATTGTTCAACCGCATTCCATCCGAATGTTGTGGAATGCTGATTTACAACCGATTGGTTGATTTTCAATTGCTCGGCTATCTCGTTTTCACTTTTACCAAGCAAACGATAGTAAACGACTTCGCACTGTCGCTCCGTTGCTCGTTTAAACAGCACATCCAAGAATCCTAAATATGCATTTATTTGTTGCGATAATATTGCATCCGAAGATTCAAAAAACAAGGTGTTTTTTATCACTATTTTTGATTTGTTGGAAGTCCGTTGGTTTTCTATTGCCCTTCCAGAGGCATAAATAGCCTCGCCATCCAGCATATTGGTGCGCTTGTTGGCAACACGCATTTCTCCTACGGCAATGGCGATTCTAACGCCGTAGGTTTTGAACATTTCCAAACGCTTCCTGTCCGCGTCCTGGCCTGCACACTCCGTATCGACCTTGAACTTTTTTATCAACGTCTTTAAAAGTAAGGCAATCCGCAGCGAGTCTTGCGGTCTGTCAATATAAATCTCCACGCTATCACCTTTGCTCAAACGTCCCCATGTACCTTTGTAGTCATTTCCGACTTGTTTGAGAAAGGTTTTTATTTCTCCCTGCAATTGACTTAACGCGCTCGGTGTCAATTCGGTAGAAGACACTATATCCGCTGAAATGGTAGCTTTATTCATGCTTTTTATTTTTTTTTGCAAAGATACTAAATTTTATAAGTCAAACAACCTATAAATATAATTTATCGGCTGAATTACCGATAAATACATATTATCGGTTGAATTACCTATAAACACAATCTGTGGCTGATATCACCGACAAACAAATTATAAGCCAAACAACTTATAAACACAATTTATAAGCTAAACAGCTTATAAATTTGTCACACCAACTCCCCGCTGAACGCCTTTTTGAGTATGCTTTGCCTGAGTGCCTCGGCTTGTTGCAGGGCGTTTTCAATGTAGGTTTCGCTTGCCGTTGCCTGCGACAGACGCGATTCTATTTCATTTACTATGCGCTGCTGCTCGGCGAGCGGGGGAAGAGGTAAAATCATATTTTTAATAATTCCTAAGTTTAAATTTGGTTGCACTCCTCCACTTGACAACATTCTCATATCCTCATAGTTTTTTTCAAAGAACCATTTGGCAAAGTTCTTATACATTCTTGAATCCGTAAATGTAATGCTCGCAAGTGCCTGGTTAGTCGTTGCATCAATTGACAATTCAGCACATTTCCCACGAGTTTTACCTTCTCCATACATAGCAATAACCAAAGAGCCCTTGGCTATTATTTTGCAATTAGTTTCAGCAATTGCTTTCGTGGTAATGAATTCTGTAGCCTTTGTAATGTACGGGTTATTTGTTTCTCCACTTGTAATCCAAGGAATGTTTCCGTTTTCCCAATAATCTTTGTTCCCTCTTTTAGGTGTAGAACCCGTATTTACATCTGCTATATTACCTAACTTCACCATCTCCCATTTCCCCTCCTCATTATTCAGCCAATGGTTGAGCACCGCCTGTCGGTAGGTTTTGAGTTGCTGTTGTGCGGTGCGCAGGTGCACTGCGGCCTTGTCGAGTTCGGCGAAAAGGGTTTCTATGCGGGTTACTATGGCGCGCTGGGTGGGGAGAGGGGGAAGGGGAATGGGGATAGATAAATAATCATTGAATTTCAAATTGCGCAAATTATTACTACCTGCTTGATATTTAATAATCTCTCCTGTAGAATAGAAAAATTTCAAATAATGATTCAAAAATACAGAATCAACCACTCTAATATTAGGCCTTACTAATCTTAAAAAGTTTGTGCATATTACCTTCTTACCTTTGAAATTATCCAAAACATCTTTCGTGATAACCTCTGTTCGTCCAACGGGTTGTTCTGGCCCACCTCCAGAAATCTCAACGATAATATCACCTTCTTTCAGTTGCCTTTTCAACAAATTTGTTGATTTAATTTTCCTTAAAACCGCTGTCGAACCTTTTTCGCTCGCCCAATTTTTATATTCAGCACCTCTAATACAATAAGCCAATTCGTATGAATCATCTTGATAATCGGGGACTTTCCCCCAATCTCCGCCTATGGTTTCTGAAATTAATTCTCCGAGTTTATATGTTGGGTAATTAGTCATTGGACTTCATTTCAAGAGTTATCTTCTTTATTTCTTCAATCAGTTCATCATTTGATTCATCATAATGAGACACGTCATCACAATAAACATAACAACCTTTTTCCAAATGGGTTTTCCATGCAACCAAAGATTCTCTATAGTCTTCATTTAATGTCGGTAAGTCAGAATACTTTCCTACATAATTATTCCTTGCGCCGTATAATTCATGACAAACTGGATATAAATTGCCTCTTGTTTCAATAGGCAAGATTTGAGCATAGCCGTTTTCATCAATAACAAGTTTATTTCCTTTCCTATCATCTGCAGCTCTCATTTGCTTCTCGATTTCCTCTCGAGTAAATAGATGAATGGGCTTGCCAGTACGAACCCAACATATGCCAAATTTGGATGAAGTAAATGTATTATAATCGTAATTTTGACACAATCTTGAAATTTCATCATTAAGTTTTGATTCGATTTCGAGAGCTTCCTCTCGATTCGTTGTATAATATGCATCTGTTTCTTTTAATTCTGAATCATACTCCTTTATTTGGCCACTGGATGACAAAAGCAGAGGTTTTACATCAGACAATAAATTAGTAAGAAAATCATTTTCATCAGCCAAATCAAATCTAAAATAGAATCTGATAATATCATTGGAATGAACCGTTTTTTTGCCAGTAATTTTAGAAAAATCCCACTTCGAAAAATGTTCTTTTATATATGGCTGAGCACAAGGCAAAGTTTGTATTGTCGTGTCATGCACTTCAGGGATATATTCAATAGACTTTTTAAATGGATTTCTTCCATAATGCTGCAAAACAGAATTATCATCTTTTCCGTTTGCTACTTCTTTAGATACAACTGAAGATAAATATTCAATGTATTTCCTAAAATCAACAGAAGAACAGTCATTGTGCCTTCCATCATATGTTGCTGTGATATGATTATATGGTCCTTGTTTCAAGACAATCAAAAACTTGCCTTTTAATAACCTATCGACTACTTTAAAGCCTTCAGGAAGAGGAACTCCTGAATCATAATCATATACTTTATAACATGCATCGATTGCAGAAACATAATGGCCTGGTTCATCCTCAACAACATGTTCTTCATATTCAGAAACCTCAGTGCCAACAATGGGATACAACGAATCCAAATCCATCAAAAAATAATTCCATCTCACATCTGGAAAACTTTCATATAACAAGCGTTTGGGCTTAGCTACTTGACAAAAACCATCTGTATAAATATAAATACAATCTTTTTCATTAGCTAATTCTGCTTTTTCCAAATCAAGTCCTCCACCAGTCGCGTATAGAAAATGATTCATTGCAGGAGATTTACTAATAATATTTAGTACACGAACAATATCGTTAATATTGGTAAATTCAGTCGAGCGAGGAGTATATTCTCGAAATATGTTTTTTGTAAGAAAATTCCAATCACTTACTTGGGACAATTCTTGATTTTTAAAAGTGTCTTTCCACTTTGTTAATGCTTCTCGAAACTCAACCATCGTTGGCCTCTTATTGGGATCGTTGTCAGTAGCAATCGAAAGCAGCTCATCAATTTCAACTAAATGTGTATTACTATATTGAGAATTGCTGTGTAATCTATGACTATCATCTAAGAAATTATATTGACCATCAAAACCCTTTTCATCCAGTGTGAGAAACATCCAAAGTGTTTTTGCTAAAGAATAGACATCGGCCTTCTTCCCATCTGATGCCTTTGGACTTCTTTTCATTTCAGGTGCGATTGTGAATATTGCCCCTAGCCCTTTATCTGATCGCGTCTTATTATGATCATTATCAGGCATCTCAACTAATCCAAAATCTCCCAATGTAAAACGACCGTTAAAAAAATAAATATTGTCAGGCTTAACGTCCCTATGTGCAAAATTTAGTGCATGAATATTAATCAAAGAATTTGCTATATCTATTGTCCCATTAATTATTGTAGAAATATCATTATTATCTTTAATATAATCCATTATTTTTATAGCAATGGGCATCGTGTACCAATAGTGTTCTTGTGAAGAATCATATATAGGAAGAACACCACTTATTCTTTTTGTAACAAGTTCATTTATTGTTGTTATTTCATCTATAAAACGAGACTTCTTTTCATCCTCAAAATTATATAGAGCTTTTAAGGCATATTCATTTTGAGATGCTTTATCTTTCACTTTATATACTATTGCATTTCCACCCTCTCCAAATTCTTCAACAATTTCGTATTTATCTTCAATACTAGCTTTTTGTTTATTGTGTTTTCCCTTAGATTTACCCATATTTATCAAACACTAATTTACTACAACTCGTCAATTACCTTAATTTCGCATATTTAGGATTTCAAATACTAATTTCTCACCAAAATTAATATTATACTGTTCTGGAATATATTTCATAGGATTGTCATTGAACTGGTGCAGTTGGGCGTATCCAATTTGCTTGTCGTGCGCCAAAGTACCTAATATGATGGCTGGGTGAATATTAAGTTCTTTTGCTCCGCGTACGACTTTCGCCGCCGTAAGATAATTCAAGGTAGATGAGAAATAATGGCAAATGATATCATGCAACAACACTGTTTGTGCCAAATGGTTGGCCTCTTCCTCCTGTTGGTCAGTGTCAGGATCAACCATATTGTCCATAAAACATTTCGGTTCGTTGATATGCAGTAACACGTGGGCAATTTCGTGTGCGAGTGTGAACCAGAAATTGTCCATCCGCTTGTATCTCCCTGTATAAACCACCACGGGATTCTCTTCATCCATAAAGGCAGCCCCATCCAAATAGGTCTTCTGCAAGTGCTCCAGCACAAAGAATTTCACGCCGCACTTGCGCAAATCCCGCAAGAAATCCTCAATTCCTGTACGACTGACAGTATAGCCATGCAAGTTCTCGTACAAGTTTTGCAATGCTTCTTTGTTGTACGCAGGGACATTGATACTTTCCGCACAAAGCTTGGCCTGTTGTGCCCAACATTGCAATGCATAGTAATCGTATTGCTTGTATGCGTCTGATTTTTTGCAAGCAATCTTAAGATTGTCCCTGTTTTGGAGGAAAGCGAAATCCAATTTTTCCTGCTTCCAAAACGATTTTACCTGACACTCTAATTCTGAAGTGTCCTTTGTCTTTTTCAACCATCCTTTTTTACACATTTCCGCAATCGGCATATACTCGTAGATAGGGGACTTCACCTTCACGGCCTTCTGCTTTTCACTCTCCCCTTCCACAAAGGTGCGATAGGTGATTTCGTGATTCATCCACGCTTGGGCGGAAATGCCAAAAGCCTCCTGAAGAAGTTGCGCCGTTTCGAAAGTGACAGGCTGCTTGTTCTGAACCAACTGGTTAACCGTTTTCAGAGACAACCCCAACACTTCCGCCAAATCGGTTTGAGTCCACCCCCGAACATCCATCTGTCGTTGGATGAAATGCCCAGAGCCGAACACCTTGAAAGGCTTGATTTCTTTAATATTTTTCTGTTCCATTGTATGTGTTTTTTTTATTTTTTCTCACTGATAATGATTGGAAATATCTGTCAGCCCGAAAATCCCTATCGTACAACTCTCATTTTGCCAGTCAACCGTCATTTCAAGTCTATATTTCTTTTTCAACCGTATGGAATACAATTCCGTGTTGGTCAATTTTTCAAAATGAAGAGACTTATCATTCCACAAGTCATAAATGTCATACGCATCTATAATACTCTGTACGCCAAAGAAGAATTCATCTATAATATCTTGAGTAAGTTTCAATTTCCGAGAACTTCCGGTTTCATATAATTTGAGCAATTCCTTATTCTTAAATTCCACTTCCATTGCTTACATAATTTAACGCGGCAAAGATACAAATTATTTCAAAATGAAACATGTATTTTAACCTATAAGGTGAAAAATAAAAATAATTTATTACACAATGCGTGTTTACGCCACCAACACTTCATTCAATTCCTCAATTATCGCTTCCATCTCGTTGCCAAACAGTTGATACATCTTGCCGCGTCCGCCTTGGGCGTCGAAAGGCGTGTAGTCCAAATCGTCAATATCAAGGTGGTAACTGCTCACAATATGGTCTTTTATCATTCGCAGCCATTCTATCTGCTCGGGTGTGAAGCGGTTGCGGTTGCCTGTATGCTGGCGGAACAGCCACGCGTTGAAATTCCGCTCAATGGTGTTGTTGAAGGCCTCAAGACTTTGGTCGATGCCGCAGGCGTGGCGCACTAATGAAACCAATGCCGTAAGTTCCGTAACAGGGCGGTTGGCTTTCACCTTCTCAATAGCACAATAGGCATCCCAAACGTACATCGGTGCTAACATCGGCTTGTCCTGCTTCAGTTTTTCGAGAAGTTCCTGTGCCATCTGCAAGGTGAGATTGCGGCGGTTGTAGGGCTGGTTGTAGAAAATGCTCAGCGCCATAATCTCGTCTTTGTGCTGCTCCAAATATTCGGTGAAATCGCGCACCGTCTCTTTCGCCTTTTCGAACGTGAAACTGTTGAACTCGCTTTTCAGCACCGTGTCAAGGTTTACGGTGTCAATCTTCTGGTCGTGCAGGTTGCGCACGGTCACAATGTATTCGTTCAACTCGCCGTTGAAGGTGCTGCTGGCAATGTCGGCCAACCGCTGCTGCGCCTTTCTGCGTATCTTCTCCTCAATGGCGGGCGTCAGTTCGGTTGGCGGAATCTTTTTCAGTTCTGCCTGTGCCTCATCGTCTATCTTGTCGGGGTCGAAAGCCGATAGCAGTTCGGCACTCATCTGCCCCAACGTCTTGCCCCGCGACAGGGTTTCTATCTTTTCCTTCTCCTTTTCGGTAACCTCTTTGTTCAGCCGAATCAAGCGGTTAGCAAGCGAAGTGAACAAATCTTCTTCCGTAACGCCCATCGTGACAGCACCCAACAAATCTTTCAGCGGAACGGTGGGCTTACGTTCCAATGGTCGGCTGTCGGTCTTCTTGGTCTGCGTCACGCCAACAGCATCCACAATCACAAAATGCGTTTTGGTCTGCGCCGTGCGGCTCACCAATTGCAGCGAATCATCGTTGATGGTTCGTGTGCCGCGACCTTTCATCTGCTCGAAATAGTTGGCACTGCGCACATCGCGCATAAACAGAAGCACTTCGAGCGGCTTCACGTCGGTGCCGGTGGCAATCATATCCACCGTCACGGCAATGCGCGGATAGTATTGGTTGCGGAAACGATTCAGCACCGACTTCGGATCTTCGTCAATCTTGTAGGTCACTTTTTTGCAGAAGTCGTTGCCCTCGTTAAACTCCTCGCGCACAATCTTTATGATGTCGTCGGCGTGGCTGTCGGTCTTGGCGAAAATGAGCGTCTTGGGCACCTCGTACTGCCCGTTCTCGTCGTAGCGGTTTGGGAAAATCTCCTCCATCAGCGCTTTGCGGAACTGACGGATAACGGTGCGTATCTGGCTCGGATTCACTACAGAACGGTCGAGGTCGTTTTTCTTGTACTCAGTATCCTCATCCACTTGTTGCCAGCGTGTTTTGCGTGTCACCTTGTTGCGATGGTCGATATACCAACCCGCTTTGATGAGACCTCCGTTTCTTGAGATTTCCGTTTCAATGGTATAGACATCGTACGGCACATTCACACCGTCGATAACCGATTGTTCGTAGGTGTATTCGCTCACCACATTCTCGTTGAAGAAGCCGAAAGTGCGCTTGTCGGGCGTGGCGGTCAAGCCGACAAGGAACGCATCGAAGTAGTCGAGCACCTGTTTCCAAAGATTGTAAATACTGCGGTGGCATTCGTCGATCACCACAAAATCGAACTGTTCGATAGGCACTTTGGCGGTGTATTCCACAGGAATGGCCTGCTGTTCCTTCAGCCGTTGCTGCAACCACGACGATTCGTTCGGGTTGTCGGTTTCGGCCGATTCGTCAAACTCCTCGCCTTTCAGAATCGAATAAAGCCGCTGAATGGTGGAAATGCACACCTGGCTGTCGTTGGCGATGAAACTCGACGAGAGTCGCTGCACATTGTAGAGTTCGGTGAATTTGCGGTTGTCGTCGTTCGGGCGGAAGTTCATAAACTCCTGCTCGGCCTGTTCGCCTAAATTGCGTGTATCTACAAGAAACAGAATGCGTTTGGCTTTGGCGAATTTCAGCAGACGGTAAATGAACGTAATGGCTGTAAATGTTTTTCCCGCACCCGTCGCCATCTGAATAACCGCCCGCGGGCGGTTATTCTTGAAAGATTCCTCAAGATTTTCCACTGCCTTTATCTGCGCGGGACGCAATCCCGTTGTGTCCAACTCGGGAAAATCCTGCAAGCGGTTTCTCAAGCTCCGCCCATTGCGAATCCATTCGGCGAAAGTTTCCGGTTTATGGAAGGCGAAGACCATTCTGCTGCGTGGTTTCGGGTCGCTGTAATCAGTGAAATGTGTCAAGGATCCTGTCGTCTCATACACATAGTTCAACGGTTCGTTGTTCAAGTATTTCAGTTTGGCGTTGGCATAGCGCACCGACTGTTCTTCAACCACCGTGATATTGACGGCTTCCTCCTCTCGTTTCGCCTCAATAATGCCCAGAGGTTTGCGGTTCACGAACAAAACGTAATCCGCAGGCCCCACATCAGTTTGGTATTCACGCACGGCAATGCCCAAGCCAGCCGAAAAGTCAATCTTGTTTTTCGACTGAATCTTCCAGCCTGCCAACTCAAGCAGGTTGTCGATTTTGTCGCGGGCGATTTGTTCGGGATTCTGATTTGGCACTTTCACAAATATTTTCGCAAAGATATAAAAAAAAGTCGAACAGGAAAGTTCGTCTTTAGTTGTCAATTAGTCATATTTTTCCGAAACAATGGTCCTGAAAGCAAGAGCTATTTACAAGACGAACGGCGAAAATACAAACTAGTTTTGTCGCAATTATTTCTATTTTTGCACAAAAAAATTGAGCAACAACTACACCCACCCTCACCGTCCGACACAAACGACACTGGTAGGGGCCGAGACTGCCGCATGAGGTCTTTCTGAACGGCCACTAAGCTGGCACATTGAAGGATGGCCAACTGCAAGGGGTTGTGCCGCCGGGCAATTATTACTTGTTCTGAACGAGGCGCACTGTACGCCAATTGCATCGTTTGGATTCACTCACATCCCTAATATTCTTGGTGAAGATGAGAATGTGCGAGAGATTTAAACCAGCGGATGTTGACGACCAGTAGCTCCCGGAACCGCCGCTCGACTCATAATATTCGCCATCACAATCGCGAACACTCGTTACGGGCAAATAAATAGAGTTGCCGTTGGGTCCTGTAACCTTATAGCCGTTATCCATCCACTCCCACTTGCAATTATCCTTCAATTCCATAAACTGCGCATAAGTTGGCAGACTACTGGCAAACTCGCCGAAAGCGGCATTGTAGTTGAACAATTCTTTCTCATTTTTATCTTTCCATTTCGTACCGCTGGGTAATCCTAAATCCACGAACTCCTGCGCGTTAACAGCCAATGCCATCAGGCACATCATACTAAAAAAGAATATTTTTTTCATTGCTTCGATATTTAAACACGGCAAATCTACAAAAAATCCACTATGCAAATATCATTTTAAGTGTCAGAGAAGTTAAAAAATATTAAAATCCCGCAAAACAGACGACACTCAATGCCAGAGAAGGTGGGCGATCCAGATAAACCTTGCGCGATGCTGATGGTAACGGATCAATCCCGCAAACATCTGACTGACATCGCATTTGTCTTACCGGAACCACCCACGGGAGTTCCCACTCCCGCTGAATTATCCAACCTGCGATAATAGACTTCATTGCTTGGGTAAACTGGAGTTTGAGGTGGAACAAGCGTAGAACTCCAGAAAAATGCAGTTCTCCCCAAAGATGCGTATGTGTTGGATCCCACCCCATTGTACATTCCTGCAGGGCGTGCCGAAAATCCAGACATATTATTTGAACCCCCGGCATACCCTGGAGCACATTGATATGGGGAATCGTCCCAACCCACACTATCAGCCAAAGCAGCCGCATCACACATACTGTTTGAATCACACCACAACCAACTGGTGTTTTTGACAAAACTGAACAACGCGTTCAGTTCTCCAATGGTAGGAACATGCCATCCCGTAGGACAAGCACCCTGGTTAGGATTGCTGCCGGAAAAACTATGTGTGGTCGCATTCCAATCATAAAGATAACCATATGTCTGCAGATTAGCCGAGTCACCATTCGGCAGATAGCGGTAACAATAACCATATCCACCCGTTGTCATGGGTATTGATTCCCCATTGGCATAGTGCGTTGTGCGCAGATTTTCTTTCAACCAACATTGTGTACCTACCTGAACGGTATTATACAAGTTCCCATCCACATCCGTAACCATTGGCATACCAAAGCATGGCAAGCCCGTATGTGTTACATCAAAGTTTAGGGTGACTTTCTTGGAAGGGACCAGCACATAAGTAGCAGGAGCACTTTCAATCTCCACTCCATTGTATGTGGCATAACCCACATAACGCATATGATCGTATTGATCGGCCGGCTTTATGATAGTGGCTCTGCTCATCTTATCATCATACTTATAGGTGTTTTGTTCTGTGTAGAACCCATCAAGCGATATCAGATTTTCACCCCCATTGCCAGTATTCAGCAATTTTGCAGAACGCACTCCGTCTTTCTGACTGACAGTAAGGGCATACATTCCCTTGTTTGCCAACGATATGTTCAAAACGCAACTACCGTCTTGGGAACACTCGAATGTACGCGATGTCACAATTTGCCCTTGCATATTGGCAATTTCCGACATCAAAACACCTGCTTTAACACCTTGCAATCTCACCTGCGTGATACCCGAAAACGGATTAGGAGCGACTACTGATAGTCTAAACCCTGTCTGGGCGTTCATATCATCAACACCTGTTCCATTCGTTATCTGTACCATCGTATCTGGAGCCATAATGGAGTCAACCCACTGTTTGCTTAAATTCTCGATTATCACCTTATCAAGCCGAACAGGTAACTGATCCTTATCCATGGCTTTGAACGACACGGTAAAAGTTTGGCAATTCACATTTGTCATCCAAATGAAAAGGAACAACAATGGTATCATTGTCTTGCATTTAGTCACAGTCATGTTCTGAATTCTCATAAGATCATGGTTATTTGAATAAAAATAGTGTTAAAATCCCGCAAACGGCATGAACAGCGGCGGAAGCAGCAGGAAGAAGCCGAGGATAATAAGGGCAAGCAGGAACTTCCAGATAAACTTGAACCACTTGGCATAGGGAATCCGAGCCACACCCAATACACCAATCAGTACGCCGGAGGTGGGCGTAATCATGTTGGTAAAACCGTCGCCAAACTGAAAAGCCAGTACCGTGAGCTGGCGTGACACACCCATCAAATCCGACCACTCGGCCATCATGGGAATGGTGAGTGCGGCCTTGGCGGAGCCGGACGGGATAATCAGATTGAGCAGATTCTGCACCACATACATCACGCCCGTAGTGCCCACACGCCCCGCGTCGCCGAAGCCCTGTGAGATAGCGTATAAGATGGTGTCTATGATTTTCCCATCTTCCAAAATGATGATGATACCGCCGGCCAAACCGACCACCAACGCGGCCACCATGATATCTTTACAGCCATCCAAAAACAGTCGCACAATGCGGTCGAGCTTCAGATTATACGCAAAACCCGCTGCAATGCCCATAGCAAAGAAAAGTCCGGCAATCTCCATCACATACCAACCATAACCCAACACACCGGTCACCAGCGCCACAATGGTAAGCAGCAACAGGACCAGAATGTAGTGGTGTACCGACTTGCGGACAGCGAAGAAACCCAAAACAACATAACAAGCTGCAATGATGGGGAACAGAATTACCGTATGCTTGCCCATACCCACTGTAATGTCGGTTCGGGGCATTTTTATGGCACAGAAAACCAATGCGGCCGCCACTAAGCCATACACAATCCATGTGGCCAGCGACGATTTCGTGACCGACTGCTCCGTGCTGACCTCCTCCCGCTTGTCGCGCCAATACTGGTCCAACTCATACATAAGGGATTTTTGCGGGTTCTTTTTCACCCAGTTGGCATAAATCAGTGTGAAAACAATGGCCACCACAGTCAGCAGAATCCAACAGAACAGGCGGTATCCGATGCCCGAGAAGGTGGGCAAACCGGACAAACCTTGCGCGATGCCAATGGTGAATGGGTTGAGCATGGCACCCGCAAAGCCCACATGCGCGGCCACATAGCACATAAGCACGCCCGTGATGGAGTCGTAGCCCATGGAAATGGCCAAGGGCACGAATATGACAATGAAGGCGATGGTCTCCTCGCTCATGCCGAACACCGAACCAAACAAACTGAACATCAACATGATGGCGATGATGAGCAGATTGTTCACCCCAACCACTTGGAAAAACTTGTGTTTCTGCATTTTCTGGGTCCTGTCCAGAAACAGGTAGATACCCTTGTTGATGGCGTTGGTCTCGTTCATAATCCAGAACGCACCGCCAATCATCAGGATAAACACGATAATGTTGGCGGTTCGCTCAAAGCCCTTGAAAAAGGCGGTGAACACCTGCCAGGTTTGGGGCTGGCTTTGCACATGATGGTAGGAATCGCCCACCACCACATTGCGCGCATGACCATCCACCATAACGGTTTGCCGCTCAAATTCGCCGCCCGGGACAATCCAGGTGAGGACGGCACAAACCACAATAATAGCAAAAACAATAGTAAAAGTATGGGGTATTTTGAAATTGGTACGCATAATCTGATCAGAATCGTCTCTACTTCAAAAACTCTATTTCCTCTTTCTGTCCTAACTCATTCATAACCTGTTGAATGTGGGCAATCAGCACCTCTGACAAATTCTGCACCCGCTGTCTCCACACCTCAATATCCACATCCAGATTATCGGAAACAATCTTATACGACACATACTTTTTGCCGTAATCCTGCGCAAAAGAGATCAAAACCGAGGATTCCATGTCGAAGCAATCGACCTTGGATTTTACCGATTCCAAATATTTCTCGGTGAAAACTTCCGGGGACACAAAGCAGTCGGAGGAATACAATTTAGCCTTCTGAACTTGATTGTCGGCATAGACACCAAAATGGGATGGCAACATTTTTTCCTCATAAAATGACGAGCTTCCGGAAATAATTTCGCAGACACTGAGTATGGTACCCACAGGTAAGTCATGCGAACCCACGGAACCGATATTGAGCATGACAAAATCCTCATCTTTATACTTTTCCATAAACCGGACCATGGCGCGGGTAGTGTTCTCGCGTCCGATACCGGTGAAGTTCACATGGTCGGCAAAAGATCCGACCTCATCGGGCACGGCGGCAAAAAGAGCAATTTTCATAACGCATTAGTATTATTTGAACCTAAAATCGTTATTGCAACAATCTTTCCATTTCACATAACAGAAGTTCCTCTATCGGCAACTTTTTTCCATCAGACTCAATAATTCTACGTAATTCCATCATCATGGCAGATTTCTTTTCTTGGCTGTCCAGAATGGAATCTTTTTGATTAACAATGTAATTCAGCACCTCTTCATCATTCATCTTATTGAATTTCTGGCGTACTTCAACCACTTTTAGGGCATCAAACTTTTCCAACACCACTTTCAACTCATCCGGTTTTATTTTGCCATCGATATTTGCTGCATAAAGCATCAGCATTATCATAAATTCTTCTTGCATAGCATCTTTATTTTGGATAATATTTAAGTTGCAAAAATAAAAAAATATACAACATAAGACTACTTCCCCTCCAAAATCCGGTCCATGAACAGCCCCACCCGGTTCAGCACGATGCAGGCACGGCTTTTGTCTATGACCACGCGCACCTTCTTCGTGGTGACGGTCTCGGTGAGCACAATGCGCTTGTAGCCGATGGTAGTTTCCTCGGCGATGGTGCGCCATTGGCCGTTGTCATCCTCTACCTCAACATGGAACTTCTCCACGCGCTGGCCGAGCGGGATGTACTCCTGCAGCAACACGCGGTTGAAGGTCTGCGGCTCGTTGAACGTAAACTCTACCCAAGCGGTAGTTACACTGTCGTCGGTGGCCCAATAGTTATCGTAATGGTTGTCTCCAACCAGATGGAATGGGCTATATCGAAAAGAATTACAGTTGTTTTCATGCCCCTTCATATAAGCAGGGATGTTATCCCAGCAAAGGCAGTGCCTATGGTTGCTTTTGCGGACATTTGACACATAAATTCCGAAATATCCTTCACCTTTCGCCGCTTCAACCACTAAATCGTGTGCGAAGATGCTGTCCAGCGCGGCGCGGAACTCCATGAGGCGGAGGGAGTCCTCGGCGGGGATGAGACCGCGGCGGTCGGGCGGCACATTGAGGAGCAGCAAGGAGTTGCGGCCCACGCTGTTGTAGTAGATTTTCAGCAACTCCTGCACACTCTTCGGGTGCTCGCTCTCGCGCCAGAACCAGCCCGGTCGGATGGAGACATCCGTCTCGGCGGGAATCCAGCACGCGCCGTTGTAGTTGCCCGCGTTGAGCGTATCCTGCGACGGGGCATCGGCACCGGGACCGAAACCCTCGATATCAAGCCGCGACCAGCAAGTACGCCCGCATTTTCCCTCCTCGTTGCCAACCCAGCGGCATCCCGGACCCACATCGCTGAAAATCACCGCATTGGGCTGCAATTTCAATGTCTGTGCGTTGAATCTTTCCCAGTCATAGACCTGCCGTTTGCCGTTCGGGCCCTCACCGTTGGCTCCGTCGAACCACTGCTCGAAGATAGGACCGTAGTGGGCGTGCGCGTGCTGTAAAGTTTTGAGAAACACTTTGTTGTACTTGTCTGTCCCGTAGGTGGGCGCGTTGCGGTCCCACGGGGAGATGTAGATGCCGAACTTCACGCCGCCTTTCTGGCACGCTTTTGAGAGTTCCTTGAGCACATCGCCTTTACCATTGCACCACGCACTCCCGCGCACGGTGTGCGTACTCTGCGGGTTGGGCCATAGACAGAAACCGTCATGGTGCTTGGCGGTGAGGATAATGCCGCCAAAACCGGCCTGCTTCGCCACCGCCACCCACTGGTTGCAATCGAGGTTAGTCGGGTTAAAGATATCCTCGGGTTCTGTGCCCTCGCCCCATTCCAAACCGGTAAAGGTGTTAGGACCGAAATGGCAGAACATGTTCATTTCCATCCGTTGCCAGGCCACCTGCGCGGGGGTTGGCGTGGGACCGTAGGGCACTGGCGGCTCCGGAGACTTGTATTTCGGGGGATTCTTCTGCGCCTGAAGGGTTATACCTAAAAGGCAGAGTATCAGGAGCAAGGCGGTCTTTTTCATAACGGGAGGATTCTGTCGGCGAAAATACGAAAAAAGAAGTATAATAGATTTTCCTGTGTACAGAAAAACAGGGGGTCTGAACAATCGTCCATCCGGCACTTTTCTGAAGAGTTGAGTCGTATCCATTCGGTATGAACATGATCCACCATGTTTAATCCACTGGTATTTTTGTAACAAAAAAGAGTTCTGCAACATCGTACAGAACTCTTTATCTCCCAAAAGATGAAACTTTCTTAGAACCAAGGAAAAAACCACTCTATAAAGGAAGCCTCCTGAAAGTGCTGCTCCATGTTCTGGGGCTCGGGCAAGGTCCAGTCCTCCTCCACATCATGCATGATAATGGTGGCATTTTGCTTCCCTCCTTTCGTGTAGAAGAGGGCTTTCAGATTCTCCTCCGCCACACAATTCTCGGGAACCGTGTCCCAGTCCGCGATAATCTTCAGCGTCAAATCCCCGGAAGCCCACAGGTTATGGATGTCCATGCCTTTGAAATCCCGTATCTGGGCATCTTTGACCGAGAACGACTGACAGTAATAGGTCTCCTTGTCATGGTCTCTCTTCGCCAAAAAGTGGTAGGCGCCCTCCCCTGCCAGCGTGAAATCCTGTCCTGTCAGCGAGGCAGGCACGGAATTGTCGGGAAATGTAAGTTCCAACATGGTGAACCACGGGAAATAGTCGGGGTGCTCTGACCACATGGGCTGCGCATGGATGGCCCAGGTGTTGCTTCCGTTCAATCTGGATAACGACATGCTGCATGAGTGCAAATAGGTGGTATGGAATGGAGTACTCGAATAGGCCATGGTGTCCCAGCCGATCTGCCAACTGACATTGGGGCGATTCAGTGTGTAGTCGCCATGAGTGTCGATGCTGAAAATCCTGCGCCCGTTCAAATAGAAAAACCACCTGTTGTCTGGACGTTCTTGAATCTCATAATTCGGGAAATATAGATTCTTGATGCTGTCTTTCTGATCATCCGGAGCATTCAGCCATGTATTGAACTTGAATGCCACATCGGGACAGCGCATGAGCACCTCTTCGGTGGCATCCAGCCAATAGGCGGCGGCAGAAGCGCCCTTGCCATTCTTCTGATCATTTTTCTCCACCGTACAACCACATAGTAACACGGCGATTGTCAGTATGATGATAAACTGTATTCTTTTCATGATAGCTCAATTTTTCTGTTGTTATTTCTTGGGGTTGAAACGGAACCCCAAACCAGCATTCACGTAACCTCCTTTGTATCCACAACCCAACTCGGCAAAACCAAACCACCGCTGGTTTCCGGCTGTGAAGCCCAAAAGAGTGAGTTGAAATGCCAGATGATTGTTGTGGGCTTTGTAGTCTGGGTAGCTTTCGCTGTATTCAAAGGCAATACCGCAGGCTATGCCGCTGTACATGGCGAAATGCTCCCGGTACAGAGACGAAAACCGGACTGCCGGCATGATGGAGATGAAGTGGTCTCGGTACTTGCCCACCTTTTGGTCCGTGTAGACGTCTTTGAAAGAACCGAAAAAGCCGCAATAGCTCACATCGCCGCCCACCCACAGCCATTTCAGCACGCGGAAGCGGTAGCCTAAGGTGATGGGACATGTGGTATAGATATTCCCGATATGGTATTGGTTCTGCAGCCATACCTCCGGATAGTAGTTGGGCTCAGTCCCTACCCTGTTCCTGAAATAGTTGACCCTGGAGGGGTCGCCCACCCCAAGGGTGAACTCGTGCCGTTTGAACTGTGTTTTCCAACTTTGGTCTTTGGGCGAAGAAGTCACCGTCTCTGTTTTGTCTGGGGCTTGATAGCCTGTCGTGTCAACCTGTGCCGGCGCAGCGGTGTCCATCGCCAGAACCATCAAGGCTGCCAGTCCGATATTTTTGATGCTGTCCATATTTGAATAATTATCGTGTTCATCATCAAAGACGATGTTCTCATCAAAGGTGACAGGTGTAGAGGAAAAATCTTGGGTTGTCATGGGGTTGCTCCCTGCCTGTTCAGCCTGTCCTGCAGGGACGGTGTGCCGCTTCTCGGCGAAAGTATAGGTGTTTGGCTCGACGGATGGCGGAGAGGCGGCAGGTCGCTCCCCTATTGCCGGATTGGCGTTTTTCCCGACAGGCATTGTGGGCCTGGCGACGGGCGTCGTGACCATGGGAGCGCTTTTAACTTTTGGAAGAAGTTCCCGGCAATGACTGGTTTTTCGTTGAGCCCCGACAACGTGTTTGTTTTTAACAGCGCTCATGTGTGGAGACGCATCGTGGAAAGTCGCGACGGTATCGCAAGTCGAGGTGGTCTGTTGCTCCATTGGGGACAGTGACTTGGTTGTAGAGGGGCGGAGCACCTGCCAGACGACGATCCCCCCGATCAAACCAGTGGCCGCAATGATGAGAAAGAGAACCCTGCGCGTCGCGACAGCTGCACCCATTTTGGAAGAAATATCGGATGGGGGTGGACAAACCATGCCCCCAGCTTTGGTATATTCCGACAACATCGAACGGTAGAAGCGGTCGAGTTGGCGGGTGTTGCTCTTGATTATTTTTCGTAAAAACATAGTCTAATCCTTTCTTTTTGTTTTCATCACTTCGTGTTTGTCGGCGAGTAACCTGCCCAACCGTGTGCGCGCCCGGTGGTGCAACTGCTTGGAATAATCAACGGAGATGCCCAACAAGGCTGCAATGCGCTTGTGGGAATAACCCTCTATGGCGTAAAGGTTGAACACCGTGCGCTGCAACTCGGGAAGTTGTCGGATGGTTTCCGCAAGTTCATCCGCCGTAATGTCCTTCACCCACAGGACGACACCTTCCGCCTCCTCTTCCTCGGCGAGTTCTTCTGTAAGAGGGACGAAATTAGGCTGCTGGCGCAAGTAGTCTATGCAGTGGTTCACAGCAATACGTTTCAACCAAGTGTCAAATTTGAATGCAGCCCTTATCGTGTGATACTTTTCTATCGCCTTGAGAAAAATGTCATGGGCAAGGTCTTCCGCCACAGACTGGTCTCCCACATAGAGGTAACAGAGTCCGGTGATGCGGCCGATGTTGCGTCTGTATTGGTTTTCCCAAAACGATACGTTATCCATTCAAATGTATTACAATAGGTAATGTGACAACTATAACAACTATATGACGAGAATAATCCAAAAGGTGACAGCTAAGGATTGCTTTTCCCGTTTTTAGTTTTAAACCATGTACTTTGTAACAAAAAACATTTTCTCAGTTATTATGATGCAAAAATACGCATTATTTAAAACGATCACAGCGTCATTTACCTCTCGCCATGTGTCTCACACCTTTTGAGGGCAATGATATAGATGTCAACCTGTTTACGCAGTTATTTCCACTCAACGCAAATGCGTTTCGCGGAATGGTGTACAGTTTACGGGTGAAAAAGGAAAAAAGATAAATTTGCCAGACTAAAAAGGATAATTCTGTGTTTTTTTTATTTTTGCACTCGTTATATCCTTTTGATAATGATATAATAACATAATCATTGTTGTTTACCAAATAAAATCAAAATGAAAAAAATCTCCTTATTAATCATTGCCTTGTCTGCCACCTTTGTGCTGCATGCCCAATGGACTGACGACCCCGTCAACAACAACCATATCGCCAACTGTTCCCCAGATGCTGGCGAGATTTATATTTCGACCGACAATGAAACGGGCGACACCTATGTGCAATGGATTGAATCAGGAATCAACGGCTACGGTCCCGCCTTGCAGCGTCTCACATTCGACGGAACTCCGCAATGGGGCACCGAGGGCATCCGTATCACCGGACATAATTTCTACTCCTATTCGGAAGGCATTGCCATGACCACCACTTCCGACCATGCTGTGGTGAGTTGCTTTGCCACCGCTCAAGACCAAACTGTGGCCGTTAAAATCGATTCCAACGGCACTTACACATGGGGGGCGCAAGGCATCGCACTTTTCAACAACAACGCCTTTTCTCGTGCCGAGTTGGTCGCCGGCAATGACGGAGGTGTATGGGCCCTGGGCTACGACTACCAGCGGCTTTACTTGCAGTACATCAACGCTGATGGCACACTCAACCCCTGCATCACCGTTGACGGTGGCAACTACAATGTGAGATATGGAAAACTTACCCTTGGTCCCGAGAACACTGTTTTCCTCACCTATGAGAAAGTTTCTTCAAACGTTGGATTGTACGCTGACAAAGAGATTTATGTTATCGGATATTCCCCTAATGGCACACAAATGGGTCCTGCGGTGAAGCTGATGTCCATGCAATCTTTTCAAGTCACCTATCTCCACTACGCGATACCCGACGGCATGGGTGGCGGCTACGCATATATTTGGCATCCCGCCATTAGCAACGCCTTCAACACCTATGTTTTCCATTACAACGGCGACGGATTATCCACAATTGACGGACAAGACGGCATTCCTGTACACTCTACAGATCCTTCGAATTATTACATTGAGGCATACGGCACCGTTGATCCTGTCAGCCACGACCTCATCATCGGTTATGAGCAGACAGATGCGGTCACACAAAGCCAATCGAGAGTTTATGTCAACCGCATCACCCCGACTGGCACAAAAGTCTGGGGCGAAGGTGTCTTGGTGGCCGATAATGTTGGTGTCAATTATTCAAACATCATGGTGGATGCCTTTGAGGACGGCACCGGTTTTACGGTGATCTATAAGAGAAGCGGTGAAAGCAGCCCCTACACTTCAACTGTTGAGGCAGTAGGTATGGATATGAATGGCAATATTCTATGGACCAAAACATTAAGTTCCACCCAATACGATCGCACTGTTAGCAGAAACACCGCAGGATTCCACCTCGGACAAAACATCGTGGCTTGGGTCAACAGCGCCAATGGCGGATTGTACGCCCAAAACATCTTGTCCGATGGCACTATGGGCATACCTGTTCCTGACGACACCGGAATCGAGGAATGGACCCATGACGCTGTCGTAACCGTCATACAAGTGTTCAACATATTAGGACAACCTCTAAAGGTCAACGACTTGAAAGAACTAAGCACCGGCATCTACATTCTTCAGGGCATGACCGAGGATGGACGATTAGTAAATAAAAAAGTGTTAATCATCAAGAAATGACAATCGCTGAATTTATGCAGCGATAAAGGGAGAGCACTTATTTTAGCCCCAAACGTTCTATTATGGATATCGTTCTAATCATACTGGGTGCCATTTGTCTGTTGACTGGACTGGTGGGGTGTATCTTGCCCATTTTGCCGGGCGTTCCACTGGCGTATGTCGGGATGTGGCTTCTTCATGCCACAAGCAAGGTGCAGTTCAGTTGGCGTTTCCTGCTAATATGGGGAATCGTAACCACCGTAGTGCAGATTCTTGATGCCGTGGTCCCCGTATGGGGCACTAAGGTGATGGGCGGTTCCAAGGCAGGTGTGTGGGGCAGCACCTTGGGACTGGTCGCGGGACTCTTTTTCGGCCCCTGGGGCATAGTGCTCGGTCCTTTTGTCGGTGCTGTACTTGGAGAACTGATGTCCAACCGGAACGAGAACGACATGTCGTTAGGGCAGGCGTTGAAAGCAGGTTCCGGTGCGTTTGTTGGACTGATGACCGGCACCGTGCTGAAACTGATCTGCGTGGGGCTGATGATCTACTATTTTGTGGCAGCATTGGTTTAAACATCTTTCCAAGAACATCTTAGGTGTGTGGAAATTTGTTATTTTTGCACATTCTTAATTGAACGACTCTATTCTGAACAGACCATGCAACTCTCCGTCAGTCACAAGGAAATCTGGCAAATCACGTACCCTATCATTTTCGGCAATTTGGCACAGACCCTTATCGTGTTGGTGAACACCATTTTTCTCGGGCATGTAGGCAATGCCGAACTTGGGGCCGCCATGATGGCTGGATTGTATTACCTCGTTTTCACAACCATCACGCAAGGATTTGCCGTTGGCGTGCAAATCATGGTGGCACGACGGCTTGGCGAGGGCAATATTGCCAAAATAGGCAAGATTTTCGAGCATGGACTCTATTTTTCCCTACTGCTCGGGCTATTCTTGCTCATTGTACTCGGCTCATGCACCGACTGGCTGTTCTCACGCATCATTACCTCCCCAAATATACGTGTTTCAGCACTTGAGTTCATGCACTTTCGGCAATGGGGCATCCTCTTTGTCAGTATCAATTTCCTGTTCCGTTCACTCTACATTGGGCTCTCCAACACCAAAATCATCACCCTCACCACCATAATGATGGCTTTTGTGAACATCTTCTTCGACTATGCGCTGATTTTCGGACATTTCGGACTGCCCGAAATGGGGGTTGCTGGCGCTGGCCTATCCTCCGTTTTGTCGGAAGCCACCGCATTTGTCACTTTTTTTGCCTACACTTTGCTGAAACTGCCCTATAAGGAGTATCGTTTGTTCTCTTTTCAAAAATTTGACATCGGATTGCTGAAATCAGTGCTTCGGATTTCCATCCCTACCATGTTCCAACGGCTCATCTCTTTCGGAACCTGGTTCTTGTTTTTTGCCATGATTGAGCATCTTGGGGAAGAGCCAATGGCCATTTCCGGTATTGTGCGCAGCGTTTATATGCTCTGTACTCTTTCGGTTTTTGCCTACAGCGCCACCGCCAACACAGTGACCAGCCGACTCTTGGGGGCAGGAAAGGCGACAGAGATTCCGCAAACCTTATTACGGATTCTCAAAATGTCGGTCCTCACTCTACTCCCCATTCTGCTGTTTTTCACTCTGTTCCCACGCGAAGTAGCCTCCATATATACTGACGATGCCACTCTCGCCACGCAATCGGTGCCTGTACTATACACTATTTATGTAGGTGCCCTTATTATGGCTGCTGCCATGATTTATTTCGAGTTTGTATCCGGCACTGGCAACACGTTCATAGCCCTAATCATGGAAACCGGAGTGCTGCTGTTTTACATCGTTTTCATTTATCTCGCCACCACGATGTTCCGCTTTCACATACGCTGGGTATGGTGCTCCGAATGGGTGTATAGTTCCTTGATTCTCATCGCCTCCATCGTCTTTCTGAAATGGCATCCCTGGGCCAGAGACACACGCTCTAAAAATCTATGATAATCTTCCATAATCTTAATTGAGGCAGTGCTTCAATTCTTCTATTTCATGATACCTATTCTTGAATAATCGTTGCGTCCCCAAAGATGTTGACCACTCCATGTCCTCTGCGCTGAACTTTAGCGATACCCGTAACCGTAGCCACTATCCGCCCTGTTCCCGCCAAAGAGACAATGGCCCGCTGGGCTGTCAGTTCCAGGGCATCCACATTGCCCACACCAACACAAGAAATTTTCAATTCTTGTGTTGAACCTTTCAACTCCACAGCTCCCGCTCCTTCGTTTTCAATTTTCAACTCATTCACATAACACTCACCCGTGACACTGCCATTGCCTCTGTTATTTACATGAATAGAGGTATAGGCATCCACCGCATTGTAGCGCGCAAACGCGAAGTCCACACTTCCACCTCCTGAATTATCAATCAACAGAAGGGTTCCCGTCAAATCACCGAGCGACAGTCCGCCCAATCCGGCATTATGCGCTTCAACCAAGACTGGTGCATACACCAAGATCACATATTTCTCATCTTTGTTTGGCACCAGCATCTCATCCAAAGAAATATACAACATGCCGTCGCGCACCTCTGTTTTAAGTCCCTGCACCAAACGCTCCTCCATATTTATAAACACCTTATACTCATTGCTTTGAGCATAACTGATTTTCAATGGGGATTCATTGGTGACGGAATTGAACGATGGCATCACCCGTTTTTGAGTTACGGATATCGCATGTAACGAAAACACAAGCAGATTAAACGCCATTCCAAGCATCAGGGAACGAATTATATTTTTCATCTTGAAAGGATTAAAATTATTAATGAATTAAAAAGCATAGTTAACGAGAGCGGGCGGATTCACCAGATTATGATTGCAAAGATATATATTTTTCATAAAACAGGAGACGCGCCAAAGCGCGTCTCCCAAACCCTTTCATTATTCATTTTGAAACATGGTATATCAAAAAGCGACCTTGGTCGCATAGCATCCTCTTTAACGGAACAAATAAGAAAGTGGAGCAAGATTCAAACCTTATCCATAGTGCAGGGCTCGACTCCCCTTAAGACGAATAAGGAAGAACAAGCCCCACCTAAAGTATTGGCAATTACCATACAATAAGATGAGCGTTCTTCTCATATTCCGGTCTTAATTATGCGAGTTGTCGAGGTTCACACTATCGGAATAAGCGAAAATGCGCTTTCAAATATGTCTGTTGCTGTTTTATCATTCAAACAGCGTTGCAAAGATAGTAAAAAATGATTCAAAGGCGTTTTTTTTTATTTTTGCAAACTTAAAAAAATCAAGATTCAAAGACCAACTAACAACACCCTATCACCGATGTCCACACCTGAAACCGCCGTACTTCTTGCCGTATCCACGCCCAACATATCCGAAGAGAAAACCCGTGAATATTTGGACGAGCTTGCCTTTTTGGTTGACACCGCCGGCGGCGAGGCCGTGAAACAGTTCACACAAAATTTGCAGCATCCTGATTCACGCACCTATATGGGTTCCGGAAAAATCAAGGAGGTGGCGGAATATGTGCATGAGAACGGCATAGACTTCGCTGTGGTGGACGATGAGTTGTCGCCCTCGCAGCAGCGCAACATCGAAGGCCTTTTGGGGTGTCGCGTGATGGACCGCACGCACTTGATTCTGGACATCTTCGCCAAGCGCGCGCAGACCGCCCATGCTAAAGTGCAGGTGGAGTTGGCGCAATACAAGTACCTCCTGCCCCGACTGACGGGCATGTGGACCCACTTGGAAAAACAGCGCGGCGGCATCGGCATGAGGGGACCTGGCGAGAAGGAAATCGAGACTGACCGACGGATTATCCGCAATCGTATCTCATTGTTGGAAAAGAAGTTGAAAGACATTGACCGGCAAAAGGCCACCCAGCGCGGGCACCGAGACAAGTTCGTGCGCGTGGCGCTGGTGGGCTACACCAATGTGGGCAAATCCACCATCATGAACATGCTCAGCAATGCGGAGGTATTTGCCGAGAACAAGCTGTTTGCCACCTTGGACACCACCGTGCGCAAGGTCGTCTTCGGAAACTTGCCATTTCTGCTCTCCGACACGGTGGGTTTCATCCGCAAATTGCCGCACAGTTTGGTGGAGTCCTTCAAATCCACATTGGACGAAATCCGCGAAACCGACCTGCTGCTGCATGTGGTCGATATCAGCCATCCGGATTTCGAGGAGCACATCGCCGTGGTGAACCAGACGCTGGCTGAAATCAACGCCGCCAACAAACCCATGATTATCATTTTCAACAAGATAGACCAATACACCTGGGTGGAGAAAGATCCCGAGGATTTAACGCCCAAAGGCAAGGAAAACATCACCCTGGAAGAACTGAAGGCCACTTGGATGGCCAAGAGCGCCCACAAAACCTTTTTCATCTCCGCCAAGACTAAAGAGAATGTGAACGAGATGAAAGACATGCTCTACGAGGAAATCAAGAAACTGCACATCCAGATTTACCCATACAATAATTTTTTGTATTGATATTCCAAATCTTACCTTCGGGTTAACGGGGCATGGAGAGGGTTCATTCATCTGAAAAGAAGAATTCATCTCCACTCCCGACTTATTAACAATTTGACCCCGGTTCGCCGCAACCCCTTATCTTAAAATGGTTTCCAATGTGTATAAAATTTATAGCGTTTTTTTCTAAAAATCGCCTCTAAAAATGTACTTTTGCAACTGGATTCAGGTTCCGAAAGGATCAAAAGGGAATCCTGTGAAAATCAGGAGCTATTCCCGTAGCTGTCAGCCCTTTACAACTTTCCGGCACCCAAGTCACTGACAACTTTTTGTTGTTGGGAAGACGCCGGGAGGCAGGACAAGCCAGAAGACCTGCCTGAATCTGCCAGTTAGTAGCTTTCGGGACAAAAGCGCACCTGTCCGCAAGGATATCCGTATTCCTGATAAGTTGCTGTTTTTTAATAACAACTTAACCAACCAAACCAAACCTATGATTGAAGACACCTACATTATCAAACGAAACGGCAAACGGGAGCCCTTCTCCATGGAGAAAATCCGCAACGCCGTCACCAAGGCATTCGTGTCCGTCGGCTCGTTCCCGTCGCAAGAGGACATGATCAACATCCTGGGCCGCCTCTCCATTCACGACGGCATCGCTGTGGAGGAGATCCAGAACCAGGTGGAGAAGTCGCTGATGGCCGAGCGCTACTACGAAGTGGCCAAGTCCTATATCCTTTACCGCCAAAAACACTATGAAGACCGCGAAGTGAAGGACAAACTGGACTTCCTCATCAACTACTGCAACGCCAAGAACGCCGCCACCGGCAGCAAATACGATGCGAACGCCAATGTGGAGAAGAAAAACATCGCCACGCTCATCGGCGAGCTGCCCAAGTCGAGTTTCATCCGCCTCAACCGTCGTATGCTCTGCGACCGCATCAAAGAAATGTTCGGCAAAGAGGTGTCTGACAAATACTTATACCTGCTCAATCATCATTTTATCTATAAAAATGATGAGACGAGTATCGCCAATTACTGTGCCAGCATCACCATGTACCCGTGGTTGCTGAGCGGCACCCAGAGCATTGGCGGCAACGCTACCAAACCCACTAACCTGAAATCTTTCTGCGGCGGCTTCATCAACATGGTGTTCATGGTGTCCAGCATGTTGAGCGGCGCGTGCGCAACCCCCGAGTTCCTGATGTACCTCAACTACTTCATCGAACAGGAATACGGCACTGACTACTACAAAAATCCCGATAAGGTGGTTGACCTTTCCAGCAAGCAGCGCACCATTGACAAGATGATCACCGACTGTTTCCAACAGGTGGTCTATTCCATCAACCAACCTACGGGCGCGCGCAATTTCCAATCCGTATTCTGGAACATTTCCTACTACGACAAATACTATTTCCAGAGTTTGTTCGGCGAGTTCCGCTTCCCCGACGGCAGCCAACCCCACTGGGAATCTGTAAGTTGGCTGCAGAAACGCTTCATGCGCTGGTTCAACCAGGAACGCACCCGCGCCGTACTCACCTTCCCGGTGGAGACCATGGCGCTGCTTTCCGAGAATGGCGACATCAAAGACAAGGAATACGCCGACTTCACCGCGGAAATGTACGCCGAAGGCCACTCCTTCTTCACCTATGTGAGCGACAACGCCGACTCCTTGAGCAGCTGCTGTCGCTTGCGCAACGAGATCAAGGACAATGGTTTCAGCTACACCCTGGGCGCCGGCGGCGTGTCCACCGGCTCCAAGAGCGTGCTCACCATCAACCTCAACCGCTGTATCCAGCAAGCACGCCGCCTGGATATCCCCTACTTGCAATATCTGGAAGACATCATTGACCTTACCCACAAGGTGCAGATGGCCTACAACGAGAACCTCAAGTATCTGCTGGAAAAAGGTATGCTGCCTTTGTTTGACGCCGGTTTCATCGCCATCAACCGCCAATACCTCACCATCGGTATCAACGGTCTGGTGGAGGCCGCCGAGTTTGAAGGCATCACCATCAACGACAACAAAGAATACCAGAAATTTGTGGAAGGCATCTTAGGCCTCATTGAGAAATACAACAAGAAATACAGCAAGAAGGGACTGCTCTTCAACTGCGAGATGATTCCCGCCGAGAATGTGGGCGTGAAACATGCCAAATGGGACCGTGAGGACGGTTACAAGGTGCCGCGCGACTGCTACAACAGCTATTTCTACATCGTGGAAGACGACTCTTTAGACATCATCGACAAGTTCAAACTGCACGGCCGCAACTACATCACACACCTTACCGGCGGTTCGGCCCTGCACATGAACCTGGCCGAACATCTGTCACAAAAACAGTACCGCCAATTGCTGCGCGTGGCCGCCAAAGAGGGCTGTAACTACTTCACCTTCAACATTCCCAACACACTCTGCAACGACTGCGGACATATCGACAAACGCTATCTGAAAGAGTGTCCCCACTGCCATAGCAAGAATGTGGACTACCTTACCCGCATCATCGGATACATGAAACGCGTGAGCAACTTCTCGCACGCACGTCAGGAAGAAGCCGCGAAGAGATACTACGCAAAGGCGGATAGCGAATTAAACTAAACGATAATTGACAACATCGTGTTTTGGGTAGGGGCGCAATGCATTGCGCCCCTACCCCATATAAAACTCAGAACCATTGCTAAAATACTACAATTACGACATTGTTTTCCAGGAGATCCCGGACGAGGTGACATTGGCCATCAACATCACGCATTGCCCGAACCATTGTGAGGGATGCCATAGCCCGCATCTGCGCGAGGACATTGGTGAGGTATTGGATTTTGATGCCTTGGACCGGTTGTTGGCGCGCTACGCCGACAACATCACCTGCGTGTGCTTCATGGGTGGCGACCGCGATGTTGCCTGCATTGAGAATCTTGCAAAACATGTTCGTGAAAAGACAGGGTTGCTTACCGGCTGGTACTCCGGCCGTAATGAGATGCCACCCCACCCCATGTTGTTCGATTTCGTGAAATTGGGACCCTACATCCCCGAAAAGGGCAGTCTGAAGCAAAGGACCACGAACCAGCGGCTCTACCGCCGCAATGGGGAAGACTGGGAAGATATTACGGAAAGATTCTGGAAAAGGGGGAGCTAATTCTCCACACGGCTTCGCATTTCACCCTTATACACTTGCGTGACAATCTCATCGCCAGGTTTCAATTTTGAGGCATCAGACACCGCCTTGCCCTTGAACCGGGTGATACTGTATCCGCGTTTCAGGATGTTGTCCGGATGCAACAACTGGATTTTCTCCTCCACATTCCCAATCCGCTCATGCAGTCTTGAGAAATAAAGCGGCACCAGTGTCCTCATTTTCTCCGACATTTGAACAACCGCGTCTCTCGAGTTGCTCATCTGGTTTTTACCCAAACGTGCCACATCCGCGGCCATATTCAACAGATATGTGCGCTGGAGCATAACCAATTCCTTTGTTTTCAAGACGATATCCTGCGACATCTGGGTCAGTTTTTCATCAAACCGCTGGAAATAGCCAATTAAGGCGAACGCCACATCTGTGGGCGTGATATTATAAGTGTGCGCCACCATGTCGGTGACACTGAGATTGGTGGAGTGTCCAATGCCCGTTAGCACGGGTAACGGGAAGGTGGCCACACAACTGGCCATCTCATATTCGTCGTAGCAACTGAGCCCCACATCGCCCCCGCCGCCGCGCACGATCACCACACAATCAAATTCCTGTTGCCGCAACTTAATCTCCGCCAAACGACCCGTGATGCCCACGATGGCCTTATCGCCTTGTAGGATGGACGGAAATAACTCTGTTTCAAACTTATAGCCATACCGGTTACTGTTCAGCGTCGTGATAAAATCGCTGTATCCCTTGCTGGTTTCCACCGAAATGATTGCAATGCGTTTGGGAAGCAGCGGCATCTCCAAATTTTTGTTATGGGCAAAAATGCCCTCTTTTTTCAAACGCGCGATAACCGCATTGCGGTTTTTCACCATCTCGCCCAGCGTATAGGTTGGCTCGATATCCTGAATATGCAGCGCCAAACCATGCTTGGGACTGAACTCTATGCTTGCCAAACACAAAATGCTGATGTTCTCTTTCAGCGGGTTGCCGGTTATCTGGACAAAACGGTCGTTGATGCGCTGGTAATTGGCAGACCATATAATGGCTCGCATCTCCGCCTTGATGGTGTTACCCTCCTTCTCCACCAGCTCCGGATAACAATGGCCGCTGTGCGGATAGAAATTGAGTTTCAGTATCTCGGCCTTGATGAAATAGGGTTGTGGATAGGTTCTCTCCACCACCTTATGCAAGCTGAAAGCAATCTCAGAAAGCGTATAAACCGGGTGGTCGTGGAAAGTCTCGCGCGTGCTGTTTGGGGTTGGTGTGTTTGGCATGGTAAAAGGAACAAACATTGGCCATTAGCCATTGGCAGAAAACTGCCAACAACCAACGGCCAATGGTCAACATTTAATAGTAGTAGGCAATTATTTCTGTTTCAGAATATCGCGTATTTCGGTAAGAAGAACTTCCTCCTTGGTTGGTTCTGGAGCAGGAGCCGGAGCTTCTTCCTCTTTCTTCTTGGCCAAAGAAGTGGCTTTGTTGATCAGCTTGATGACGCCGAAGATACACAGGGCCACGATAAGGAAGTCAACGGTTGTCTGGATAAAGTTACCATAGTTGAGCGTTACGGCTTCTTTGATAACCTCACCACCTTCGCCCAATTTCGGGGCGCGGAGCGTGGCGGAAAGGGTCGTGAAATCCACATTACCGATCAGAGCGCCAACCAGCGGCATCAGAAGGTCGTTCACCAGAGAGGTGACAATCTTGCCGAATGCGCCACCGATAATCACACCAATAGCCATGTCCATAACATTGCCCTTCATGGCAAAATCCTTGAATTCTTGTAAAAACTTTTTCATAGCAGCAAAGGTTTTAGTTAATAATGTATTGAAAACGCAAAAGTACAAAAAAAGAGTTATCTTTGCACGCAATAAAAAATTTCTATGAAAATCTCAAGTAACCCTGTAACCATGTCGGCGCCCGCCGAACGAATCTTCTCCATACTGGTCGGATTCGCCCACCTGGACCATGCGCCGGCCATCCCGCAAGTGACCAACTGGACTACGCTGGAAGACGGCTGCCAATTCACCGTTGCCGGCATGATCACCTGCAGCATGCGCCTCACCGAGCAATGCCCTTTTTCGCATCTTGTCTATGAGATCAGCAGTGACAAAGGGATTTCGGCCAAGGCCACTTTCCATATTGAAGAGACGGGAGGTGCCCGCCAAGTAAGCATTGAAGCCGATGCGGATGCGCCCATCTTCCTGCAACCCATGATCAAGAAACCACTGGAGCAGGCCATGAACAAAGGGCTCGAGAAACTGAAAGAAATGACGGAAAGGATTTAGCATGGAAGATAACAATATTATCCGGACTGAAGGTTTGACAAAGAAATACAAGAACCGCACAGTTGTGAACGAAGTGTCGGTCAATTTCCACCAAGGGGAGATTGTCGGTCTTTTAGGTCCCAACGGTGCCGGAAAGACCACCTCTTTCTATATGATTGTAGGTTTGATAAAACCATTTGCCGGCAAGATATTCCTCAACGATCAGGACATCACTGAACTGCCCATGTACAAGCGCGCGCAGATGGGAATCGCATACCTGCCCCAAGAGGCGTCTGTCTTCCGCCATCTCACCGTGGAGGAGAACATCAAGGCCATCCTCCAGTTCAGTGGCAAAAGCAAGGAGGAGCAGCGCGACAAGCTGGAGAGTCTGATTTCGGAATTCAACATCCAGAAAGTGCGCCACAACAAGGGCAACAACCTGTCGGGTGGCGAGCGCCGGAGAACGGAGATTGCCCGCTGTCTGGCCTCTGACCCCAAATTCATCCTATTGGACGAGCCCTTTGCCGGCGTGGACCCCATCGCCGTGGAAGATATTCAAGGCATTGTAGCCAAGCTTAAAGACAAGAATATAGGCATTGTAATCACGGACCATAATGTGCATGAGACTTTGTCTATCACCGACCGCGCCTACCTGCTCTACGAGGGCAAGGTGCTCAAATCGGGCACAGCGGAGGAACTGGCCGCCGACCCCATGGTGAAAAAAGTGTATCTGGGATCCAACTTCGAGCTTCGCAAATAATGTAATGGGCGGCCTTTGTGCCGACAATCAATAAAAAAGGCGGGTACACCCCGCCTTTAACGAAAAGAGGCGGTCTGCAGACCGCCTCTATCTTATTATTTGAATTTCAACTGATTCTTATCTTTATCAATTGTAAAGTCACCCCACGCCTCACGAATGAAACCATCACCAATCACAAATGGCGCGGCAAGACCTTTCTTCACGATGACCTTCACATTCTCCTCATAGTCGTCACCCACACGGAGTTCCTCCAGATAGAGAACTGAATTTTCAATGATGCTGCCGTCTTCCTGCTTAATGGCACCGGCCTTGTCTTCAAAGTCATTCACATTGATGATACTTTCTTTTAAGAAGCGGGTCGCATCGATGTAGTTCATGAAGATTTCTTCGGAATTATTACCAATCACAAAATTCATGGATTTGTTGTTGGCAAAACAGGTACCAACCACATCATCTCCGTTAATCGTTACAGGCACTGTGCGCTGTTGGATAACGGCAATCGTGTTGGCGCCACCCACGGTTCCAATCGTGTCATCGTGCGGCACATAGTCGTCACGCAGGATCAGGAATTCCGTACGACGGTTCAGGGCGTGTGCGGCTTCCTTCTCATTCTTCGTAGGTTGTGACTCGCAGAACTCCTCGGTCAGGTATGTGCCTTTCGGGAAGAAGTAGCGTTTGCCATTGTAGGTGGAATACATGTCTTTCTCCAATCTACGAGGAACACGCTCGCCATATCCTTTCGGAACGATACGGTCGGCGGCAATACCCTTGGAAATCAGGAAATCGACGCAGGATTGCGCACGGTTCTGGGACAAAATATCGTTTTTCTCTTCCGTATCACGGGAGTCAGTATGGGAGCGCAACTCAATCACGATGGTCGGGTTCTTGACCATAATATTATACAAGTACATCAAAGAGTCCTGATATTGCGGTTTCAGATCCCATTTTGCCAGATCATACAGAATTTCAGGAAGCAGAATCGGATCCTTGGGAATAGGTTCAAGGGTGAAGTCCTGTGTGAAGTCTGTATTCTCCATAATGCCAATGGTTGTGATTTTGGCCGTGTTACCGCTTTCCCAGTAACCTTTCTTAGCCACTTTGATGTCGTATGTGGTCGCACCCAAAATCTTGGCCTTGTCAAAATGATAATAACCTTTCACATCCGTGGTTGTCTTATAGGATGTTCCATCCGAACCCACGATTTCCACATCCACAGCATCCATATACTGACCGTTGTTCTTATCACGGATTCTACCGGAAAGCGTATAAACGATCGGACGGAGCAGGAAATAATAGATGTCATCACCACCTTTACCGCCAGGACGGTTGGATGAGAAATAGCCCTTCGCCATGTACGGGGACTGTGACTGGGGATCAATTGCCTCATTCTCATCGAACATGATACCGATATCATCACCGGAAGAGTTGATCGGCGACATCATATTCTCGGCAGCGCCGAAGTTGCCGTCTTTATCGACACGAGACATGAAAATGTCAAGTCCGCCCATGCCCGGATGGCCGTCAGAAGAGAAATAGAACTCCTGATCGTTGCGCAAGCAGGGGAACACTTCCTGTCCGGCGGTGTTCACATTCTTGCCCAAATTGGTGATATTGGAGAATTTGGCTGATTTCTTGGCACGGGTTGCCCTATAAATGTCGTAACCACCTTCGCCGCCCGGCATATTGGAAGCGAAATAGATGGTCAACTCATCGTCGCTAATGAACGGATGCACATAGTTGTATGCGGAGTCGCCCAAGAACACTAGTTCGGGCTCGCCCCAGGAATTGCCTTTCTTCAAAGATTTGTAGATATAGCAACCTTGCACTTTCTTCTTGTCTTGCGGACATTTGGTGAAATACAACACCGTACCTTTACGGTTGCAACTGGCCTCACCTTCGTTCACGCCAGAGTTCAAAACACCACCCTCGTCATAGGATTTAACCGGAGACCATTCACCAGGCCAATCCGTATTCTTGCTTTTCGGTTTGTTCGTCACATAAATATCAGAAAAAGAAACGCCTGTCCATTGGTCAGTGCCTTTTCCTGTGGAACCTTCGCGGTTGGATGTGAAGATAATGGAGTTGCGTTTCTCGTTATTACCCCAACGCGGCGCCCACTCATCCTCACGGGTGTTGAATTTCTTCAAATTCTCCACCTCATATCGGGTAGCGTTCTCGGTCCACATTTTGGCATTCTGGCAACCTATGATGGCCGTATCCGCACGCGGGTCATCCGTAGCGCGTTTCTTGAACTTGTTGTAATAGGCCAACGCCTGATCATATTCACCTCTGAGGTTATAGATGTTGCCCAGATGGTACAGAATGATGGGGTTGTCCTTCTGATAGTTCTTCTTTTCCAAACGGAGATATTGCTGTTCGGCTTTCTTCAGGTCGCCCATGATACGATAGCACTCAGCGATACGAAATGTGGCACGCTGGATTTCAACACGGTTGGAAGAAAGTTTCTTGATTCCCTTCTTATATGCTTCCAAAGACTTCTCATACTGACAATCGCGAAACAAGTTGTCCGCCTCACGCAAAATTTGGGCATTTGCTACGCAAATAGTTGCCAATGAGACAGTTAAGAATACCAGCAAGAATTTATATAACTTCATATTTTAAAATATTTTACCTTATACAAATGAGGGTGCTAAAATAAAAAAAAATCGGGATAGTTTCACTACCCCGATTAATTTTTATTTTCGGAAAAATTATTTCGTCAATTCGGCTTTAGCGCGTTTCACTTTTCCGCCGCCCATACGGATCAAGTCGTATGCCAACGGGTTGGAAACGAGGATACCGGAATAGGTACCGAAGAGGATACCCATGAACATGGCGAACACGAATCCGCGGATCACCTCACCACCGAACAGGAAGATCACCAACAAGGTCACCAATGTGGTACCAGCGGTGTTGATGTTACGACCGAGGGTCTGGTTGATGGCGTTGTTGAAGTTCTCGTAGTTGTCGCGTTTCGGATAAAGGGCGAGGTTCTCACGAACACGGTCGAAGATCACCACATTGTTGTTGATAGAGTAGCCGATCACCGTCAGGATAGCCGCAATGAAGTTCTGATCGATTTCCATGGAGAACGGCATCACCTTGTAGAACAGGGAGAACATACCGATGGTCAGGAAAGTATCGTGGAACAATGCGAACACACCAGCGCAACCGAACTGCCAGTTCTTGAAACGGATGGCGATGTAGATGAAAATCAACACCAAAGAAGCGAGCACAGCCCAGATGGCGTTGCGCAGCAACTCACGAGCCACGGTAGGTTGAATCTTCTGTGAGGATTGGATACCACGGACATCATTGGTCAAATGGGTGAAGTCATACTCAGAGAGATCTTGTTTGGTATAGAATCCCTTCAAAGCGTTGAATAATTTCTTCTCGCAGAGTTGGTCAACAGACGGGTCGTTGCTTTCGATCTGGTAGTTGGTGATGATACGGATTTGGTCATTGCTACCGAAGGTCTTCACCTCAGGATTACCGCCAAACTCTTTAGCGACGGCAGCACGCACATCCTTCGTGGTCACATCCTTGTCGAAGCGCACCACATAACAACGGCCACCAGTGAAATCGATACCCGGTTTCAAGCCCAATGTAGCGAAAGAGATAGCGGAGATAATAATCATAGCGGCAGAAAGCGCGTAGAAGATTTTTCTCTTGCTGAGGAAATCGATATGCGTATTCATGAACGCATTAATCGTCAGTTTGTTACCAACTTCGATGGTCTTGCCTTTCTTCAGTCTAGCCTCGATAATCATACGAGAAACGAGGATAGCGGTGAAGAGGGAGGAAAGGATACCGATGATCAAGGTAGTGGCGAAACCTTGGATAGGACCGGAACCGAAGATATAAAGTACGATAGCGGTAATCAAGGTGGTCACGTTACCGTCGATGATAGCGGAATAGGAGTGTTTGAAACCTTCGTCCACAGCGACGCGGATACCCTTGCCGGCGCGGACTTCCTCACGGACGCGCTCATAGATAATCACATTCGCGTCAACAGCCATACCCAATGTCAACACGATACCGGCGATACCAGGCAATGTAAGCACGGCGCCCATAGAGGCAAGCACACCAACGATGAAGAACACATTGGCGAACAGAGCCAAGTCAGCCACCAAACCGGCACGGCTATAGTAGAAGAACATGTACAGAATAACCAAGATGAAGGCGGCGAGGAAGGAGAGCAAACCGGATTTGATGGATTCCTTACCCAAGGTAGGACCCACGATTTCGGATTGGACGATGTTCACACGGGCCTCAAGGTTACCGGAGTTCAACACAGTGGCAAGGTCTTTGGCTTCTTCAATAGTGAAGTTACCGGAAATTTCGGAGTTACCGTTCGGAATCTCGGAACGCACGGTCGGAGCTGAATAAACAAACTCATCCAGCACGATAGCGATGGCGGTCAGTTTGCGGGCGCTGTTGTCAGCGGCCTCTTTGGTGATCTTGCGCCACTCGTCAGCGGCTTGGTCTTCCATAGACATATTGACCACCACGCGGTTGTTCTGGTCAACATCCTGACGGGCCGTACGCACCACGCGCGCGCCACCAATAGTTTCGGAACTCAAAAGCGGTCCGATACGATCGTTTTTCTTCTTCAACGGATACAACGGATAGGCGTTGCCGTATTCTTTTTCAGGAGAACCCCAGTAGAACACCACATTGTTGTCACCGAGGATCTTCTGCAATTGCGGGAGCAAGCTGTTGATCTTGGGCATGTCGGACTCTTTGAAGTAACCGATCACATAGCTGCCGGGGATAGCCACGGCTTTGCTCAGGATGGCGCCTTCGCCGACTTCTTCCACTTCATCCTCATCAACCTCCTCATCTGGAAGTTGTGCAGTGAGACTGTCGGTTGTGGCAGCGGTATCAGCAACGGCGTTCGGGTTTTCCTTCTGGTTCTTCAACTGCTGTGCCAGTTGCGCGTCGGCAACGGCAAAGCGCTGTTGGATGGAACGACCGCCCACGGCCTCGTTGTAAACCTCCCAAAATTCAAGTTTCGCAGTGCTCTTCAAGAGGTCGGTCACACGCTCGGGTTCCTTGACACCAGGAAGTTCCACGAGGATACGGCCGCCTTGCAGCAATTGGATGTTGGGCTGTGCCACACCGAAACGGTCGATACGGGTACGCAGAATCTTAAAGGTGCGGTCCACGATTTCGCCGGACTCTTTCTTGATGAAACTGATAATTTGCGCGTCGGTGGCGTTCTTGATGCCGGAACGCTCGCCAAAATAGGTGCGCAGGTTGGCATTGTTCAATTTCAAAGCAGCCTTCTGACTGTTGAAATTCTTGACAAATATATCAATGAAATCACCGCCGGTCGTCTTTTCATACTCGCTGACGGATTTTTCAAAAGTGGTCTTGAACAACGGATCTTCCGTATTGGTGGCCAAACTTTGCACCACATCCGGCATGGAGATCTCGAGGGTGACATTCATACCGCCCTTCAAGTCCAAACCCAAATTCAACTCTTTATACTTACATTTCTTGTAAGTGTTTCCCAAATACACGGTGGAATCGTTCATGTTGGTCAGATACTGACGAGTTCTGGCCTCCACAACGGAATCAATCAAATGTTTCTCCAACATCACATCACCGTTGGCCTCTTTCTTCACTTCCTCGATGGCAGCCGGGTCATTCGCAAAATTCGCGGCCTTCTTCTCCACTCTCCAGGTAACGAAGGAGAAGGAAAGACAATACAAACAAACCAGCACGAGAAGAACTGTAAAGAATAAAATTAGTCCTTTGTTTTTCATCTTTTCTTTTCTATTTATTTGATTTATAATTATTTATATATTTTTACACCTTAAAAATTCAAGGTTGCAAATATACAAAAATTGTCAATCCGTCAAATGACTGTAATAAAATATTTTGCGGGCGGGGATTTCAGACTACAGATTGTCACGGAAATCATGATGCAACGGGAGTTTCAGCACGTCTTTCAGCACAGAGGCCTTGACATTCAAAGTGAACCTCCAACCCTTGCGGTATCCGAACGGTATCCAATTGAAACTCATCTCCCAACAATGCATGTCACGGTAAACATCTATCGAGGTGTAAGACAGACTCTTCTGCACAAAATCATAACCGGTAGTGAAACCCACCCGCCACTTCCGCGTGACATTGATCTCGCCTTGCACATTCAGCGTGTGAACCATGTTATGGGTGTACTTGTTGGTATCTATCAAACGATAGTACAGAAGGTTGTCGTTGATGCCGTAGGTAAATGTGTAATTGAAGGTGAACGACCATTTCTGCCAATCCTTGTCTGTTTGCCGGTTTTGACCACTCTTTTCGTCGTTTTTCTTCTTGCGGAAGGTATTCTGGTCGATACGCCAGTTCAACGCGATGCTGAAATCGGTGGACGACAAGCGGAACAACCGGTGGTTGACCTTCCACTCGAACTGGTTCACCCGCACCCCATTGGTGTTGATGATATAGGGGTCGAACAGAAAATTGAAGGTGAGGTACAATTGTCTGAACAGCGTGCTCCGCCCGTTAATGGAGAGCCGTGACCAATTAAGCGAGTCCGCGGCAATGTTATAATTCATCGAGACATTCAGATTGTCGAAGATGGGAATCTTCTTATAGCCCGTGATGGTGTCGCGGCGCGAGCGCACTTTTATTTCCACATTATTGCCAAACGAAAGTTGCACAAGGGCCTGCGTATTACGGCTCACCGTGCCGAAAATGGCGTTGTCGTACAAGGTGTACTCCACCTCCTCGCCGGTGAACGGGTTCAGATAGCGGTCCACAATCCGCCCTGAAAGGTTGGGGCGGTAGGTGAAGTTCAGCGTCGGGGTAACCACATGGCGAATGGCGTTAAGGGCGCCCTTCTTGAACATGTACATAAAGTATATCTTTGTCGTCAGGGATGAAGAGACACTAACATCGTGCAATGCGCCGAATCCCCTATGGAAATGCTGGTTTATCACGCCCATCATATTACCGCCCGTAGTATCAATCGTCATATCCCGGGTATAAGACTGCAAGTACCATTTCTCCACCAAAGTGGCAGTCGTGTTCCAGTTAATCAGTTTCGCGATTTTAATCGGGATGGTCAATGGAATATTGTGCATCATGCCAAAATTCATCTCATCCCATGTTTGCTTCTTCAAGAAAAGCGTATCGTAAGTGTCCACCTGGCCGGTCAGTTGCGAGGTCCACTTTAACGATATGTTGTCATACCATTTCAACGAACCCACCTTGTTTTTCTTCCGGAACGGGTAAAACTGCACCACCGACATGTTGATATCGGGGAGTTTGAGGTTCACATCGTGAGTGTTGGTGTTCTGGGAATACGAAAGGGTCGCATCCATAAAAAACACATCTTTCAGCGAGGTGGAAACATTGAGTGAGGAAGTGTACTGGTTGGAAAGATAGTCGGCCGTGGAGGTCATGTTATATTTCGAGTAATTGCTACTCACAATGTCAACATGGGCGTTGAACCGGGTGTGCGGGTGGGACTTCATATCCTGCTTGTGATCCCAATAAATCTTGTAGTCATTGGAGCAACGGTAACTGGAGTCGAGCCGGTCGCCGGTACGCGTCTGCGAGAACTGCAGATTCACTTCGCCGTTGCATTTGTACCGGAACACATAATTCGACTTGGCCTTCACCGCCCAGCTTCCACGGGTGTAAATGTCAGACGAGAGCAGCAGGTCCAGGTTGTCGCTGATGGCAAAATAAAAACCCAAATCCTGGAAATAGAAACCCAAACTGGATGATTCGCCGAAGGAGGGCATCACGAAACCGGATTTGCGCTGCGTTTCCAACGGAAAGAAGGCAAACGGGATGGCGATTGGGGTCGGCACATCCTTGAAACTCAGGTACGCCGGACCGATAATAATTTTATCATGTTGGATAAACTTGGCTTTGGTAAAATCCACCTCATAATGCGGGTGGTCCAATTCGCAGGTGGTGTACTTGCCCTTTTTGATGAAAGCCACATTATCATCCATTTTCTTAATATGCTCGCCATGCACAAAACCCTCATCCTGCGTCGTAATCACATGGGTGATCTTTCCCTTATGGGTAGTGAAGTTGTACTTGATCTCCCGGGCGCGGTATTCCGACTCGCCCTGCGCAAAGACAGGGCTTCCGCGCACAATTCCAAAAGAATCGGCCACACCGCAGGCGTACAGCTCGTTATTGGCAAAGTCAATCTCAATGTAATCGGCACGCAGTTCCATATCCTCATATTTCACCACGGCATCGCCAAACAGGTAGGTATAGCGGCGACTGATATCATTGACGGCGGAGTCCTTGGCGCTGTAAGTCACCAGGGAATTCAGCGCATTGGGGGAAAGTTTCTTATGGAACACCACCGTGTCGGAGGAAAGCGAATCCGTCTTCAACGAATCTTTCGCCACCTGCGCGGGCGCTCCCGTCGCGCGCAATGGCCTACGCCCCCGTGGGGTCTGAGCATGGGAATATACACAAAACAGATTGAATATCAGAAAGATAAACAATCCGAAAAATAAAAAACGAGTTGTGTATATTTTTTTACTCAACGCTTATATATTGTATAATAATATCCTAAATTTGCACGTTTAAAAAAAAGGCAAAAATAATCAAAAAGTTTGAAAGAAATGAACTTAAAAAAACAGTTCTTATTGTGTTTGATGATAATTTTCGGTTTTGCTCCGTTATGGGGCCAGTCCAATGGCAAGACCTTCAAAGTGGTGATTGACGCCGGACACGGTGGAAATGATCCGGGTTGTCTGGGACTCACCTTAAAGGAGAAGGATGTGAATCTGGATGTGGCCTTGCGGGTTGGCAAACTGATCAGCGAGAACTGTTCCGATGTCCAGGTCATCTACACGCGCAAAACGGATGTCTTCATCGAATTATACAGAAGGGCGCAGATTGCGAACAGCAACCATGCCGACCTTTTCATATCATTCCATTGCAACGCGTCCGACAACCATTCCGGGAACGGGGTGGAGACTTATGTGATGGGTCTTGCCAAAAGCGAGGCCAATCAGGCCGTGGCCCGCAAGGAGAATGCCGCCATGCTTATGGAAAAGAACTATCAGAACAATTATGACGGTTTCAACCCCAACTCGCCAGAGTCGAATGTCATCTTCTCCCTTTATTCTTCGGCGTATCTGAACAATTCCATCTCGATGGCCAGCAAGGTGCAGAAAAACCTGGTTTCCATATCGCATCTGACAGACCGAGGGGTAAAACAGGCCGGTTACTGGGTGCTCTACAAGGTTGCCATGCCCAGCATCCTCATTGAAATGGGGTTCCTCACCAATGCCACCGACGACGCTTTCCTGTCGAAAAAGAGCAATTTGGACAAATATGCTGCCGGCATCTACAACGCATTCGCCGATTACGCATCCGGAATCACTGGAAGCAGCTACAAGAGACTCCCCATGAACGGCACTTCCACACCCGAACCCAAGAAAAATGAAAAACTTGAAAAAGTTCAAGAGCCCGAGCAGTCGGTGGCCGTGAAAGAAGAGACCGCCCAAAAACATGAAGTGGTGGAAGTGACGAAAGACATTCCCGTTCAAAAGGCCGAAACCGGGGATGACGGCGCTATTCGATTCAAGGTTCAGTTCTTCGCCTCTCCGGACAAACTCTCCAACAATGACAAACGCCTTCAGGCACTGTCAAATGTCAGTTGCTACCAGGAAAATGGTCTATGGAAATACACCACAGGAAATGAAGGCAGTTATGAGGCCGCTGCCGACATCCTGAAAGAGGTGAAAAAAACATACGGTGACGCGTTCATGGTCGCTTTTCAAGGCAATAAAAAAATATCTGTCAACGAGGCTCGCCAATTGCTGAAAAAATGATATTTTTGCAACCTTGAATATTAAAAATGAAGAACAACAAGGATAACCAACAGTACTCAGCCAAGAACATACGCAGCATGAAGGTGGCCATTTTCTGCATTGCCGCCCTCATTATTTTCTATCTAGGCGCAAACTTTCTGAAAGGACTCAATGTGTTCAGCCACAAGACATATTTTTATGCTGTGATGGAGAACATCGGCGGTCTGCACGAAAGCACGACTGTGGCAGTCAACGGATACCCGATCGGCAAGGTGACCAAAATGAAAATGCTGAGCACGGATCCTGTGCGGATTTGTGCCGAAATCATGGTCACCGAAAAGATTGACCTTCCTAAGGACTCCCGCATTGAGGTGGCGCAAAAGGATGTGCTGGGCGGTATGATTGTCAACATCATCCCCGGTTCCTCAAAAGTGATGGCGCAAAGCGGCGACACGCTGCAATCCTCACTCGCCGGCGGGCTTTTCGACGGCATCGACGGCTTGAAGGACCAGCTGGCCAGTGTCATCGCCTCCGTGGACACCATCGCCCTGGCGCTCAAATCAGCATTCCAACCCGACGACCCCGCCAACGGAGCCGCCACGCTGAAGAACACGCTCGCCAACCTTGAGACTTCCACACAGCATCTCAGCCAGATTCTCTCATCCAATGAACCGAAATTGAATGAGATGGTGACCAAACTGAACCGATTCTCCACCACCCTGGACAACGCCTCCCCACAACTCAACGCCATGATCGAGAACCTCAACAACATCTCCGATTCCGTGGCACAAAGCAACATCAAAGCCCTGTTCATGGATGCGCAACAAGCTGTCAGCAACATCAACCATGTGACCGACAAACTGGAGCGCGGCGAAGGATCTGTGGGGCAACTCATGAACAACGACTCCCTGTATAAGAACATCAACAAGGCCGTGGAAAGTCTGGACAACCTGATCTACGACCTGAAAGCCCATCCGGGCCGCTATATAAATGTATCCGTTTTCGGAAAGAAAAAAGACAAAGAATAAAACCAACAATATGTCATTAGAAATCACAGGCAAACTCATACTTAAACTGCCCATGCAGTCGGGCACCAGCGCCAGCACAGGAAAGCACTGGCAAAAGCAACAATTCGTAATTGAAACCGTGGAGCAGTATCCGCGCAAAATTTGCTCTATGCTCTGGGGCGACAAAACCGACCAGCTCAACCAATTCAACATCGGCGACATGATGAAGATATCGTTCGATGTGGAATCCAGAGAATATCAGGGCAAATGGTACACAGATGTGAAGACCTGGAAGATAGAGCACGCCACCGAGGCGATGCCCGGCATTCCGGAGCCCATGACCTACACCTCTGCCGGCACCCCACCGCACACTTCCTACACACCCCCTGCGGCCGAACCAATGGGCGCACCCGCCGACTTCATGGCTGCCGAGGACACTTTTACAGACGACGGCATGACCGACGATCTTCCGTTCTAAAACACTGGCACCATGGACACTGGCATCTGCATTTGGTCTTCCGTAGCTTTGCGCGCCGAAGCCAGTCACCGCTCCGAGATGGTATCGCAACTTCTGTTTGGCGAAACTTATACGATACTGGAAATGGTCACCGACTGGTATAAAATCCGCACTACGGATTGCGCATACGAGGGATGGCTTTACGCCAAGCAGCATTATCCATTAACAGCGGAAGAGTATGCGCTGAACATCTCCGCGCCACAATACTTTGTGCGAGACACCTTTCTTTATGTGCAAGACACCCTGAACCATATAGCAGCGCCATTGTTCATCGGTTCGCGGTTCCCTATGCCCAAAGACGGTATTTTCTCGCTGGGCAACCGCACCTATAAGGTCTGCCTGCCACAACCCACCGCCCTACCCCACCACGAAGGATTAAGCGAGCAACAGGACCTTCTGCTTGATTTCGCCTTCCATTACCTCAACGCCCCATACCTTTGGGGTGGCCGCACCCCCGCTGGCATTGACTGCTCGGGGTTCGTGCAGAATGTGTACAACAGCATAGGCATACGCCTGCCCCGCGATGCCGCCCAACAGGTGGAATTCGGTGATATTGTGGATTTTGTGGACGAAGCGCGCATTGGCGATTTGGCTTTCTTTGAAAACGAAGAGGGCTATATCATCCATGTGGGCATTGTTTGCGGTTATCACCAAATCCTCCACGCTTCTGGACATGTCCAAATCAACACGCTGGACTCCAATGGCATTTTCCGCGCCGATATGAACAAATACACACACCGGTTGCGCATCATCAAGCGCATCTTGGAATAATCCGGATTCTCTGTCATCATGAAAAAAACACTTCTCATCACTGCCGCGGTGATTGTCGGTTTAGGACTGCTCGCAGCAGGCACTGTGGGTTACATTGTTTTTGGCACGAACACCAAAAACAAAACCGAGGTCACCATCCACATTCCGCGCCACACCGATTATCTGCAACTCCTGGACTCCCTTCACAAGCATGACATCCTGCGCAGTGAAGAAACCTTTGACATGGTGGCGCATTACATGAAATACAAGACCGTCAAGGTCGGCAATTACACTATAAAACCCAAAATGAGCAACTTCGAACTGGTTCGGATGCTCCGTAAAGGGCAGCATTACCCGGTGAAATTCGCCTTCAACAATGTACGCACCTTGCCGCAGTTCATTGAGCGCGCCAGCAAAGTGCTGTTCTTCGACACCCGCGAGCTGGCATCAGTCATGTACGACAGCGGTTTCTGGGAACAATACGGGCTCAACATCGCCTCTTGCCCGCAAATCTTCATCCCCAACAGTTACGAGTTCTACTACGACATAACCCCAGAGGAGTTTGTGGACAAATTTTACAAGATCCACCAGCAATTCTGGAACGAAACCCGCCGGAAGCAGGCCGAGGAAATCGGGCTGACCCCTCTTGAGGTCAGCACCCTGGCATCCATTGTGGAAGAGGAAAATTTCCGTCCGCAGGAAAAAGCCATCATTGCCGGGCTTTATATCAACCGGTTGCACAAAAACATGCTGCTGCAGTCAGATCCTACCGTAAAATTCGCCCTTCGCGATTTTTCCCGCAAGCGCATTTTGAACGCCGATCTGAAGGTGGACTCTCCGTATAACACTTACAAATACAAGGGACTTCCTCCGGGTCCTATCCGTTTTCCGGAGGCGTCAACCCTTGACTCCGTTCTTCACTACACGCACCACAACTATTTGTACATGTGCGCCAAAGAGGATTTTTCGGGTTATCACAATTTCACCAACAGCGCTGCTGTTCACGCACAGAACGCCAACCGTTACCGTAAGGCCCTGAACGAACGAAACATCAAACATTAACCCCCGATATGAATCACTATTCCATTGGCATTGACATTGGTGGCACGAACACCGTAGTGGGTCTTGTGCGCGACGACGGTTTTGTGTCCAAGCGCCTTAGTCTGCCCACTCAAGAATACACGACAACACCGGCGTACATTTCCGCCATGGACGAGGCCATCCGCACCCTTATGCAAGAGCAAGACATCCCAGATATTGAGAGCATCGGTATTGGTGCGCCCAACAGCAATTTCTATGAAGGATGCATTGAAGAAGGTACGGTCAACCTGCCCATCAAGGAGCGCATTCCGCTTAAAGAGCTGATGGAGAGTCGCTTCGGCGTTCCTGTTGTGGTGGATAACGACGCCAACGCCGCCGCTTTTGGCGAGTTGGTCTATGGGGGAGGACGCGGCATGCGTCACCTGATCACCATGACATTGGGCACAGGCATCGGCAGTGGCATTGTAGTGGACGGCAAGATCGTGCACGGGCACACCGGTACGGCAGGCGAATTGGGTCATTGCATCGTGAACCCGAACGGCCGAATGTGCGGGTGCGGGCGCCAGGGGTGCATTGAAATGTACGCTTCAGCGCGCGGTATCTGCCAGAACTATTTGGAGGCAGCCGCACAAGCGGGCGCACCTCTGTCGGAAAGCGCCACGCAAACACTCACTTGCCAACAGGTGGGCGAGGCCGCCGCAAAAGGCGACCCTATCGCCTGCAAGGCGTACGACACAACGGCCTACTGGTTGGGAATCGCGCTGGCCAACGCCGCCAACTTCTCGGCACCGGAAGCCATTTTCCTGATGGGCGGACCCACGCACGCCGGAGAAGCGCTGATGACACCTCTACGCAAATACTTCGAGCAATTCCTGCTCTTTATCTACAAAGGGAAAATATCCGTGCAACTATCCCACCTAAACAGCAATGACACCGCCATTCTGGGAAGCGCGGCTTTGGGAAAAATCAGTGAGTAGCATTTCTACACAATCCTACCCTATTCCTCATTCAACCGATTACGGTAGAACATCTGCTTGGGATCCTCGTAATCAGCATCATCTATATTTTTCTTACTGACATTCAGCAACATACCCATTGCGCAACCCGACACGAACAGAGACGCGCCACCACTGCTGATAAAGGGCAGCGTCTGTCCGGTGGTAGGCAACAATTCGCAGTTCACGCCTATATGGACCAGCGCCTGACATGTGAACCAGAACCCAATGCCGAAAGACAGAATAGCCCCTAAGGCATTGGTCGATGCTCTCGAGATTTTCCACGCCCGATAAAAAATCACCATATACACCATCAACACGATCAAGCCAACCACAATACCGGTTTCTTCAAAGAGCGAGGCGAAGGCATAGTCTGTGGCATTTTCAGGCAGCCGGTTCTTAATCACGCCCTTGCCTGGTCCTGCCGGATGGAGACCCGAACGGGCAATGGCGGCTCGCGCCAGAATCATCTGGTCGCCATACCCATTCACATTATCTTTGGTGAAATAGTATTCCAGTCGGTTTACAAATGTGCTCATACGGCCGATTTGCTTGCCGTCGTCGCCGCTCTTCCACACCACAAAGGCAAGAACACCGACCACCAGCACCACAATGCCGAATACGCGCAACAAATGCTTCATGGTGAATCCGCCAACAAAGAATATCACCATGCCGGTGACAAAGAGAATAATGGCTGTGGACATGTTCAGCGCCGCTATACAGGCACAAAACACAAGCAAAATGATGTTCATATATACCATGTTTTGCTCCGTCAGTCCTTCCCCTTTGTTATAACGGCGGCCTATATAATTGGAAATGAAAATAATCACAAGGAAACCAATAAGATAAAAGGTCTGCACATCACGGCCCAGGAAAGTGATGCCACGCACCGCCCTCGATGTGAGTGTCAACGCAACCAACAGCAGCGCCAACATCAACCCTAGAAGGGCGCCTTTTTCCAATATCAACTTATAGTTCACCAGATAGAAGAACGCCAGTCCCGCATAACAGAAAAACAGGTGCACCAGATGACTCTGGACCTTATTGCCACCTGTACTGTACACCAAAAGGATGGACAGGACGGTTAGGAACACCACCAATCCCAATATAATCTTATCCCCTTTGAAGGATATTTTCGATAACCAACGCGCTTTATCCATAATCGTTTACAACTGGCCTACTGCCTCTTGAAATTTTTCGCCACGCTCACGATAAGAATCCTGCGACAAGCTCTTCTCACCCGGTGAGTACAATACCGCATACCCGCCTTCAGCAGCGTAAAACGCCTGACTTACAGCATCTTCAAGATTCATCTCCACAAACACCGGAATACCTAATGAAGAGAAACGATCATAAACATCCGTATTATACACTCCTTGGAGCACAATGGCCTTCACTTTTTCTTGAACCATGTCCATAACATCGTCCGTAATACGGTCTGGTGAAGAAATGTTATTGATCCAAATGGTGGGTTTGGTCATGCTCTGCAAGGCAAACCAAACCGAATTGGCGTTCACTGAGCGCGCATCATCGATAAAATCTACTCGCCGCAAAGTCTTCACATGTTCCAATTTATGTGCACTTCCTTCAAAATCGGACAAGGAAGCCGCAATGTTTTTCTTACGAAGGTTTACCAAATGATCGGTAATAGACGCCACCATGGGGTTGGCATACTCTCTTTCTTTTTCGAACAGATTGAAATTGTTGGTTTTATTTGTTGGCATATCTTAAAGGGGTTAATGGTTTGTAAAGTTTGTAAGGTTTGTATTGTTTGTATTGTTTATTGTCGGGTTGATTATCGTACCTTGAGGGTTACCACGGTGAGTACGGCGAGGATGAGACCGATGATGATGAAATGCTGAACTATTTTCGATTCATGCATTCCTTTTTTCTGATAATGATGATGCAATGGAGCCATCAAGAAGATGCGACGGCCTTCTCCATAGCGTTTTTTAGTATATTTGAAATAAGAAACCTGCATCATCACCGAGAGGGATTGGGCAAGATACACACCGCACAGGATTGGGATGAGGAGTTCCTTACGGATGATGATACAAGAAACGGCCACCAGACCACCGAGCATCAAGCTGCCAGTGTCGCCCATGAACACTTGGGCGGGGAAGCAATTCCACCAATAAAAGCCCAGACAGGCACCAATTACGGCCGACATGAAAATCACCAACTCTCCGATATTGGGGATATACATAATATTCAGGTAATCAGCAAACACCACATTACCAGATACATACGCCAATATGGCGATACCCACAGCAATCACAGAAGTGGTGCCAGTCGCCAGACCGTCTAGTCCATCAGTCAAGTTAGCCCCATTCGAAACAGCGGCTATGATGAAGACGACAACGATAATGAAGATAATGAAAGACCATTTGCCCGTCTTGTCGCCTAACCACCGAGTGCCCCACGCATAGTCAAACTCATTGTTTTTCACGAATGGGATCGTGGTTTTGGTGGAATGATGCGGTTCGCCGAAGATTCTGGGTGTTTGGGCGCTCTCCTGATTTTCCACCGAAAGGGCAGACTCAATGGGGGTCATCACCGGTTTTGTGGCCACTTTCTCGCAAATCATGGCATCGGGATGGAAATACATCACAAGTCCTACGCCAAGTCCCAGCACTATTTGGCCCAGCAGTTTCTTGCGCGGAGACAAACCCTCTTTGTTCTTCTTGAACACCTTGATGTAATCATCCATGAATCCCAAAAATCCCAACCAAAGCGTAGTGAAAATCATCAGCAACACATAGATGTTCCGCAAATCGCACACCAGCAGCACCGGCACCAATATGGCGGCGATGATGATCAATCCGCCCATCGTCGGTGTGCCCGCTTTCTCATTCTGGCCTGCAAGACCCAGGTCACGCACCGTTTCTCCGATTTGCTTTTTACGCAAATACTTAATGAAATATTTGCCGATAAAAATGGAGATGATGAGCGACAAGACAAAAGCTGTTGCGGATCGGAAGGAAATGTACTGGAACATTCCTGATCCGGGCAATCCGATTGAATGAAGCCATTTGAAAAGGTAATACAACATGATAGGTTAATGGGGTAAAAGTGGTTTAAAGGTTAAGGGTTTAAGATTTAAGGTTCATTGTTATAGCTCAAGCATCAAAGTTCATTTTCACTTCTTCCGTGTCGTCGAAATGGTGCTTGACATGATTAATCTCCTGATAGTTCTCATGGCCTTTTCCGGCCACCAGCAGCACACCGCCGGGTTGCAGGAGCATACATCCGGTTTTGATGGCCTCGTGACGATTCTCAATCACAAGTATGTTTTTTCGTTTGGATGCAGGCACACCGGCCAGCATATCTTCCAGAATGGCGTTCGGATCCTCCGTTCTGGGGTTGTCCGAGGTGAAAATCACGCGAGTGCTGTATTTGCAGGCAATGGCCGCCATTTCAGGGCGTTTCGTTTTATCGCGGTCGCCACCACAACCCACCACGGTAATAACCTCGTTTTTACGACGGGTCACCTCCAGGATGGTGGTCAGCACATTTTCCAATGCGTCAGGCGTGTGGGCGTAGTCCACGATGGCGGTGCTTCCGTCAGCCCGATGCACCAGCTGGAACCGGCCAGCGGCACTTTCCAGCGTGCTCATCTGCATCAGCACCTCATCTTGTGGCATTCCCAACAGCACTGCCGCTCCGTAGATGGCCAAAAGATTATAGGCATTGAACTTGCCGCACAATTTGAAATAAACCTCCTGATCATTCACCCGCATCAGGAGTCCGCGGAAACCGTCTTCCAGAATCAGGCCTTTGAAATCGGCAGCCGTGAGCAAACTGTAGGTTTTCACATTCGCACGGCTGTTCTGCACCATCACCATTCCATTTTTGTCGTCCACATTAGTCAAAGCGAACGCACTCTTAGGAAGATGGTCAAAGAAGGCCTTCTTGGCGGCTATATAATTGGCAAATGTTTTGTGAAAATCCAAATGATCATGCGTGATATTGCTGAAAATACCGCCGGCAAACTGCAATCCTGCAATGCGGTGCTGGCAAATGGCATGCGAACTGACCTCCATAAAGCAGTAGGTGCAACCCGCATCCACCATACGACGAAGCAGTCCGTTCAACTCCACCGCATCAGGTGTGGTGTGCGTGGCCGGAACCTCCTCCCAACCAATTTTATTTACGATTGTGGAAAGCAATCCCGCCTTCTGTCCCAACTGCATAAAAAGCCGGTGAAGAAGCGTTACGGTGGTAGTCTTGCCGTTAGTGCCTGTAATGCCCACCAATTTCAACTTCCGACTCGGGTTATCGAAAAAGGCGGCCGCCAGATGACCGAGCGCCACTGTGCTGTCGGGCACCCGCACATAGGTCACTTCCGATTTGACTTCTGTCGGCATTTCCTCACACACAATCACCTTCGCACCACTCTCAATCGCCTGTGGAATGTACTTATGACCGTCGGTCTGTGTACCACGCTGAGCCACATACAACGGACCGGCGTTCACGGTTTCCGCCTTCACCACCGCACGCGAATCAAAGGTCACCATGGTGACATCCACATCCGCGCTTCCCGCAATCTCATAGCGTTTCAGCGATTTCAGTAATTGGGTCAAGGATTTCATATTCTCGTTATTTTTCAATTCGTTTTTATTCCAAATAGAGTTTAACCTTGCGTGCCGACACCTCGTTCACCTGCGTTCTCACTACACCACGGCCTACCAGGGTGACTTTATATCCAGCGCGGGTCAGCTCCGCCACAGCATCCGACGCGATCATATTGCGCACATCGGGCACACCTTCATGTTTCGACAACGCCATCGCTTTCACCACAGGGATCCTTTTGTCAGAATCCTTCACCTTCGTCTTCTCCATCTGCACGGTGAGATAGGGCGCATTGGTTTCATAGGAAACCGTATCGTACCCCATCTGGCTCAGCAATTTGTTGAAATAGCGCTTGTTCACCGGTGTGTTGGTCAGCATAGGTTTCACTTGATACTCCGTGATACTGTGCATGGCGCTGAAATTGTTGCTGTTCATGATGCTTCGCGCGATCTTTCCGAAAACATCTACCGCCACCTCGCTGTGCTGCGGCACATTGTACATATAGACGATAGCCGTATATTTGGGATTGTCCTTCGGGAAATAACCGCAGAATGACACAGCGTTACGGTCATAGTTGTACGCCCCGATCGTCTGATCCCAAATATCACGCGTTCCGGTTTTGCCTGCAAAGGGGCAGGTGGAATCCTTGTAGCGGCGACCCGTTCCGTAGCGGCCCCACACCACACTGTCCAGATAATTCCGCGCCTTCTTCAAGGTGGCTTCCGATACAAACTGTTCCATAAGCACCTCTGCCTCAAATTTTTGTATCGTATCAAACTCATTCGTGACATACTTCACAAAGAGCGGGGCCAGCATGCGACCATTGTTGGCGATAGCGTTGTAGTAAATCAGCGTGCGAAGGATTGGGATATTGAAACCGGCGCCGAAGCAAGTGCCGTAATAGTTGTCGAATCTGCCATCGTTACGGATGCCGGCGGGCATCAGGTCGCCAAGTTGCGTATGTACCGTGTCAAAAAATCCGAACTTGGCCAACTGGGCACGATAGGAGGCGAAATTGCGCATCCCGTACGCATCGAAAATCATAGAGGCGATACCGATATTGGACGAGCGCTGGAATATCTCATTAGGTGTGCCCAGCGTCTCGCCATGCACCTTGCTGTCGCTTTTGGTCTTGGCAATGAAACTGCCCGACTTGGTGGGAACCTTGAAAGTATGGTTGAACATCGGGTAGATACAAGCCGTGTCGTTCGCTTTCTTCTCCATAAAGGCAAGCAACGAGGCCAATTTAAAGGTGGAACCGGGTTCCACTTTGGCGTTGAGGGCATATTCCATGCTCTCGCTGTAATAGTTAGCGGCACCGGGTGTGCGGCGCAAGTTCGATATCGCCTTAATCTCACCCGTTTTGGTCTCCATCACTATCACGCACCCCCACTCCGCATTCAGTTCTTCCAACTTCTTGCTCAACTCGTTGTGCACCGCGTTTTGGATTTCCAAATTCAGCGTCGTATGGATATTGCAACCGTCCACTGGATCCATGCGGTCTTTGAGCGGCACTTTGGCATGGTTCAGTTCGAGATACTTCTTACTGCCCTCCTCTCCAGCCAGCACATCATTCATAAAATACTCCAAGCCATACTGACGATCACCATCATTCATGCCCAGCGTGCGGCGGGCCATCTCCCCGTAGGGATTGATTCGCACCGGCCAGGAGACGAAATTGATGAAACGGCAATAGCTCAAAGTGTCAATCACCTCGCCAGTTTTGCGATCCAGCTTTTTCTTCACCAGATAAGGAAGATTTTTAATATATGCCGTGTCGATGGAGGTGATCCATTTATGCTCATCCCACAACTTGGCGGGGAAAATCGTCACATAATGACGGTCCTTGTAGTTCTTGGTGAAGAGGTCATAATAATGTTTCTCGGAATACTTCGGGAAACGGTCTTTGAACTGTTTGTAGAAATCGGCGGCAAGTTTATGGATCAACTGATCGTTTTCCGCTTCCGTATATTTGGAGGTGCCATACTCTTTTGCAAACGCTTTGCCGTCGAAGGCCACTTCGAAAACCGTATAGTTGCCCATCAGCAGGCGGCCGTGGTCGTCGTAAATCTCACCGCGATCCGGCCGCAAGGTGTTTTCTTTCACAAAACAGTTGCAGGTCGAGTCCACGCGGTCTTCCCATCCCTCCACGGTCGTATCCACGCAATCCTTACCGGTGCCGGAAGCCAGCGCGCTCTCGAAAAAGGAGAGGTAGCAGATCTTCACAAAGCAGGCGGCGCCCAGCAACACAATGCAAAAACGCACTATGGTCATCCGCACGGGGCTCACACCGGGTTTCTTTTCATTAGGATTGTTCATGGCAGGGGTTATCGTTTTACATTTTTATTCTTTTTGAAGATACCCCGGCGTTTCGGGGTTTCGCGTTTCACGCGTATGGTGTAGTTCTGCTCCTCGTTGAGCACATAACCGCGTTCCTGCATCTTTTGGATGAGAATCTGGTTTTCCTCATACGGGATGAACTGGTTGTTGGCTTTCAGGCGGCTGAGTTCCGCCTTGTACTGGTTTTCCAAACGGGTTATTTTCCGTTTCTTGTCCTGGATACGCTGCTCACTGATGATCATCACGGCCATCAGGACGAAAACAAGGGCGATGTACGGATACCAACGAAGCATCTGGCGGCTGAGCAGGAACTCGCCACCAAACACATCTTTCAGTACCTTAAACAGGCCGCGTTTCTCTTTCCGGACCGGTTCTTCGCTATGGGTTGTGGATTTCATGAGCAGTTACGATTATCTTTTCCGCGATGCGCAGTTTCGCGCTGCGCGCGCGGGGGTTGGTTAAGGTTTCTTCGTCGGTAGGTATAATGGCTTTTCGGCTGACCAAGCGGAAAGGGGTGAGCGGATTCCCGAAAAAGTCCTTCTTCACCTCTCCGGAGAGGTCGCCGGAGCGCATGAAGTTCTTCACCATCCTATCTTCCAGGGAATGGTAGGCGATGATGACCAGGCGCCCGCCGGGGTTCAGCGCCGCGACGGTCTGGGTCAGGAAAGACTCCAGCACCTCCATCTCCTTGTTCACCTCAATGCGGAGGGCCTGGAATATCTTGGACAGGAATTTATTCTCTTTCCCCTTAGGCAGACAGGGTTTGAGCACCTCTGCCAGCTGGATAGTCGTTTCTATAGGTTGTTCCGCCCGTGCCTTCACAATGGCGCGTGCCAGGCGGCGGCCGTCAGTGAGTTCGCCGTAGTTGTAGAACACGCGGCTGAGTTGCTGTTCGTCGTAGTCGTTCACCACATCACGGGCTGACATTCCGCTTTGCGCATTCATCCGCATGTCCAACGCGCCCTCCTTACTATAGGAAAAACCGCGCTCGGGGGTATCGATCTGGTGGGAGGATATTCCGAGATCGGCCAAAATGCCGGCCACGGGATATACATTATAATATTGTAGGAAACGGGTTAGGTTCTTGAAATTGGACGGGACAAACTGGAAGCGAGCGTCATCTATGAGATTGGCTTGGCTGTCGGCGTCCTGGTCGAAGGCAATCAGTCGGCCTTCCGGACCCAGTTTATCCAGTATGGCACGCGAGTGGCCGCCGCCACCGAAGGTCACATCCACATAGGTGCCCGACGGATTCTGCACCAGCGCGTCCACAGAATCATGAAGCAACACAGGGTTATGATAACTCATCCGTGCCCTCCTTTTCTGCTTGAAAATGCCCCAAGTGGATCTCCTCATTGAGTTTCTCCAACTCATCGGGCGACATGTCAAACTTCTCGTGATACTTGCTGCAATTCCAGATTTCAATACGGCCGTTGTCGAGCAACAGCACGATTTCACGCTCGATGTCATACTGCTCCATCAGGGGTTTCGGGATCACAATACGGTCCTGGGCGTCACACTCCAGAAAGGCCGTGTTGCGCAGAAAAGCGTTGCGGTACAACTTCACCTGCGTGACATTCCGGTTCAATGAGTTCAGGTAAGCCATCTGCTCCTCATACGCCTTCACCGACCACAGCATGATGTGCTCGCCAAAACCATGCGTCACATAGAAAGCGCCGCGCTCGTCCTCCGGCAAAGAGCGCAACAGCGCTGCCGGCAGTTTCAAACGGCCGCTCTTCTCTATCGAGACCTCCCAATATCCGTAGTCAAAATTTGGCATAATTTTCCACTCATTGAATGCTCCAAAAATAAACTTTTTTCAATATCATTTCCATAAAATTGATAAAAATAATTATTAACAGCGATTTTTTACCATAACTATTTGATTATCAATATGGAAAAATTTGGAAAAAATTTATTGCACATCTATGTTATGAACATTAAACTATTGATAACCCGATATTTAAAAAGCATTTTTTGTATTCAATCCTTAAATATTTGATTATACGGTATTTAACTTGAAAGTTATGAAATTCGACTGTTCAAAACTTTTTATCCGACCCTAAATTTCGGAATTTTTTGGAAAAAAATGGAAAATTCGGGCATTAAATCTTTTTGTAAATTTGCAATCTATTTGAACCGTTATGAGAAAATCGATTTTATTCCCTGTATTTATCCTGTTCTCCATGCTGGCCGCCGCCCAGCCGGAACTCTCCGGCATACAGTTTGACAACAAGGTATATGTCAAAGGTGTCACCAGTGTGACCCTGCTTCCCACCAACCAGATTCACGGCGAGCCCGTGATGCAGCTCGGCAAGGGTTACGGCCAACTCTCGCTGACATTTGACGACCTCGACGAGGTGGACCGCTACTACAAGTACACGCTCATACATTGCACGCACGACTGGAAACCCTCCGACATGAATCCGATCGAGTACTTGGACGGTTTTACGGAAGACGAATTGGAGGTTTACAACTACTCGTTCAACACCATCACGCACTATGTGCAGCACCAGTTGGTGTTCCCAACGCAGAACATGCAGATCACCCGGTCAGGGAACTACCTGTTGTTGGTTTACGACGACACGCCCGACCAGCCGGTGCTCACGCGCCGTTTCATGGTCCTGGAGTCCGACCCTGTGGGCATCGACTGCCAAGTGCACGCCGCTTCTGATGTGAACGACCGCTTCACCAAACAGGAAATTGATTTCTCCATGACAACCGGCAGCTACCTCATCCGGAACCCTGCCATGACGGTGCACGCCACCATCAAGCAGAACGGGCGCTGGGACAACGCCATATACGGGCTCACCTACCGCTCGGGCTATCCCGGCGTGTTGAGTTTCGACTATGACGACGGGCGCAATGTCATGCCCGGAGGCGCCGAGTTCCGCACCTTTGACATCAGCACATTGCACTCCAACGCTGACCGCATCGTGGGCATCACCTACGCCAATCACGAGAACCACGCCTATGTGCTGCAGGACGACGCCCGCCCGTTTGGCGCATACGAGAGCCGGAGCACCATGAACGGCGACTGTTTCTATCGCAACCGCGACATGCAGAACGCCTATTCCGAGGACTATGTGAACACCCACTTCACGCTCAAAAGCGGTTTCCCGTTCGATGGAGGTGATGTCTATGTTTTCGGGAAACTGACCGATTGGCAGATACTTCCGGAGGCGAAACTTCATTACAACAAGGTGTATCAGTACTGGGAAACCAACTTCCTCATCAAGCAGGGCATGTACAACTACCAATATGTGTTCGTGCCCACCGGCACCAGCACCATCGACGCCACCTACATTGAGGGCAGCCATTATGAGACCTTGAACAGTTACACCATCCTCATCTATTTCCAAGAGGAGGGCTCCTCCTACGACCGCCTCATCGGGATGACGACTGTGCGGTAAATGTGGTCTGACCACCCACCGCTTCGCCCACGATTCTGTCATCCTATAACATAATTATATAATAATACTTTTGGCAATCCCAGTCACATGCTTGTGAATGTCTGACAAGGTTCTGCTGCCCCGTCAGGAATGGACAGAAATGGTGTCTCCGAATATTCAAGACATTGTGGACAAGGATGTTGCGGTTTGGAAAACAAGGGAAATCTTGTTTTTCGGAAGGAGGCTCCCCTTTTATTTTCATGGCATAAAAAAAAAACAACCTTCCCAAGTTTTAAATGTGAAGGTTGAGTTCCGAAGTGGTCCCTCTTGGGCTCGAACCAAGGACCTACTGATTATGAGTCAGTTGCTCTAACCAACTGCGCTAAGGGACCCGACTAATATACCTTTAGTCTTTTTGAGGGTGCAAAAATACACTTTTTTTCGTTTCCCTCTATTTCTTTTTTCTCTGGGGCTTCAACGGTTCATTGCCAAACGAATAGGTGATTCCCGCCAAAGCATTGATTCCGAAATTGTTGAAGTTGTAATAAGTGGAGGCATATTGGCATCCAATGTTGTTGATCGCCGCCCAAACCGAGAAATGTCTGTCTATCAGATATTCGAAGCCGATGCCGAAATTAAGCACAGGTTTCATCAACTTCTCACCATTCGCATTTTTCCTCAAGTCATTGGCCGCCTCGTATTTCACAAATACCGTTCCATCAGGTGCGGTAACCGTGCGGGGAACCAAAGCCCAACGCCCGAACTCCACCTTCGCATTCAAGTCAAAGATGAACTTCTTGTTCAGAATATAACGGCCCTCAAAACCGATGTCCCAAGAGGGTTTGTACCAAGCATGAACCGGATGATCATATTTGTCGGAGAAATAATACCCCCAATAATTGGCGTTGAGGTTAAGATACAGATGGTCCATCGTCTCCCAACTCAAGTTGGCGCACACGTTGAGCACATTGGCACGCTCGGCATACACTAAGTCAAATCGGTTTTTCAGCAAACTGGCCGTATCCAGCATGAAGAACGCCATATCACGCACATACGAGTATCGTGCGGAAATGTGGTAATTCAATTTCTTTACGATGTTTCCTTTAATACCGCCATAAATACTGATTTGCGTCTTGGTGAACTGCAAACTGTCAAGTTGCGGCTTTACATACGGGTTCTCATACAGCAAATCGCGCAAGGAATTGTACTGCGCTTTGCCGTCCACACCGGCATAGATGCTGAGCAATCCGCGCACCAATCCCAATTGCAGTTCGGCAATGGGATACACCGGACACTGCACTTTGCTGTTGGCCATCAGCACCGGCACACCCACGCCCGCCAAAATATGATACTCCTTGATGGTGAAGTTCATCGTGGGGCGCAACTCCAGCTTGAAACTGTTATCCACCCTGCGCACCTTATGCGGATTGCCCAACTCGGCACCCACCATCACCGAATCACCCCAAGCGTTGTTGTAATAGTCGAAATCCAAATCCAACTGGTAATGCTGGTACCCGGATATCTTCAGGAAACGGGCATCGTAGGCCACAAAACCATTGGCGCCCACATTATGCTCCTCATCCTTCCAATAAGTATGGATGAAATCGTAATGCAAGCGCGCATCTTCTTTCACCGTACGATCCTCAGTGGTGTAATTGGAACGAATGCCCACCTCGGCCTTCGCATGATGGAAACTGTTTCGAATGCTGTCTCTATAAGATTTGGCGTAATAATCGCTGTAATTGGCCGGATAAATCTGCTGGATGAAATCGCGTTTGTAACCAAAAAGATTGGCCAGCTCGTGATTGTAACCCACGGAGGAATACAGCGTGTAGTTCTTGAAATAGCGGTTCAGGAACAAGTGCACGCGCGTGTCGCTGGTGGGCGCATAGGCGTACTGCTTCTGAATCTTGCCTATCGGCTCGGCCCACGAAGAGAAATGGTGGAAATTGAGTCCGTAGGAGTATTTGGTGTTGCGTGTGTTATGTACCGACAATTCCGCCAACGGAGTGATCGGGTAACCGAAACCCACCTTGAGATAGTCGCGGTAATAACGCTCCTGAAACTCTGGATTCAGTTTGCTGACGGAGATTTTGGTGGGCGAGAAGGTCACCTCCGGCTTCTGCGGGGTGATGACATAGCGGAACTCCACCTTCTCCTGTGCCGTGTCCACAATCTCGGCCTGTTGGTTTATCTTGTTGGCATTGTTCAATTTGGGCACATAGTTGATGAGCAAATGTGCGGAGTCAACCACCTGTGCTTTCAGAGCCACGGCGCAAAACAGGGCGCACGCGATCAAAACCATTCGTTTCATATATGCGATATTCAGTTTCATATCCAATTTTATTTTCATTATCCTATTCGTTATCAGATGATTGTGATTCAAGTGTATTGATGACGGCTATGCGCTCACGGGCCATCTGCACCAAATCATCGCCTTCGTAGTTATCGACGATACTCTGATAGGTGTGGCGCGCCTGGAAATAATTGCCTTTCTCCTTGTAAAGGTCGCCATACAGAATGAATGTGCGGGCATACCAGTATTCAGAGGAGTAATTGCTGGCAAGGATGGCCTTGATTTGCGTTTCGCATGCGGACAAGTCATGGTCGTTGTTCAGGGCGATGTCAGCGAGATGGTAAGCGGCTTCGGCGCACAAGTCGTTGCTGCCGGCATTGGCAAGTTGACGGTAGCAGGTCTTGGCCGTGGCCACCTCACCAACCTCCATGGCGGAGTTGCCAGCCACCAGCAAGGCCTCCTGACGCAACTCGGCATCCACCTGCGCTATATTGAGCAGGTTCTGGGCACTGGACAGAGCGGGCTGGTATTTTTTCAGGAAATAGGCACAGCGCATAGCACCGTTGTTTCCGAAAATAATCTCATCCTCATCGGTGGTGCTCTCCAAAAGCTTGTTGAAATAAGTCAACGCCTTGGAGTATTGCTTGTCATTGTACAAAATGGAAGCCGATTTATGCAAGGCAGTCACATTATGCTCGGTGCGGTATTTTTTAATGATGGCCTCATAGTCCACCAACGCATCATTATAATTCTTCTGTCCATATTCACATTCGGCCTTGTAGAAATGCGCCTTGGCGGCAAACGAGCCGTTGGGGAACTGACGCAGATAATCCGCGCACGCGCGGATGGAACCTTCGCAATCGCCACGGTTATATTTGTTCTCCGCCGCCTTGAATGCGATGGAATCCTGACGATCGGCCGATATGTTCATATTCTTGTTTCGGATATAATCGAAAAACTCGCTCGTGTTGCCCTCTTCTGTGTAAATGTTCTCCAGATTAGCCAATGCATCTTTCGCCTCCTGTGAACCCGGGTAGGTTTCCACCACATACTTATAGGTGGAAATGGCCATGGAAGGATTGTCACTGTTCAGGTACGCCTGCGCCAAGCGGGTGTGCACCTGACGGATATACTGGCTCTTCGGGTGTTTCCGGATAAAGTCCTTATAAGCCGAAATGGCATGTGTGTAGTCATTTTGGGTATGATAGGTGACGGCCAAATCGTAGTCCGCATCATCCATATAAGCAGACTTGCCATAGGTATTCACAAAACGCTCCAAAGTTTGCACTTTCTTCGCATTATTCTTCTGATAACCATAGCATTTGGCTTGCTGATAAAGGGCGTAATCGGCGTTTGACTGGCCCATGCGCTCGCATTTGTCATAATACTTGATGGCGGAAGCCAAATCCTGCTGCATGAAATAGCAGTCGGCCAAACGGGCGGTGGCATCTGCCTGAAGTGCCATATCTGTCTGGTCATCAATTTTATCCAAATATTTTTTAAAATAACCGGCCGCATCGCGATAGCGCTTGATCTTCAAAGCGGCATAACCCAAGGAATAGAATGAAGGCACATAGTATTCGGAGTTTGTCGCTCCGTCGGCACGCTGGAAGGTCTGCAGCGAATAGTACGCCTCTTGGTATTGCTCATTACGGTATTGCGTCTCACCCTTCCAATAAAGAGCGTCAGTGTTGATCTGTTTATTGACCGGTGAACCTAATGTCTTGCCCAGCAGTGACAGCGCGTCTTTGTAGTTTTTGTTGTTGATCTGCTCCAGCGCCCTGAAATAGGTGCATCGCTGATAAGCCCTAAGTATGTCATGGTTGCGGGTCCTGAGCTGCTCAATGGAGTTGATGGCCGCCTGATAGTTCTGAGTGGAAAGATAAATCCTGGACAGGAACGATGACGCCTCTTCGCTACGGGTGGAGTGCGGATAGGTGTTGATGTAGTCCTCAAGCGCCTGGATGGCATTGTTGAACGGGCTCTTGGAGGTTTCATACTGCAGTTTGGCGTAGTTGTATAACGCATCTTCCTTCACCTCTTTGTCAAAATCATACTTGGCCGCCTCTTTAAAGCTCTGCGATGCCATCGTGAACTGTTTCGTCTTCACATAGCAGTCGGCCAGCAGATAGTAGCAGTTCTGCGTCATCAGGTCGGGATTCTTATCATTCACTGCCTTGGTGAGGTATTCAATGGCCTTTTCGTAATTCTGCTCGCGGTAATAGGTGAAACCGGCGGCGAAATAGTCATTGCGCTCCATCTCCACCTTGTCGGAGGTAAGCAACTTGTCGAAATTGGCGGCTGCGCCTTCATAGTCATTGAGGTTGTATTGGGAGAGCGCCACACAACGGAGCACCTGCATCTGCGACACATCTTTGTTGTTGACTGTCTTGGGTGCCATAGCCAGCACTTCTTCATATTTCCCTTGCTTGAAATAGATCTGTGTGAGGAAGTTATCCACCTCATTTTTGTATTCCGGATCATCTTTCAGCAACAGAAAGTCTTCCAGTGCCGCCTCGTATTGGCCATCCTGGTATGCCATATAGGCCAAATAATAGATGGAGCGTTTCTGGTAGGGGCCATTTTCGTTGCGCGCCGATTTGAACAACGCCTTCGCCTTGTCGTACTCACCCGTCATGAAATAGCAATAGCCCTTCTTGAACTGGTATTCAACCGCGCTTTCGGGTTGGATTTCGTTTTCCATAATCTCATCAAACTGGGCAAGGGCTTTCTTCCACTGCTTACGGCTGAAATAGTAGCGGCCGAGGTAAAAGCGGGCTTCGCTCACGGAAGAATGCACAGGATAGCGGTCGATGAACGACTGCAGAAGATACGCCGCGTCCTGGTTGTCCAACTTGGCGGCACACACACCCATGTAAAAGAAGGAATTGGTTTTCAGGTCCTGCTGGACATCCTCTGTGTTCTCAAAAACATATTTGAAATATTGCTGTGCGGAACCATATTTCTCCTTGTTGAAAAGATCCATGGCCGTTTTGAACTCGTACTGCGGGGAACTGAAGTTCTCCGTACGCTGGGCCATTCCAGTGCAGAAAAGACCTGCCACGAACAAGATGGCCAACAAATTTCCTTTTAATATTCTCATACAGATGCCTATTTATTCAATGACTATTATAAACGGGCAAATGTAGGAAAAAATTATACGGTGATTTTTCTTTCGCTTATAGAAATGTAAACAGGTGATTTTTAATAAAAAAAGCGTCAAAGACGCTTATTTGTTACTGAAGAAAAAGTCATTCATGACAATCCGGAGCATGGCCCCATAGTTAAAGGTGAACTTGTTTTCCCCTTGTCCGGAAGCGGATTTCCCCTGATAGATGCCGAGTCTTCCCATATAGCAATAGAAGGTGGGGTCGATGGACACATACTTGCCGCATACAATCTTAAGGCCTGCCGCTCCGGAGAACCCGAAACCGGGTCCGCCAAACACATAATCAAAGGTTTGCGCTCCAGGATAATAGCCCTGATTGTCGTATATGTTCAACAGCGAGTATGTGTTACCCACCAGGTGGTTCTCCTTGTCCAGCAATACCGCATCAAAGGACTTGGCCTTGGCATAGTTGAACTGCAGGCCCAATTCCACAAAGGGTTTCACCACCTTATGCACCTGACTGAACAGGTAAGACGCCGACAAGTCAATCATGGAGCGGTATTCCTTGCCCACTATGGCCACCACGGGTTGCTTATACATATTGCCCGTCACCGCATTGGAACTCAACAGCACTTGTGTGGAGGTTGTGAGCCGGCTGAACTGGTACGAGAGGGCAATAGCCCATCCTTTCCCCAATTTATAGCGCGCCCCCAAACTGACCATCATGCTCAACTTGTAGTTCAGATTCCAATCAAAATCCTTCGGATCATTCACATAAATATGATCACTCATGCTGATGTGGGGATACGCTTCAGATACGGTTCGTTGCCACTCCTCGTACCAATACTGGTTACTGAAAACATAGTTCAAACTATTCTCATTGAGGTTGCTGCCGTTGTAGTAATTGGCGTTGAACGGACTGCCGAAGAACATACCACCACCTATATAAAAGTCAAAACCGCGATCACACCAGGTCTTATCAGTGATTTTGACCTGGGTTTCCTGGGGTTGGGGATTGTTTTGCGCGAAGGACATCGCCATCGCGCAAAACAACAGCAGTGTTAAGGATATTCTTTTCATCATTTCTCGTTTCTACAGATGCACGCACTCTTTGTACGCGTCGGCAGCGGCCTCCATGATGGCCTCCGACATGGTGGGGTGCGGGAATACGGAACGGATGACATCCTCGCCGGTCATCTTCTTGCGGCGAGCCATCACAGCTCCGGCAATCATCTCCGTGACATTGTCGCCGATGAGATGGCAACCGAGCCACTCGCCGGTGTTCTTGTCGAAGATCACCTTCACCAGACCATCGCGACTGCCAGCGGCCGTGGCCTTTCCGGAAGCGGTGAACGGGAACTTGCCGATGAGCACTTCCCTGCCCTGCTCCACGCAAGCGCGCTCCGTGAGACCTACGGAAGCGATTTCGGGCGTGGTGTAGGTACAACCCGGAATATTGCCGTAATCAACCGGTTCGGGATTGAGGCCCGCGATTTTCTCCACGCAGACCTCCGCCTCGTGCGACGCCACATGCGCCAGAGCGGGGCCATGCACAATGTCACCGATGGCATACACGCCCTCCACATTGGTGCGGTAGAAGTCGTCCACCACCACCTTGCCGCGCTCGGTCTGCACACCGCACTCCTCAAGGCCAATGCCTTCGATGTTGGTGGCGACGCCCACGGCCGACAACACGATATCACACTCGATTTCCGTTATTTTCTCTTTTGCGTCTTTCACGGTGACCACGCACTTGTCGCCCACCACATCCACTTTCTCCACTGCGGCGGCGGTCATCGTCTTGATGCCGGCCTTGCGGAAACAGCGGGCCAGGGTGGCGGCAATGTCGTCATCTTCGACAGGCACCAGACGCGGCATATACTCCACGATGGTCACTTTCGTGCCCATGGTGGAATAGAAATAAGCCAGCTCACTGCCTATGGCTCCGGAGCCCATAACCACCATAGTTTCAGGCAACTGCGGCAGTGTCAGTGCCTCGCGGTAACCGATGATCTTCTTACCGTCCTGCGGCACATTGGGCAGACTGCGCGAGCGGGCGCCTGTGGCCAAAACCACATGGTTGGCTTCATATACCGTTACCGTACCATCGGCAGCGGTGACCTCAACCTTGTGTCCGGGAAGCAGTTTGCCAAAACCGGCAATCACCTCCACATTGTTCTTCTTCAGCAAGTACTGCACGCCCTTGCTCATCTGCTCGGCCACGCCGCGACTGCGTTTCACCACAGCCTCGAAATCGGGTTTCACCGCGCCTTCCACCTGCAGGCCGTACTCGGCGGCGTGCGACATATATTTGAACACTTGCGCCGATTTCAGCAGCGCTTTGGTAGGAATACAACCCCAGTTCAGGCAGATACCGCCCAGTTCAGCACGTTCCACAACGGCCACTTTCATGTTGAGTTGACTTGCGCGGATGGCTGCCACATAGCCGCCAGGGCCGCTTCCGATAACGATAAGATCAAAATTTTGCATGATATTTATTTATTAATTGTTGAGACACACGGCCGTGTGTCTGTACTATTGATTTCTGAGGTGCAAAAATAATGAATTTTTAGATGATACTATAACAAACTAATTGTAATCTCGTCCCTCAACCATGTCTCTAAAATTCCTACTGCATCGCCTCCAAAACCCATTGTTTGAAAAAGGGATCTTCCAATTCATACCGATCAGAATAAATCACATACCCATCCTTCTGCAAACGTTTCAAGGCACTATAAATCGTGCTCGTCGGATACTCGCTCGTTTGCAAAGGACGACCTGAAGCCAAATGCTGCAAAATCCACTTGTTCGTCCGATTGAAATTCATCCATAGCCGCTCATAGTCTAGTCCATGGGTTTTCACTATATGGTCAATGGCGGCCGCCATCAGATCCTTCGTCTCAGGTTGCAACACGCCCACCTGCCACACATTTGCCGCCAACTGCTGCGTATAGTATGGATGACAGCTCGTATAGTCCAATATACTGTCTGCCAACACATCCTCTCTCCCTTTGAAGTTCCCTGCCAACCGCTCCGACAAATAACAATGGAAATCCTCACGCGGCAACTTATTCAACCGCATTAGCTCTCCAAAATGGTAAAACGCAGACTTCTTATTTTCAAAGATATCCGACATCATACTCTCCTGACTTCCAAGCAATATGTAGTTTATATGCTTTTGCTCCTGCATGATTGAACGGAGTTGCCGATCCAACCGTGGAGCTATTTCGCGGATTTCTTGGAACTCGTCCAACACTACAATCATTCTATTCTTCTCCGAATGAGACTTTTCAATCAGCATCAGCACATCCTCTAACAACACCGCGCCATCCACTCCTGGCTGGAATGAAACATCCATCGTTCCTGTCACGGGATTTGTGGATACAGTGGGTATAATCCGGAAATGCGTAATGAGATGGCGAACATGCTCCAAGGGATGAACTTTGAAAAATTCCTTCAAGAGCTTTGCAGAAAAATCTGCAACAGATGTCACCTGTTGCAAATTCACTGTCATATACTTACGACTTGTCTGCTTCACTGCTTTCGCCACAACGCTGCTCTTGCCGAATCGACGAGGACTGATCAAAACCAGATGGTTGGCACTTTTAACAAACTGACAGATATAAGCCACCTCCTCCACTCTGTCAGTGAAATACTTTTCTTCCACAATAGTGCCAAACTTAAAAGGATTTTCCATATTACGCATTTTTTCGTTACGACTTTTTTCGTAATCGTTTCAAACCGCAAAAATACATAATTATACAAAATAAACGATAGTGAAATCACAAAAAAAAAGTTCTCTCAAAATTGTCTCCCAAATAACATCATTTTTTCTTATTTTTGCGGTCAAAATTAAAACAACAAAAAAGTGGCAACATCAACTATCCTTTATGCCGCACTGACTATAGGTCTAATCGGATTGATAGCGGCTGTAATTTTGCATTTTGTATCAAAAATATTCCATGTGGAAGAGGACCCGCGCATTGACGAGGTGCAGGCCTGCCTGCCCGGTGCCAACTGCGGCGGTTGCGGCTTTGCCGGCTGCCGTGCCATGGCCGAGGCGATGGTGAAGACCATGGACCTCAACATCGCGTATTGTCCCGGCGGCGACTACGACAAGATCGGCGAGATCCTGGGCATCAAGGCCGAGGCCCGCGAACCGCAGGTATGTGTGGTGCGCTGCAACGGCACCTGTGAGAACGCCCCCGCCAAGGTGAACTACGACTCTGCCCTCACCTGTGCCTTCGCCAACTCATTGTACGCTGGTGAGAGCGCCTGCCCCTTCGGGTGCCTGGGCTGCGGCGACTGCGTGGACGCCTGCCAGTTCGACGCCATACACATCAACCCTGAGACCCACCTGCCCGAGGTGAACGAAGACTTGTGCGTAGGTTGCAAAGCCTGCGCCAGGGCATGCCCGCGCGGCGTGCTCGAAATCCGCGACAAGGGCAAGAACAACCGCCGTGTGTTCGTGGCCTGCAACAACAAGGAGAAAGGCGCTGTGGCACGCAAGAACTGCAAAGCCGCCTGTATCGGCTGCGGCAAGTGCGCCAAGACCTGCCCCTTCGAGGCCATCACCGTCACCGACAACCTCGCCTACATTGATTATACCAAGTGCAAGGCCTGCCGCAAGTGCGTGGCCGAGTGCCCCACCGGCGCCATCCATGCCGTGAACTTCCCTGAGAAGAAAGCACCCGTGGCCGCCCCTGCCGAAACTCAACCCGCTGAAACCGTACAACAATAAAACCAGAACCTTAACATCATGGACCCCATTACCATCACCAAAGAAATAAAACGCGAAACCAAGAAACTCGGCAAGAGAACCTTCCACTTGGGCGGTGTACACCCCGAAGCCAACAAATTTGCGCACTCCGCTGAAGTTTATACTTTCCCCCTGCCCGATCAGGCCGTGGTCTATATGACCCAGCACCTCGGCGCACCCGCCACTCCTATCGTGCAAAAGGGCGACAAGGTGAAGGTCGGACAACTCATCGGCGAGGCGCAGACTTTCATGTGCGCCAATGTGCACGCACCCATCTCCGGCACGGTGAACCGCATTGACATGATTGCCGACATCTCCGGATACAAGAAACCCGCCATCGTCATCGACCGCGAAGGCGACGAATGGGACGAGAGCATTGACACCACGCCGGACATCATCCGCGAAATCAAGCTCAACAAAGAGGAAATCATCGCCCGCATGAAAGACCGCGGCATCGTGGGTCTGGGCGGCGCCTGCTTCCCCACCCACATCAAATACATGCTCAAACCAGAGCAAAAATGCGAATACCTCATCATTAACGCCGCCGAGTGCGAGCCCTACATCTCCACCGACAACCGCGTGATTCTGGAACGCACCGAACAGTGCCTCATCGGCATTGAGATCGCCCTCATCGCCTCCGGCGCTGAGAAAGCCATCATCGGCATCGAGGCCAACAAACCCAGAGCCATCGCCGCTTTGATTGAGATGTGCAAGAAATTCACGAATATCGAGGTTCAGCCCCTGAAGATAAAATATCCGCAAGGTGCTGAAAAACAGTTAATTAAAGCCATCACCGGACGCAGCGTGCCCAATGGTGCCCTGCCCATCTCCGTGGGTTGCATTGTGAACAACATCACGACCATGTATGTGCTGTATCAGGCAGTGCAGAAAAACAAGCCCATCATCCAAGCTTACACCACAGTATCAGGCAAATCGCTGCCCGCTGAGCAATGCAAGATTTTCCGTCTGCGCCTGGGTACCCCCATCCGTGATGTGCTCAACGCCGTTGGCATTCCGGAGGACACCGGCAAGATCATCTCCGGCGGTCCTATGATGGGCAAAGCCATCGCCAACCTCGACGCTTATATTGCCAAGGGCATGGGCAGTTTGCTCTTCATGAACGAAAAAGAGAGCAAACGCGGGGAAGTGCACCCCTGCCTGCGCTGCGGCAAGTGCGTGTCGGGCTGCCCGATGGGTCTCCAACCCTTCATGCTGCACGCATACGCTGAACTCAAACGCTACGAGGACTGCGAAAAACTTGGCATCATGAACTGCATCGAATGCGGCAGCTGCTCCTACTCCTGCCCGTCCAACCGCCCGCTGGTGGACTTTATCCGCGTGGGCAAGGCCAAAACCGGTGCCATGATTCGCGCCCGCAACGCTAAATAACGAAACGAAATCCTTAATAATCACATATTTACGGGCGTGACTCATTCACGCCCATTTATTTAATCTACGATTATGAAAAAAACAATAACCGCCCTTCTGTTGATATGCTGCGCCTGGTTCGCCGGCGCACAAGACCGCGCCGACTCCATGCATGTGGCCCACTACGACCTGCATCTGGACATCCTGGATTTCACGGCCAAAACCATCAACGGTTATGTGGATCTGACCATGGTCAGCAAAGTGAACAACCTGTCACAATATGTGCTCGACCTGCAAGGACTCACGGTGGACTCCGTCTTCATTGACGGCCAAAACGCCAGTTTCACGCATCAGAACCTCAAAATCTACATCCCTCACACTTCTCAGCAGGGCGACACCGCCATCATTCGAGTCTATTACCACGGTGCACCCGTTCACGACTCCTACATCGGCGGATTCTACTATACCGGCCAATACTGCTACAACATCGGGGTGGCTTTCGATTACCAACCGCACACCTTCGGCAGATGCTGGATCCCTTGTCTGGACTTTTTCACCGACAAATCCACATACACCATGCACATCCGCACAGAGCCGGGAAAAATGGCCGTCTGCGGCGGCATGCTGACCGACACGGTGACACTAGCCGACAGCACCCGCATTTGGACTTGGGAACTGGAACAGCCCATCCCCATCTATCTGGCCTCTGTAGCCGTCGGCGACTACAGGTTGTATGAAGACCTCTACCATGGCATCGAAGCGGACATCCCCATTCAAATCTATGCCCAACCCAGCACTATTGACAAAGTGGCCGGTTCCTTCCTTCATCTGAAGGATGTGCTGCAGATGTATGAACAGAACTTTGGCCCATACCGCTGGCCCAGAGTGGGTTATGTGGATGTGATTTACAACGGAGGCGCCATGGAACACGCCACCAACATTGCTTACCCGCATTCCGCTTTCACAGGAACCACGGCTTACGAGTCGCTTTACGCACACGAGCTGTTCCATTTGTGGTTCGGTGACCTCATCACCTGCAACCGCGCCGAAGAAATGTGGATCAACGAGGGCTTTGCCTCGTACGCCGAAGCACTGTGCGAGGGGCATTTGTACAGCGCCACCAATCCGAACGCCTACATCGACTATATCCGTGATTATCATCACAATGTGCTGAAAAACCTGAAGAAGGATGACGGTGGATTGTATGCGCTTGACAATGTGCCACAGACCTACACCTATGGCACACATTCCTACAAGAAAGGCGCAGTGGTCATCCACTCACTGCGCAGTTACATGGGTGATTCGCTATTCTTCGGCGGTTTGCGAAACCTGCTAACCCACTATGCCTACCAAAATGTCAGTTCCGAGCAGTTTTTCAACTATCTGTCGCAAAACACCGGCATGAACCTGCAGGATTTCTACGAGGGTTGGGTGCACCAGCCCGGATTCCTGCATTTCTCCATCGATTCCATCGTGCCGCTGCAAGGCAACCAATACCGTGTGCATCTGCACCAGAAACTCTTCGGCGGCACACAATTCGCCAACAGTAACAAAGTGGACCTCACCTTTGTGTCGGCGCAACGAGAGCTGCACACCGTACCCGATGTGATGTTCTCCGGCGAGTTCGGCACCGTGGAAGTGACCATTCCATTTGCACCCGTATTTGGCATGGTAGATTACTATGAGAAATTGGCCGATGCCACCATAGACTATACGAAATCGTTGACCTCCGGAGCCGCCTGGTCGCCTGCAGATGCGGGCTGCACCGTGCACCTGGAGCACTTTCCCGATACCGTTTTGGTTCGCCTGGAGCACAACTATGTCGCCCCTGACCAGCCCGAAACGCTTCCGGATAACATCTACCGAGTTTCAGGTTCCCACTACTGGACCATCAACATGGCCTACGACAACAGCGTAAACACCATTCCAACAGGAACATTGCGGTTCCAATACCAACGGGGATCCAACTACACATTGGATTACGACCTCATGCAAGGGTATAATGCGGAAAACATCAAACTGCTGCACCGCCCGTCCGCAAGCCATCCATGGCAAGTGGTGCACGCCACCCGTTCCGGAAGCCCTTATAGCGGTTATCTGACGACCGTTTTTCTCGCGCCGGGCCAATATTGTCTGGCTGTCGGCGATCCTTCCGCTTCCATCTCCGAATATCTTTCTGAAAAAGAACTGCATATCTACCCCAACCCGGCAGATGATATGCTGAACATTCTGATTAACGAACCTTCAAAGAATATGAAGGCCTCCATCATGGACTCTACCGGTAAAATTGTGAAAAGCATCAAGTTGAAATCGGGAGAAAACAGCATCAACATCCACAACCTTCCTTCGGGAACTTACATCATAAGAGCGATGGACGGATCCGGAACATGGTCTAAAAGATTTGTGAAGAAATAGCCTGTGGGCACAAGAGTCAAAGGACTAGTTTATGTCAACTTTTTTTGTACTTTTGCGCCCTCAAAAAATGCGGATGTGGCGTAATCGGTAGCCGCGCTAGACTTAGGATCTAGTGGTGAAAGCCGTGGGGGTTCGAGTCCCCCCATCCGCACAAGGCGACAAACGAGGGATGTTTTCCCTCGTTTTTTTGTTATCTTCAACACCACCATTCCGCGAAACGCATAAGCGTTGAGCGGAATCTACAACATCAACCATCTTTTACTACTACGCCGTACGGACGCTCTCCGGTTCATCGAACCACTCCGCCAGGGTGGCCTCCGCTTTTTGTATGATTTCAGGGGTGACTCTATCGCGCACGCGGCGGATGACCACCAGAATGGCCGTGGCCTCGTCCATCACGCCCAACAATCGGAAAACATGCTGCGGAATGATGCTTACCGGGGAGATGACATACAAAATGCACCCGTAAATGATCATCTTGTCTTTTGAGGTCAGCGATTCATCTTTCAAGACATAATAGAAAATCAGCAACGGCTTGGCGGCAACACGCCCGGCCTTTTTGGCATAGACCTTGATCCGCTGCGAGAGATCCGCATACTTTTCACGCAGATTCACATTTTTCAGCTTGTCTATCAATTCTTTGGGGTCTTTGCCCGCCACCACATAGGCGAAAATCAAAATCAGGGTTAAGGTTATCATGGGTTTAATTATTTTAGAACAGAAAAGATAGATACCCCATCCGGCAAATGGTTTAAAACCTAATACAAATCAATCCACTCGTATGTATTGGTTTGATAATCAAGAAATTTAATCAAATCCTCACGCTTGATAATCAAGGATGCGGTATTGATACAAGGATGAAAACTCACCTTTTCGGCCTCCTGCAGTTTCTTGTCGATGAAAACATGCACATGATGCTCCGTATCATTGATCAGTCCGAACGGCGTGACCGAACCCGGCTGCACACCCAAATATTTCATCAGGCGGGGTTCTGAAGCAAAACTGAGCTTGCCCTGATGCAGTTGGTGCTCAATGTCGTGGATATTCATGTTCTGGTCGCAGTCGAGCAGCACCAGATAATGGCGGTTGCCTTTGTGATTGCGGAAGAAGAGGTTCTTGCAATGCTTGGCATCGTGGCCCGCCCAGTACTGTTTGGCAATCTCAATGGTCGGGGCCGCCGGATGCTCCAGATATTCGAATTCAATGTTCAGTTCTTTTAAAAGGTCGTATAAGCGAGGATCTCCGTTCATGATAGGATTAAAGGGTAAATGGGATGAATTGGGTACATGAGGTGAAGTTGGTAAAGGAGGTAAATGGGAGTAATGAGTTAAGTGGGGCAAAGATATGAAAATTTGTCGTACTTTTGCAAACACTTTAAGTCACACATCACACATCTCACATCTCACATCACACATCTCACATCTCACATCTCACATCACACATCTCACATCACACATCTCACATCACACATCACACATCTCAAATCTCACATCTCAAATCTCACATCTCAAATCTTTTATATGAAAAAACACATTTTCTTTACCTTATCCCTTCTATTTGTAGCATTTTCATGCTTTGCGCAGAATGAAATCGACCCCATCACGGAGGGTATGGAGTGCACCTCCATCACCGTGGGCAAGCACGCTTCGGCGGATGGTTCCGTTATGACCTCGCACACCGACGACAGTCACCGCTCGCGCACCAACATCCTGGTGGAACCGGCGAAGGATCACCCGGCGGGCGAGAAACAGACGCTGGTCAAACGCCAGTGGGCCAAGCAGGAACCGGGCAAGATGGCCCGCTACGAGAATGTTCCCGTGGGCGAAATTGACCAAATAGCACACACTTACCATTTTCTGAACACCGCCTACCCTTGCGTGAACGAAAAGCAACTCGCTATCGGCGAATCGACCTTCGGCGGACGGGCTGAGTTGAAGTCCGACAGCGGGCTCATCGACTGCCAATGCCTCTGTATGCTGATGATGCAGCGTTGCGCCACCGCACGCGAGGCCATCCGCATGGCCGGCGACCTGCTGAAACGCTACGGCTGGAACGACGCCGGCGAGTGCCTCACCATCGCCGACAAGAATGAGGTGTGGCACCTCGAAATCCTCGGTCCCGGCAAAGGCAAAGTGGGTGCCGTGTGGGCCGCCCAGCGTGTGCCCGACGACCATGTGGCCGTGAACGCCAACGCCTCCACCATCCGCGAAATCAACCTCAAGGACAAAGACTACTTCATGGCCTCCGACAATGTCTATTCACTTGCCAAGGAGAACGGCTGGTGGGACGGCAAATCAACCTTCCAGTTCGCCTACGCCTACGCGCCCAGCACCCGCACTATGATTGCCTGCCGCCGCCGCGAGTGGCGCGTATTCGATCTTCTGGCTCCGTCGCTGCACCTCGACCCCAACTCCGAAAACTACCCCTTCTCCGTGAAACCCGACACGCTGGTAACCATTGAGAAGATGATGTCCGTGTTCAAAGACTACTACGAAGGCACGCCCTACGACATGCGCAAGACGCTGACCGTGGCCGACAAAGACGGCAAACAAGTGATCTCACCCATGGCCAATCCGTTTATGAAACGCGACGAACTGAACCTCTTCCGCATCAACGGCGGATGGAATGAGCTGGGCGAGCGCAATATAGCCGTGCACTTCACCGTGTATGGCACCATTATCCAATGCCGCGCCGACCTGCCCGACGAGGTGGGTGCCTTGTGCTGGTTTGCCTTGGACAATGTGGCCTCCTCCATCTATGTGCCTATCTACGCCAATGTCACCGACCTGCCGGAAACCTACAAGACAGACGGACGCATCACAGGTTTCAGCAAGGATGCCGCCTGGTGGGGATTCAACCGCGTGGGCACCATCGCGTGCCAGCGCTGGGGCGACATGCATGTGGTCATCGACAATGTGTGGCGCCCCCTGCAGCGCCGCTTCATTGACGAACATTACAATACGGAAAAAGAGGCTTTAAAACTCCTTCGGGAAGGCAAACGCGCCGAAGCTATCCAAACACTCACCGACTTCACCAACTATTGCGGCAACAAAGCCGTGAATGAAGCATGGAAGTTAGGAGACTACATCTGGACCGTGTTTGACGGGATGTGGTAGGAGTTTCGTTCGCTATCAATCCGCATAAGAAATTCGATAAAAATCGTAAGAGTCAATATAATTATGGTAGGTCGCTGGCCATACTCCAAAACCAAAACTTTCAACTTCCAGATGTTCATTCGTTTTGTCCTTAACAATCATTCCCTGACCTTCAATCAACAAAGTGTCCAAGTCATACACTGGTGAGAGCAAGAAAAGAGAATCCCCATCAATCAAATATTGCCAACCATCTCCGAACCAGTAAATAAATAAACGATCCTCTTCCCACACTCCATTAAACAAGTCTTCTGGTGAGCATTCTGTCATTGCCATTCCTTGTGTCTCATTAATAGTGAGAATCACCTCTGCACCATATATTTCTTTAGGTACATAACGCCATTTGGATATTTTATCGGGTTTATCACAACCGGCGATGGATAGCATAATAAATGCCGCTGTAATGGGAATTAATTGTAATATGGATATCTTCTTCATCATATTATTTGCAAATTAATAACTCATTGGACAATCAATATTTTAACATCTAATAATTCTCTTGATGATGAGATCAATTTCAGGTAATATTGTCCCGCAGGAATATTACTAACATTAAAGGTATCTGAACCTTGCTCTCCAACTACTAAATGACTTTCTAAAATTTCACCCAGAATATCTGCTAATTGAATAATAGAATGAACTGTCCACTTGCGAATTAGAACCTAAAACATAAAAAACAAGTAATGCAAAAAGAAAAAACTTTTTCATGGCAAGCGTATAAAATCATATTTCTTAACATATATATGATTAGGGGCAAAAGCATACGATTCATAGAAACCTATACTTTCAACCTCCAAAAGGTGATTAGATTTTTCTGTTATTACCATCCGTTGTTTACCAATAATATTCTGACCTGTATGTTCAACATAAAGTTGCAAAAACAATGTATCAGCCTTCATTTGATAGTGCCAACCATCTTTAAACCAAAAATGATAATAGATTGAGTCTCGTAGAATACTATTATACAACACTTTCGGGAAACATGCCACCTCTGCCATTCCTTGTGTCTCATTAATAGTGAGAATCACCTCTGCACCATCTATTTCTTTAGGCACATAACGCCATTTGGATATTTTATCGGGTTTTTCACACCCAACAAATAATAATATAAAAATAAGCAAAATGAATGATGACAATAAAAATTTTTTTCTCATAATATTTGAAATAGTATGTTTGCAAAAATATATAAAACATTACTATATTCCTGCTCTCATCAAACATTAACTATTATTAACCATCATTAGAAGTTCATTCCCATACCACTCTCATCTCGCAATTCTTACAATCGAATTGCAACTGGAATTTGTGCTTGCCATTGGTGATATAAAGTGGATAGACAACTTTTCGGGCATCCTTGTTCTTGTTGCACAATCCCAATTCATACCGCAGACAGTATTTACACACCATCAGTTCTTTCCCCTTGAAATCCAATGTTTTGTCTAATCCATCTTCGAATTCCTTCGCACCAAAATCGGCATATACAGCACGATGCAATTCATTAGTGATGTTGCACTTGTATGAGGCAGACTCCAACATCTGCACCGGGACATAATGCAACAGGGAATCATCAGGCTTGAAATACTCCTCTCGTTGTTTCACAAGGCGTTCTATAACATTATTTTTCAGCTGGTTGATTTGAAATGTCGGAATAAAAAAAGCCTGTACGGGGAGTGTCAGATTACGCATAACAAACGGTGTGTTGCCCAACTTGGAAAGCGATGCGCGCAACTGCGACCCCGCCATCTCCGGCTTGTTGGCCAGTGACTTTTCCGTTTCCAAAACAGCATCCGCCTCCACTCCATCCTCATCGCATACACGCAACCGAAAACCGTTCTGCACTTCTTCAAAAACCATATCCACCGGCATCTTGCGCTCGGCACTCTTGCCGCCCATTTTCTTCTCAAAATCCTTGTCCACATTCCGATACAAATCCACTCGTTTGAAAACAGACACGGACTTGTGAGGAATAATACGCCTGCCGTCAAAACCATTCACAAAGAAACCCTCCAAGTTGCCCTCCGAATTGATAAAACAAAGACCGTCTCCATTGGCAAGGGTTTCAGAACCATCATAGAGAAGATTTCCACGCATATCCTGCCGTAATGTGCCGATATACTGTCCCATGGCTTTAGGTGTGTCAAAGGAGGCCATCTTCTCGCGATTTCCATCCACAAAATAGGGCGTAAAGCCACGGTTGAAGGTCTTTTTCGGGTCCGGGGCGAAGAAGAATGTCGTAGTGCCGCTGCCTGTTTTTCGAAGATCGGGTTTCCCAACCAGAATATTATCCAAAATCTGGCGATAGTACGCCGTGATATTTTTCACATAATTCTCGTCTTTCAACCGCCCCTCGACTTTGAAAGAAACCACGCCAGCATCCATTAAGTCAGCCAAATACGCAGAGCGGTTCATGTCGCGCAACGAGAGCAAATGCTTATTTTTCAGCAATATTTTGCCGTTGGCATCCTGCAAATCGAACGGTGTGCGGCAAATCTGGGCGCATTCGCCACGATTTCCACTTCGACCTGTCATCATCTTGCTGATGTAGCATTGGCCGCTGTAGCACACGCACAAGGCGCCATGCACGAAAGTTTCCAACTCAATATCGCATTGGTTATGAATATCTTGAATGGTTTCCAAATCCATTTCGCGGGCCAGAATCGCTCGTTTGAAACCCGCCTGTTTCAACATCCGGATTCTCTCCAATGAATGGTTATGGCATTGGGTACTGGCATGAAGTGCAATAGGCGGGAGATCCATCTTCAAGATACCCAAATCCTGAATAATCAGCGCATCGATGCCCATTTCATACAACTGCCTGATCAGTTTGCGCGCATCTTCCAACTCATTGTCAAACAACAATGTATTGACGGTGACATGCACCTTGGATCCATAAAGATGAGCGTATTGGATCAGTTGATCAAGGTCTTGGAGCGAGTTTCCAGCGGCCTGGCGCGCGCCGAAGCGGGGAGCGCCAATATAGAGAGCATCCGCGCCATGCTGGATGGCCACCTGACCGCTATGCAGGTCTTTGGCGGGTATGAGCAGTTCAATCCTATTCATCCGCAAAAGATTTTGCCAGTATCGGGAAATCTTTGGCCAATTCTCCTGAGTAATAGAAGTCGTTGCCGATCACACCGAAGGTGTAAATCTGGTTGTTTACCGTAATGTGGGAGCCGCCGCACTGGGGATGATCACTCGGTTTTGAGGCCTCAAATCCCAAGTTGAAGAGCGTACACAGGATATCCGGACGGTTGGATATATCGTATCCGGCGCGTTTCCACTGCAACATGGTTTGATGCAGAATACAACCCGTATAAATATACGAATAGAGATGATTGTGATAATCCGTCAGTCTGCTGGTACGCTCCGCAGCATGATTTTCGGTCTCAAAATCAAGAATATGCTCATATTTCCGCCCCATATAAAACACGCTGGATGAATCAATTAGATTATCCTCCACCTTGCGGGCCGTAAAATCCTTGATGCCGTTCACGCCAAACGAGAATTGCGACTGCACCGAAAGCACCTTCACAGGTCCCAGATACTGCTTGTACATCTCGCGTTTGGAATTGAACAGGCGGATCTGCTCACCCACCAGACAACTCACAATAAGGCGCGGTTCCACGCCCGTCAGGCGGGCGGCCTCCAAAATCACATCTTTGTCTTTCAAAATGGCGGCCTTAAGCGCTGGCCATGCCGGTTCGTTCATCCAAGGTATCAAATGAGCATCGGATGCTTTTGCCGGATATTTGTCCAGGACAGCTTTCAATTCACGCACCATCTGCTGGTACTGACGCGCCGTATCCCCTTCCTGCAAGTACATGTCAGCGGCATATATCATCTGACGAATGCTGCCGGCACGCTCATTATAATGCTCCGCATCTGTAATCAAATGGGCATTGATAGGATAAAAACGGCTCAACGCTACCAGATTCAGGTAGTTCACCATGTTGTCCTCAAAAATTTTGGAAGAGTCCGTGAGATTCGTTTGTGTCTTGTAATCAGCCAAATAACGGTTGTTATTGTCCACACCACCCTTGTTTTTAGTAAAACCAAGTTCATAAAACGCCCATGCGCCAAAGACAGCACAACCCGCCAATGCCAACAAATGAAGGAAGATTTGGAAGATTTTAGTCCGCACTTTCAGGGTCTTCCAAACCCCCTTTAACGATTTTTTCTTTTGATTATCAACTACTTGCGTTTCCATTTTATCTATCGTGAAAAACGCGGCAAAGGTACATTTTTTATCGTACCAGCATCACATTTCCTTTTTTCTCAAACACTTCCGCATCCAGACAGGTGCCTTTGAAATAGAAATCATAAATCCCGTTGGGACATTCCTTGCCTTTGAATGTTCCATCCCAACCGGAATGCAAGTCCTGCGTCTCGAAAATCTTCTGTCCCCAATGGTTATAAACCACAAAATAAAAATCCACCAAAATAGCACTTCGGACATAGAGCACATCGTTATGACCATCGCCATTGGGCGAGAAACTGTTAGGAATATAGACAAAGGTGTCGTTGCAGGAAAGTTCCGCCACAAAGATGGTCACATTCGCCGTTTTGGTGCAGTTGAAGGTATCCGTAACCGCAACTGTATAGGTAGTGGTATGCAACGGCCAAACCAGCGTTTGAGGGGCATTTGGATTGAGAAGATAATCCGTCGGAATCCATTGGTACTGATAGTCGGAACCATACGGCGTAGAGAAAATGGTGGTTGTATCCAACTGTTTGATATCGCAATATTGGCACCATGCCTCCAAATCATTGGGGAAAGTGCCCGTTCGCTTGGTGATAAATCCTGAAGCGGTGGCCGTACAGCCGTAAGGACTGGTAACGGTTACCGAGTAAGAAGTAGAGTTCGTAGGCGTTATATAGGGTTGTTCTCCCGAATATTCCGTGCCATCGCCCAGTACCCAGTGGTATTGGCAGCCAGTGCCACCATCGTGTATAACAGTAAGGGCAACACCATCCTCGAAGCACAGCCGTACATCCGGTGCCTCCTGAATATGGATATCAGACACTGCAACGAGCACGGAGCCCTCAAAAGTGCATATTCCGTCAGAAACACGCACATAGTAAGTGGTGGACTCCTGCGGAGATACCGGCACTTGCAGCTGTCCGACACCAAATGTGGAAGAGAAATTCGGGGTATAAGACCAGACAATGGACACCGACTGTCCGGGATCTTGCAGGTTAACGTAAAGCACGGCCTCATCACCTTTGCAAATGGTGGTATCCGGCATCAGCGAGGCGGGATACGGGTGCACCTGCACACGCTGCTGCAGGGTATCAACGCACGCGCCGAAGGACACCTCCAGCGAATACACGGAGGATTGCGAGGGCACGATCACGGGATTGGAAATCTGAGGATTCAGAATGTCCGGATTAGGTTGCCACTGGTAGTGGGTATTGGCAAAGGGTTGCAAGCCAATCTGCACGAAATCACCCTCACAGACCGTCAGATCGGGCAGTGTGTCCAGTTCATTGGTCAGAATGAGGATATTCTTGGTCAGCGTGTCCGCAAAATTGCAACTGCCGATATCCTGGACAACGAGAGTAACGGCATAGATGCCCGAGTGCTGGTAGAAATGGGATGGGGAGGGCGAAGAGGATGTCGTGCCATCGCCGAAATCCCAAAAATAGGAAGTGCTGTTCCCAATGGTTTGCGAGTGGTCATTGAAGCGCACGGTGTCGGGATTGCAGATTGTGCGAGGCATAGAGAAATCCGCTACCACTTCCGGTAATCCGAAGTCCATCTTGATAACGCCAAGATTACAGTTTGTGCTACCGTTCTGGGTGCTCCAAGCACCGCTTGTGGTAGGAAAATCGCTATGACCGCCACAACCCGCGCATACTGCTTGGTAAATACGCCCTTTACGGTCAAAACGGCTCGTACCGCCATCCACATGCTCGCGCGCGTCTGATTCGTTCGTACCGCCGAAAAAACTGGCATATTTCAAATGAGAGGCATCATCACTGATACAGATAAAATAAAAGTCACTGCCGTCGGTATAGGGTTGGAAGGCATCCGCCGTAATAGGAAGTCCTGTGGTGCCACCAAATCCGTTCAACTGATGTCCACCCCACCCTGACATGTAGATATTGCTACAATAGTCCACCATCAGCGCAGTGGGAGAAATATCTGGTCCCCCATTGCCCGAACCAAAAGCGGTTGACCATATCACCGTGTCCAAATCAGAGGAAAGCTTGGTGAGAAATTGACCGCCGCCCACCACTGAATATTGCGCATTATATATCCATGAACTGTCAGCGGCACTGGTTTGCCCGTACAAATGGGGATGATCCTGATGGTCGGTTTTCACCAAATAACATTGGTCATACCCCGACTGTCCCAAGAAGGTGCTATGCAATAAACTGTGACCATTTTCCGAAATATGCGCAACAAAACCATCAACATTTCCAGGTTGCGTCGGCTGATAAGCATTAGAGGTGACCGGATAGTCGGAAGACGCTGTGCCTCCACACACATAAACACTGTTGTCGGAAGCCAAAGCCATACTATATCCAGCATCATTGGAGGAACCGCCTATCAATGTGCTCCAAATCATCTGTGACATGTCTTGATTCATCTTGAAAACACAAACATCCTGCGCCCCATTCGCCACCGTGTCATAGGCACCCGAAGTGGTCGGGAAATCAGAGGAAATTGTGGAAGAGACCACATACACATTGCTGTTATCATCAATTAGGATTTCACCGCGATTATCATCCGCATAGTTCTTACGAAGGACAATTGAGGTATTGAGCCCGTCATTGCCTGTGCCACCCACATAGGTGGAGGCCAAAAGCGCATTCCCGGAAGCGCTGAATTTGGAAACGATAATATCAGAACCGAAATTGAAATTCAACGATGTGGACAATGTTGTTTGCGGACCACCATTGAATGTGGTGTCAAAAGCATTGGCTGTAACTGGAAAATCAGAGGAACCTGTCGTACCAAAAACATAAAGTTCATCATTATCGTTCACATACAAGCTGTGTGGAATATCCGTATTAGAGCCTCCCAAATAGGTGGAATAGACCAAGTTAGTACCTTGTGCGTTGAACTTCGAAATAGAAATATCCGTGCGTCCTCCTGCAAAATCAATCTGATAAGCGCCCAGCGTGGTCGGATAGTTCGCACCAAAGCAGATACCACCGCCATACAGATTCCCATCAGCATCATAGGTGGCGGTATATCCCCAATTGTCTGACTCAGAACCGGAATAAGAAGAAAATACCACCACCGGATCTATAACCAACGGGAAATCAGCATTAAAAACACCCACTTGGAATGAGACATTGTTCTTTTCCAATTTATAATGGCACTCCACAGGAAGAGTGTCACCGGCAATAATCTGATAAGCAAAAGGGGGAAGTTCAACAATACGGGAAATGGGTGTATTGACAATGAGATGGCCATCTGACAATTTCAAAGAAGAACCATCACTATATGCAACGCGAATCTGGGAGATGTCAGTATGAGGTGAAACCACATACTCATATTTCAAACTATGATGGCTTTGGGTCAGATGCAAATCAATACCCGGATACAAATCCTTGTAAACGAGATCCTGATAAACCGGCACGCGACTCGCCCATTGGGACGGGTCTTTTCCAATAAAGTAGTTATAATAATGCGGCAAAGAATTTTGCGGGAGGATAAACGATTCAGAGGATGCGTCCAAAAAGGTCATCGAATAGGCAAAGGCATCAAGAGGTTTTTGAGGAATGGATTTGAATTTATTCTCATAAAACTGATGCAATTGTTCAGGGGAAATGAGCGCAACCGTAAATGAGTTCTTTTCAACGAAGAAACATCCCCCGTGCATCCGGGCGGAATAAAGGACTTTAGGATTCCATTGGCCCGCATTGGGCACAAATTCCAGCGAATGCCACGACAATGTATCGACAGGCCTTGCATGGGCACAAGCAAAGCCGACAATCATAGCCAACAAAAGAAAAGTTCTTCTCATAACTCTAAAGAGTGCACAAAGATAATAAAAGTTCGCATAAAAAAAGAGACCACCCTAGGGGCGGTCTCTTTCTGAACGAGAATAGTAATAATTATCTTTTGACGATTCTAAAGATAGCTGCTCTATGCTCCTCACGTCTCGGATCTTGGATGTTTTGTCTGTTCTCAGGATCGTTAACAGTGTAGGAAACGGTACGGATTTGCTCAGGATGTACACCCTTTTGGATGAACAAATCTCTAACCTTATTAGCTCTTCTCTGAGCAAGGTCACGGTTGTGCTCCTCTGAACCGAGGTCGCAAGTATAACCTTCAACTTCGAGAGCGAGTTTCGGGTTGTCCTTCAAGATGGCAACACATCTGTTGATGTTGTCATTCACATCTTGAATCTTAGGGATATCTTTGTCAAGGTCGAAAAGAATCTTGGTTCTGGACAATTCGTCTTGCAATTCACGAATTGCTTTCTTATCTCTTGGACTCAAATCCTCATCATCATTATCCAACAGATCACATTGAGGAACAATGTAAATGTATTGAGGATCTTGTTTGATGATGATAGGTTCATTTTTCTTCTTCTTCATTTCCTCAAGCATTTCCTTTTGGATTTGACGTTTCGTCATCTCAACAGGATTAGCGCAGCACTTGATATGAACACCAAGTTTCAAACCAACTTGAACTTGATCCCATTTTGTACGGATTTTGCTGTACTCAGGATAAGTGTTCTTGTAAGTTTCAAGGATATTGGAAGCCAAAGTACCATTGAATGTGGGTTCGCCATTGTTGTCAGTGAAGACATCCAATTTGTTTTTCGGAAGAATGTCAAGGAAGTTCACTTTGCAGAAAGCGCCAACATAACCATCGGCCACGCGGCTGATTCTGAACACGCCACCGAAATCAGCTTCGGCGCCGAAAGAACATTTGAGTTTAGAACGAACATCCTTACCATCATAGATACCGCCATTGAAGTGGTTATCCATCGGGTAATCAACATTGTAGTCTTGCCAGAGAGGATCTTCAACACCCCAAGTGTTGATAGCACCCTCGCCCCAGAACACATTCTTGCCTTTCAGGAACGGGAAGTAACCGTAAATACCCAAACCGGCATAAATACCGCTACGACCGTCGAAAATCCATTCAAATTGAGCCATCAAAGGAACTTCAATTGCCCAGATGGATTGTCTTTCCTTAAGTCCGTCAGCTTTCCAATAGAGGTCATAAAAAGTAACATCATTATTGAAAAGATGATCAGCATATTGAGGCAGGACACCTTCGCCAGCGAAGAGAGCCTTGGCACCCACATGGTTGAGTTCAGCGCCGATGCTGAGTCCCCAGTGCTCATTGAAGAAATAAGCATAATGGAGAGAAAGCAGTTCGCTGATGGAATAATATTGTTTGAGATTGATTCTGCGATAAATATTATTGGTGTAACCTACACCGCCATAAATGTTAATGCGGTGAGGGCAGAAGGTAGAAGTAGCGACGTTTTTAACGTCAGCATTCTCATTGGTATTTTCTGTCTGTGCTTCCTGCGCAAAAGCAGAGCAACACATCGCGAAAATAAGACTGATTACTAATAAATTCTTTTTCATAATATATTCTTTTTTTCTTTTTTCTGATTTATAGTATAAAACCGTGGGGTTAGTGGCCGAAACCACTAACCCTGGGTTTCAAATTATTTTACGATAACGAATTTAACAGTCTTTGTTTCGCCGTTAGCCATCATGAGACGACCGAAGTAGGTACCTGATGCCTTGAATCCGGAGAGGTAGGTAACAGGATCAACAGTCGTGACATGCTCAACCAAGGAACCGGTTACATCATAGATGTCGAGAGTAGCACCCTCAAGTTCTTCAGCAGTCATATCAATTTCGACGGTAACAACTTGTTGTACGTTAGCAGGAACAGGGTAAACTCTGATTGCAGAGCTGGAGGAGAAGAACTGATCGCAAGTACGATAGGTAACGGTGCGGCCATCAGCATCCTGGGAAACAACCTCGATAGAATAGTAACCGTTCAGGCCACCGATCTCTTGGTAGTTCTTGTAGATAGCGCCAGGAATAGCAACGCCATTTCTGTACCATTGATAACTTACGAAGGTGTGACCACCGTTGGTAGCAGGATTGTTGTTGATAATCACAACATCATCCCATCTTTGCATCATGAACGGAGTAGAACCGTCAGAGAAGTCATCAACACCAACAGGTCTTCTCACTATGATGTCATAGTCACATCCACCTACTGTGAACACTGCGTGATAATCACCAGGTATGCTAGGAGTAGCGAAGGTAGCGGTATTGTTAGAAATTGTACCGTTAACAACCATACCGTTGTCATATGTTACGGTGAAGTCAGAGTTCGGAGTACCGGACAGCATGTTGAAGCTGATAGTTACAACATCCTCACCGCACTCAGCCTGGAAGAAGGTCTCTTCGAATTGGATGTCATTGACAAAGATGGTGGCAATAGCGTCTAAGCCAAGTTCGCCGTTGCTGCAATAGTTGTCAGACAGGTAGGTGATTCTGTATTGAGTTGTATGGTTCGGGTTAACATAGATGACATAGTCATTCGTGTAGGAATCATACATTACAGAAGTACCGTTGGAGAGATCGTCAACTGTGAAGTGGAACGGAGGTGTACCGGTGAAGTGGATGGTGAGAGCGGCATTGTCATCAGAAACATTTGCACAGATGATAGAACCATCACCGCTTACAAATGCTGCAGTAGGCAGAGCGTGAACAGTCACGAAGGTAGATACCTGATCGTTGCTGCTTGTGAATGCGCAACCGCTACCAATGATAGAGCCCTCATAAGCCACATAGGTAGGATAGTAAGTATAAACACCAGGAACTGTAGGAGTATGAGTAGCATCGCCACCGTAGTTGCTTACATTGGAAGCAACACCGTTGAACTCAACAACCCATTGGATATGACCGTTCGTATTGCCATTCATATCAGCAACACCACCGGTGATATGAGCGTGGAGTTGAACTTCCTCACCGAGGCAGATATTGCCATCATGTGCGGAAACCACAGCAGCATCCCAATTAGGTCTAAGATGTACATTAACCACTACAGGGTTCTCAGCCATTACAGAACCGCAACCGAATGCCAAAGCACCAACAGGAGTGAGGTTGACATTGTAGGTGTAGTAACCGTAAGTATTCAGAGTCTCAGTAATTTGATTTTGCGGTAAGGTAATATTGTTGTTAGTTGCCACAACATTGTTATCTCTGTTCCATACATAGTTGTATGCACCATAGATAGAACCGTTGGTGAAGTCGCCAATAGTGTTATTAGCGTTGATCACAGTGGCAGTCAGAGTAATATTACCACCCTCGCAAAGATCTAATGTGCCGTCAGCAGAAGCGATGGAAACAACAGGAGTTTCAGCAACGCGGACAACTACTGCATTATCAGCGGACCAGTCAGAGTTGCAGTTCAGGTCAGTGTTCTCAGAGAGAGCCATCACCTGGAAGTTATAAGTACCTGCATTGAGAGGTTCGGATTGATATACACTACCCGTAGCACCATTAATGATAGAACCATTACGTTTCCAAACGAAGGTCATCGGAGTGTTGATGGAATTACCATTAACAGTAGCAGTCAAAGTAGGAGCAGCACCAGCACACATGGTCAAATGGTCAGCACTCAAAGCAATTGTAGGTTGAGCGAGAACTTGAACAGGTTGTGACAAGGTTGCAGAGCTGGAGCAGTTCAAGGTAAGTTGTGAAGAGGTAACTATCACAGAAGCGTTAATAGTACCTGCGGTCACCATGCTTGCAGGAACCGTGATGGTTTGCAATGTAGAAGCCATGTTCGTACCGTTGATTGTCCATGCATAGTTGAATCCAGTGTAATCGCTTGCATTGTGGTTAGCTGTCAAGACAACATGACCACCAGCGCAAACTACTTCATTGTCAGCAGTAATTGTAACAACAGGTCTCGGCATCACAGTAACATAAGCGTTATTGTTAGAGGTTGCGTTACAACCGGAGTTAGCGTCTGTAGAAACAATGGAAACATTGAACAGGTAACCATTGATGCTTGCAGGCAGATCCGTAGGAGCGAATGTAGGCTCATTGTTGGTATAGGTGTAGGTGTTCGTACCGTTAGTCCAAGTCCAGTTGTAAGTGTAGTTACCACCGGCAGGAGCAACTGTAGCGTTCACATGAACAACATCGCCTTCGCAAACCACATTGTTGATAGCAGTTGTTGTAACTGTTACAACAGGATCGTCAACAATAGAAGTGTAGAAGGAGTTGGAGTGTGATGAACAACCAGAACCCGTGATTTGGCTGGTGACAGCAACAAAGTAGGTGTGGTTACCATCGGTCAACAACGGAGATGTTGTATAACGTGTGGAGTTAGCACCGGCAATTGCTACATTAGCACCATCGATAATTTCATACCATTGGAAGGTAGGATTGTCGTTCGGGAGGATAGTGTTTGTGATAGTAGCTTCCATTGTAGTTGTACCGCCTTCGCAGACAGTAGCATTGTTAAGTGCGCTGACCACAACATCGTATGTCGGGATAACAGGAACTTGGAAGGTATCAGAAACAGTCTCACAACCAGAACCAGTTTGAGTAACAATCACTCTATAGGAGTTGATGTCATTGACAGAGAGGATACCAGTGTTCAAGGTAGGATTGGTTTCGCCAACCAAGATGGTCTCATTTCTGTACCATTGATAGCTGTTCTCACCGAAACCACCTTGTACTGTAGCAACAAGCATTGTGTTACCACCGTCGCAAACTGTCTCAGGATATGTAGGAGCAACAATAATGTTAACAATAGGATCGGCAACAACCAACTGGTTAACATGTGCAGAAGTTGTAGCGCAACCATAGGTGTTAGCGGAAACTTCAACCCAGTAAGCGAAGGAGTCCGTCTCTAAGTTCGTAGGAAGAACATAGATAGGTGTGCTCGTAACTGCGAACGGAGTCTCAGTATTGTTATTGCTGTACCAAGCGTATGAGTAAGGATCAATGCCATTCTGACCGGCAATACCACCCTGAACATCAACAGTCAAAGTAGATTGACCACCTTGGCAAATGATCGGGTTGTCGATAGACAAGGTCACAACAGGATCAGTAACAACCGTTACAACAGGAGCGTCAGCAACAATTTGACAACCAGGCAGAGAGTTAACAACCACTAAGTATTGGTAATTCTGCTGATTTGCACTCGGAGAAACGGTCAATGTAGGATTGGTATCACCAACCATCAACTGATTGTTATAATCATACCATTGATAGGTGTAATCCAATGTGGTCGGCTGAGCATTAGCGCTGAATGTAACAGAACCGCCTTCGCAGATGGTAGTAGGACCATCAACAGTCACTGTAACGACAGGATCAGGAATCACAACAACATCAGCAGTGTCAGAAACCACAGAGATACAACCAGGCATATCAAATGCTACGATAGCATTGTAATGATGTGTTGTTCCAGCAACCAAACCAGGTTCTTGATGATAAACAGGACCATAAGTACCCGGGATGACGTGGCCATTCACCATCCAAGCATAGATAGGAGTACCATACTCGCTATAATCATTGGTAACGGTAAAGGTAACATCACCAGCAGAGCAAATCATCTCGTGGTCAACAGCAATGATAGGAGCAGCAGGAGTCGGATGTACGGTTACAGTGAACTCGTCAATGTCGTAACATTGTGAAGTGGTTTGAGTAACAATCACACCGAGAGTTGTTGTCTCAGCCAGAGTTGTGGTGTAACGGAATCCAGTAGCACCAGGAATATTATAGTTATATTGAGTAACAATGGTGTCATACACATAACCACCACCAGGCAAGTAGTCAATAGCGATAACGCTGGTCACGTTTCTCACTTCATACCATTGGAAGGTCATGTTGTCAGCATTGTAGTCATTCAAATTAGCTTGCAGAGTAACAGTACCGTTTTCGCAGATGTCAGTGACATTACCCGTGATATTAACCTCAGGCTTCGGATAAACGTAAACTTCGTACGGAGCGGAAGTAGAAGCGCAAGCGTTAGCAATGTCGCCTCTTTCAACAGTTACGGTAAAGATGTACGGTTCATCGCGAGGATAGAGATACTCAGCGAAGAATCTATTGTCGCCCAAGTTGTAAGCGTTGTTGTCGCGGATGTCGCCATTGATGAACCAAGTATAGTGGAGGTTGCCAACATTCATACCAACGGTGTCAACATTAGCAATCAAGAACGTATAATCGGTTTCGCAAACATGCTGATCACCAGAGATAGCAACAACAGGGTTACGATAGATAGTCAGAGCAGAAGCGGAAACAGGAAGTGAAGTACAACCCGGTTCTTCGAGGGTCACAACTGCAGTGTAAACGAATTGTTGTGTATTCTGATCAACAGTTACAGGAGTATCAAACAGCACGCGGTTGGTAGCGCCCGGAATTCTGATACCATTTCTGTACCATGTGTAAACATCAGTAGCGGAAGGAGTATAGGTTGTAGAATCAGCGATAGCCTCAACGCGAACCTGAGCGCCTTCGCAAGCGATGTAGTCAGAAAGAACAACTTGGCTGATGACAGGATCCGGTTTCACGAGAACCACCACAGTGTCGCTGGATGCGATACAGAGTGAATTTCTCTGAAGTGCGGTCATGTTATATCTGTGCTCACCAATAGTAGGAACAGTCGTGTAGGTCAGTTCAGTAGCAGTACCAATCAACTGGCCATTGTCATACCAATGGAACTCGAGCATATCAGCATTGTAGTCATCAAGATTTGCAGTAAGAGTAATCTCACCACCGATACAAAGTGTATCATCCGTCACAGTAGCGTGAACGATAGGATTATCGTTAACATAGATGGTAGCATCGTCACGAACAGTACAACCGTAAGCGTTAACCAATTCAACTGAGAAGCTGTAAGGATAATCTCTGTAAGGTCTCGTCAGCTTGATGGAGTCATTGTGCTCACCCATCATGGTGCCGTCGGCCAAAACTTGGTTGTCCTCATACCAGGTGAAGCTGTAGCTGCTGGTAGGAGCAGGAGTGACATTGGCGTACATCACGATGTTGTTCTCAAGCGTGTCGCATACGATAGGATCGGTAACCAGTTCGAGAACAGGGTTCGGAAGTACGGTGATAGTATTGTATCCGTTCACGTCAGATTCGCAACCAGAAGCGGTTTGGCGAACGGTAACAGTATAGTCGTAAGTGGTAGGATCACCATTCTCGGCTTGAGGAGTCTCTTGATATACAGAGTCAACTGCGCCAGGGATAATCTCACCGTTGCGGT
>Ga0247611_10000068_pt1 | contig 191770 bp, 159 predicted proteins | sample 177DNAGHGhighgp2_FD_192422 | JGI IMG/M metagenome (GOLD analysis project Ga0247611, IMG submission 192422) | Sheep rumen microbial communities from Palmerston North, Manawatu-Wanganui, New Zealand - 1770 DNA GHGhigh gp2 | ecosystem: Host-associated > Mammals > Digestive system > Stomach >... | reverse complement strand
GCTGTTCGCCCATTAAAGTGGCACGCGAGCTGGGTTCAGAACGTCGTGAGACAGTTCGGTCCCTATCCGTCGTGGGCGTAGGAAAATTGAGGAGTGCTGTTCCTAGTACGAGAGGACCGGAATGGACGCATCTCTGGTGTATCTGTTGTAACGCCAGTTGCATCGCAGAGTAGCTATGTGCGGAAAGGATAAACGCTGAAAGCATCTAAGCGTGAAGCCCCCTTCAAGATGAATTTTCCCATTAGCAATAAGTAAGTGTCGTTGTAGACTACAACGTTGATAGGCAGGAGGTGGAAGTGTAGCAATACATTGAGCTGACCTGTACTAATAACACGAGGATTTAATCCTAATTGTTTATTTGTTTGTGCATTATCATGTTTTTAAAGGACATAATTCCTTTATTGGTGACGATTGCTAAGTGGATACACCTCTTCCCATCCCGAACAGAGTAGTTAAGCACTTATACGCCGACGATAGTTTTCGCGAAAATAGGTAGTTGCCAATTTTTTTTTGCGCTAAAATACTTTTTTAGCGCCTTTTTTGTGCTATAATTACATAGTAGGTAGGTGATGTTATGTTCTTGGCTGTAGATCTTAACTTCTGTCAGAATCCTGACTTCTTATATCTCTTCCTTATCCTTAACATCGCTTTTAAAATTGTTACTATTTTAATCCCTATTATCGTTATGTACAGGTCCATTGTCCCTTTCGCTAAAGCAGTTATAAGTGGCGAGGAGACCAGCAAGTACTTCCCTGGCATTATGAAGAGCATTTTCGCAGCTTTCTTCATCTTTATGCTTCCTTCTTTACTTACTTTTATATTCTCTAGTTTAGTTCCTCAAGAAGGAGTTGTTGCCCATTTAACTGTTTGTTTTAACAACGGCAACTTACAATCTATTGAGTTGTACAGAAAAGCTCGTCAGATTAAAGAAGAAGAGGAGCAGAAAGCTGTCTTAGAAGCTTTAGACAAGGCGGGCAGGGAACACAAGGATCAAGACAAGGCTTATAATGAGTCTATAAAAAAATTCAAGGATAATCAAAAGAATAATGTTGATAGTGTTTCTATTTCTGGTTTTGATAAAATGTTTACTAAAGAGACTCAATCAATCGTAGATGCTCATAAAAATGATTTAAATTATAATAATTTTAGAAGTGTAATAAATAGTTATGGTGGATTTGCTAATTATGTAAAAAGTTTAGGTGGAGTTTTCTCTGAATTTTATGGTAAAAATGTTTCAGACGTAAAGTGTGCATCTGATTTACAGAGAGTATCAGAATATGTTTTCGGTTTTATGACTATGTATGGATTTGATTACTATAGTGGTTCTAAGTATTGTAAATGGGGCGGTAATTGTACTAGTCCTGATACAAACAGTAGTGATTCATTTTATGCAAGTGGTTATCAACATACATCTGATGGTTTATCAGATAATCATAATTTTGATAAATTAATTTCTGGTGCAAATGAAATAAATATGACTACTAATTGCAACTGGACTGTAGATATGGTTTATTATAAAGCAGGTCTATTTGGTGGAAAAGGTCAACCTAGTTCCGCATCTTCATATAAAAGTATGGGTAAAAATTATGAGATTATATCTGATATAAATGCTTTAAGACCTGGTGATATTATTCATTTCTTTAGGGGGTCAATTGATAAAAACGATCCTAATACTTGGGGTGATTGGTATCATGTTGCATATATAGGTGAGGTATCTCATTCTACAGATACTATTGTTGGTTATGATGGTGGAAGTTATCTTACTAATAATAAAAATTATAAATGGAGAAGTAAAATTAGTAGTGGAACATTACATGGTACTAGTAATTGGGCTGCTGTTAGAGTTGCTGATATAAGTCCTACTTGTTAAGCGTTTTTTAACGCTTTTTAAAATAGATAGAAAGGTGATATTATGGATACATTTAATTTTTGTGAAAATCCTGATTTTTTGTATTTATTTCTTGTATTAAATATCGCCTTTAAAATTGTTACTATTTTAGTACCTATAATTGTTATGTATAGGTCAATTGTTCCTTTTGCTAAAGCTGTTATTAGTGGTGAGGAAACAAGTAAATATTTTCCTGGAATTATGAAAAGTATTTTTGCAGCATTTTTTATTTTTATGCTTCCATCTTTATTAACTTTTATATTTTCTAGTTTAATACCTCAAGAAGGAGTTGTTGCCCATTTAACTATATGTTTTAATAATGGAAATCTTCAATCAATAGAATTATATAGAAAAGCTCGTCAAATAGAGGAAGAAGAGGAGCAAAGAGCTGTTATAGAGGCATTAAATAAAGCTGCTGCTGAACATGATGATCAGGATAAAGCATATAATGAATCTATAAAGAGCTTTAAGGAAAATCAAAAAGAAAAATATAAACAACAGCAACAAAAAAATGGTGGAGGAGTTACTACTATAGATGGTTCTAGTCCTGGTACTAGTCCTGGAAGTAGTGTTGGTAGTGGTTCTATTCCTGCTGGTACTGTAACTATTCATGTTGGAGATTCACGTACTGTTGGTATGTGTGGTTCGGTTACAGATGGTTATACTGGTTGCTCTTTTAATGGTACTCCAAAGGTATATAATAATGATATTTTTATTGCTAAGAGTGCTATGGGCTATGATTGGTTTGCTAGTACTGCAGTTCCAGCTGTAAATCAAATAATAGCATCTAATCCAAATAATCATTACAATATTTTGTCTTATATGGGTGTTAATTATCTTTTATCTGATCTTGATAAATATATTCCAAAATATAATGAATTAGCTAATGGTGCATGGAAAAATCAGAATGTTATTTTAGTTAGTGTTAATCCTGTTAATGAATCAGTGGAGGCTCAACATGGTTATTCAACTAAAAATGCTAATATAGTTACATTTAATACTAGATTAAAAGCTGGTATAAGCGCTAGTAATTTAAGATATTGTGATACATATAATGCTATTGCTGGAAGTTTTCAAACAAGTGATGGATTACATTATACAAGTGGTACTTATCAAGATATTTTTAATAGCGCTAAATCTTGTATATAGTATGTAAATTATTATTTAGTAGTTGAAATTGCTTCTTTAAAATTGTTATAATGTTTTTGGTGATTAAATATGAATTATAAATATACATCAAGATCAGAAGAAGATACAATGGAAATCGCTGAGAATTTGGAAAGTGAAAAATTCCCTGGTATGGTAATATGTTTAGATGGTGAGTTAGGTAGTGGTAAAACTGTATTTGTTAAAGGTTTTGCTAAAGCTTTAGGAATAAATGAAACTATTACTAGTCCAACTTTTAGTTTAGTTAAAGAATATCCAGATGGTGAAATGCCTTTATTTCATATGGACGTTTATAGATTAGATAATGCAAAAGAGGATTTTGGTTTAAAAGATTATTTAAATCAAGATGGTGTTGTTATTATAGAATGGCCTGAAATGATAGAAGATCAATTACCTGAAGAAAGATTAGATATTAAGTTTAAAGTAATTGATGAAAATACTAGAGTATTAGTATTTACTCCATATGGTCAACAATACGAAGATTTGTGTGAATCTGTATTATAAAAACTCGAAAGAGTTTTTTATTTTTGCCTATTTTGTGGTATAATAAAGCGGTTGAGAGAAGGTATTTTATGTATTCTTTATATATAGATACTCATGATAAAAATGTAGTAATAGTATTATTTAAAGATGGTAAAGTTTTAAATATGAAAGATGTTGAATCTAAAAGTAAACATAGTCAGATAACTTTACCTACTATTAGAGAAGTTTTAGATGAGAAAAAAATAGATGTTAATGATTTAAATGAAATAATAGTAGTAAATGGCCCTGGTTCGTTTACTGGTGAGAGAATTGCTGTTACTATAGCTAAAACTATGGCATATGCATTAAATATACCTATTAAAGTGATTGATTCATTAACTATTAAAGCAATTAATATAAATGGTAAGAAAATAGTTGCTAATGAAGATAGAAATGGTGCTTTTATAGCAACATTTGATAAGAATAATAAAATAGTAGATGAAATAAAATATGTTCCTAATTCTATTTATAAAGATATGAAGGATGTAGTAGTAGATGTGGATATAGATTATGAAAAGGTATATAGTTTTATTAAACAATTAGATGAGGTAAAACCTCATAATGTTAAACCATTATATGCTAAAGGAATTACTGGTTTAAATGATAAATAATATTAGTATTAAAAATATAGATGAATTTAATAATTTAGGTATTCAAGTTAATAATAATTTTACTAATGTTTTTAATTTAGAAGATATTTTAAAAAGTGATATAGATAAAATATATGGATATTATGATAATAATAAATTGGTTGGTTTTATTCATATTAGTAAGTTATATGAAGTAATGGATATTATTAATATAGTTGTAGATAAAGAATATCGTAATAAAGGAATAGGTACTAAATTATTAAATTATGTTGTTGATAATTATAAAGATATCAACAGTATTATGTTAGAAGTTAATGAAAATAATAATAATGCAATAGATTTTTATAAAAAGAATGATTTTAAGATAATTAATACTAGAAAGAATTATTATAAAGATGGTAATGCATTAATTATGAAGAGAGATGTATAATATGGCAAAGAAAAAGGATGTTTATATATTAGGTATTGAGTCTTCTTGTGATGAGACAAGTATGGCTATTATTAAGAATGGTTCAGAATGTATTTATCTTACTGTTTTAACGCAAATGGATACTCATGCAGAATTTGGTGGTGTTGTTCCAGAAATAGCTTCTAGAATGCATACTGAAAATGTTACTATGGTATTAGAAGAAACATTAAAGAAAGCAAATATGACTATGGATCAAATAGATGCTATTGCTGTTACATATGCTCCTGGATTATTAGGTAGTTTATTAGTTGGAGTTGAATTTGCTAAGACTTTATCTTTTGTATACAAGAAACCTTTAATAGCTGTTAATCATATTGCTGGTCATATATATGCTAATAATTTAGAAAGACCAATGAAATTTCCATTACTTGCATTAGTTGTTAGTGGTGGTCATACTGATTTAATAATGATGAAAGATGATTATGTATTTGAAAGACTTGGTGGAACACTTGATGATGCTATTGGAGAATGTTATGATAAAGTTGCTAGAGTTATAGGTTTAGGATATCCTGGTGGACCTAAAGTAGAGAAAGCTGCTTTAGATGGTGAACACACATATGATTTGCCAAAACCAATGAATGATGATACATTTAATATGAGCTTTAGTGGTTTAAAAAGTAATATAATTAATTTAGTACATAATGAACAACAAAGAGGCAACGAAATTAGAAATAATGATTTAGCTCGTTCTTTTCAAGATGTTGCTGTTGATGAATTATGTCGTAAGAGCGAATTAGCAATTAAAAAATATAATGTTAAAAATATGATAATTGCTGGTGGTGTTTCTGCTAATAAATATTTAAGAGGAGAAATACAAAAAGTATGTGATAAGTATGGTGTAGATTTATCTGTACCTAGATTATTATATTGCACTGATAATGGTGCTATGATAGGAGCAGCTGCTTATCCTTTATATTTAAAGGGACAGTTTGCCGATTTAGATTTAAATGCTACTAGTAGTGATGAAATATATTAGTTTAGAGGTGAATAAATGAAACGTGTTTTAGTTACTGGAGCAGGTGGGATGGTTGGTTATCAAGTAATAAGATTTTTATTAAGTGAAGGTAAATATGAAATAACTGTTTTAGATTTAAAAACTAAGAATGCTTATAAAAAACTTAAACATTTTAGAAGAAGAGTTGATATTGTATACGGAGATGTAAATGATGTATCAGTAGTAGATTCTTTAGTAAAAGAAAATGATGTTGTTATCCATTTAGCTGGTGTTATTCCACCTTTAGCTAATATAAGAGATGATTTATGTGAAAAGATGGATTATGGAGGAACTAAATTAATTGTTGATGCAATTAAGAAATATAATCCAAATTGTCAATTAATTTATGCTTCTAGTACTTCTGTATATGGGTATAAAAAAGATCATGAAAATGTAAACGTTAATACAAAATGTGAAATTGACGATTTTGATTTCTATTCAAAAAATAAAATTAAATGTGAAAATTATATAAAAGATAATGTTAAGAATTATACTATATTTAGATTAGCATATGTATTAGGTGATCCTAAGAAAGATGCTATTATATATACTGTAAATCCTAATTCTTATTTAGAAACTATTTCTTCAGAAGATGCTGGTTATGCATTTGTTGTTGCTATAGATCATTTTAAAGAATTAAAAGGTAAAACATTTAATCTTAGTGGTGGAGAAAAGTTTAGAACAAGATATAAAGATTACTTACTTAAGATTTTTAAAACATATGGTTTATCTTTTAGATATTTAAGTATATGGTTATTAGCTGAAAAAAATTATTTTGGAGCTTACTATAGTGATGGAGATGAATTAGAAGAAATCTTAGATTTTAGAAGTAAGAATTTAGATGTATATTATGATTCTTTAGAGAAATATAAGAGTAGTATCTTTAGGATTATTCCTAGATTATTAGCATTACCTTTTGTAATTAGATTAAAGAAAAACAAAAAGGAAGTGTAATTATGGGTAGAGCTTATGCTGTACGTGAAGCAAAGATAAAAAGTAATGGTGCTGCTAGAGGTAAATTATATACTACTTATGCAAAAGAAATATATTTAGTTGCTAAGAATGGTGGTACTGAAGTAGAAGGAAATAGTGCATTAAAAAGATTAATAGAAAAAGCTAAGAAGGATCAAGTTCCTGCTGATATTATTAATCGTGCTATTGATAAAGCTAAAGGAGCAGGAAAGGATGAATATTCTCAAATAATTTATGAGGGATTTGGTCCTGGTGCTTCTACATTAATGATTAAGACTTTAACTGATAATGTTAATAGAACTGTAGGAGAAGTTAGAGCTGCATTTAATAAAGTAAATAAAAGTTTAGGAGTTAGTAATTCTGTATCATATAATTATGATAATTTATGTGTATTAAGTTTTAAATCTGATAAAGAAGAAGATTTAATGATGGCTATATTAGATGCTGGTATTGAGCCTGTAGAATTTGAATCAGAAGATGGCTTTATTAATGTATCTGTTAAATATGAAGATGGTTCTAAGGTAAAGGATGTTATTGAATCAATTGTTCCTAATGTAGATTATGAAGTTGATGAAAATGGTTGGTATGCTAAAGATATGATTACTTTAGAAGGTGAAGATTTAGAAACATTTAATAAACTTTATAATATGTTAGATGAAGTTGATGATGTTACTGATATATATCATAATGTTAATTTATAGACGTTTTTTACGTCTTTTTTCATTATTTCTTCACATTTGTGCTATATTATAGTCTTGAGAGGTGAATATATGAAAATATTAGTTGTCGATGATGAAGCTTTGATTAGAGAGGTTATTAAAGAGTATTTATCTTTAAATGATTTTGAAGTTGAAGAGGCTGAAGATGGAGAAGAAGCTGTAAAAAAAGCTTTAAGTAATAATTATGATTTAATTATTATGGATATTATGATGCCTAAAAAAGATGGTTTTAGAGCTTGTAAAGAGATAAAAGAAAGTAAGAATATTCCTTGTATTATGTTATCTGCTAGAGGAGAGGAATATGATAAATTAACTGGATTTGAATTAGGTGTTGATGATTATGTTACTAAACCATTTAGCCCTAAAGAATTAGTTGCAAGAGTTAAAGCTGTTCTTAAAAGAACTAATGGTGAAGAAGAAAGTTATACTTTTGATGGTCTTGTTATTGATGATAAAGCTCATAATGTCTATGTAGATAATGAAAAAATATATTTAACTCCAAAAGAATATGAATTATTAAAATATTTTATTTCTAATTTAAATATTGCTCTAACTAGAGAACAATTACTTACTAATGTATGGGGATATGATTTTTATGGGGATGATAGAACTATAGATACTCATGTTAAGACATTAAGAAATAATTTAGGAAAGTATAGAGATTTTATTGTTACTGTTAGAGGGGTAGGATATAAATTTGAATATACTAAAAAGAATTAAAAGTCTTAAAAAATTAAGTATTAGAAATAAAATATTATTATATTTAATTATTTTTTCTATTTTTATATTATTGTTTTATTGGTATTCTCAATTATTATTTTCTAATTTTTTATATAGAAAGAATCAAATAAAAGATATTGAAAATATAGCTAATGAATTACATAATACTTCAGCAGAGAATTTAGATAAAGTATTAATAAATACCGTATCTAATAATCCTGTGTGTATAGAATTTGTATCTAATGATGGTAAAAGTAGATTATTTAATGATTATTCTATGGGATGTTTATTAGGTAAAAATAGAAATGATGTAGATTTATTTGAATATAAGGAAGAATTAAAAGAATCTGGTAAGATTTCTCAAGGTATTGAGTTGGTGAATCCTGATTATAAATCTCATGCATTATTATATGGTGTAGAAGTAGATCATGGATATGTATATATATTTACAATGTTAAGTGATGTTAATAAGAATAATGAGGTAGTTAAAGAACAATTAGTATATATGACTATTATTGTTATTATAGTAGCTATTTTTATTAGTTTCTTATTAGCTAAGAAGTTTAGTAGACCTATAGTAGATATTACTGATAAATCTAAACTAGTTGCTAATGGTAACTATAAAGTTGTATTTGATGAAAGTAATATAATAGAAATAGATGAGTTAGCTAAATCATTAAATTATTTAGAGAATGAAGTAAGTAAAACAGATGAATATAGAAGAGATTTAATGGCTAATGTTTCACATGATTTAAAAACTCCTTTAACTATGATTAAAGCATATGCTGAAATGGTTAGAGATATATCTTATAAGAATAAGGATAAAAGAGAAGAACACTTAAATGTAATTATAGATGAAGCTGATAGATTAAATAATATGGTTGCTAATATATTAACATTATCTAAATTACAAGCTAATGTAGATGTTTTAAATATTACAGAAGTTGATCTTAAAGAAGAAATAGAATCTATTGTTAATAAGTATTCTATTGTTAAAGAAGTTGAAGGATATACTATTAATGTAAATTGTCCTGAAAAGATTAAAGTTAAAGTAGATAAAGAGAAGATAGATTCTGTTATATATAATTTAATTAATAATGCTTTAAACTATACTGGAGAAGATAAACAAATATGGGTTAATGTTACAGAAGAGAAGAAAGCATATTTAGTAGAAATAAAAGATTCTGGTAAAGGTATTAATGAAGAAGATATTAACAATATTTGGGATAAATACTATAAGAAAGAAAAGAATCATAAGAGAAATATTGTTGGTACTGGATTAGGTTTATCTATTGTTAAGAATGTACTTGAAATGCATAAATTTGAATATGGTGTTAATAGTAAAAAGAATAATGGTAGTACATTCTGGTTTAAAATTAAGAAAAGTAAAAAGTAATTAGTTTTCATTATTTCTTCACATATATTTCATAATAATATATTATGATGATATTGTTAGGAGGAATAAATAGAGATTAATAAATATAGTAAATATTAAGATTAAAGATAATAAATTTAATTATATACCCTTATACAATTAAATAACATATAAACTCAAACTCACACTTTTGAAAAAGGATCTTATTAAGGTCCTTTTTTCTATTTAGATTGATTATAAATTAAAAATGTATTATTATTTAATTAGTAGAAGGTGAATAACATGGATGAAGAAAAATTAATTGAAAGACCTAAAGCTGATGAAAATGTTACTGTTGAGAAGAATGAAAAGAAAGGTAAGACAAAAATTAATAATAAAAAGTTATTCTTATTATTCGGAATAGTAATATTATTTATTGCTATAGTATTTAGTTCTTTATTCTTATTTGTTATGAGTCCTAAGAAAGTAATATCATCATATGTTAGTGGTATGAAGAGTTTTGATTCTGATAGAGTAGTTAATACTATGCATAATGATTTCTTAAAAGCATTTAAAGAATATCAAGGTAAAGATTTTAAAGATGTATTAGATACTTCTTTTAAAGCATATAAAACTGATGGATATGAAATTGTAAAATATGAAGTAAATTATAATTATACTAAATTTACTAGTAATCAAGAAAAAGCATTTAAAAAAATGTTACAAGAAAATTATAAAATAGATACTAAGAAGATAAAAGAATTAAGATATTATCCTGTTAGATATGAAGTTAAATATAATTCTACTGGAGTGGAAGATATATTTACACAAAAATTAATATTAGCTAAAATAGGATTTAGATGGTATGTTTTTCCAGTTGGAGAAGAAGAAGTTACCCAATAACTTCTTTTTTTATGTTATAATATCTTTAACATATTAAGGAGTTAAAATTAATGAGCAAAATTTTTAAATATATAATAATATTTTTTATTTCAATGGTTCCTTTAGTGGAACTTAGAGGTGCTATTCCTATTGCTGTAGGAATGGAATTAAATAAAGTTGTTTCTTTTATAATAGCTATAATTGGTAATATGGTGCCTGTTCCTATTATTTATTCGTTTGCTAGAAAGATATTGGAATGGGGAGCAGATAAAGCTGTTATTGGTAAATTTTGTAATTGGTGTTTACTTAAAGGTGAAAGAGCAGGAGTTAAATTACAAAAGAAAGCAGGCAAGGGATTATATATATCATTATTTCTATTTGTAGGTATTCCACTTCCTGGTACTGGTGCATGGACTGGTACTTTAGCTGCAAGTTTTTTAAATTTAGATTTTAAGAAAAGTGTATTATCTGTATTGTGTGGAGTATTACTAGCTGGTTGTATAATGATGGCAATATCATTTGGATTGTTTGAGGTGATTTTTTAATGCAAGAGACTGTTGTTTATTTGTTAAGACATACTGATGCTACTCCAAAAAATAACATTAAGAATATTAAAGTCAGTGATAATGGTCAATTATTAAATGAAAAGATAATATTAAGTGTTAGTGGAGAAAAAGAAGCAGAGAAGATTAGTAAATTAAATGAATTTCAAAGTTTAGATGCTGTTTATTCTTCTAGTTATGTTAGATCTTTAGGAACAGCCAAATACTTTGCTTTAGAAAATAATACTATTATAAATATCGATGAACGTTTGAATGAGAGAAAAATTGGTCAAATGGGAGATATGGATTGGAAAGAATTTTCTAGATTACAAAATAAAGATTTTGATTTTAAATTAAGTGGTGGAGAATCATTAAATCAAACTAAAAAAAGAATAGTAGAAGCTATGAAAAATATTCTAATGTATGAACCAGGTAATAGAGTATTGGTTGTTTCTCATAGTACTGCTTTAACTTGTTTATTATCTGCTTGGTGTGAATTAGGTAAAAATTATGATGATCAAATAATTTTATCTTATAATGATGAAACTATAGTAGATGGTGGTTGGTCAGATACTAGAGTATTTAAAGTAGTATTTGATGGTATGATAGTTAAAAGTATAGAAGTAATTAATATTGAAGAATGATTTATATCATTCTTTTATTATGTAATTTTGCTAATAAATATACTCTTTGTTATAATAATAATCACTAATTTGAGGGATTAGTATGAGTGATGTAATAGAAACGTATAAAGATTTGATATATCGTCAAGTTAGAAGAGGCGAGGTATCTAGTTCTTGTGGAGGCAAATGGTTAAAGAGTTATATTTGGCCTAATGAGGAAGAAAAAGAAATCTTAAAATTAGTTGATTTAAAAAGAGTTAAAAAAGTATTAACTGTTCTTTCTAGTGGAGACTATTTATATAGTTTGATTAGTAAGGGTATTAAAGATATAGATACTTTTGATATATCTCCTATAACTGAATATTATGCATTAGGTTTAAAAAGATCTATTATTAGTAATATAGCTGGTTATGGAGAATTTAAAAGATATTTAAGTACTTTAGTATATTCAGATGATACAAGATATGTAAGTAGAGAATTAGATAGACTAATACCTATGATGTATAGTAAATATCAACAATTTTGGATAGAAATAAATAAATATAATTATGATATTCAAAAGAAAAAAAGCAAACAATTACCTTTACTATGTTTATTATTAAATAGTGATAAGTGTTTTCCAAATAGATGTAGTTATTTAAATAGTCAAGAAGATTACGATAGATTAAGATTACATTTAAGTAGTACTTTTATTAAATTTTATAATATTAATATATTAGATGTTAGTAAACCTTTAGAATATGATAAATTCTATGATTTAATTATAATGTCAAATATAATGGATTATTATAGTGAAAGAAAAGGTAAGAATGAATTTACTAAATATTGTGATTTAAAAAGAGTAGAGAAACAATTATTTAATTTATTAACTGATGGAGGTAGAGTAATAAATACTATTACTGGTGGTAATAATTCTTTATTTCATCAATCTAAAGTAGCTGTTTCTCAATTACAAGATAATGAAAGATTATATGATATTAATAATAGTAAATCATATGATCATGATAGATGTTTAATATTAACTAAGACAAGAAAAAAATAAAGATAGTAATATCTTTATTTTATTTTTCTATATATTTTTAATAATATTGGTAATACTTTATACCAGAACTTTTTATTTACTAGATCAAATTCTCCAATAAATTCTATTAAGTCTCCACCAATTTTTCTTTTATATTCATAAATACCAGCAAGATTTTTATATTCAGTATGAGGATCACCAACTACACCAAATAGATCTGCATATTCATATTTATTTTCATAAGCATCTTTAATAAATTCATAATATAATCTATTAACAGTTCCTGTATATGTTGCTACTTCATCATTACCTATATATAAAGACCATGCTCCAGTATTAGTATATGTACATATTAGTGATGCGCAAGTGTATTCATCTTTAGATTCAAGATTATTAAAGTAATCTAAATCTTTTTGTATTTTAGTTTTCCTTTCTTCTTTCTTTTCTTTAGCTAGTTCTTCTTCAAGATTTTTAATTATCTTTTCTGGATTTATCTTAGCATTGAATATTTTTATTTGTTTATCTTTAACTAATTCATCATATACATTTTGATAATATTCTAAAGAGTATTCATGGAATCCATCTTTAGATGATATTAATTTAATTAAATCATGAAATGTTTTTACTTCATCTGCTTCATATATTTCTAATAAATAATTATTAGATCTTTTAACTGGTTTAAAGAAAGAAGATGAGAATGTTTTTTCTACTTCTTCAAAGGAATTATATTTATTAAAATATGTTCTAAATGTATAACGAGGCTGGTTACCTTCATATAGTTTATTAAATCCTTTATGGATATATCCTAACGATTTAAAGTATTCATATAATTCATAATTATTATTACCATTTTTTACTATTTCAGCTTCAGGAGTTAACTCCTGATATTGGATAGGAGGATCTAATTTAAGATAGATAGAATTTTGTTCTTTTAAGAATTTTTTTAATTCTTCAGTAAATTCTTTTAATACTTTTTTATTAGTATAATCTAATGTAAATCCTCTAGGCGAATAGAAATATGATAAATTAAAAGGAAGTTTCTTTTTAAGTAGAAGGGCAGCTGCTACTAATTTATCTTTATCATCTTTAAGGCCTACATAGTAAGGTTCTTGATTACGATTTTTTTCTTGAGCTTGGCCCCAACCATAACTTTGTAAGAAATGGTTATTAGGAGTAGTGCTCCAAAACTTTTTATATTCTTCTTCTTTTAGATTTGTAATAAATTTCATATTATCACCTAAAGATAGTATATCATAAATAAAATATATTTACGGTTAAAATTGTAAATAGTAGACATTATTATTTCTAATAAAATAGGGGGAATAACAAAATATTATAGCAATGTGTATAAAATACACTTTTATTAAAAATATGTTTGTGATAATATCTAGTTAGTAGAGATAAAATGGTAAAGGGAGAGTTTAAAATGAAAGTAGTTATGCTTGGTAATAATACCAAGAAAGAAATTGAAAAAAGATTGCAAATAGTAGCTTCTGCTGGAAATTTATCTAGAGCAGAAGGTACTGTTACACAAGTACTAGAAAGTCATAAAGATTATGAAAGTAATTTAAAATTAGCTAGAGCTATAGTAGGTTATGGTCATAAATCTATATCTGAACATGATTATTTAGTATTTGCTTTAGAAGATGTAACTCCGATAGTAGAACAAACTATTATTGGTTATAGATTAACATCTTTTACAATTAAGTCTAGAAGAAATGTTGATTTTAGAAATGCAGGTTTTTATGTACCTGATTTTAAAGATAAAGAAGGTAATATAGTTCAAGATAATAATAAATTACAACATACTTATATTAAATATATGAAGAGTTTATTTAATAAGTATGGTGAATTATGTGATGAAGAATTACCTATAGAAGATTGTAGATATATATTACCTTATTCATTCCATAGTAATATTATTATGGGTTGTGATGCGAACGAATTATTAAATATGACTAGTGATATGTTATATGGTAAAGTATCACAAATAACTGAAATAAATGAATTAGGTCATAAATTGAAAGAGATGATTGATACTAAAGCCCCATATCTATCTAGAGCATTGGATAATGAAGGTAAGAAAGATTATTATGAAGATAAATTAAGTTTCTTAGATAAATTAGTACCTGATGCTATGAAGGCTGTTTATTTAAAAGATGGTAAGTTGTTAGATAAATTAGAAATGGTAGATTATACCAAGAATGGTGATTGGAAAGTATTGGTTACTTCTTTAATGGCTAGATATCAATTAAATTATGATGATGCAGAAAACTTATTACATAGTTTAGGAGATTTTCAACCTACTATTAAGAGAGATATGATGCAAGCAATTATACATAAGAAACAACAAAGAGAATTAGAACAAGCTTATTATACATTCCAAATGCCTATATCTTTAGCTGTATTAACTCATATAACTAGACATAGAATGCATTCTTTATTAGTACCAGATTTTGCTCCTTTATGGAATTTAGATAATTATGTATTACCTGATAGTATTAAAGAAAATCATGAAGATGAATATAAAGAAATATTTGCAAATAATAAATTAATGGTAGATCAATTTAGAGAAGCAGGAGTTAGAGATGAAGATTTAGTATATTTCTATCTAGCTGGTAATGCTTGTAATATTACTACAACAATGAGTGCTAGAACATTAGAATGGATTAGTAGAATGAGATGTTGTAATAAAGCTCAATGGGAAATAAGAGCATTAGCTAATCAAATGGTTGCTAATGCTAAGAAAGTATCTCCATTAATAGGGGAAGGACTTGGTCCTACTTGTGAAGTATTAGGTTATTGTCCTGAAGGTAAAGATAGTTGTAAACTAAGAGGTGTAGTTGTCTTAAAGAAAGAAAAGAAAGATAGTTGATACTATCTTTTTTGTATATTATAATATGCTTGAAAAGGAAATATAATATAATGTTATGTGTTGACGTAAAAGAAAAAGTTAATTTTAAAAATTATTTTGCTTCTATAGCTAATAAGAAATATAAAAAAGTAATTGATGAAACTACTGTTTTTTTGTATGAAATTAATGGTAAGTTAGTAATATATTTTCCTACAAAGTTTAGTTCAGATATTTTATCTCAAATATATAATTATTATATTTTTAAGTGGAAAGGTTCTTTATATTTAGATAATTTTTATACATATTATGTTTATATATTTATTGAATCTACTAATATTGATAAAGAAATAAGTGGTCTTTTATATAGTGGCCGTTATAGAAATGTTTATTTAAAGAATAAAATATTTGATAATAAGATTTACTTTAGAAATATTATTTATTATAAAGATAAAATAATATTTGGTTATCTATATAATAGAAATAGTGAATTACGATATAATCATTTTAAGAGCGACGTGCTATATAATTTAAATATTAGTAAATATTTAGATTATGATGTTTATTATGATGAATTTTCAAAATATAGTTATTTATTTAGATATGTGTGTATTAGTAAATATTCTATAGATAATTATTCAGTGAAAAATAAAATTATAAAAATTATACCTGTTTTTATTGTTAGTTTATCTTTACTATTATTTGCTATTTATAAAGGAACTAATTCATTATTATTTGATATTATATTATTTCTTTATATAATTTTTCTTTCTTTTTATTTTTCCTTTGTTAAAGTTGATATTAATGAATTTAAGACAAAATATTTAAAGTATGTTTTTGTTGAATATGATTATAATTATTTTAGTAGAGTATTAAAGCATATATTATTAGATTATTATTATATAAGTAAATCTAATAGCGTTTTTCAGAAAGAAAGAATGTATGTTATTTTTGACAAAGATGATATTAAAATAAATGATAATTATAGATATATAATTTTTTATAAAGATAGTAATCATGAATTATTAAATAATGATAATGTAATGGAGATACAATTTGTTAATGGCGTTAATAGGTTAGATATTATTAATAAATCTAAATATTTAATATGTATGAAGGAATTTATGAAATTAATAGAGTGTTATTTTAGGAATATATCATAGGTGATAAGTATGAAATTAATGATAAAACAATTATTTGTTATTATTTTATATTTAATTGGATTGTATATAGTTAATGTATTAATATTTTTATTAATAGATAATAAAAATATTTATTATATAATTATTACTTTGTTTATAGTTGTATATACTATATTATTTAAGGTTATATTTAGTAAGTTAATTAATAGTAAAGAAGAGTACTCATATAGAGAGTTAGATTATAATGATAAATCATTTGATAGTATAGTTATGTATATAAAAGATAATTATGATGTATATAATAAAATAGATAGTAATCATATTATTTATAATAATAAAGATAGATATATTATATTCGTTAAAGAATGTAATAATATTATTAATAGTTATAAAGATATAGATAAAGACATAGAAATAATATGTAAAGATTATAATAAGAATATGATTATTGATGTATTAATAAAATATAAAGGTAATGAAATAAATAATATAAAGAATATGTATTATAAAGTTAATAAAAGATTTAGTTTTGTTCCAATTATATTGCCAGTAGTGTATTATAGTAATTTAAATAAAATAGTTGTTTCTGGTTTTGAAATAGATAATTTTATTTATTATGATATGTATATTAAGACACAAAAGAAAATAATTAATACATTAGAGAGTTATTCTAGTAAAGCGAAAGATAGTTGATACTATCTTTTTTATTATTATTTTGTTATTATATAAACTTGGAAGGAGACGATAATATGGTTGATTATAAAGTAGTTAGTGCTAAAAAGAGTAATATAGATTTATTAACAAGTATTAAGATGGTAACTATGATAGATGATGAACTTGATAAGAAGTTATCCTTTGAAGAGAAAGAAAAAGTTAAGAATAATATAGTTTTAAATATAGAACAGAATTATAAAGATTATAATATTATTTATGTAGATAAGGAAATAGCTGGTGCTTATGCTATTGTTCCTTATGAAGATGGTAAATTAATAGATGAAATATATCTATTTGAAGAATTTAGAAATAAAGGTATTGGTACTGACATTATTAAGGGTTTAAACCCTATGTGTAGATATTTATATGTATGGATTAATAAGAATAATAAGGATGCTATTAGATTATTTGAAAGATTAAATTATGAGAAAGTATCTAGTGGTAGAACTTTAATATATAGATATGATTATTTAGATAATGTATTAAATAAATTAAATATAAAGAATGGTTATAGAGACAAATATGGTAGAAAGTTTATAGAACCTAATAAGAAGTTTAAAGAAGAATATTATTTACAAAGTCCTGAAGAAGTATTAAGTAATAAATTTGGTATTGTATTTGATCAAGTAGAATTAGAAAGAGAATTAATTACTAATATAGGATTAGACTCAAGAACTTATTTTATGATATATAATTCTTTAGAGAATGAAATGTCTCATTCATTTTTAGTATTTAAGAATGGTAATAAATATTATTGGTTAGAGAATGCTTGGATTAAATATAGAGGTGTTCATGAATATGATAAGAAAGAAGATTTATTAAAGGATGTAATTAAGAAATTTGTTGCTACTATTAAAGATGGTGATGAATCTAAGATAAGATTATATCAATTTAATAAACCAAATTATGGTATTAGTTATAATAAATATGTTAGAAATTGTATGAATGGTATTAGTATGAAGGTAAAAAGCAAATAGTAATTTGCTTTTTTTCTATGTAAATTGTAAAATAAAAGTTGGGAGTTTGTTTACTCATATCAGGTGATTATTATGAATTATATAAGAACTACTGAATTTAGTAAAAATAGAGCATATAGAGATATATTCTATTGTCTTAGTAATGCTAATACCAGAGCTGATTATAATGTTGGTCAAGATAATGATAAGTTCTTTATAGATAATCCACATTTTTATTTAAATCCTTCAGATAATGTAAAGGAAGCTATTAGAGGTAATGTTAAAGAAGGAGATAGTGTATTAACAGTTGCTGGTAGTGGAGATTATATGTTTGAAGCTATTTTAAATGGTGCTAGTAGAGTAGATAATTATGATATAAATGCTATTCAGTATTATATAGTTTGTTTAAAGATATGGGCAATGAAACAATTGAATTATGAAGAATATGTTAATTTCTTAACTAAGATTACTAAAGATTATTTAGATTTTAAAGTTATTAATAAAGTTATTAAAGAATATAAAGAAGAAGCTGCTTATCCTTTTTGGGATTATTTTATGAAAGCTAGAAGAATAGAAAAACATGCTATAGATGAATTAAAAATGAATCCATTTGTAGGTGCTCCATTATTAATTAGTAAAATATCTACTAAGTCTTCTTCTGCTTTAATGGATTATGTTATTGCTACAGAAATAGGTCCGGCAATTATGAGTGATAAATTTAAAGCTATGAGACTTGTACAGTGTTATACAGTTGATAATGATTCTTTAGGTTATTTAGAAAATGAAGATAATTATAATTTTGTTAAAAGCAGATTAGATGATGTAGTAATTAGTTTTTTTGTTAGTAATGTTACTGAAATAAAGAAACATGTTAGAGATAAATATGATGTAGTATTTTTATCTAATATTCCATTTTATTTAACTTCTTCTACTATAGTTGATTTAGTAGATAATACTTTAATGGATATATTAAATGATAATGGAAGAATATGTGCTTATCATCAAGGTATGAGAATGTCTTGGTTTAAGAATGTAGTTTATGATTCTAAATTTAAAATAAGTAGAAAAGAATTTAATATGAATAGTGAATCTATTCAATTAAATATTTCTGGTGTACAGAATATATTACTTGCTCATAAAGAGTTATGTAGAAAAAGATTAAAATTTATTATGAGAGAGATACCTACTTATGGTGGTGCTCCAGAAATGAGAGTAAATACGGATGTATTATCTTATGTAAAGAGAAGGTGATCTAATGATTAGAGAAGCTAATAAAGATGATATTAAGATATTAGATGAATATGTAACTAACTTTGTTAGAGATGAAGCTATTATGTATGAAGAAAATAATAAGAGTGATTTAATTATTAGTGGTTATAGTGAAAGAAGATTAAATGATAAAGATGTTATTATTTTTGTAGATGTAGAAGATGATAAAATAGTTGGTTTTATTAATGGTTCTTTTATGAGAGGTAATAGTGTAAAGAAAACTGATGAAGTTAAGATAGATATGTTATATGTAATAGAAGAATATCGTAATAAAGGTATTGGTAGTAAATTAATAGATGCTTTTGTTAATTCTTGCAAGGATAGAGGAGTTAAATATCTTAGAATAGATAATTTTATTGCTAATGAGGGAGCTTCTAGATTATATGAAAGATTAGGTTTTACTCCTCATATATTAGAGAGAAGAAAAAAATTATAAAATTAGATATTTATATCTAGTTTTTTTTATATTATTTTGATAATCTATTTATAGAAGTTTTGGAGGGTGTTTATGAAGATTATTTTTTTTGGTGGTAAAGCTAATAGTGGTAAAGATAGTACTGCTGAATTTTTAGATAATTATTATAGAAGTAGAGGTTTAGATGTTGTTAATATACAAATATCTTTTTATATAAAAATGTATGCTAAAGAGATAGCTAAATGGGATGGAGATAATGAAACTAAACCTAGACAGTTATTACAAGATTTAGGTACTGAATTAATAAGAAAACAAATAGATGAATATTTCTTTATTAAGAGAATATTACAAGATATAGATATTTATTCTAGATATTTTGATATTATTACAATTAGTGATGGAAGATTACCAGAAGAGTTTGCTTCTGTAAAGGTTGCTTATCCAGAGACAGTTACTGTACATGTATCAAGACCTGATTATAATTCTAAATTAACAAAAGATCAAAAAGCTCATGTTACTGAAGCTTTAGTTGATGATATAGAATATGATTATGAAATAGTTAATGATGGTACTTTAGAAGATCTAGAGAAGAAAGCTATTGAGTTAGGTCAAATAATTGAAAAAGAAACAAGATTTGAAAGACACGTTGTTAAAAGACCTGTTGTAAAAGAAAATTAGTGATATAATTTAAATGTAGAGGTGATATAAATGGGTTTATTAGATAGGATTATTGGTAATGCTATTAGTGATGTTACTTGGTCTGCAAGTAATGCTATTGGTAATGCAATAGGTCATGCTGCTAATCAAGTTGCTAATGAAGCTGTTGATGGCGTTGTTACTGAGATGAAGATTAATAAAGCTAAAAAACAAATGGCATTTGATAATGAAAAGAAAGCTAATGAATTACCTCCAATATGTCCACATTGTGGAGCTGCTACTGCAGGTAAATTAGTTTGTGATTATTGTGATTGTAAAATTGTAGAGTAATTGACAAATAGAATAAAAGTGATAAAATAGACGCATAAATGTTGATTGGGAAGAGTAATATTTTATAATTTATAGAGAGCTTGTGGTTGGTGTAAATAAGTAATGATTAAAATATGAAGACACTCAGGAGTTGATTATAGAAATATAATCCGGTTTATACCGTTATATAAAAGAGACTACTTTGTAGTAAATTGGGTGGTACCGCGGAATAACTAGTTTTCGTCCCTTGTGGATGTAAACTAGTTTTTATTTTATAGAAGGGTGATATGTATGAAGAAAGTTTATAACAATACTGTAAACATTAAAAGTGTTGGTAAGAATGTAACACTAGCTGGATGGGTTGCTAAAAAAAGAGATTTAGGAGGTTTATTATTTATTGATTTAAGAGATAGAACAGGTATTATTCAATTAGTAGTAAATCCAGATAACAAGAATTATGAAGTAGCTAACTCATTAAAGAATGAATATGTTATTGAAGTTAGTGGTAAAGTAGTTGAAAGAAGTAGTAAGAATCCTAATATTGAAACTGGAGATATTGAAATAGATGTTGAATCTTTAGAAGTATTAAGTACTTGTGAAGAATTACCATTTCCTATAGTAGATGATGTTAATACTAGTGAAGATAATAGATTAAAATATAGATATTTAGATTTAAGAAGAAATAAGTTAAAGAATAATTTATTTTTAAGAAATGAAGTATTACATTTTTTAAGAAATAAAATGTATGATTTAGGATTTACTGAAGTAGAAACTCCAATATTAACTGCATCTTCTCCTGAAGGAGCTAGAGATTTTGTTGTTCCATCTAGAGTATATCCTGGTAGATTTTATGCATTACCACAAGCTCCTCAAATATATAAAGAATTATTAATGGTTAGTGGATTTGAAAAATATTTCCAAATAGCACCTTGTTTTAGAGATGAAGATCCTAGAGCAGATAGAACATTAGAATTTTATCAATTAGATTTAGAAATGTCTTTCGTAGATGAAGATGATGTTTTAAATGTAGGTGAAGAAATATTCTATGATACATTTACTAAGTTTAGTAATAAGAAAGTATCACCAAGACCATTTAGAAGAATTAGTTATAGAGATGCTATTGATTTATATGGTTCAGATAAACCTGATTTAAGATTTGAAATGGAAATACAAGATATAAGTAAAGTATTTAAGAATACTGAATTTACTGTATTTAAGAATGTATTAGAAGATAAAGGTATTATTAATGCTATAGTAGCTAGAGATGCTGCAGATAAATACTCTAGAAAACAATTAGATGAATTAACTGAATTTGTTAAGAGTAAGAAAGCTTCTGGTCTAGCTTATATCAAGTATGGAGAAGAAATAACTGGTTCTATTGCTAAAGTATTAAGCGATAAAGAGGTTAAAGAATTAGTTAAAGAATTAAAATTAAAAGATAATGATTTAGTATTAATTATTAGTGGAGAAAGAAAAATTGTTAAGAGTGCTTTAGGTAACTTGCGACTTAGAGTTGGTAATGATTTAGGTTTAATGGATCCTAATAGATTAGAATTATGTATTGTTAATGATTTCCCTATGTTTGAATGGGATGAACAAAGAGAAAAATGGGATTTTTGCCATAATCCATTTAGTATGCCACATGGTGGAGTTCATGCTTATGATGATACATCTGATTTAGAAAATATTTTAGCTTACCAATATGACTTTGTATGTAATGGAAATGAAATGGCATCTGGTGCTATTAGAAATCATGATTTAGATAGTTTAGCTAAAGGTTTTGAAATAGTAGGTTATTCTAGAGATGAAGTAGAAAAGAGATTTAGATCTGTATTTACTGCATTTAAATATGGATGTCCTCCACATGGTGGTATGGCTCCTGGTTTAGATAGAATATTAATGCTTATTCAAGATGAACCTAATTTAAGAGAAGTTCAAGCGTTCCCACCAAGTGCTTCTGGTCAAGACTTAATGATGGGAAGTCCAGCTGAATTAATGCCAGAACAACTTGAAGAATTAAAAATTAAGTTTGACATAGAAGAAAAGTAATCTTATTGATTACTTTTTTTTAATAATATATAATAAATATAATAGTAGGTAATGATATGAAATTAGATACTAAATGTGAAGAAAATTATAATGCTTTTTAAAAATCTTTAAAATTTGATTAGAGGTATATATATGGAAAAGATAAAGAATATTATTATTGGGGTTTTAGTTATTATAATAATTGTATTAGTATTTATTAGTTTAAGTGGTAATAAAGAAGATAAAGAAGATAGTAATGCTTCATTATATTTGCCTGTATATGAATATAATAGAGAAAATAAAATTATGTATACTAATAATGGTACTAATGATCATGATAATTTAGTTTATAAATTAAGTTATACTGTTCCATGTGAATATGATTTATGTTATTGGGTTTTTGGTAAAGGTAATACAGCTAGTGATGCTTATTGGATGTTATATGATGGAGAAGATAGAAATGTAACTGGATTTAAAGGTGGTTATTATTTATATGATTCTCAAAGTAAGAAAAAAGTAGAAGGACCATTTACTGCTTTAGAAATAATAGAACCTAATGGTGAAGAAGCTATACGTACTATTAAAGTAGGTAAAGATGATATGTATGGTCTTTATGATATTTTAGATAAAAAATTTATTTTAAATATTGAATATGAAGATATCTCAATTGATAATGGTAAAATAGTTGTTAAGAAAGATGGTAAATCTGGTATATATGATGGAAATAAAATATCTGATTTTATATATGATGATATGGAATATACTGGTATTCATGATTTATATAGAGTTAAAAGTGGCAATAAACAAACTTTAATGTATTTAGGTAATAATACTAGTGCTACATTTAAAGAAGATTATGAATATGCTGATATTATATTAGATGATACTAAAGAATCTAAATTATATATTATATATATTTCTAATGGTAAGTTATTAATGAATACTGTTACTTATAGTAGTAATTTATATACTAAGAATATAGATGGTAATAATTACATGCATATGGGAAATAATTATACTGTAATAGCAGAAGTTACTAATAATTTAGTTTCTTTTGATAGAAATGTTGAAATTAAAGATGGTAAATTAATATTAGTATGTCATGTAGTTAGAGATATTAATAATAAAGATGTAGTAGATCATTATACTATGGATTATGATGTTGCTAATAGGAATGTAAAGGTTACAAAGAGCTAATTATTAGTTCTTTTTTATATATAATTATGGTATAATTTTATATAGAATAAGAGGTGTTCCTATGAATAATAAAGAGATTAATCTTAGAAGTATTATTTTTCTATTTATAGGAATAATTCTTATAGTGTCTTTAATTATTTGTGTATACATTATTAGTAGTGAAAGAGATTTAATATCCATTAAAGGAGAAGTTACTAAAGTAATTGAAGATAGTAATAATAAGGGAGAGAATGATGTTACTGTTACTTATAAAGTAGATGGTAAAACATATAATTATAATTTTTATTATTCTCAAGATGTTAAAGAAGGAGACAAAATAGATATTTATTATCATAAGAATGAAGTAAGTTCTGTTCAAACATATAAAACTAGTTACTTTATATTTGTGTGTCCTTCGTTTGGTTTATTATTATGTTTATTAGGTCTTGTTGAAACGTTTAGAAAAAATGATGAAGATGAAAATGATTTATATGAAACTAAAGTTATTGAAATAACTGATGAAACACAACAATTAGAAGTTGTTACTGGTGATGATTTAATAGAATATGAAAAGTTACCGGAAGAAACTGTAGAACCAGAAATTAATTCTATTAAGAAAGATTTATCTAAGAAGGTAAAGAGGAAAGAATCTATTAAGAGAATTACTCCAACATATTATTATTTATCTAAAGATGCGGTTGTATATGAAACTAATAATAGTGATAAATTAATGGAAATTAAAGTAGATACTATTAAGAGTATTGTTAAAGAAGTAGATAGAAATGGTCATGTATTAAAAGAAATTCTTGTAATGGATGATTTTGAATGTAATTTAACTCCTGTAAAGAATGTTAATCTAGATAGATTTAGTGTGTTTTTACGTAACAAATTATTAAATAGTAGAGGTTCTTTTGAGGAAGAAATAGTTAACAAGTAGGTGGGTTTATTATGAAGAAAACTATAATTATAATTATATTATTAGTATTATTAACTAGTGGTTTTGTATTTTTATTAATATATAGTAATAAGAATGGTGTATCTTTATTTGGTAAAGATAATTCTTATGAAGAGTATAAAGCTGGAGATATAGTTACAATACAAGATGATGAATGGTATGTATTATATGATTCTTCTAAAGAAGATGATTATGTTACATTAATTTCAGATAGAATATTTTATGAACCAAGTATACCTTATGTATTTAATGAAATATATGAAACTAGTAGTTTAAGAAAATATTTAGAAAAAGATTTTGTTAAAGAATATTTAGAAGATGTAACATTAGTAGAAAAAAGTGGTTATAAGATAAGATTATTAGATATGGATGATTTTAATAAAGTAGAATATTCTTATGATAAGAAAGAAGATAAATATGTATTAAAGGATTGTCCTGATTATGTATGTTTACATGCTAATAAGTTTAGTACAATGATAGATACTAATGATATTAATATTGATGATGAAATATATACTGATGTTAATGATATAGAAAATCCAGAGTATGATCAATATAAGATACATTTAAAGTATTATAATGTTAATGCTATGGAAGATGAAATAGTATTGGAAAGTATTAGTGATGATGCATCATTATTTATTAGACCAATAATTAATGTAGATAAAAAGAGTTTAGAGGGATAGTATATGAAGAAGGGAATAGAAATAAAAATATTTACTATTGGTATTGTTGTTTATTTAATAGGTTTATTTCTATTACTTGGTTCTGCGCTAACTAATTTTAATGTATTTAATGATATGTTTAATAGTAATGTTATTAAATTATTAAAATATGTTGGTATTATACTATTCTTTTTTGGTTTTATATTATTTATAGGTTCTTTATCTGTAATATATAAGAAGAATTATATATTAGAAAGAAATAAAGATTTAATAGTTGAAGGTAAAGCAGATGTTATTACATTAGTAGTAATGTATTTTGTATTATTGGTAATGTTAGTAATATGTTTAATATTTGATGAATATATTGGAGCATTATTATTTGGTTTAGTAATTGTAATACAAAGTGTATTAAATAGTGTTCTAATTAAATATTATAGTGGGGGAAAGAAATGAAAAAGAAAAATAAAATAGATGATTTTTTAGATTTTTATAAAAGGGTATCTGATGATAAGATAGAATATACAAGAATATATGAAAGACCAAGTAAAGTAAAGTGTCTACTATACTTTATATTTACTTTATTATTACTCCTTATTGCTATAAGATATTTATTAGGAGCCCCTATAGTATTTATAATATTTGTTATTATAGATTTATTAGTATGCCTTTATTATGGATATAATTTATTTAGTAAGAAAGGTTTTATTATGGGCAGGACAATTAAAGTCAAGAAGGAAGAAGATAAGGATGAGGAAGCTTAATATCGGTATTGATATAGATGATACTATTACTGATACATATTATAATTTATTACCAATAATTGCTATTAAGTATAATATAAATTTAAATAAGTTATATAAGAAAAAATATACTTATGGTAAGATGCATAAGTTATTACCGAATTATTTAGAATTTTGTAGAGAGAATTCTTTAGGTGTTATTAAGATAGTTCCTTTAAAGAAGGATGTTATAAAAGTATTTAATAAGTTTAAAGAAGATGGTCATAATATTATATTTATTACTGCTAGAGATCATAAAGAATATGATGATCCTTATAAAGTATGTTATGATTATTTAATTAATAATGGTGTTAAATTTGATAAGATAATAGTAGATGCTAATGATAAAGCAAAAGAATGTTTAAAAGAAAATATTGATTTATTTATAGATGATAATACTAATAATTGTTTACAGGTAAGTTCTAGTGGTGTTCCTACATTACAATATCATAATGACTTTACTACACATGCTCGTAATGTAAAAAGAGTTTATGATTGGAATGAAATATATAATATTGTATGTCAAATGAGTAGTTAAAAAAACTATTCTTTTTTTAAATGTTATGATATATTTTTATTAAGATAAGTGAGTGTGTGTTTATGAATAATGGAATGAATCAAAATCAATATGGGATGAATAATGGCCAACAACCAATGAATAATGGTGGTTATGGTCAACAACCTATGGGAAATGGTATGCCTATGAATAATGGAATGAATCAAGGATATCAACAACCAATGAATAATGGCGGTTATGGTCAACAACCAATGATGAATCAACCAATGAATGGTGGAATGCCAATGCAAGGTCAACCAATGATGGGAATGGCTCCACAAGGTAAAAAGTCTTCAAAAAATGTTGTATTAATTGCTGTTGCAGTAATAGTTGGTATATTTTTAGTATATAATTTTGTATTAACTAAATCTTTAAAATGTACTTCTTCAGACGAAAATGATGGCGCAAAAGAAGATATTACTTTAGTTGTTAAAGAAAGATTTGGTAAGATTGTATCTTTAAAATCAACTATAAGTTATGATTTAACTGATTTTAAAGGTGATTATAAAGATGACTTATATAAATTATTAGATGAAGTATATGAAAATGCTTGTAAAGATTATGATTCTGGATGCTCTAAATCATATAAGAAAACTGATAAAAAATATTCTATAACTGTTAAATATTCTGGAAAAGGTATAGATAAATATAAAGATAAAAATGATGTAGATGATGATAAATTTAATATTGATTATCTAAAAGAAAATGCAGATGATGATGAGACTTGTAAATAATTAAGGTTCCTATATGGAATCTTTTTTTGTATAATAAAGTTGGTGATTTTATGAAAATTCCTAAATATTTAAAAGATAATGATTATATTGGTATTACTGCATGCAGTTGTGGTGTATTAGATAAAATTGGTGAATATGAAGAAAGTATTAAAAGATTGAATAATTATAAAATTATAGAAACTAATAATGTAAGAACTTCTGGAATGGTAAGTAGTGATAAAAAAGTTAGAGCTAAGGAATTAATGGAACTATATACAAATAAAAATATTAAATGTATATTAGTTGCTTCTGGTGGAGATTTTCTGTTAGATATGTTAGATGAAATAGATTATGATGTTATTAAAAATAATCTTAAATGGATATGTGGTTATAGTGATCCTACTAGTTTATTATTTAGTATTACTACTAAGTTAAATATTCCTACTATATATAGTCCTTGTAATAGTTCTGGATTAGTAAATGATATAAGTATAGATAATTATTTAAATATACTTAAAGGTAATTTAGTTAAACAGTATAAGAGAGATAAATACGAAAGATTAAGTAATGGTACTAATGAATATAATTTAGAAAAAGATAATATATGGATTAGTAGTAATGATATAGATATTAGTGGAAGATTAATTGGTGGATGTATAGATTCTTTAAAAGATTTAATTGGTACTAAATTTGATAATACTAAAAAATTTATAAATAAATATAAAGATGATGGTATTATATGGTATTTTGATGTATTTGGTTTAACTGCAGAATGTTTATATAATACTTTAATACAATTCAAGTATGCAGGCTATTTTGATAATACTAAATTAATAGTATTTAGTAAGGTTTGTTATCCTAGTACTTTTGTAGGTTTAACATATGAGGATGCTATTAAAAATGCATTAGATGGTATTGATTATATTTATAAATTTGATTTTGGTCATATTAAACCTTCATTTACTATGATTAATGGTTTTAAAGTAAGAATTATTAATAATAATAAAGAATCAAGTATGGAGTATATAGATTAGTTATGTTATAATTTAAAAGAATAAAATAGGTGGTATGTGATATGAAAAATACTATATTATTTAAAGTTGGAGATAAAGTATTAATAAATAATACTAGAGAAGAAGGTATTATTAAAGAAGTAGTATCTGTATTAGGTAGAGGCAATAATACTTATTTAGTTTCTGTAGATAATAAAGATAGAATGTATATGGAAGATAATTTATCTTTAGTTAGAGAAAAATTAAATATAGATTTAGTTAATGTTGATGATATAAGTGCTTTAATAGAGATAGAAGATAAGATTGATGAAATAGTTAGAAAATTAAATTTATCTTTTGATAATGATTATGATAATAGATTATTAAATGCTGTAAAGGTACAAGCTTATCTTACTACTTTGAAAGAAAGTAAATCTTTTGAAAAAACAGTTACTAGTAATGTAGTATTAGAAGATTTATATAATGGATTTGTTAATAATAAAGCTGATTATGTTACTTATTCTTATATGTTTAGTGAATTATTAAAAAGAGTAGGTATGAATGTATTAAATGTTGGTGCAAAAGATGAAAATGGAGATTTTTATGTTACTAATTTAGTTTTATTAGATAATGATTATTATTATTTTGATGTTAATCTTGAAAGAGATATATATGAAGATTCAGATGATGAATTAATATTATGTTGTGCTGGTATTGGTAGTGAAAGATATAATAGGTTTTTTCAACCTTTATGTATATTAAATTATAATAATACTGGTAAAGAGGAAGTATTACCTAAAAATATAGCTAAAGAAGATTTAGATATAGAATATGTTAATAGTTTAATATAAGAGACTTGTAAGTCTCTTTTTTTATTAATATAATTTAATTGGTGAAGAATATGAAAAGAATAGCAATATTTACTGATATACATGCTTTATTAGAACCATTAGATGCAATACTTAAAGATATTAAAAATAAAGGTATTACTGATATATATTCTTTAGGAGATGTAGTAGGATTAGGTCCTAATCCTAAAGAAGTGTTAGAGCTATTAAAAGAATATAATGTTAAGAATATTATGGGTAATACAGAAGAATATGTATTATTAGGTGGAAAAGCATTTGATTATTTTGAACATAAAAATAAATATAGATATCAAAAATGGACTGATAGTAAATTAGATGATAAAGATAGAGAATATATTAGTAGTTTTAAACACTCTTATATATTAGAGTTAGGTGGTAAAAGAATAGGTTTATGTCATTTTGCTAATGATGTAAGAATAGATTATAAAAAATATAGTACTTGGTCTTATCAAGATAGTTTAAAGAAGAATGATAATAGTGCAATAAAACAGTTTTATAATGCTAATAGTAAAGAACAGTTAGATGTTATTAGAGAGAAATATAATACTGGTAAAGAAGAAGATTTAGGTTATAAATCCTGTTATGAGGATCCAATATTTGATGGTCATACTATAGATTATTTTGATCAAATATTTCAAGGACATGTTCATTTTGCTTCAGAAGTTAAAGATGATAATGTTATTATTACCACTTTAAGAGCAGTTGCTATGGCTTTTGGTGATAATGATAATGATAAAGCTTACTATATTATTTTAAATGAAGAAAAGAATGGTTATAATATTGAAGAATGTTATGTTAAATATGATAGAAATAGTATGATTAATACTATACTTAATTGTGATTTTACTAGTAAGTTAGATATATTAAAATATGTAGATGGCCCAAAACTATATTATAAAGTTATGAATAATAATGATGTTGATAATTATGGAGTTATTAACAATATAGATACTAATATTTATACTGTTGATAAAGTATATGATTATTTAATTATAGGAGAATATATATACGAAGTTATTGTACCAGAAGATGCTAATCTTATTTCTGTAGATGAAGGAGTATATAAAACTGATAAAGTAATATATTATAATAGATGGATAATTGACGAAGAAGAAAAGAATTATTTTAATAAAATGAAAAATAAAAAGTAATTTTTGCTAGGTTTTTTGGGAAATGTAAATATTATTAAAAAAAATTAAAAAATAGTATTGAAAAATAAAAAAATATATAGTATACTTTAATTACTTGATAGAGAGTTATGGTAGCATGGTAGTAATAGATTTTATCTGTTGCTATGTAAGCATTAATTTGCTCGTGCTACTTCGAAGATTGATATGATAGAAATATTTGTCTTCATTTTATTTTTACTATTACGATTTCGTATATTCTTTTAAGAATATACGAGAAGAGTAATGGTCTCGTATCTATCAGGTGTTTGGCCAAACGGAGAGAGAAACTTCATACGAGCGTTTTTATTACAGTGACGTGTTTTAGAAGCGAAATAAACTAGAAAATGTGTTGTCAGCACATTTTTTTTTGCATTAAATTCTTTTTTCTCTATAATTCTTTAATTTTGTTGATAGTTTTATTGATAAGTGTTAAAATTATCATAGAATGTAGAATTGGAGGTCATTGTTATGATCCAAGATCTTAAAAATAAAGATTTCAAAAAAATAGAGAAAAAATTTAATAAAATTGCTCCTTTCTTTTTGTTTACAGTAATTGCAATTATAGTTGTAGTAGTAGTAATACTATCTTCTTTATATGCTAAAAAAGAAATAGAACAATATAGTATTAGAAATAGTACTGTATATACTTTTATTGGTGGAGAAAAATTAGAATTTAATGGAAAAATCACATTAAATCATTCTAATGATGTTACTAATTTGGAAGTGGAAAATGGTAAATATCAATTGGGTAGTGAACCTTTATATATTGAAGGTGAAGATTCAGTTATATTTCCTAGCGCTATGTCTGTAGTAATGCCACTACAAAAAATGGCTCAATATAAAGTTGGTTATTTTACTTTATTAGAATTTGGTAATGCACATCCACAACCTATTTTATCTGGTTCAAATATTTCAAAAGATATTCCTATTGCTAATGCCTTTATTTATGATGGTGGAAATATTTATTTCTTTCTTGAAGATACTAAACTTACTTTTGATGGTAAAACAGTTATGGTATCTGCTATGTCTTTTGTTGATTGTTCTTATAAAGGTGATTTAGAAGTAGTTGATTATACTAAAGGTGAATCAACAATATATGAAAATGTTAATGGTACTGTATTTGCTGATCATGGTGATTATAGAATTAATTTAAGCTTTGATAGCGTTGAAATAGATGGTGTTTCTGCTTTATTAATAAAAAATGTAGATAATTTAGGAAATATTAAATAGAAGGGATGTAAAATATGAAAAAAGCAATTGTTCCATTATTAGTAATCTTGTTAATTGTTGTTTCTATATTCATATATATTAATAGATTTAGTGTATATTATGTGGCTGAAGATAATTCATATGTATTTGAAGATGATACATTAGCATCAAATTTAACAAATGGTGTTACTAAAGATAGTGATGAGGTTACTATTAAAAAAGTAGGTATGTCTGAAAATATCTATTCTAGTAACAAAAAATACTATGTTGGAGAGTCTTCTAAGAAGAGTGTTTCATTAGATTATCCTATTGTTTCTGAAGATAATTCTAAATTATATATTCAAACTGAATTAGGTAAATATGTTGATAGTACTTTTAATAAATCAGATGTTATGGTTAATTCAGTTATAGCTGATGCTACTTTATATAATGGAGTTAATAATGTTCAAGTTGATGATATGTCTTATTATTTCTTAGAGTTAAATAATGGAGTACATATCAATTTAGTTGAGTTAACTATTGCTACATCAAGAAAGACTTATGAAATTCCTGTTAACTCTTATATTTATTTTGGTGAAAAATTCTTAAGATATTATTTTAGAAATGGTAAAGGTGATTTTTCTTATAGAGAGATTCCTGCAATAAGTGAAGTAGATAATATTATTGTTGGTGATGATGCTTATACTTATAGAGATTTTTTACTATTATTGGGTGTAGCTTATGTTGATATCGTTAATGATGGTGATAGAAATGCTATTGAGGAACCTCCTGTTGAAGAAGTAAGTCAAGGCGAAGATACTTTGAAAAAAAGAGGTAAAATAATTCAAGCTGAAAGATTTATGGAAGGTGGAGAAGGGGAAGGCGAATACTATGTTGACCCTGAAGTTCACGTTAATAGTTTTAAATCAAATGTTTATTCTGTAACTTTTGATTTAGATATTTATGACCCTGCAAATAGAATTAATAAACCTCCTACATTAACATTTATGATTGATGGAGTTGTATATATGAAGAAATCATATTCTACTTCTGGATCATATACTATTACAGGTTTATTACCTGATACTGATTATGAATTAAAGGTTGAATATCAATATAGAAATAGAACTAATATTAAATATATAGATAACCACAACCGTGTTTATGTTAATAGTCAAAAATTGGTAGATAGAGGAGAACCATATACTTATCCATTTAAAACTAAGGATATTTCTACTTTAAATGATGTAGTATTTAGAATTCCTGGTTATACAGAAACTTCTAATTCTGTTGTAATTAATTCTTTATCTTTAGAAAATGAGGTTGGAGACGAGGTATTAAATGGTATTAAACGTATTAGATTACATTTAAATGATGCTGTTGTAGATTTACCTTCTTCAACTATATTCTTATTAACTAAAGGTAATTCTGTAGATTATGATACTAAAAATATTTTAGAGTCTAATACTGAATATGATTGTTATTTTGAAGTAATTGATATTGCTAATAATGTATTAAGAGTATCTAATAATAATTTTAGATTTACTACTTTAAAAGCGCCTCCAATTGCTGTTGTTACAGCACCAAAAACTAATAGTAAAGACTTTACTAAAAAGAAATTAAATGTAAAAATTACAAATAAAGATGATGTAGAAGTTATTGGTGATTATAGAGTAGAAGTTGTTCAATTAGTTGGCGGAGTTGAAAGAATTGTAGACACAGCTCGTTCATTCAGTAATATGGATTATGACTTTACTGTTTCTGGTTTGGAACCAATTACTAAATATTATGTTAATGTTTATTGTACTTATAGAGATAGAGGTCAAGTAATTACTGTTAAGATTAATGGTGATTATTCTTTCGTATCAGGTGATGCGTCTGCGTTAGGTACTATTTCATATGATGCTGAAATAGAAGCTGGTTCTGATAGTGCTCATATAGAATTAACATATACTAATATGTCTGATCAAGATGATGTATATGGTTTATTGTATGATTATACTAGAGTAATTATTAAGAGAGAGGATACAGGTGAAATTGTATACGATACAGAAGAACCTGATGAAGATGGTGCTTACAGTCATCGTTTAAATAAGAGTTCATTCTTTAAATTTATTGAAGGTGAAAAGGCTGTAATTGATATACCTGCAGGTACTTTATCTTCACACGTTACTTATACTATTCAAGTAATTCCAACAATTCAAACTGGTACTTCATTTAGTGAAGTTAAGAGTTCTGTTGCTCCATCTGAATTTACAACATTGAAAAATGAAGCTGAAATATATCTTTTAAATCCATTTAAAGCTAATGGATATATGGATTTCGATGTTTGTGTATATGACCCAGATGGTGCTATTGTTCCGTCTAGTGATGGTGTTACTTCAGTACAATTAAATGTATATAACAATGATAAGATATACTTTAATGCTCCAATATTCGTTACTGGTACTTGTGATGATGCTTCATGGAGTAGAATGACTATTAAAGATTTGGATCCTAATTTAGATTATGAATTTGTTATTACAGCAAATAAATATAATATTACAGAAGATCCTACTCAAGCTAAGGCAAAGAATTTATATTATAATATCTTTAGATTAAATGGTGTATCTGGTCTTGTTAACTTAAATAAGATGATTGATGAGGTTGCACAAGATTTAGATGATAAACCTCAAAAAGAACAATATGATGAAAACCAAGCTAATGGTGCAAATATATTTGACGTTTCAAATACTACAAGGTGGAAAGGTTCAGGTTCATCTAACTCTTATGATATGAAATCTTTACTTGTTGATTCAAATATAGTTGAATTGGGTTCATATCAAGGTGGATATAGAAGTTATTCTTATTATGTTCCTGAACTTAAAGGTAAACCATTTACTATTTCATTCTATTCGAATGTTACTAGAAGTAAGGGTTCATTAAAAGCTAATGAGGAATTCTTCTGTATTAATAATGGTTATACATCTGGAGATACTTGTACTACTAGATCTACTGCTTCTTCTGGTTTATTAAATGGTGGTACAGGTAATATAATGTCTGATTTAATTACTACTGGTGCTAATGGTGGACTAAATTATAATAAGAGATTCGTTTATACTTTTGATAGGTTAGATGATTCTGGATATATTACATTCTTTGTTAAAGATACTGGTAGTGAAGTTGTTAATACTACTGTTTCATTAAATAAATTACATATAGAATATGGTAAAATTACTACCCATGAATATAGTGCATTTGGTGAAAAACAATATGATGCTGAATTTGATGCTGATGGTAATTATATACCTAAATATGTTGGCTTCTTTGATACTTTAGTTCATGGTGATGCATGTTCTAATAGTGTAAATAATATTGGTGTTGAACCTGAAAATCTTGTTTGTGGTAATTATGATTCAGAAAATGAATATATTGATGATAATAATGTGGTTCAAACTACTGAAGGTGTAACATTCAATGAATGGGGATCTTATGATTATTACTTACGTTTCTTCATAGAAGGTAATGAAGTTCTTGATTTAAGAAAGAATATAACTGAGATATTGCCTTATAAAAATGCAAGTGAACTTGAACAAGGTGAAGTTAATGGTATACAACCTCAATTAACTGGAACTGATAAGGATTATATTAGAGCGTTCTTATTACCTAAAATTAAATCTGACTCATCTTATCAAGTAAGATTCTCAGTAATTGCTTCTAATGGTGGTGAAACTAATACTGCTGTTGAAGGAGATGCTTCATATAGATTCTATGATATTTATTCTTATGAATTTACATCTGAAATTGAAGCTAGATCTATTGAAAATGAAAATGATTTTAGAAACATGCATAGTTATGGTAATTATGTTGTTGTTAATGATTTGGATTTTACTAATTATAGTGGAACTCCATTCTCTGGTACTTTCCATGGAACAATTGATTTCCAAGGACACAGAGTAACGATTGCAACTAAATCTGGATTAAAATATCTATTTGGTGCTATCGGTGGTGGAGCAAGAATTAAGAATTTAGATTTACGTATTATATTTAATAACGAGAGTGCTTTATCTTCATTCCATGGTATTACTGATAATAATTATGGTCAAATTTTAAATTTGATGATTACTATTAAAAATGATACTAAGGATGAAACTGTATATACGAATGATGAAGATTTAATGTTGTTAGGTGCAACGCCTGATAAACATACTAATTATTCTTGGGATAACGTTCCTGTTAAAGGTGAAAATGATACTGAAAATCATGTTGAAACTGACGAGGAATTTGAAGCAAGATATAAAGCGTTCGTAAAGAGATTTGATGTTTATTGGACTTCATTTGTTTGTGAAACAAATATGGGCCTAATAGATAAGTTTGCTATATATCTAAAAGATCCTGTATATTTGTATAGATCTTCTGCATTAGTTGTTCAACCTCATAATGCCGATGGTGTTAACCAAGGAACAATTAGAAATGGTTATATTTATGGTGAAGATATTGTTTCTCCACTTGCAACAGAAGGTTCTAATAGTAGAAGTTTAGCAATTATTTCTACTTCTGCATCTAAAAATGCAGTTATTGAAAATATTTATTCATTAATAGATATTAGAATTTATGATAATAATATAGTTTGGACTCCTGATATGTCTCATTGTGTTAAGGAAGAGGCTATTTGGAAGACAAATGATGCTGGTGAATATGTAAATGAATTTGATGAGGTAATTACTGATCCAGAGCATAATGGTGGAGTATTCCTTGGAAATAATTGTGTTGAATATAGTAAAACACGTAATAATAATAGTTATACTGGTGCTTTAGTTCTTGACTCTTCATCTAATGCTATTGTTAGAAATATTATTTCATTTGGTGATATTCTAGGTTATAGTGATGATACTTATAATCCAGCAGATGGTGGAGAGTTGCCAGATGGTGCTGTTTCACAACAAGCTCAAATTGATGAAATATATACTAGAGATAGTAGTATTTCAGGTAAAATAACTGGAAGTAATATTTCAAATATTTATAATATTTCTAGAGCAGATAAGACATATTCTGGTGCTATTTCAGAAAGTATTAATAAGCTATATTTCAAAGATAAAAACTTTATTGATGATATTTTAAATACACATGGTGCATTTAAAACATATGAGGCTTGGTTATCAAGTACTTATCCAACATTAGATTGGCCAGATGTAATGCCTCCTCAATTTATTGAAAAGATTGATTCATCAAGAACTAATGTTGATCAATTTGAGATAATGTCTATCGATAAGGTTGAACAAAATAGTGATAACTTTGCCGGTAGTACAAATGGTGCATATAGTAATTATTTTGCTGAAGTTATGTTATCAGTTTATACTCCAAATAAAGACTACAGAATAGTAGGTATAGAAATTGATGGTATAAATTCAGGTAGTAGAAATAGTATTGCTGTTGTATATGGTGGTGTTGATGCTAATACAAACTTATCAATTTATTACTTATACATGAGAGAACCATATTTGTATAAGAATACTTATACTATTAAAAATATTTATTATAATGAAAATAATTATTCTAGTTCATATGGTGCAGATACTAAATTCTGTGGTAGTGCAAATGGTGCTCCTAACTTACCTTGTGAAGATAATAGATTAAATATTTCAATAGATTTACCTTTATATAAAGTTGTTAATTCTTTTGAAGAAATGGTTGTTAATATTGCTAACCAAACTACTAACTTTATGTTAGGTAAAGATATAATTTATTATGATGATGATAGTGAATTACCTCCTGCAGGTAGTCCAGAAAGAGAAAGTGCTACTTATGTTAAGAGAACTGAAAGTAGTAGACCATATTTAAATGAGATAGTTGGTACAATTAATGGTGGTGGACACACTATTAAGAATCTTGATGTTAATAACTGTTTAATTGGAACATTAAATGGTACAATCAAAGACTTTAAAGTTGAAAACTTTACTACTCACTTTAAAGAAGGCTCTGAATCTTATAATGGTAGAGGAAACTATGGTGGACTTGTATGTTTGATGAATAATGCTGCTATCGTTGATGGTATTTCAATGAAAAATGTTAACGTTGGAGCCGGCGGAAATTCTAAAATATATATAGGTGGTTTAGTTGCATCTAGTAATGGTGGATTTATTAGAAATTCATCTATAGATGGTTTCTATGTTAAAGATGATAATTTGAAATACATGAGAGACTCTAATGCATATATAGGTGGTCTTGTAGGTTCTGGTGAAAACTTAATTATTAATAATAACTTTGTTAGAAATATTTCACTATCAATTAAAAAATATAGTGTTGATACTACAGTTGAACCAAATGTAACTACTTGGGGTCCTAAAGATGCTACTGCTGTTGGTGGTATTATTGGTAATTTAGGTTATGGTAATATCGAAGATGTTTATACAACAGGTGATATTGTTACAGACTTTAATAATACAGGTGGTATTTCCGGAATTAATGGTGGCTATATTAAGAATTGTATTTCTAAGGTTAATATAATTGGTACTAATTATATTGGTACAATTTCTGGATCAGTTGATGACGTTGTTGTTCCTACTAGTAAAATAGCTAAGTCATTAGCTTTAGGAGATATAATGTCTACTACTTCAGGAAGTAATGTTTCTAGAACTTCTGGAACAATAATTGCAATGAATGGTAACTATGCATGGGATAAACAAAGTATTAATAGTGTTTATACTTCTAATACTGATGGTGAAACATTAATCTCTGTAAGTGATATGTTAAATCCTTTAGTATTCCAAAATAGAATTGGTTTATCTCCAGAGAGCTGGGTTTTAAATACTGATTATGAATGTCCTAATGGTTATACATTAAGTAATACACAATCTATATGTGTTAATGATGAAGATCATAGTTCATTCTTCTCAAATGGATTTAGATATGGACTACATGATAATTATGATTCTGAAGGACATTATGTAAGTTCTGTTGCATTTGGTTATTTACCAATGTTAAAGAATACTCATACTGGTGAACCTTTATATAATCAAGGTTATTATGAGGGTGAAGCTGGTTATTCAGATTCTTCAAGAGGAGCATTAATAGATTTGGAAATTCGTTTCATAGAGATGTTTACTGTTGATGGATTAACAAAGAATTATAAAGATGCTTCTGATCCAAATGAGGCTGACTTAGCGGCTTCAGAACAATATAAAGCAGACTATTCTAAGATTACAATTAGTTTCTATAATCCAAATAAATTTATAATTACTTCATTTATTATGGATGGAATGCAAGAAACATATCCAGATTACTTCTATGATGCTCATCCAGAATATTTTAATAATGTAGAAGTAGATGGTGTTATTAAACATGTTGGTAAAGAAATAAAACCACAATGTAGAGCTAGAACAGAATTTATTACTGAATGTTCTTATGATGCTGTTCCTGAAAAATTCTTGAATAGTTATCAAATTAAGACAATAAAATATAAGAAAACTGAGTTCTCTAATGAACAAGATTATACTGTTCCAATAAAGGTTGATTTATCATTCTATGGTAAGATAAGAACTCCTGATGATTGGAATAAAGTTGTAATTGGTAAATCTCAAAACTACTTGATTGAAAAAGATATTGACTTTGGATGTCATATGAATGGTACTACTGTTTATTGTGATAATACTGAAAGTCATACTGTAAATCTTGGATTATCATTCAATATTTTAAGAGGTAGAATTAAAGACAATGGTCAAAGTCCTGTATTGAAGAACATTATTGTTCAAACGGGTTCTTCAAATACTGGATTAATTGATAATATTGCTACTACTTTAACAGATGTTAACTTTGAGAATATTTATTTAAAAACAACTGGTAATAGTAACTACTTTGGTTTAATTAAAACTTTAGATGGTTTATGGCAAACTACTAGTTCAGAAAAGATTAGTATAAATAATGTTAAGATAGAAGCTCCTAATGCTTCATATGTTGGTGTTGTTGCTAATGATAGATCTAATTTAATTCGTGATATAGAATTAAATAATATCAATGTTAAGGGATTAGATCGTACTGGTGGTTTCATTGGTTACAGTGGTTTAAAAGATAAGATTAATATTAAAATGAATAATATTTATGTCGTTGGTAGAAATTCAGTAGGTGGCCTTGTTGGTTACGAAGAAGATGCTGCTGGTAGATATTATGACAGAGATATTGAAATAACTGGACTTTATATTAAAGGTAATAGTGAAGTCGGTGGTGTTGAAGGTAAAGGAACAGCTTACAAAGCTAAAGTAACTGGTAGTTCTTATTACTTTGATGATAATATCCCTGGAAGTATGATTAATTGGATAAAAACAAATGATCAAAATAAGATGAACCAAGTTATTGGAACAGGTTCTTCCGTAGGTGGAGCTATTGGTTCTGCATTTGGTAATACTTCTTCATATTTAATAGTTAAAAATATGAATATTTCAGCAACAGGTAATAATGTTGGTGGAGTAATTGGTGGATCAAGAAATATTTATTATTCTGAATCTGATCATAATACTGTTAAAGGTTCTTATTATGTAGGTGGTATTGTTGGTAGTAGTGGATGGCATACAGATCAAAACTTAGTTATTTCTAATAAAGTAGAAGCTACATCTCATTCAGCAGGAGCTGTTGCTGGAGCTGTTGGCTGGACTACTGTTTCAAATAACCAAGTAAGTGTATCTGATGATTCTGAATCAACTACTGTTAAAGCACCTCATTATGCTGGTGGTGTAGTTGGATACTTCTCAAGTTCACATGGTACAATTCGTGATAATGTTACAAATGCTGTTGTATTAACTACTGATGCTACTGGTGGAGCAGGTGGAGTAATCGGTTATATTCCAAATGATGCTGAAACTTCATCTGATGCTTATAGATATTGGGTTTATAGAAATGTTGTAACAAATGCTGTAATTTTATCTAATACTACATATGCGGGTGGATTGATTGGTGAATGGAGAAGAGATGCTAGAGTTGATGGACGTATTTATGACAATACAATTTCTGCATCAGTATTCTGTAAAGACACTACTTATTGTGGATACATTAATGGTGGAGCTGCACTAAAAGAAACTAATTCATATGTTCCTAATGGTGAAAATAATTATACACATTTAACTACACCATATAATGGAGACTTTATGGTAAGTGAATATTATAGACATGTTCAAAGTAATATTAACCATCCATATGCTGCAACTTTCGTTCGTGTTAAATATGTTTGTCCTTCTGGTTTCTCACCATCTGGTGAACAATCTCAAGATACAACATGTTATAAAATTACAAACGCAACTGTAGTAGATCATAATAAAGGTCTAACAGATGAAGAAGGTAATCCTCTTCCACCTGATATTGAGTATGTTTGTCCTTCTAATACGACTCCTTATAATACAACTCAATGTCGTGAAGAGAGGGCAACTGTAGCACAAAATGTTTATTCTTGTCCTAAGGGTGGTTCATTAAGTGGTACAACATGTAACTGGAAGTATAACGAATATAATATTTTATATAAAGATGTTTATAAAAATATTAAAATAAATGAAGAATCTGTTGTTGGTAAATTAACTGGTGATGTTGGCAATTATACTATTTCATCTCCTGTTAAATTATCTGGTACATCTGTAGCAGGTAGTGAAGAGATAAGAACTAGAAAACAATGGAGTAAGGCTTTAAATTCATTAACTTATACATCTAATGTTACTGGTACTGGAGATGCGATTTACTTCCCATATTCATCATATGCAAATGTTTCACTTGCATATGGCGGAACAACAGCTCCATTCCCTGATGTATATAAAACTAAGAAAGAGTATCATAAACCTCAAGGTATGAGTAATACTATAGTTAATACTGTTAAAGCAACTACAGTACAACCTCTACCTATAGTTAAGGTATATGCTTCTGGAGTTGATAAGATTAATGTTGAATTCAGTACTGTTGATCCTAGTGTTTCATTTAAAATTAATGGTATAACTTATACTGTTCAACGTAAGACTTATACATTCTATTATGACTTTGAAGATGATTTTGAAATATATGTTGCTAATGATTATTTAAGCGAAACTATTAAAGTTTCTGCAGATGAAGTAACAAATAATGTAGTAACTATTGGTGATGAGTATTATTATATTGATAAAGATGGAAATGTTATTACAAATGGTACATTGAAATCAAATGGTTATGAAAATAAACCAGAAGAAAATGAAGAATCAATTGATAATAAAGACGAAATAGAAAATAATGTAGAAGAACCAAATGTTGAAGAACATGATGGTTCTCCTACAAATACTACTGAAGAAGAATCTAGTCTAGTAGAAATGAGCAATGGAAATTCTAGAGGAGTTATTTATAAGTTAGTTGATAGTAGTGAAAGAACTACTGAAATAAATAATGCTAATAATATTTTTGGTGATGAAATATTATTAGATAATAAAAATATCTATAATATTTCTACTGGTAAAACTACTATAAATGATTTTGAAAATTTAACATTAGTTGAAGAAGATAAACCTTTATATGAATTTACTTATGGAGGTCAAAAAATTAAGACTTTTGCTACTTATTCATTAGTAGATGGTGAAGTAGTTAATAAACAATTAATTGTTAAGAATAATAAACTTGAAATACTAGATATTTCTTATAGTAGTTCATCAAATTCATATTTAGTTGATAATTATAATGATAAAGAATATGTTATTTATCTTGGTAATGATGGTAAAATTCATAGTTTAAAAGATCAATTAACTTTACCTAAAGGATTTAAAAATATAAATATTAAAAGTATTAGTAGTACAATAGGTACTAATACTAATATTCTGTTAGTTGAATATGAAGATGGTAGTTATGTAGTATTTAACTATAGAACAGGTAATATCATTTATGATGAAAAATCTGATATGAGTTTAGGTGAATATATTAAGCAATATTTACAATTAACATTTGATGATAATGATTATACAGAAGAAAATGAAGAGTATATAGAAGCTAAGAAATTAGTTAATAAATTAAATAAGAATTCAATTGAATCTGTATTGAATGATAATGTAAATACTGATAGTAGTTATACTACTAATTCTACTTATAGTATTGCATATAATTCAGAGAATAATTCTTATTCTGTATATCAAATACCTTTAGCTGAAAATTCAAGTAAAATGACAGTTAACGAATCTTTGGTAGAGACAGTTGATCAAAAAATCGATAGAAATGGTAAATTAATTAGTTTCTATAGAGAGGCAGACTCTACTAAGGTAAATTTAGTTTCAGCATTACTAATTGTTGCCGGTATTGTTGGACTTATTGCATTAACTGTATTCATTTTAGCTAGATATTTAAGAAAAAATCAAATTTAATAAAGAGAGGATATGGATTCTCTCTTTTATTATATTTTTTGTTTCATTTTTATTATGGTTATGTTATAATCATATTAGAAAATTATAGTAGAATCGAGAGTGGTCTTATGAAAAAGAGAGGCTTTTTAATAATTATTCCAGTAATTGCGATAATTGCGGTTATATTTGCTTTTGGTGTGAAGAAATATAATGCTAGTTTTAGCAGTTTTAAATATGATGGATATATAATTGATAACACTAGTAAAACAAGTAGTACTAGTTATTATTTTGCTAAGGATGCAAAATATAAGGTAAAAACTACGAAAAATGTTGTTGATTTTGATAGTACAGATAATATTGAGGTTAGTGTACCTGATGATTCATTCCTTCACTTTAATGATGGATCTGTTTCTGTGTTTAAAAAGAGTGTAGTGCTTAATTTAGATGATTTATCTAAGAATTCACTAACATTTTATAATGTTTATGGCGGTTCTATTTTTACTAAAATTGGTACAGGTTATCAAATAAATTATTTAAATAGTAAATTATCTTTCAATAACTTCTTGGTTAAAGTTTCTGATAATAAATACATGTTAGTTGCTAATAATATTACTATTAAACATGGTGATAAAACTGAAAAAGTAACTGATGGATATGTTGAATTTGTTTATTTAGATGGAAATATTGTTAGAATTGAAAATCAAAATTTAGAAATTCAAAATATTAGTTCTGATTTAGCAATTGAAGTTGGTAATGTTAAATTAGATATGGAACATAAAAAGGTTTACTTAGATGATGTATTTAAGATGAACCTTGGTGAAATTACTATTGATAGTGATGATAATATCGAAATAGTTCCAGATGAATCTAATACTGATATTGATAATCCTGATTTAGATGGTAAACATGGAATCGAAGATGGAAAAGGTAATGGTTCAGGTTCTGGATCTGAATCTGATTCTGATGATGGCTCAGATGGTGGAAGTTCTTCTTATACTCCAAATGTTAATATATCTGGATTAAAAGATGGTGTTATTGATACATCTATTGAAAAGAAAGAGGAAGTTGTAATTGAAAACGTTACTGTTCCTGATCCTGAATTTTCATTAGAAAACTTTAAAACTACTCAAACAGGATTTGAAGCTGCAGTTACAGTTACTGTTCCTGATATGAATGTTGAAATTCCAAGTAATTCAAATATTATCATGCAAGTAATTGAGTTATCTACAAATTCTGTTGTATTCTCTAAGTCAGTTGCTGGTGGTACTACAGCTTTAGAAGCTCAAGCAGATAATATTTTAAAACCTGATACAAATTATGCATTTATAGTTCATGCAACTTATATTAAAAATGAAATTCAATATGAAAAAGATTTTATTCAAAGAACTTTCGTTACTGATCCTATCGGAATTACTATAGAAAAAGCTTATGCTAAGTCAGATGGATTTGGTATTTTAGTTAAGAAAGATGTTGGTAGTCCAGTTACAGCATTTAGTTACATTATTCTAGATGAAAATGGTAATGAAATAAATGGCGTTATTGAACAAAGTAATACTGATATCGAAAGAGGAGACGTTGTTGTTCATTGTGTAGATGGTAGTTTGTTTAATTCAAATACTAAGTATAAATTTAAAATAACTAAGATTAAAAATGGTAATACTTATCAAGAAAATTTTGATCCAATTGTTTTAGATATTCAAACACTAAAAGTTGAGGCAACATTTAGACAAAATAGTATAGTTCAAGTAACAAATAAACAAAATAGTAAATTTAGTTTCTATTTACAAAATGTAAATGACCCTGATAATGGTATTCAAGAGTTTAGAGTAGATTTATATAATGCTAATGATAATACTTTAGTAGCTTCTAGATCTTCTAATGCTGTTGGTACTATAGATATGCTAATAGATGATTATATTTCTAGAGGTGTATTATATAGAGCTGATATAGTAGTTCTATTTAACGACAATGAAAAGATTATTGAACAAAAAGTAGGTGAAACTGAGACTTTTGCAATGTCTGGTGTTGAAGGTCCTACAGTAACATTTACTTTAGATGAAAATAGTACAACATTTGAACATATCGTTGGTTCAATGGGTATTGTTGATGTTAACAATACATTAGATCCATCAAGTAGTATTATAGTATCTTATCATGCTACTACAATTAATGGACGTTCAATTGATGAATCTTATCCTATTAATGAATTACGTAAAAATGGTAATACTTATATTATTCCAATTAATTACAATAATTTAGCTGCAAATACAAATTATTTATTCCAAGTATATGCTAGAGTAAATTATAAAGATACATCTACTGTTAATTATGTTAATGCTTGTATTGGAACATTCTATGTTGATACTAAACCAACTAATGAAATGCTTGCAACATGGCGTGATGAAACTCCTGGTGCTCATAACTTCTCAGTATCATTTAACTTAAGTCAATTCAAGCCATCTGAGAGTACTGAATTAGAAGCTAATACATTAACAAGTATTAGAGTAAGATTATTCTCAGCTGATTATCAATCTACTCAAGATTGTGTAGAAGCAAATCAATGTTGGGACATCTTAATTGAAGATGAAAAGAAAGATGAAAAATATCAAAGTACATTAAGAGACAATTTCTATGGATTAGATTCTGAAGGTCAAAGAAAGTACTTGAATATTACTGAACAAGATTTCTTAGATGCTCATGCATTAAGTTCTATAGAAGCATTTGACTATGGTGCTTATTATATCGAAGTACATGATGCCAAGGATTATACTGATTATAAAAATGATATTAAGATTCAAAATGGTGTTCATCCAATAACTATTTCTGCTGGTAATGAAGATCCATTAAAAGATATAATCGTTGAACCTATATATAATAATGGAAGCATAGTTGGATTAGGAAATAATACAATTATTGGATATAAAGCTTGTCCTTCATTAAGAGTTGGTTCATATGAAATTGAAGAATATTATTATACATTAATCCATGGTGAAGCAAGTTATAGAATACGTGCTAACGTTGGACATTATAATAATACAACTAATTGCGTTACTCTAAATTTTGATGAATTAAAGAGTGCTGATGAATCTGCTTATGATTCAATTCATTATTATAGAGGCGGTTCATTCAATTTTAGAATTGATATGAAGACTAGAAATGGTTCTAGTGTTAGTACTTCAGAACCAAAAACAAGTCCATTAATTAAACCAAATAAGCAAGTTCCTTCAGCTTATGCATATATTAGAGATAGAACTAATTCAGAAGTTAGTTTATCATATAGAATTTCTGATGTAGACTCTTCTTTAGATGCTGGTGATGAAGAAAATGGTATTAGAGCATTTTACAATACGACTGGTGCTAATACTATAGATACTGGTGATATGGTTGCTAAATGTTCTGGCCATAGCGATGGTAGAAATTGTATTACATTAAATGAAGAAGGTTATGCTTCTGGCACTTTAACTATAAATAATAGTTCTGGTCCATTTGTATTATATGTTAGAGCTATATTAAATGAAACTGCTCCAGATAGCTATGTAATGGTTCCAATGAATAAAGGTTGGTCTTTAGCTAGTCTTAAGAATGGTTCTTATAATATTCCTTCATATTATTTCTCTGAAAAGAGTGCTAATGCTAACTATTTTGAAGTAATTTTGAAAAACTTTGAATATGATGTTAAAAAGATGGTTATGGGATATAAACTAAAATTCAAGGGTACTTCAAGTAGTGGTACTAAATATACAACTCTATATAGAGATAAATCTGCAGTAACTACTTATGGTACTGATGGTTTATCTTATAAGATTAGAGTTGGTCATAACGAATTATCTGATTTAATAAGTGAGAGTAGTGCTAATCAAACTACAATTACTTTGGAATTAGAGTTATTATTCGATAAAGATTATTATGGTTTCCAATCATCTAATCCTGGTGATGGAGTTGCAGTTCAAAAACAAGATCAATCATATTTGACTTTAGATGATTCATTCTATTTCGATTTAGTTGATTTCAGTTTTGGTGAAGATAATCATTTAACTTTAAAAGCTAAAGATGATAATAGAAATACTACAGCAATTGTATATAATACTTCTAAATCTAATTCTGGTGTTGTATATAGTGGTGATCCTATTGTTTTAAAACAAATATATGAAAGTAGTTCTTCTTGTTCAACTAGTGGTGTAAATGATCCAAGTGCTTCTTGTACTCATTGGTTCTCAACATCAAGTCCTTCATTTGAACTTTTAGAAAATAATGTTACAGAATCTATAGGTAATATCCAATTATCTCCAACAATTTTAACTGGTGATAATTCAACAAATATTTTGTTATATTTGTATAAGAAAGATTCTAATGGTAATTTTGTAAATGTTAAGAATGCTTCATGTAATGATACTGATTTTGCTACAGGTTGTGCTTACTTGACTATGTCATTAACTGATTATAGAAATGCTGGTTTAATTACAATTTCTGGACTAGATAAAACTGTTGAGACATATCATGTAATATTTAAATTCACTAATAGTAAAGAACCAAATCCAATAGATTTCAGTTATGGTGATGAAAATATTACGTTGTCATTTGGTACATTTGTTGAAGGCCAGAATTATCCTTATTATGAAGTTAAAACTATTGATAATCCAGGAATTGAAGTATTAACATCTACATATTCTACTAATCCTATACATTCTACTTACGATAGAGCTGTTTTAGTTAAGTTTAAATTTGCAACTATAGATGGCTTTAATGGTGTAAGATTTGAAGTATATAAAGGCGCTAGTAAGAGTATGGGTGGTACTAGAGTAGAAGGTTTAGATTTACCATATTATACTAATTTGGATTTGAATAATAATGAATATTATATTGATATTACTCCTGAATATAAAGGAAAATCTGGTGCAGCTGGTGTTACTGCTGATAATACATTTGTTATAGATGGAGATTATTACTATGTTGAATTAATTCCATTTTATTGTGCAGATACTACAAGTGGTTCATGTGATACTAAAGTGGATTTAGTATCTGATTCACATAAATCATCAAGGATTACTAATTTAAGTATTACTAAACCAGTTGTAACTATCAAGTTGGATGAAAATTCAACACCACGAAATGCTTTATTCCGTGTAGTAATAAGTGATCCTAAGTTTGCGTTTGGTGGATATGCAGGTTCTGCAAATCCAGTGAACTCTTCTGAATATACAACAGGTAAAACTAGAAGAGAAGCTGATGCAACAAATGCAAGAAGATATTATTACAATGTTAAAATTGAAACTAGCGATGGTCGTATGACTGATTTAAGATTTAATGATCTTATTAATATTCCAAAAACTTCAAGATATACAAGTGATCAATTTAATGGTGTTGATTGTGGTAGTGATGGATTATGTAAAATGCATATTGAATATTATATTGATACAAATAATGATGGTGTTTACGAAAAAGAAGAGTTTGTTAAACAATTTATTGTTGATACTGGATTTGCATATGTTTCAACAAATGCTCAATATTTAGGAAATAATAATGTTAGATTCTATTATTATGAGGCTTATAATATTGATAAAGTTGCATCATTAGATTATACAGTTTATGTAGAACAAACTAATTCAGAAGATGGTACTTCTTATGATGAGTTATATACAAATGGATCTATTCCTCCTGAAGAATTCGGATTTAATAGTTCTGGTACTACATATTATTTTAATATTAATATTCCTCTTGAAGCTAATTATTATATTATTAGATTAGATTTTAAAAACGAACTCGGTGTGTATACTAAATCTGTAGAGTATCCATTATTGATATTAAATTAAGGAAGTGATAAATATGGCAAGAAAATTCAAAAAAAATACAATTAAATCATTTGGTTTGCTATCTGTTTTCGTAGTTGTTATAGTTGTCACTTTTGGTATATTTATATATAAGTATTTATCTTTTGATAAAACTAAATATGATATAGCTGTTGGTAGCATATTGTATGATGATGAGATGAATTTCATACAAGTTGCTGGAGATGCATATATTACTCAAAAGATGGATAAAAATTATTACTTATATGAAGAAAAAGAAGGCGAAACATACAAGTATAATTTAGGAAAGAATTCTGTTGTATACAGAGAAAATGATTCAAATATATATTTGTATGGTAAAGGCTTTCAAGTATTAAGTAGTGGAGATGTTAATGTTGTAGAAGGCGAGACTAAAATAGTCAAGTCTTCTCCAACTAAATTCTTTAAACTAGCTGATAGAAAATACTTAATTGTAGATAGTGCTATTACTAGTGTAGACAATAATGTTGTTAAAACTTCTGGTTATTTAATCATAGATCTTGATAAACAAGGTAATCCATGGTTCTCAAATAACGTATTAAGTTTTAAAACAATTGCTCAATTAGTAATTAAAGGAACTAATTTAGGATTTGATATTGCTAATGAGGTTCTTACTTATAATGAAAATAAAATTGATTTGAAAAATATTTTAGGTAGTTCAAATCAATATGATAAGAATAAGGTTGTTGCTTTAAGCGGTAACACTGATCCTAATTTAATTGATGGTTCTGAAGCTGTTCAGAAAATCGAAGATGAGAAAAAGAGTAGTGGCGGTGGAGAAGATGCCTCTGACGTTAATAACTATTATGATGAATATTTAAATGCTGTTATTAAGAGTATTAACAATTTAACTAATAGTGTTAGTGGTGTTAACGAAAATACAAATGTAAGTTTATCAAGAACTGCTGCTAAATATTATGACTTCTCTAAATGGGTTGCATTAAAAACAGTTAAATCTGATGCTACTTCAATAACAATCGGTTATTCTGTATTTGATCCAAGTAATGAATATCAATCAGTTGCATTATTGATGGATGAAGATACTCCTAATGAGAAAAGATTCGTCTTAGATAAAGATGCTACTGAATATACAATAAGAGGTCTATCTCCAAGTACTTCATATCATATTTCATTGGTATATCAAAAAGTTGGTGTTGGAATAGACGCTGTTGATAATACAGTTGTAGTTAAAACAAAAGATGTTAAATATGGTGTTAATGTTTCAAAGATTACTAAAATGACTTATAAGAATGATGGAGATGCTAGAGATCATTTCAAATATAAGATTGATTATGAATTATCAATAGATCCTTCATTTAAGTTTATTTCAGCGCTTGTATCTTTCCAAGGTTACCGTTCAATCGGTGATGTAGACGATTATGGTTCAGCGTTGTCTACTGTATCTAAACAATTAACATATTCAAATATTAGTGCATCAAATACTTATAAAGATTCATTCATTTTAGGCGAAGATGTAGAATTATATAACGTTAATGTTGTTAGATTATCTCAATTAACATTCTGTGCGCTTTCTGATGAATTGAATTGTTCTCAGACAACAAGCTCTAATATAGAGTTTAGTTATAAATTTTTTCATGAATAGGAGTTGAAAAAGATGGAAGAGGTTATGGCTGCGACACTTAGTTCAATTGGTATGATGCTAGGTTTAGCTTTCTTAGGACTAGGTATAGGAATTGGAATTCTTGCTTCAAAAGTTGCTGAAGCAGTAGGTAGAAATCCTGAGACAAAAAATGATGTTGTTCATTCAGTTATGACAATATTAATTGTTACCACAGTATTTTTACTATTCTTATTCTTATTCGTATTCTTCTTATTATTCTTTAATCCATTGTTGACATAATGGCTACTATTATTGCAATTATTGTTATATTAATAATCATGACTGTAGTAATCTTCTTTATATTAAGAAGTACAGTTAAGAATATTAATGAACAAGGTAGAAGTTATTTTGTTCTTAAATTACAACAATATGATGAAGAACAAAATAAAGATAAAGAAAATAATAGTAAAGAAGAAATAGAGAATAATAAGGAAACATCAAATGATTCTGGCAAGAAGACTGGTACATTAGTGTACTTAGATAGTAATAATAACTATGAGGTTGAGGATTTATTAGAACTAGTTAAAAGAGTTGATAGTAAATTCTCCTTCAATAGTGAAGATATAGTTAAAAAGTTTGCTAGTATGATTGCTAATACAAAAGGATATAACGAATATAATCAATTGAGTAAGATAAAGGATTATATCAATAAAATTGGTGTTTATAATATATTAACTTCTGATGAGGAAGGTCTTATAGATACTATTCAAGAAAATATTAAGAATATTGATGAGAGTATTTATAATAAATATATGAATAATAGATACGAATTTGATGTAGAAGATTTTATCGATTATATAGATAGTGAAATGGGTGTTTGTGATCCAATGATTTATGTATATGTTGGTAAGAAATCTGAAAATTATGATCATATTGATAAACGTATAAAAACTATATATGATAAGAATGTATATAAAGGTATAAAAATTATATATAAGAATAAAATGTACGATTATAGTTTAAATTAGAATAAAAGGAGTTGTAGTGATGGAAGAAAAAGATATAAATACACCAGGTGTTTCACCTTCAGGAACTGCTGAAGATATTAAACCTTTCACTGGTGATGAAAATGTTGATACTACAAATAACGCAAAAGAAGAAGTAAAGGAAGAAAAAGTAATCGAAAAAACTGCTGAACCAAAATCTGCAGAAATGAATTATGTTGATAAATTAATTGATAAAAAGATTCAAAACATGCAAAGTGGTGAAAATGTATTCGGTGTTGGAAGAGTTACTAAGGTTAAAGACTTCATTATTGAAGTAGTTGGTATTAGTGGAGCTGCTTTCTATGAAAAAGTTAATATTGCAAATAAAGCTATTGGTTATGTTACTAAACTAGAAACTAATCATGCTATAGTTGCAGTTGTTTCTCAAACTGATAAGATTTGCGTTGGTGATGTAGTATATCAAACAAATGAAGAATTCATGGGTGAGTTCTCATCTGAGAGTTTAGGAAAGGTTATTGACTTATTCGGTTATGATAAGTTAGCTAATAAGAAATTTTCTAATACTTCTATGATACCTATAGAAGAACTTCCTACTCCTATTATGGATCGTACTGATGTTAAGAGACCATTAGAGACAGGAATTGCTGGTATTGACTTAATATATCCAATTGGTAAAGGTCAAAGACAGTTAATAATTGGAGATAAGAAGACTGGTAAAACTCAAATACTACTTGATACTATCTGTAATCAAAAAGATAGAAACGTTATTTGTATGTATGTTGCTATTGGTAAAACTAAAAAAGAAGTTAAAGAAATTTATTATGAGTTGTTAAAAAGAGAGGCAGCACAGTATACAATCATTGTTACTGCATTCTATGATGATTTACCACCAGTTATTTATTTAACACCATACTTTGCTATGAGTGTGGCAAATCAATTTATGAAACAAGGATTTGATGTTCTAGTAGCAATCGATGACTTATCAAGACATGCATTAGCATATCGTGAAATCAGTTTGATTTCTGGTAAGAGTCCAGGCCGTGATGCTTATCCATCTGATATATTCTATGCACATTCAAGATTGCTAGAAAGAGGATGTCAATATAAGAGTGGAGCTAGTATTACAATACTTCCTGTAATTGAAACTAAAGGTGCAGATATTACTGATTATATCTCTACTAATGTTATTTCAATTACAGATGGTCAAATTGTATTATCTGGTAAAAACTTCCAAAAAGGTATTAAACCGGCTATAGATTATGGTTTATCAGTATCGCGTTTAGGTGGTGCAGTACAAGATCCTTCAATGAAGGCAATGGGTGCAGTAGTAAGATATAAATTATTAAGTTATCTTGAAACTAGAGAAGTTTATGAATTAGCAAATGTTGATGAAATGAGTAAAGAGTTACAAGATAAATTATTTGAAGGTAAAAAGATATTAGATGCTTTGAACCAATATAAATATTCTCCTATGACTAAAGAACAAATTATTGAGAAGTTTAGCTTTATAGGAGCAAATAATGGCCAGTAGTGTAAAAAACATTGTTAAGGTTATGAATTTCCACTCTTTAATTAGAGTTGATAAAGCTAAAAGACAAGCAGCTAAAGATAGAATAGTTGAGAAAGAATTACGTAGGACTTTAGCATCTTTAATCAATAACGTTAATTTAAAAATGGATGATAAGATGCTAAAGGAAAATCCTAACGGTGATATTTTAAATATTTATATTGGAAATGATTATGGTTTCTGTGGAAACTTTAATCATCAACTACAAGCAGCAATTTTAAGTGATAAACAATCAAAGAAAATTGTTATTGGTAGAAAGCTGATGCATTTGAATGATAATAATATCATATTAAAGATATCTAAAGATGATTTCTTTACTGAATATGGTAAATTAAGTGAGATTGTATCAGATTATATTAGAAAAGAAAAAATAAAAGAAATAAATGTATATTTGAATTATTATCATTCTGTTAGTGAAATAACATTTGAATGTATGAAATTATTCCCAGTTGAGTTAACTGATGAAGATAAGAGGGATATTGATACAAGTATTGATTATGTTATTGAAACAGATGTTAATGGTTTGATAGCAAGTATTATTGCTTTAGGTATATGTTATGAAATTAAAGTACTTGAAAGTAATAGTTATGCTTCAGAAAATGTTATGCGTGAGCGTATAACAAGAGAATCTATCAAGAAGATAGAAGAATTAGAAATAGAACAAACAAGATTAGAAAGAAAAGAAAAGAATGCTAAGGCGTTTAAGAAACAAATTAGTAATTATAGAATTATAAAGGGGTGAAGTAGATGTTAAATAAGATAATAGCTATTTCCGATATCAATGTTAGAGTTTATTATGAACATCCTGAAGAGGTAAAGATTGGAGATATACTTGAAACTACTAATCATAAACATAAATTTGAGGTTGTAGAGATTAATAATAATAGTGTTACAACTATTCCTCTTCAATCAGTTGTTGGTTTAAGAAGAGGTAAAGAAGTTCAAAAGTTGAACACAGGTTTATCAATTGAATATTCTGATCAAATTCTTGGAAAGGTATTTAATTCATATGGTGAACTAATTGATGGTAATGTAATACATGATCCACAAGTTAGAAGTGTTTATAATACTAATCTTACATTAAATGATATTAAGGTAGATAATCAAATTCTATTCACAGGAATTAAAGTTATAGATTTCTTTGCACCAATTGGTAAAGGATTTAAAATTGGTTTACTAGGTGGTGCCGGAGTTGGTAAAACAGTACTTATCAAAGAATTAATTAATAATATTTATAAGAGTCGTAATTCAAATGCCGTTTTCGTTGGTGTTGGTGAACGTTCAAGAGAAGGTAAAGAATTATATGATGAAATGAAAGAATCTAACTTACTTGATAAAATATCTATAGTATTTGGTCAAATGGGTGAGAACCCAGTATCAAGAAGTAAGGCTGTATATAGTGGACTTACTTTAGCTGAATACTTACGTGACGTTAAGAATCAAGATGTATTATTGTTTATCGATAATATTTATCGTTTCGTTCAAGCTAAGTCAGAAATTTCTACAGAGTTGAAGAGATTCCCAGTTGAAAATGGTTATCCTACAACAATGGCTTCAGATGTATCTGAAGTAGAAGAGAGAATTAATTCTTTTGAAAATGGATCAATTACTTCATTCCAAGCAATTTATGTTCCAGCTGATGATATGAATGATGAAGCAGTTCAAACTATAACTTCACATACTGATGGTCAAGTTGTGCTAGATCGTAAAGTTGCTGAAAAAGGTTTATATCCTGCAATTAATATATTTAAGACTAGTACTAAATTGATTGATATAGATATCATTGGTGAAAGACATTATCATTTAGTTGAAGAAGTATTAAAAAATTTAACTAGATATGAAGAATTAGAAGAAATTATAGCAGTATTAGGTATTGATGAATTATCTCAAGCTGATAAAGATATTTTCTATAGATCTAGAAAGATTAGAAATTATTTTACACAACCTATGTTTGTTGCTGAGAATTATACTAACATACCAGGTAAATTTGTTGATTTAAATGATGTATTAGATGATGTCGAGAAGATATTAGCTGGTGCATATGATAATGTTGACGAAAGTAAATTCTTATTTATCGGTTCAGCTAAAGAACTTGGTGCTGTATGATAGTTAAAATATTTACATTTAAAAATGGTATGGAAGAAATAGAAGAAGTAACTGCTATAAGAATAAAAAGTAAGGATTATAACTTACTAATATTGAAAGACTATTTGTCAGTAGTAGGTGAGATAGAGGGTTTCTTTGAAGTAGAAACTAAGGAAGATAAGTTTACTTATAAAGATGTAAAAGCCTATTATTTATTTAATAATAATAATTTTGATGTATTGATAGAAGGTGTATAATTTATGAGTGAGGTAATTTATCAATTAAGTTATTTATTACCATATTTAATTATATTTCCTTTATTATCTATATTGCTAATGGTAATACTATGGGTATTATCTAAAAGAGCAATAACTAATAAAAATGTATCATTTTATGGCTTATTTATGAATCTAAGATTCATAGATATTGCTGCTTTATCATTTTTGATTATTTATTATTTTGTAATATTGGCATCATTCTTTGTAACTACGTATACATCATATTCAATGTTGTTATTTGCTATACCAGTTATTGTATTTAATATAGCAGGTTTTGATGGAAATATCTTTAGAACTTTGTTTTCTTTAGGTAATGCTGTATTAATATTTGTTATGTTATTCTTTAAGAATATATTCTATTCTTATATAGTTGAAATATCTGGTAGTTGGTATATAGTTGCATTATTTATTATGTTATGTATATTTATATTCTTATATGCTACTTATGTATTCTTAAATAGTTTATTAAATGTATTAAAGAGAAATAAATATATTAAGAAAAAAGAAAAAAAGGGACATTGATCCCTTTTTTAAATGCTTGATTTTACGTGCTATAAATAATATAATTAATGTATATAGAATGTGAAAGAAAGTGATGCTTAATGGGTAGAGTTAGAAAAAAATCTAATGCAAAAAAAGTTGAAAAAGTAGAAGAAAAGAATGAAAAGATCGAAAAAGACTTAAATATAGAAAAAGAAGAGAAATCAATTACCAAGAAAAACATTAAAATCAATAAAAAAAGATGTATCTTAATTGGTTGTGCATTAATTGTTTTAGTAGCTGTTATTTACTTACTTGTTGCTTTCTTTACTAGAGTTAAAGAATATCCTATTATATATAAAGGTAAAGATAATAACTTATATCTATTAAGAGATGGTGATAAACCAGAAGAAGCTGTTATATTCTCTAGAAGAGATGGTATTGGTTATATTTCCTTTTTTAATGATACACCTAGATATTTTCTTTATAAGAAGAGTGTAGATTTATATTTATATGATGTTAAAGAATTAAAAGATACTAAAATAATTAGTGATTATTCTGCTTCATTTGTTACTAATAATGATAAATATGTAGTTGCAGTTAATACTGTAGGTCAAATATATTCATATAATGTAAGAAAAGGCAAATTAATTCAAGTAGGTGAAGATTTAATGGGAGATATTGCTTTTACTGATAAAGCAATATTATATGAAACTCAAGATAAGAATTTGACTTTATCTTTCTTGGATGGTAAAGATAAAAATATTGAAATTGCTTCTAATGTTAAAGCTTATCAATTTAGTAAAGACGGATCTAAAATAGTATATATTAATGAAGATAATGAATTAATATCTTATGTTATTAAAAAGAAGAAAGATACTAAGATTAACGAAAATGTTGAAGAATTCTATTGTGATTCAGATGAATGTGATAAGATCTATTACGTTATGAATTCAGATGAAAGAGATATTCTTTATTATAATGGTAGTAAATCTTCTGTATATGTAAAAGATGTATATGCCCTAGAAGCAGTAGATGTAGATGCTGAATTATTATTATATTCTGAAAAGAAAGATGATAGTTTAGTATTATATTTAAAAAATACTAATGATGATTCTATTGAATTAAATGATGAATATGGTATTGGTGGATATGCAAGAATATTTGATTCTAAATATGTATATTACGTAAATGGTAAGAAAACATTCTATGTTTATAATATCAAGCAAGATAAAACAACTGAACTAGAAAAAAATATCTCAGGTAGATTTGTAAAAAATAAAAATGGATATTATGTTTTCGGTGATGTTAGTGCTGGTGGTAATGGTATATTATATAGTGTAGAAGAAGAAAAAATAGAGAAAATAGATGATAATGTATATACTTTAAATTATTATTCAATAAATAAAGATGGAGATAAGATTTATTATTATAAAGATTATTCTGAAAAAGTTGGTTCATTAAAAGTATATGATGGTAAAGAAGCTTCATTAATTTCAGAAAAAGTTTATATGTATCAATATGTTAATGATAAAATGATTTATTTTATTAAAGATTATGATATTCTTAATATGAGTGGTACTTTATATAGATTCGATGGAAAGAAAGATGAACAATTAGCTGAAAAAGTTCAAAGTATAGTACAATTTAATGTTAATCAATATAGAAAGTAATTCAGTTTGAATTACTTTTTTTTATTGTATGTTATAATACATATGGGTGTTTAATAATGATTATTAATATATTAAATGGTATTGAAGGATCTAAACAAGCTACAGGTCTTACTGTAATAATAGATGTATTTAGAGCTTTTAGTTTAGAGGCATATATTATGAATAAAGAACCTTTAATATTAAGACCTGTGAGTGATAAATATATACCATTAGCTAAGAAGAAAGAAGATAATGATATAGTTATTATTGGAGAAAGGCATGCTATTAAAATAGATGGTTATGATTATGGTAATTCTCCAACTGAATTAAAAGATATTAATCTTAAAGGTAAAATTGTATATCATACTACTAGTGCTGGTACTCAAGGTATTGCTAATGCTACTAATGCGGATGAGATAATTACTGGAAGTCTTGTTAATGCTAAAGCTATTGCTGAGTATATTAGAAGGATTAATCCTTCTAAAGTATCTTTGGTTGCTATGGGTAGAGAGGGTGGTATACCAAGTGAGGAAGATACTTTATGTGCTAATTATATTAAGGATTTATTAGAAGGAAATGATAAAGATCTTACTAATGATATAGAACATTTAAAAAATAATGGTGGTAAAGCTTTTTTTGAAGATGAATATAAAGATTTTTTACCTAGAGATGATTTTTATTATTGCACTGATATTAATAAGTTTAATTTTATATTAAAAGTCGAAAAAGATGATGAGGGATTATATATTAAGAGAATAGATATATGAGAGGAGAATGATTAATATAAAAAGTATATTATTAGATGTAGATGAAGTTATTACTTTTTCTGGATTTTTAGAAGCTGTTAATGATTTTATGAATACTAATTATAGTATAGATGATTATACTGATTATTATATTGATCAGGTAGCTATACCTGAAAATAGAAGAGACGAATTTAATAAATTTTTAAATAATAGAAATTTATATGAAAAACCAGCTATATTACCTGATGCTATTAGAGTAATAGAAGAATTAAATAAGAAATATGAAATATTTATATGTTCTTCTTGTGTTAATCCTATGAATATAGAAGGTTCTGGAAGAATGTTTACTGATAAATATAATTTCTTAATAAAGTATTTGCCTTTTCTAGATCCTGAACATTTTATATTTACTTCAGTAAAGAAAATATATAAAGCAGATATTCAAATAGATGATAGGGTAAATAATTTTACTGATGATGTTAATATGAAGATATTATTTCCTTCATATCATAATAAAGATATTAGTGATAAAGAATTAGAAGAAAAAGGTATTATAAGAGCCGGAATGGATTATCATACTGGTTGGAAAGAAATAGAAAATATGTTAATAAAAAAGGACTTACAATAGTAAGTCCTTATTCTTTGAAATATCCTACTTCAGCTAATGCTCTACCATTACCAGATATTGCTTCTATAGTGGTTGAGTTTTTACTTTTGAAAAGTAATGCTATAGATCCACCACCATCAAGATTCATACCTGTTTGGCAATTAGCTTGCATCATAATGTTAGTTAATTCTGTCCATGATAAGCCGGTTCCTGTTATTAGTATAAAGTTATTTGTATCTATTTGACATATTGCTTGTCTTCCTAATTTAGAGCCAGGAGAAGGCATTGATTTAGATTCAACAACTTTTCCATCTATAACTAATGGTCCACCAAAAGTATAAGTATTTTTAATTTTGCCAATTACTGAATCTGCCCATTTCTTTTTAGCTTCAGTATCATTAGTAGCTAGATCTTCATAAATATGCATTTTATTATTTCTATCTACACCAACAATATACCATGTTTTAACTGCATATTGGTAAGCATTTCTTACAACTTTACCATTAGTAATAACTAATGAACCAGTACTTGTTTTATCATATGGTTTATAAGCACTAACACTTGCTGTATCGTATACACCATCTAGGTAGAACCCACTAGCATTAAAGCCAACTACTAATTTTTGTTTTAAGTTATCTTCTGTCATAGCTTTTTCTAATAATACACTAGGTCTATATAGTGTTTTACCATAATCTGGTGAGTCATATTTCATTAATTGAGACCAAGCATCTTTAACCCATAAATGTGTTACATAATAAGAATTATTTTTATAGATATATACTTTTAATGAATCTGTTTCTTCTTGTTTATATAAACTACCAACACCACTTACTTGAGCAACTTCTTCAGTAGTTAGTGTTTTATATTTATCTTCTAATAGATCTAGTAATTTCTTTTGAACAGTTCCATCTTTAACATTACTTGTTATTTCATTTTTTATTGGATTATATTCTTCTTTTTTATCCATATTATTAATTTTACTAATAATATCTAAATAATATTTTATTTCATCTAATTGTTTTTGGAATTCAGCTTTTTTATCAGAATCTTTTATTTTCTTTAAATAGTAGACAGCATCTTGGTAATGAGACATCTCTAAAGATTCTTTAGCTTTATCTATTAATTTTTGTTCTTGGGTATTATAAGCTTCCCTTATATAGTCTAGATTAGCGTGTTCTATACATAAATGGTAATTTGTACTTTCATCTTGAATAAGTATTAATATACCATCTAATATATTTGGTACAAAGAAGACTATAATACCTGCAATTATTTTTTTAATTAATTTAGATATATGTTCATCAAATTTAATTTCTTGATTACTTGTTATTACTTTAGCTATTTCTATTATTGCGGAACCAATTATAATAATAGGAAGTACTACTTTTATAATATTTACTATTATTAAAATGATTCGTATTGCTGATAAGTAATCACCATCTTCACATAGCATTCCTGTTATCATATTATTCACCATATCTATTATATCATTATTTTAAATATTTTTGATTTGTAATATAATATTTTTGAGGCGGATAATATGAAAAAGTATATTTTATTAATTATTCTATTATTTATATGTGGATGTAGTAATAATACAAAGGAAGAATTAAGTATTGATAAAAGTAATTATAAGGATTTAGATTATGAAAAATATTATTCTATTAGTTATGATATTAATAATGATGATGAAGATGAATTAATAGTAGTAGGTGAATTATATTCGGATAAATATATAGTAGATATAATATATTATAATGATAAAGGTAAAGTAGATAGAGTATGTAAATATAAAGAATGTAGAATAGATATTTATGATAATGGTTTAATATATAATTATGTAATAAATGATTATTATAGTGGTATATATATATTTGAATATTTAAATAAAGATAAAGATATGTATTATTATAAATATGAAACAGATAATGAATATATTATTTATGATGATAAAGATTTAGAAGAAGAAAGTAAATATCAAAATACTACTGAATTATTAAATAATTATGTAAAAGGAGCAAAAATAGTAAATATTAATAAGTTGGGAATGAAATTATATGATTAAAACTATTAGAAGAGAAATATGTAGATTTTTTTATGAAGCGATAGCTAAACATTTACCTAGAACTAGTTGTAGAATATTTGGTATGCCTTCTTGTAAATGGAGAGATCATTTATATAGATGTATTACTGGTAGTAAAGCTAAGAAAATAAATATTAATAGAATGTGTCATTTTGAGAATGATGTAATTATTGGAGATAGATCTGGAATAGGTGCTAATTCATTTTTACATGGTCCTACTACTATAGGTAAATGTGTTATGATAGGATCTGATTGTTATATTTATACGAGAAATCATGAATTTGATAGAACAGATATTCCTATGATAGATCAAGGCTTTAAAGGTAAGAAAGAAGTTATTATAGAAGATGATGTTTGGATAGGATCAAGAGTTACAATATTACCTGGAGTAAGAATAGGTAAAGGTTCTATCATAGGTGCAGGAGCCGTTGTTACTAAAGATGTAGAACCATATTCTATAGTAGGTGGGGTTCCTGCTAAATTAATTAAAAAAAGAAAATAATATGATATAATAAGTTTAGGAGTGATATTATGAAAGAAACTTATGAATTTTTAAAGAATGCTGGTACTTATTATCTAGCTACTGTAGAGTATAATCAACCACATGTAAGACCTTTTGGTACTGTTAATATTTTTCAAGATAAATTATATATTCAAACAGGAAAGAGTAAAAAAGTATATAAACAAATTAGTGAGAATCCTAATATTGAAATATGTGCTTTTTATGAAGGTAAATGGATTAGAGTAGAAGGAATAGCTAAAGAAGATGATAGGACTGTAGCAAGAAAATCAATGTTAGATGCTTATCCAGAATTAAGAAATATGTATGATGAGAATGATGGTAATACTGTAGTTTTTGTTATAGATAAAGCTATAGCTACTATTTATTCCTTTACCGAAGAACCTAAAGTGTATAGATTTTAATTAGAGATTAATAATCTCTTTTTTTATGTTATAATTATATAGTAGGTGGTTAGCGTGAAAGAGAATAAGGATTATATTAAGAAATCAATAGCTTTGTTTATACTTTTGTTTTTTCCTTTTATGATTATATCAATAGGTATTGGTAAAGAATTAAATGTTGAATTCTTTGGTTGTTTATTTATAGAGGCATTTATTAGTATTCATATGTCTTTATTTGTATTATTACCTTTAGCTAGAATTAGAACTGATGTAGATTATAGAAGAGTATTTTGGAAATATTTTAATATAAGAATGTTTATTTTATTAATTTGTGATTTTTTTGTAACTCCTTATGTATGTGCTTTAGATTTCTTTGCAATATTTATAGGTGGTTTTATAATTGTACCAATATCTGGTTTTATTCATAATAAAGGCTGGTTTGGTACTTCAAATAATACTATTACTAGTAGTACACCAAGTAAATCAATAATTACATGTTCTAAATGTGGGGCTGAAGTAATTACTGGTAATAAATTTTGTACTAATTGTGGAGCACCAATAGATGGAAATACTGTTACTATAATTCCTAGTTCTGGTGTTAAAAAGACTGTTCCATATTCATCTTTTGCTGCTATGTATAAAAAAGATGAAGATATTATGGTACAGGAATTTATTAAGAATGAATTAAAGAAAGTTGGTATATTAAATATAAATGATTTAATGCCTAGGGAAGCTTTAAAAAGAAAGAATATATTAACTATTATTTTTTCAGTATTATTATATGTATATGTTAGTTTATTCTTTTTTCACTTCCCAATATTAACATATATTATTGGTGCTGTGATAATATTCTTATTTTATAAATATATGAATAAATTTAATTATATGAAATATATGATTAAAGAAGTAAAAAGTAGACCTAGTGAGAAAATATCTAATATAGTAATGAGTGTTAAAGGATCACTAGTAGAAGATAATGGTAAAGTATTTAGAAAAGTATTTTATATAGTTGCTGTTATTTTAGCTTTGATAACATTTATAAAACCTAGAATATTATATGAAAAAATGGATGGGGGATATGGAGTTAGATATTATGCTTTTGGTTTAACTAATTTTACTAGTGCTACTATTCCAGAAGAACATAATGGTAAACCTGTTATTAGTTTAAGAGGTAATACATTTTCTAATATGTTTTTCTTAAAAGAGGTTAAATTACCCGATACTATTACTGAAATTAGAGGTCAGGCTTTTAAAAATTGTATTAAATTAAAAGAAGTTAATATACCTAAAAATTTAGAGTACCTTGGTGGTGGTGCTTTCTATGGAGCTATTAATATTAGAGAAATAGAATTACCAGATACTCTTACATTTTTAGGAGGAGAAGCATTTAAAGATGCTAGAAATTTAACTAAGGTAAAATTATCAAACCAATTAACTGAGATAAGAGGTAATACTTTTGAGAATTGTATTAAATTAGAAAGTATTGATATACCTGATAGTGTTACAAGAATAGGTGGTCATGCTTTCTATAATGATAGAATGCTAAAAAAGGTTAAATTTGGATATGATAGTCAATTAAAAGAAATTGGTTCTTCTGCATTTAGATTATGTGATAATTTGAGAAGTATTACATTACCTAATGGTGTAATTATAAATGATAGAGCATTTAAAGAAAGTCCTACTATTATTAATTATTTTGATATAGCTGGATCAAGCAATAAGATATATAATCATTCTAAAAGTTTGATGTTAATGCCAAATGAATCAGATTGGGTATACGATGATGATTATAATAAATTATATAATCTATATTTATTATCATCTGAGTATAATTCTTATTCTAAAACTGGTAAATATGAAATTAGAATAGTTGGTAATGGGATAGATGAAACAGTTGTTTTATATTCAACTAATAAATATGTAATTGTAAATGATTATATGGAAATAGAATATAATAGTGAAACTTATACAGAAGGTGGAGTTTATATTACTCTTTATTATAATGATGAACAATTAAGTGTCTAGGGAGTGTTTGGTTATGGAAGATTATAAATATATACATTTATTATATGTTCCAACTATGGCTTGTAATATGGCCTGTAAATATTGTTATTTAGAAGATAATACTAAAGAGATAGATACTAAATATGGTGTTATTGATACTTTAGATTATGCTATTAAAAAATTTAAAGAAGCTAAGGTAATACCTTTTAATATTTCTTTACATGGTGGTGAGGTTACCACTTTAAATAAAGATATATTTCATGATTTAATTAAATATATTAATGATTATTATGAAGTAAATAAAGATATTATTACTAATGCTGGATTTAAAGTTGGTAGACCTCATATTAAAACTAATATGTATAATTTAGATAAACATATAGATACTATTAAAGAGTTTAATGTATCTATATCAGGTAGTTTAGATTTACCTTTATCTTTACATAAAGAGTATAGAGTAAGTAAAGGTAATAAAGATACTTTAGATAAAATATTAGATAATATTAAATTATTAGAAAGTATTCCTAATAAGAAAAAAGTATCTGCTACTATATTTAAAGAACACTATGATAAGTTAGATGAAATAATAGAAGATATTAAATATTTAAATAATAATACATGTTTAGATATGAATGATTTTAATTTTATGATAGGTTTTGATTATAATTCAAATGGTATATTACATCATATGAGTGAATGTGAACAAGTTAAATTCTATAAGAGAATGCATAAGGAATTTGATGGCACAGATTTAGATAGTGGTGTAAATGGTCCGTGGTTTGCTGAGTTTGGTCCTTCATATTGTACTAATTGTGATAATTGTGGAGAGAAATTCTTCTTATTAGAAAAGAATGGAGATATTTATTCTTGTGTTAGAGGTCAAAAGAATCCTGATTATTATTATGGTAATATTTATGATAATAGTGTAGAAGAAATATTAAATAATGCTTTTATTAAGATATTTAAAAATCATAATAAATTACCTTTTAATGAAGAATGTAGTAAATGTGGATATTTATATTTATGTAAAACTGGTTGCCCTTTTGTAAAGAATATATATAATTCAAATAAGAGTTATACTTGTAGATTACAAAAAGAGTTATATAAAGATTTAAATTATAATAAAGATGAATTTAATGATGAATTTGTTTATGATTATGTAAGTAAGATGAGAAATGAAGATGTTTCTAAATATAGACCTAAAGTAATTAATAATAATGATTATCCTTTACTTAAGGACATTATTAATAGTGATAATAATTTAAAATATATTTATGATAAAGATAGTTTTATACTAGAGGTAGATAATAATAAATATAATTTAGAATCACAAATAATTAAAAATAATAGAGATATAGTATATATAGTTCCTAATAGTGTTGTTAAGATATATATGAAAAAGAATGTTATTAATGAGGTATGTGATTATCCAGATAATAATAGTTTATATATGATGATACTTAGTGGAGATTTGATTACATATGGTGATGAAGGTAGAACTAAACAGAGACATATATGTACTCATCAAATATATAAAGGAGTATTAGAGAAGAGTAAATTAAATAATAAAGATTATTATGTATATGATATAAGTAATATTATTAAAGAATATAAAAATGAATATGATAAGGAGAATCCTAATAATATGTTTTTTACAACATCTAGTTTAAGAGATTATCATTATAGTAAACAAAAAAATAATGCTTATTATCATATACAAGCAATTAATTTACCTTTTCAAAATATAGAATTTTATTATATAGATAAGGAGTTATAGGTATGGATAAAGAACCGGAAACTTATGAAGAGTTGATAAGATACAAAAGATGTGTTGATTTAACTAAGTATTATGAATTAAGTAAAGAAGAATTAGATAAAATATATAATTTTTTATCTACATATAAAGATGCATATATTACTTGTAATAAACAAACTATTACTATGAGTAGTGGTAAAAGTAATGAGTATATATATACTAAATGTTTGAGTAGTGCTATAGATGGTATAGTACTTTCTAATACTATATTTAATGTTATTAATCACTATGTAGCATCAACTAGTAGTGGTGGAAGTTATCGTAGTAGTGGAAGTTCTAGTAGTGGTAGATCTTCAAATAATAATAACAATAATAATAACAACAATAATAATAACAATAATAATAGATAGGATATGATATTATGACAATGATATCTGATATTAGCCATATTAATAAATTAAAAGAAAAAGATATTAATATTAAAACTAAATATATAGTTGGACATGATATATTAGAAAGAAATAGTGATAATAGTTCTAATGATGATATAGATAAAGGTATTATATTAGAAAAAGAATATTATTATAAGAATAAATTAGTACATAAAGAAAATATATTTGATTCTAGAATGGAATATAGTTTTATTTCTAAGAATTTAGAAAATACTGATTATAGATGTCCTAACTGTGGTATGGAAAGTAAACTAAAAGATATTAAGGACGGATGTCCTTATTGTGGAACATATTATAATATAGATTATTATGATAAAGATTTGGGTAGTAAATATCATTATGATTTAGTATTAAGAAATAATACTTATAGAATTATTACTGGTATTGTAGATTTAATTATTAGTATTATATTATGTTTTATATTTATTAAGTTAACTTCTAGAACTTTTAATAGTTATGATATAGCTAAAGTATTTATATATGGAATTATATTAAGTTTAATACTATATTATTTCTTTTATATTATTGATGGATATGTAATATTAGGTCCTATTAAAAGATATAAAGAAAGATTAAATAAAGAACAAATGGAGTTCTGGAATAGAACTAAGATAGATAAGAAGAAATTCTATAATAATTTTAATTATGAATTAAGAAATAAGTATTATAAAGATGGGAATATTATAGATTATGATATTATTGATTATATAGAGTTTAAAGAATATTCTAAAGATGATAAATATTATGTAAAAGTTAAAGTAGATATTAGAATTGTTTATTTTAATAATGGTAAAATAAATAGTAAATATAGTAAAGAAGAATATATATTAAGAAGAAATAGTAATGATACTATTGAATTAAAGGGCGGTACAAATATTATTCAATGCCATAATTGTGGATCTTCTATAGATGTTAGAGATAATAAATGTAATTATTGTGGTAGTGAAATTAAATATTTACAAGAATGGATTATGGAGTGATAATATGGCACAAAATGAATTTGGTTTTTCAGATTATGAAATATTTAATAATGCCAAAGGTACAGTTCTTATTCTTAAAGATTTATTAAATGATCAGAATAGTATTGTAACTAAAAATAATAATGATTTAAATGATGCTATATTCATGGGGCCTATTTGTGATTCTTGTAAAAGTGGAATGAGTTCTAGTATTAGTAAGTTTAGTAATAATATTAGTAAGTATGAAACTTTTTCTAAATATTTTAATGATACATATAATGAGTATAAAAAGGGAGATAATGAAGCTAAGGTTCAGGTATTAAGTTCTGAAGATGGTGAATTAAAAGTTACATCATTAGCTAGTGTTACTAGAAATGGTAAAACAATATATTATAATCAAAAAGGATATATTGGAGATGATGGTCAATTACATCAATGGCCAACTACATGGGGTAAGAATATTGCTTCTTCTGGATGTGGTCCTACTTCTATGGCTACATGTTTAGCTAATATGTTGAATGATCCTTCTATTACCCCAACTACTATAGCTAATATGATGAATTATGACGATAATATTGGTGGTAGTTATGTTGCTAAGGTAGCTAATAGATATGGATTAGATCAAACATGTGATATTGGGTTAAATAAAGAATATATGGATAATTTCTTAGATAATAATGGTACAATGATTGTTGCTGTTAATTCTGGTGGACATTATATTGCTGTATTAGGTAGAAATAGTGATGGTACATATGATGTATGTGATCCAAATGATTGGAATACTTCTACTAAGAGATGGACTTATGATGATATATCTACTGGACACACTATGGTATTTCATATAGCTCCTAAAGGTAAAACGGTACAAGAATGTATTAGAGCTAAAACATATCAAGTATAAAAGTTATATTAAAATATAACTTTTTTTATGTTATAATATGAGTAGACTAGAAGAATAACAAGGAGAGATATTATGGATAAAAAGAAAATACTATTAATAGGTTGTTTTTCTTTAATTATTATAGGTTTATTAGTAGCTTTTGTAATACTAGTAAATAAAGAAGATAATAAAGAAGAAAATGAAAAAAAGGAAGAAAAAACCTTAGAAATCCAAACTTATTCTGTACAAACAAGTGAGTATTATGATAATTTACCAGATACTGATCAATTTATTATAGATAGTGTTGAAGAACTAAATAAATTTTATTATATATTTTCTGATAAATTTATGGATGAATTAAATTTAAGTGATAGTATATTAAAAGATTATACAATGTTTATTAAAGTTAAAGAAGAATCATCTGGTTCTATTAGAGTTAAATTAGATAAAGTTAAAGTTAATAAAGAAATAGAATTTGTTATTAGTGAAAGTAAACCTGAAGTTGGTACTGCTGATATGGCATTTTGGTATTTAGTAGCTTTAATACCTAATACTATGTTAGAAAAGAAAGATACTACTGAATGGGTATTACCTTCAGAAGAAATAAGCAAGATGGGTGTACTAGATAAATATGAATTTAATATGAATACAAGTAATAAATATATTATAACTACTGATATGAAATGGAAAACAATGGAAAAAGATGGTGGTAGTTATACTAGTATTTATTATCAAATAGATTTAGATAATAAAACTATTTTGAAATATAAAGAAATTCATGAAGCTAATTTAGGTGGAGAATCTAAAACTGATACTAAGAATGTATTTGTTCATAGAATAGATGAAAAATTAAATCAAGAACTAAAAACTGAATTAGATGAAATTAGAAAAATAGTTGAAGAAAATCCTGATAAAACTAATTTACCATATAAAATAAATAGTAAGGATTTTGAATTAACTTTATATGATAAAGATAATATTAAGAAAGTTACTAGCTTAATAGAAAAGATAGATAATTAGAGATATTAATATCTCTTTTTATTTTATTTATAATTAGCACTCTCTATTGACGAGTGCTAATTTAAGTGGTATAATTATACTCATAAAGGAGTGATATATGTATGAATTATGGATATAATCAACAACCTCAAGAAGAGGAAGATGTATTAAAAAAATATGGTAGAGATATAACAGAGATGGCTAAGAATAATAAGATAGATCCTGTTATTGGTAGAGATGAGGAAATAAGAAGTATAGAGAGAATATTATCTCGTAAAACAAAGAATAATCCTGTATTAATAGGTGAACCTGGTGTAGGTAAAACTGCTATTGTTGAGGGTTTAGCTCTACGTATAGTATCAGGAGATGTTCCTGATAGTCTTAGAAAGAAAACTGTTTGGGAATTAGATTTAGCTGCATTAGTAGCTGGTGCTAAATATAGAGGAGAGTTTGAAGAGAGATTAAAAGCTGTATTACAAAAGATTTCTGAATCTAATGGCCAAATAATATTATTTATTGATGAGATACATATGATAGTTGGTGATGGTTCTGAAGGAACTATGAATGTTGGTAATATGTTAAAACCAATGCTAGCTAGAGGAGAAATCAAGTGTATAGGTGCTACTACTTTAAATGAATATAGAAAATATATAGAAAAAGATGGAGCATTAGAAAGACGTTTCCAAAAGATAATTGTTCAAGCACCTACTGTAGAAGATACTATTGCTATTCTTAGAGGTTTAAAAGAAAGATTTGAAGTTCATCATGGTGTTAATATTAAAGATAGAGCTATTATAGCAGCAGCAACATTATCTGATAGATATATTACTGATAGATATTTACCAGATAAAGCAATTGATTTAATAGATGAAGCTTGTGCTACTATTAAGATTGAAATGGATAGTGTACCAGTAAGTTTAGATAAATTAACTAGAAAGATAATGTTACTTGAAATAGAAAGACAATCTTTAAAGAAAGAGAAAGATGAACAAAGTAAAAAAAGATTACAAGATATAGATAATGAATTATATGAATTAAAATTAAAAGAATCTAAATTAAAAGAAGATTTTAATAAAGAGAAAGAAGCTAATCAGTCTATATTAGATAAGAAAAAATTATTGGAGAATTTAAAATATAAGTTAAAAGAAGCAGAAAATAATTATGATTTGGATACTGCTGCAAGACTTCGTCATGGTGATATTCCTAAATTAGAACAGGAGTTAGAAGAATTAAGAAAGAATACTAATAATACTTTAATTAGTGATACTGTTAGTGAGGAAGATATAGCTCAAGTAATTAGTAAATGGACTAATGTTCCTATTTCTAAACTAGTAGAGGGAGAGAAAGAGAAACTTCTTAAACTAGAAGAAAATATGAAAAAGAGGGTTATAGGTCAAGATGAAGTTCTTAAGAAAGTAAGTAATGCTATTATTAGAAGTAGAGCTGGTATTAAGGATCCTAATAGACCTATAGGTTCATTCTTATTCTTAGGACCTACTGGTGTAGGTAAAACTGAAGTGGCTAGAACTTTAGCTAATGAATTATTTGATGATGAAAAACATATGATAAGAATAGATATGTCTGAATATATGGAAGCGTTTAATGTTTCAAGATTAATAGGTGCTGCACCAGGATATATTGGTTATGATGAGGGAGGACAACTTACTGAAGCAGTAAGAAGAAATCCTTATAGTATTGTATTATTTGATGAAATAGAAAAAGCTCATCCAGATGTATTTAATATACTATTACAAATACTTGATGATGGAAGAATTACTGATAATCAAGGTAGAACTGTAGATTTTAAAAATACTATTATTATAATGACTAGTAATATAGGTAGTGAATATATACTAGAAAATAAAGATAATAAAAATGAATTAATTAGTATGGAATTAAGAAGAACATTTAAACCAGAATTTTTAAATAGAATAGATGAAATAGTATTCTTTAATAGTTTAAGTATAGATGTTGTTTATAAGATATTAGATATTATTATTAATAATATTAATAAGAGATTATCTAATAGAGGTATAGAGATAGAATTATCAAGTAATGCTAAAGAAGAAATAATTAAGAATTCTTATGATGAAAATTTTGGAGCTAGACCTATTAAAAGATATGTTTCTGATAATATAGAAACATTAATAGCTATGAGTCTTATTAATGGAGATATTAAAGATAATAGTAAGATTCTAATAGATGTTAAGAATCATGAATTTGTAATTAATAATTAAAAAAATCCTTAAATGGATTTTTTTTATTTTATTATTTATTACTAAGAATATTTATATAAGTGATATTTGTTTATGTTTAGGGTGTACTAGTTATTTTAGTAATTGTTTTATTAACTATTATTGTTTGTTTGATAAGAAAAATAAAGAATAATTATTTTAAGAAAATATTGACAAATAAAAAATTAAGTGTTATTTTGTTATCAAGTGAGAGCACATAAGTTATAAACGAGCTGTGCTGGATGAAGAATCTACACGTATTTACGGAGTCACGAATGTTTTATTCGTGGCTTTTTTATATCTTTTAAAATCACGAATAATAAAGAAAGAGAGGTGATATTTATGAAAATGTCATTTGGAAGACAAACTGGTGCGGTCCTAGGGGACCTAATAAAAATTAATGTACGATCTATACTGGAAGAGGTCTATTTTGGCATACATAAATATACCTATTCTGGATATGTTCGTACTCTTAGTGAGTATGTATTATAGCTACATAGGGAATGTAAATCCTACACGTATTAACGGAGTCACATAATTACATGTGACTCCTTTTTGTATTTAAAAGATAAATATTATTAGAAAGAGAGTGATTAAAATGGATTATACAAGAGATAATCTAAGATATAAAAAAAAGAAACTATATGAGGCTCTGAAAAGAGAGTATCAGAATTATTTAGATTATGAAAAAGAATATTATAAATATAATTTGAAATTAAAATTAAAATAGAAAGGAAGATAATTATGAAAATAGTATTTACTAGTGAAAGAATTAATTTTGTTAGACCACAAGTTTCTTATGCTAAATTCTATGCTGAAAATATTAATAATCCAGAAATATATAGATGGTTGAGAGCTAATCCTAAAATATATACTATTAATGAAGAAAAAGAATGGATTAGAAGTATTAAGAATGATCATATATTTACTATTATTGAAAAAGAAACTAATGAAATAATTGGTAATTGTGGATATAATGAAATTAATAATAATGTCGGTGAGATAGGTATATGGATAACACCAAGTAAACAGAATAAACATTATGGTAGAGAAGCTATAGAAAGAATAATTGAATATGGATTTAATACTATTAATGTTAAAGAAATTGTTTTAACTGTATTTGAAAGTAATATTAAAGCTATTAAATGTTATAAGAGTATTGGATTTGAAGAAGTATCTAAAGATTATAATGTTTATGATGGTATTGGTAATATTACTAATAATATACATATGAAATATAAAAAATAGAAAGAAGGAAATAAATATGAAGAATGGGACTTGTCCCTCACTGGAGGGATGCTCTAAATAAATTTATAGAGGAATATAAAAATAATAAAGATGTAGTTGCTATTTTATTAGTAGGAAGTTATGCTGTTAATAATGATAATAAATATAGTGATATAGATGTTTATATAATATTAAATAATAAATGTGATTATAGAATTAGGGGTAATAAACTAGTATATGGTTATATTATTGAATATTTTATTAATCCAATATATAAAATAGAAGAGTATTTATTAAATGATGGTAGAGGCCATGGTGGCCCCATGGCCAATATGATTCTTAATGGTAAATTAGTTTATGGTAATGAATTAATTGTAAATTATTTAAGAGATAAAGCTATTGATGTTATTAATAAAGAAAATAAATTTGATATTATGAAATATTATAGATGTTGGGATGCTTATGAAGATTATAAAGCCTGTAAATATCATAATAAGATGAATTATTATATATGTTTAAAATATCTAATAGAAGCTTATTTATTTAATAATAATTATTTTATATTACCTGAAAATAAAATAGAGAGATTTTTTAAAGATAAAGATTATTGTAAGAAATATAATATTAAATTACCTAATAATGAATTTAATATTTTGGTTATTAATTGTTTTAATAAACCAAATAGAGATAATCTTGATAGATTATATAGATTTGTTATAGAAGATGGTAAATTTAATATTAATGATTTTAAAATATATGAAAAAATTATAAGAAAGGAGTGATTATTATGGAACGACTTTATCATGTTGTACCTAATGAATCATATAGAGAACAAGCTATTGAATATATAAATGAACATCATAGGTATCATAGTGATATTAATGGATCAGGTGGTTTAAATCGATATATAGATGATTATGATGGGTGGTTAAGAAGACTGGAAGAAATAAGAAATTGTGAAGCAACTGAAGAGAGAGTGCCCGCCGAAACTTATATGTTGATTAGAGAATCAGATAACAGACTTATTGGTATGTGTAATATAAGATTATGTTTAAATGAAAGATTAAGAAATATTGGTGGACATATAGGCTATGGTATAAGACCAACTGAGAGAGGACATGGATATGCTGAAGTAAATTTATATTTAGCTTTACTTAGATGTCAAGAACTTGGTTTAGAGGAAGTATTATTAGATTGTAATGATTATAATACTGCTTCTTGGAGAACAATGGAAGCATTAGGTGGAGTACTTATTAATACATGGAATGATCAAGTAGAAGGTCTATGTAGAAGATATTGTATTAATGTTAATAATTCTATTAATACTTATAGAGAAAGATATGAAGAAAGAATATTAAGAAGATAAGGAGGAGATTTTATGAATATAATAGAAGTTAAAAATCTATCGAAAACTTTTAAAATGAAAGTTAAAGATAAAGGTATTAAAGGTAGTATAAAAGCAATATTTAAACCTAAATATAAAAATAAAAAAGCTGTTAATAATATTAGTTTTAATATTGAGAAGGGCGAAATACTTGCTTTTATAGGACCTAATGGTGCAGGTAAATCAACTACTATTAAGATGCTAACTGGAATATTATTTCCTAGTAAAGGAAATATTAGTGTAGCTGGTATAGATCCACAAAAGGATAGAAAAAAATTAGCTTATAAAATAGGTTGTGTTTTTGGTCAAAAAGAACAATTATGGATTCATTTAACACCATATGATAATTTTAAATTCTTTGGTGCTATTTATGATATTCCTGAATCAGTAGTAGAGAAAAGAATTAAAGAATATAATGATATATTTGAATTAGATGAATTTATTAATACACCTGTTAGAAGTTTATCTTTAGGTCAAAGAATGATATGTGAAATAGTTGCTTCTTTAATACATGAACCAGAAATATTATTCTTAGATGAACCTACTATAGGATTAGATCCTGTTATTAAGGAAAAGATTAGAGTATTTATTAAAAGATTAAATAAAGAAAAGAAAACTACTATATTCTTAACTAGTCATGATGTAGGTGATATTGAAAAGTTATGTAAGAGAGTAATTATTATTAATGATGGAAGTATTGTATTAGATGATAGTATGGAAAATTTAAAATACCATTATTTGAATAAGAAAATGGTAGAAGCTAAGATGAATACTAAAATTAATTTAGATGAAATAGATGGAATTACTATTTTAAAAGATAAAGATTATAATTTAAAGATAGAAGTAGATTTAACTAAAAAGAGTATTAGTGATGCTATTAAGATGTTAGATCCTGATAAGATTATAGATATTAATATATCTAATGTACCATTAGAAACTATTATTAGTAATATTTATAAGGGTAGTAAATCATGAAAAAGTATTTATTTATAATTAAGACAACTTTTAATGATTCATTACAATATATTTCTAGTTTATTTTTTAAATTTATAGGTTTTGCTATTACGATGTTTGTATTAACTAGTTTATGGCAATTCATATATAGTGATGGTACTAATGTTATTGAAGGATATACATTTAATATGATGATATGGTATTTATTACTTGCTGAAGTTATTACTTTTGGTAGTGGTAGTAAAATAGCTACTGATGAAGTAAGAGATAATATTAAGAGTGGTAATATAGCATATCAAATAAATAAACCATATAATTATATAGGTTATACAGTATGTAAATATATGGCAGATACTTTTATTAGATTTATTTTATTCTTATTAATTAGTATTGGTTTAGGATTTATATTTGCTGGTAAGATAGATAATTTTAATTATTTATCTATATTAACAGGTATACCTATATTTATATTAGCTATATTAATTACAGGTTTAATTAGAATATTAATCAGTTTAAGTTCTTTTTGGGTAGAAGATTCAAATCCATTTCAAAATGTTTATAAGAAGATAGTTTTAATATTTGGTGTATTCTTTCCTTTAGAAATGTTTCCTAAAATAGTTGGTACTATTATTAGGTATAGTCCTATATATAGTGTTAGTTATGGTCCAGCTAAATTAATATTAGATTTTAGTTTTGATTTATTTAAAAGTATTTTAATATCACAATTTATTACTATTATTATGGTTATTATATTAATAAGTATTATATATAGAAAGGGAGTGAAAAAGTTAAATGTTAATGGAGGCTAAGAATAATTTAAAGATAATGTTTTTATCTGTTAAATATAATTTAATGAAAGCTATGGAAAATAATATTGCATTTATGACTTCGGTTATTATGATGATATTTAATAATGCTTCATTTATTATTCAATGGATTACTATATTTAGTATTAAGGAATCTATTGGGGGTTACTCACTTAATGATGTAATGTTCTTCTGGGCTATTAGTAGTGGTGCTTTTGGTTTAACTCATATATTCTTTAATGGTATTGGTAAGATACCTGAATATATAGAAAAAGGTAAATTAGATGCATATCTTACTATGCCAAAGAATGTATTATGTAGTGTTGTAACATCTAGTTTAGAACCATCTGCATTTGGAGATTTATTATATGGATATATTGCATTAATAATATTTAATTTTAGTATTAAAAATTTATTATTATATACAATATTTATTATATTTGGTTCATTAATATATGCTTCATTTATGGTTATATATTATTCTATGTCTTTTAAACATATTAGAAGTCATTATTTAAGTGATTCATTAAGAGATGTATTCTTAAATATGAGTTTGTATCCTGATATTATATTTAATAAAGTAATTAAGATTTTAGCTTTTTCATTTATACCAAGTGGTTTTGCTTGTTGGATTCCTGTTCATTTATTAATGAATTTTAGAATAGATTACTTTATATATATGATATTATTTACTATTATTAATATAACTTTAGCATTTATATGTTTTGATAAAGGATTAAAGAATTATACTTCTAGTAATTTAATGGGAGATAGATCATAATGATAGTGAGAAATAATTATAATGAATGTATAACTAATTTAGCTTGTTCTATAAGGAAGTATTTTGGTTTAGATTATAAACATAATAGTTTAGATAGTATAGATAATATATTAGATGAATATAAACCAAAGAATGTGGTAGTAATATTATTTGATGGAATGGGTTCAAATATATTAAAAAGAAGTTTGGATGATCAAGACTTTTTTATCAAGAATATGATGCAGGAAATTACTTCTGTATTTCCTGCTACTACTACAGCAGCAACTACTTCTATAAGAACAGGATTAAATCCAGTAGAACATGGATGGCTAGGTTGGAATATGTATATTAAACCTATAGATAAAGTAATTACTTTATTTAGAGAATGTGAAAAAGGTTCTGAATCTATTAGTGATGAATTCTTAAATATGAAAGATAAATTATCTGTTAAAACTATTGTAAAAGAAATAAATGAGAAGGGTGATTGTTCTGGTATAGAATTATTTCCTTTTGATGTTGATGGCACTACTAGGTATAATGGTTTAGATGATATGTTAAATATTATATTAGATGAATGTAATAAAGATGGAAGAAAATATATATATGCTTATGATGATGAACCAGATCATACAATGCATGAAGTAGGTCCGGATAACTGGAAAAGTAAAGAATTAATTGTTGAAAGAAATTATAAAGTTAGTAAATTATGTGAACAATTGAAAGATACTTTAGTACTAGTTATTGCAGATCATGGTCATATTAAATGTGATAATATATTTTTAAAAGAATATCCAGAATTTATGAATATGTTGAAATGTACTACTTCTTTAGAACAAAGAACAGTATCATTTAGAGTTAAAGATGAATTTAAAGATAAGTTTGAAGATGAATTTAATAAGTTATTTGGTAAATATTTTAAACTGTTTAAGAGCGAAGAAGTAATATCTATTAAATTATTTGGTGAAGGAGAAGAACATTCTTTATTTAGAGATGCTTTAGGAGATTATATAGCTATTTCTTATAGTTCTAATAAATGTTTAGTATCTGAAGGTGATGATATATTATTTTCACAACACGCTGGATATACTGATGACGAAATATATGTTCCCTTAATAAAAGTATTAAAATAATATTGACTTAATATTTAAATAGTAGTAAATTATTGTTTATTATTAAAAGGGGAATGCATATGAGTAGAATGTGTTATACAAATAATTATCTTTGTATTATTAAACACTTCTTTGCATGCTCTACATTAAATAAAATAAAATAATCGGTGATTGCCATAATGGCGATTACCGGTTTTTTGTTAGGAGTGATATTATGAGTTATGAAGAATTTGAAAAATTAATATTTTTCTATAATCCAGAAGCTATGGAAATAATTAGAAAAGCTTATTTGTATGCTAAAGATTTGCATGAAGGACAATATAGACAGAGTGGTGAACCATATATAATTCATCCATTAAATGTAGCATATATATTGGCTGAAATGCATGCTGATAGTGATACTATTTGTGCAGGATTATTACATGATACTTTGGAAGATACTAATATTACTAAAGAAGATATTGCTCATGAATTTAATCAAGATATAGCTAATTTAGTAGATGGAGTAACAAAGTTAGCTAAGATGAATTTTAGTTCTAAAGAAGAGCAAGTACTTGCTAATACTAGAAAGATTATTACTGGTATTACTAATGATGTAAGAATTATAATTATTAAATTAGCAGATAGATTACATAATATGAGAACATTACAATTCAAAACTGAATTTAAGCAAAAGGAAAATGCTTTGGAGACTATGGATATATTTGTTCCTTTTGCTTATTATATAGGGGCATATAAAATGAAAAGTGAATTAGAAGATTTATCTTTTAAGTATTTAATGCCTGATATGTATAAGAGAATTGAAGAAAAGAAATTAAAAATAGAAGAAGCTAATAATGATGTATTAAAAGAAATGTTATATAAAATACAAGCTATATTAAATGATAAACATATACCTAATGAAATAAAGACTAGAACTAAGAATATATATGGTATATATAAACGACTTAATGAAGGAAATAAATTATCTGAAATACATGATTTATTAGCATTAAAAATAATAGTAGATGAAATAGATAATTGTTATAGAATATTAGGTTTAGTACATAGAGAATATCATCCTATTAATGATAAGTTTAAAGATTATATATGTAATCCTAAAACTAATATGTATCAAAGTTTACATACTACTGTATTTGGACCTAATGAGAGATTAGTACAAACACAAATAAGAACAGCTGATATGGATAGAATAGATACTTATGGATTATGTTCTTATTGGGATATAGATAAAGGTAGAGCTAGAGAAACTATGCAACAAGATTTAAAAGATAAGAGTCAATTCTTTCATACTTTAGTAGATATTAATAGTATGTTTGCTGATAATAAAGAATTTGTTTATCAAGCTAAGAGTGAATTATTTGGTAATAAAGTATATGTATATACTCCTAGAGGAGAAATAATAGAATTACCTAAAGGATCTACTCCTGTAGATTTTGCATATAAGATACATACTGATATAGGTAATACAATGGTATATGCTATAGTTAATGATAAAAAAGTAGAAGATGGGTATATATTACAAAATAAAGATAGAGTTAGAATTATTACTGATGATTTATCTTTTGGTGTAAGAGAAGAAGGTTTAGCTATGACAAGTTATGCTAAGAAGAAGATAAGAGATTTTAATAAAAGAATATAATTATGATATAATAAGTGTGATATGGAGGTGTATATATGAAAGCTAGAGATATTAATTTTATATTAAATCATATGAGAGATAATGTTAAAGTATTAACACCAGATACTTTAAATAATGCTAAATTTGCTGTAATAATTAATAGTGCGCCTTTTATGAATGCATTTCAAATATCAGAAATAGATAAAACAAAAGAGCAAAAACAAAAAGCATTAGATGCTATTAAAAATGTAATAGAAGATATAAAAAGGAATGGTATTCCTAGAAGAATAAATAATTATTTATTTGCTATAGGATATCCAGAAAGTTATGATTTATTATTAGAATATTATGATGTATTAGGTAAAGCATGTATGAATAATACAAGATTTGTTGGATATGATAAAGAACATGGATTTGGACCTTTCTATAATAAAGAAGCAGAAATATCTAAGAAAGTTAACATATTAAAAGAAACATCTTTATTAATGTTTATGCCTATATTAGGATATAAAAGTATTGATGAAATAAAAAATAATATAGGTATAAGTTTAGAAGATTATAAAAAGATGGTTGATACTTATAAGAAATTAAAAATATTTGGTAATGAATTACAAATGGAAATGAATATGGCTAATGTATTTTATACTAAAATAAAATTAGGTGTTACATTAGAAAAATTATGTGAAGAATATAAATTAACTCAAGAATATGTTAGAAATATTTTAGGTAAACATTTAAATGAACAACAATATGAGGAAGTACAAAAAATATTAAAAGGTAATTCAATGAGAAGATATATGCATATTCAACAAGTAGTAGAATTATTATTTCAATATGTACCAGATGGAATTGAAGTAGGAGATAAGAAAGTACCTTTTGGTATGTTGGATTATTATACTATTACACAAATGAATCCAGAAACTATTTTAGATTATATAATGAAACCAGATAACTTTAAAAAGGTAGACCATGATATGATGGTAAGAAGAGCTAAAGTAAAGAAATTCTTAGCTAGTAATAAGAATCCTGGTAAAATTATTAATAGAAAACAAGCAGATGAATTAAGTTCTAGAATGATAACTTCTAATGGTGAATTTGATATACAAGATTATGTAGATGAAATATTTGAGTATTTAGGTGATAATGGTGTATATACTTATAAAAAATTAGTAGAAGATGCATTTACTAGAATAGCTAGAGGTCAACCTATGTTACCTCTAACATTAGAGTCATTTACTAAAGAAAGTGAAAAAAAACTAGTTTAATAAACTAGTTTTTTATAAGTCATTAAATTCTTCTATTTCTACTATGTCTTCTTCATCTTTTTTATTTGGATTTAAGACTAAATTTAAGATTATTCCTACTATAGCAGCAAGGCTCATACCTGTAAGAGATATGGACATATTACCGGTAGAGAATGTAATTATGGCTCCACCTAAACCAAGTAATAACATAGTTGATGTAATTACTACATTTTTAATATTGTCATAATCTACTTTATTTTTTATTAATACTTTTAATCCGTTAATAGATATAAATCCATATAGAATCATAGATACTCCACCAAGTACTGGATCTGGTATTGTAGAGAAGAGTGAAGTAATAGTACCAAAGAATGATAATATTATTGCGATAATAGCAGCTAGGGCGATTACCCAGATGGATGCTACTTTACTCATACCAACTACTGATGTGTTTTCACCATATGTAGTATTAGCAGGTGCTCCAATAAGACCGGCAAATGTAGTTGCAACTCCATCACCTAATAGTGTTTTGTCTAAACCTGGATCTTGTAATAAATTTTTATCTATAATGCTAGATAATGCCATATGGTCGCCAATATGTTCTGTAATAGATACTAATGCTATTGGTGCTATTGTAATCATTCCTATTAAACTAAATGAATAATCTTTAAATGGTGTTAGTAAGTTAGGTATTTCAATTATAGATGAATTAGCCATACTAGAAAAATCTACTATATTAAGTGTTAGAGACATTAAATATCCACTAAGCATTCCCATTAAGAATGGAATTACTTTTAAGAATCCTTTAGCATATATTGCTACAATTATAGTTACTAAGAATGATACTAATGCTACAACAAAATATTGAATCATAAAATTATTACCAGTAAGTCCTATTTGAGATATAGCATTTGGTGCTAATGATAAACCTATAATCATTATCATAGGTCCTATTACTACTGGTGGTAAGAATCTATCTATCCAGTTTTTACCTATAAATTTAATAATAAATGATACTAATATATAGATAAGACCTACTGTAATGATTCCGGTTGTAAAACCGGATATTCCATCTTTAGAGAAAGCTAATACTATTTGAGTAATAAAAGCAAATGAACTACCTAAATAGACAGGTGATTTTCCTTTAGTACAAATGATATAAAGTAGAGTACCTATACCACTAGCAAATAATGCTGTAGATATAGATATTACTTCTGTACCGGCTGCATCATTAATTAGAATAGGTACTAATATAGTAGCTCCAAACATAGCAAATATATGTTGAAAAGCTAATATAATCATTTGTAAGATAGGTGGTCTTTCATAAGTATCATATAATAATTTTTTATCCATAAAATTTAACCTCTTATTATATTTATATTATACATTATAAATAATATTTTGACATTATGATTATATATATTTTTATTTTTTTTGATATAATAGATATAGTTTGATATAATAGATATAGAATGAGGTAATGGTATGAAAATGGTTAAATTGAAATGTGAAAATTGTGGTGCTTCATTAGAAGTTAATAAGGATCTAGATAAGATAATTTGTAATCATTGTGGGAATGAAATATTAATAAATGATGCAGCTACAGAGCTAAGAAGAGTAGAGGAAGTTAAACTTGAAGCAAGAAAACAGAATCATGAACAAACTATTAAAGAAAAAAAAGAATTAGAAGAATTAAATGCTGCAAGCAATTTTAAAAAGAGTATATTAAGTAAGATTCTTTTAATATTTGCTGCAATATGTTTATTGATTGTATTTACCAAATCTTTTAATTTTGCTAGTATTATTGCACTTATTCAAGCAATATTATTTATAGGCTCATGGTTATTTGGAATGGAAATTATTAAGCAAAAAAACAAAAAAATATATTTAATATTGGCTTTAATTGGGTTTTTATTAATTATTCCATTTTTTAAATTTAATAGTTCAAGTAATAATAAATTTGATTGGGAAGATATAAAATTGCATGATATGTTACCAGAACCAAAATCTAATAAAGGAAAAATAATTGATAATTCAAAGAAAAATTTATGGCTTGATGTAAAAGATAGTAGTGAAAAAGATTATAATAATTATGTTGATGATTGTAAAGATAAAGGATTTAATGTTGATATTGAAGAAGATACAGATTCTTTTGAAGCATGTAATAAGAATGGATATTGTTTAAGTCTAAGATATACTAAATATAATAAAGAAATAACTATTATGTTGGAAGCACCAATGGAAATGAAAGAAAATGCTTGGGTTAAAACAGAGTTATCTAATTTAATTCCAGAACCAAAATCAAATTATGGAAAAGTACAAAATGATTCTAAAACAAGTTATGTTTATTATGCTGGTAATACTTCAAAGAGTGATTATGATGAATATGTGACTCAAGTAAAAGAAATAGGATTTGATGTGGACTATTCAAATCAAGATAATTATTATAGTGCTAAAAATGCTAGTGGATATAAAGTATATGTTAAATATCAAAAAAATAAAGTAATGTATATTGAGGTCTCTGCTCCAAAAGAAGAAGATGAGAAGGAAGAACCAAAATCTGCGGATAAAGAAGAAAAGAATATAGAAAAAGAAGATGAGTCTTCATCAAGTAAATCTGTAGGAATAAGAGAAGATTTTAAAAATGCTATGGATAGTTATGAAAAATTTATTGATGAATATATTGCTGTTGTTAATAAGATGAATAGTAATCCTACTGATGCTGAAATAACGAAAAGTTATATGAGTTATTTAGAAAAATATACTAAGTTTGTTGATGATTTTGAAAAGTGGGAAGATGAAGATTTAAATGATGAAGAAACTAGGTATTATTTAGAGGTAGAAACTAGAGTTTCAAAAAAACTTATTAAAGCCGGTTTAGATAGTTAAAAAAGACATTTTAGATGTCTTTTTTATTTAGGCAATAAATAAACAAGAATTATTGTTAGAGGAAGAAATTCTGATTATGATATATATGTTAATATGCGGTATTGTAGATGATTATATTTGGATTAATAAATATGATTTAATTTATTAGGGAAGATAATATTAATTATAGAAAAAGGTCGGATGGGATGTTCGATTCTTTTTAATAATTTATTGCAATAGAAAAACTCAGTTAAATACTGAGTTATTTTAAAATGGAGCAAGTGAGGAGAATCGAACTCCCATCTCGACCTTGGCAAGGTTGTATACTAACCATTGTACTACACCTGCATGCACTAGTAATATACCAAAGATATGGGGAAAAATCAAGTGTAAATTTATTTTTTTATGTTTGTTGATAGATATTTCATAAAATGGTATAATGGAAGTTGTAAAGAGGAAAAAGGTTTATGAAAAATAAAGTGAAAAGATTCTTTAAAAAATTAAGAAAAGGTTTTAGTAAATATCTATCTACAAATAGATTATTTTTAACGTATGTAATTTTTTCTTTTATTGAAGTTTCTTTACTTAGAAAGTATACATTAGAAGATTGGTCTGATTTTAGACCTTTTGTTTGTGATTTAGGTTTAATTATATTTATTGGTGCTTTTGGTTATTTCTTTAAATCAAAAAAACAATTTAAATATTATTTTATATGGTTATTAATATTTACTTTAATGTGTGTAGTAAATAGTGTTTATTATTTATTCTATACTTCATTTGCTTCATTCTCTTTACTTGCAGAATTAGGTCTTGTAGGTGAAGTAAGTGACTCTTTAGTACAAAAATTTAGAGTTATAGATTTTATATATATATTATTTCCTATAATATTTATATTAATACATAAAGGTTTAAATAAAGGTAATTACTATTACTATGTTTCTAAAGTAGAAAAAGGTTTTAAAATGTTCTTAAAAACGGCTTTAGTAGGTATTGTTGTTGGTTGTTTAACTTTAATACATTTTAGTGCTGCAGATGGATCTAGATTTATAAAACTATGGAATAGAGGAGCTTTGGTTAATAGGTTTGGTATTGTACTATATCAAGGTAATGATTTAGTACAAAGTTTAACTCCTAAAATTAATAGTTTATTTGGATATGATGGAGCTGCTAGAGAATTTAGAGAATTCTATAGTAAAGAATGGGAAAAAGAACATAAAGATAATAAATATACTAATGTTTTAGAAGGTATGAATGTAATATTTATTCATATGGAAAGTATTCAAAACTATTTTGTTGATCTAGAACTAAATGGAGTTGAGTTGACTCCTACTGTTAATAAATTATCTAAAGAAGGTATGTATTTTGATCATTTTTATCCTCAAATAAGTGTTGGTACTAGTAGTGATACAGAATTTACTTTAAATACTTCTTTAATGCCTGTTAGTAGTGGTACAGCATTCGTTTCTTATTACAAGAGACATTATGTAGCTATACCTCAAATATTAAGTGATATGGGTTATTATACATTTAGTGCTCATGCTAATAATTCAGCTATGTGGAATAGAAATAATATGCATCCTAGTTTAGGATATCAAGATTTAATATTTAAAGATGAGTTTGATGTAGATAAAGATGATTGTGTAGGATTAGGTTTAAGTGATACCGAATTCTTTAGACAATTACAAAGTAAATTAGAAAATATTGAAACTGAACATGAACATTATATGGGAACTTTAATTCAATTATCTAATCATAGTCCTTATGCAAGTACCAGTACTAATCCAGATATTTATTATACTTATGATAGATTAGTATTAACTAATACATATGCTAAATATGATGAAAAAACTGGTAATTATACTGAAGTAACTGATGATTATTTAAAAGATACTGAATTAGGTGATTATTTTATCAGTGCGCATTATGCTGATATGGCATTAGGTTCATTCTTTGAATATGTAGAAAATAGTGATTATTATAATAATACAGTATTTGTATTATATGGTGATCATGATGCAAGAATATCTAAAGAAGAGTATGAATATTTTTATAATTATAATACTGAAACTGGTGAAAGATATAAATCAGGAGATGCTAATTATTTAGATTTTGATAATGTTGCTTATGATTTAAGTAAGGGTACTCCTTTAATTATATGGACTAAGAATAAAGAAGTTGCTAAAAAGATAAATACTGTTAATAGTAATGTTATGGGTATGTATGATATATTGCCTACTTTAGGAAATATGATGGGATTCAGTAATCCATATGCTTTAGGACATGATATATTTGATATTGGAGAAGATAATGTAGTTATATTTCCTAGTGGTAATTTCTTAACAAATAAAGTATACTATAATAATACTACTGGTAAATATAGACCGTTATCTGGTGGAAGTATTAGAAAAGTTCCTAAAGATTATTGTGATAGTAATGGTAGAAAGAAAATAGGTATATTTGTATGTCAAAGTCCTAATGATTATAATTATGATGAGGATTATGATGAAAATTATATTGAAAAGTTAAAAGAATATACTGAGGAAAGATTGTCTTTATCTAATAATTTAATAGTACATGATTTAATTTATAAAGAGGGAGACAATATAAAGAAAAAGAGTGAAGGAGTTGATCCAATTGAGCAAGAAGGAAAATAAAGAAAAAGAAGTAAAAAAAGTAGCTGAAAATGGTGAAGAAAAGAAAGTTAAAAAAACTGAAGATAAGCCTGTAAAAAAAGAAGAAAAAGTTACTAGTAAAGAGAATAATAAAGAGGAAAAAACTTCTAAGAAGGAAAAGAAAGGTAAATCTAAAAAGAAAATAGTTTTATATGTAACTATTTTAATAGTAATGGTTGTTCTTGCTGGATTACTTTATTTAGCTTGGTCAGGTAAGAAAGAACCTACTAAAGAGAAGGTTGAAGTTAAAGAATTAGAAAATCTTGGTGATGATTGGGGTTATACATTAAAAGATAATGATAGTGAATTATTTAAAAGTGAGTTTGCTATATTAAAAGAAATAATAAATAGTGATTCTATTGATACTCAAAAATATAGTGAACAAGTAGCTAAAATGTTTATTATTGATGTATATACATTAAGTACTAAGATGAGTATTTATGATGTTGGTGGTATTGAGTTCTTCTATAGTGATGAAGATGCTAATACTATGTTCCAACAAAAATTAATTGATACTATGTATTCTACATTAGAAGATAATACCTATGGTGATAGAGAACAAGAATTACCTGAAGTAAAAAGTATTAATGTTGAATCAAGTGAAAAGACTACTTTTGAATATATTAAAAAAGTAGATGATAAAGAAGTAAAAGAAAAATTAGAAGGATTTAAAGTATTATTAACTTGGGACTATGTTAAAGATATGGGCTATGATAAAAAAGCTGAATTAATTGTTGTTAAAGATGGTGAAAAGAAATATAGTGTAGTTAAAATAAAAACTAACTTCAAAGAATAAGAGGTACTATTTAGTACCTCTTTTTATGTTTATAAATTGAACTTTTTTAGAATAGATAAAATCTAATTTATTAAATAATTTAGATGAGTAAGAAAACTTTATAACTCCTTGATGGATAAATCCATTTGTCTCTTCATAGACATGTCCTTGAGTATATTTACTAAATATTTTTCTTATTGGATTAATAAAACTTCTAGTAGATTTAAATATCTTGTTATATATTCTTGTTATCCAGAATGGTACACATCCATTATGGCAATGTCCTGATAATATTAAATCTGTATTAGATATCGGTTTATCTTTATTATTATAAATATATTTATATATATTAATAGGAGAGTGAAATAATAATATATTATATGTATCTTTAGTAAATGGTATATGTGTTTTTTCCATTTCATGGCAGAATGAATCATATGATTCATATTTTATTTCATAGTATTTATATGATGGGTTATATCCATAAAATAATATATTATTATCTTGCCATGTTGAATCTTCTAGGAAGTGAACATTATCCATATTATTCAAGATATTTCTTAGGTGTGAGTTTTGTTCTTCTTCCCAATGATGCATATATCCTTTTTTAGTATCATGATTACCATATATTATTACTACAGGTGCTAGTTTAGATAGTTTATCTAACCATTCTATTAGAGGATCTATTTTATGATATAGAGCATTATCTAATATATCACCTGTTATGCAGATATAGTTTGGTTTATTATCTAATATTTGTTTATATAAATTATCTAATATTTTTAATTTATAATTTGGTGCATAATGGATATCTGATAATAATGCTATTTTTATATCATTTATATCTTTTTCTGTATAGAAATAATCATTATACATATATATTCTCCTTTATTAGAAAAAGATACTTAAAGTATCTTTATTCTCCATTAGATGGTTCCTCATTACCACCTGTGTTTTCATTGTTGTTATTATTGCCGTTTTCATTATTACCATTATTATCATTATTGTTGTTATTTTCATTTCCTGAATTATTGTTTTCGTTATTTTCATTGTTTTCATTATTGCCATTATTATCATTATTTTCTTTGTTGTCGTCATCGTCATCAGTTTCAGTAGATGGTGTAGTAGAACCACCTTTACCATTACTTAGATAGAACGTTACATTTTTATTCCATACTTCTTTTAATAATGTATTAGCATGTAATGATTGATCAACGATTATGCCATATGGATTAGTATCATCTACATATTCTGCAGTACATGTGAATCCATTAGCATTACACCAACTTTGTGCTTCTGCAAAGCCATAACCACGATAATTTGGCATTGTACGTAGTATTTCTCCACCATATTCATATTGTCCTACCATAGGAGTAGAGTAATCATCATTAATTGAGAATTCAAATGTTTTAATTGGTGTCTTTTCTTTTAATCCTAAGTTTTCTTTCATTAGATTAACTATTGCTTGTAGAGAAGCAGGTTGGTAACCTAATGCAGATGTAGTAGAGTAACCTCTCCATACAGGTAAGTTATAACAATTTAAGAATGTCTTTTTAATTGATAATGCATTAGAATTAACATTTAATAATATATCTTTACCAACGTCATAGAATGACATTATTTGTTCTGGTGTTACATTTGTTTCTAAGTTTCTAGATATAGTATCTAGAATCTTTTTAAATTCTGAAACTCTATTAATACCTTTCATTTTTAAAGCTATTGCTTCAATAACCTGTTGTTGATGCAAGTTACGAGCTAGATCTCCAATACGCCATTGATGTCTATTTCTAGCATAAGCTAAAGCTTCTTCACCGTTTAATGTTTGTTTACCAGGTTTAATATAAACTGTTTGAGAACCCCAAGCACGTTTACTATTTTGTTCACATATTCCTCCATGACAGTCAACGTTCATATTGAATGTGAAATCTGGTTTATCAACGTCTACTTCAACACCACCAAGTACATTAACTAAATCAACAACTCCTGTGAAGTTCATTTTTACATAATAATCAATATCAATTCCTGTTAATTTTTGAATTGTATTTATAACACATGTAGAACCATAAGCTGCTGAAGAATTGATCTTAGCATATCTATTATTGTTACAGGCTATTGGTACATATGTATCTCTTGGAATACTAAACATAGTTGCAGTTAATGTTTTAGGATTAAATGTAACTAATATTAATGTATCTCCATTAAATGCTTGATTAGGTTTTAATCCATCATATTCTGAATCAACACCCATTATTAATGCAGTAAATGGTTCAGTTAATTTTTTCTCTTTACTATTACTTAATGTTTGATTATCTTGGTTAACCATATCTTTTTCAATATAATCAATAATCTTAGTATCTTCTCCAACATTTAATTGAGTACCATCTTCATTTTCAATAATGAAGACTGTATAATTACCAGATACTAATGCTGCATCTATTTCTTTAGCATATAAGGCACGAATCATTTCTTCATATCCAGTATATTTTTCAATTCTATTATCATAATTTTTTTCTTCTAATAATTCTTGAGCTAAGATAACACCTTCTATGTCATCTTCAGATTCAACCATACCGATGATTGAATCTGATGAGAATTCATAATCTTTTAATGTTATTAAGTTAGTTCTATAAGTTAATACTTCTTTATTCATACTTTTTAATGATCCATAGAAATAATTAATAATATAAGAACTTCCTAATTGAATTGGAATAAATATAAAAGTAATTATTGTTATTATTATAAATTTAATAGTTTTTTTACCTATTATAGTAATAAGTCCTGATAATAGATAAAATAAGAACCAACAAGTAAATAATACTATAGCAATTACTCTTAAAAAAGTTTCTATATTTGATAAATGAGTAATACCATAAATAAAGTAGATTAATGAACCTAAATATAGTAATGTTGTTAGATAATAAAATAGTCTTTTAGCAAGATTTACTTTTTTCAGTTTTTTAAATAATGTACTCATATAATCATCCCTTTTTAATTATCAATTTATTATATCATATTTAGGAGTATGACTCAATTGGCGTTTTTATTTGATTGTAACTTTACACTCTTTGACAAGCGTAGGGTTTATTGTATATGTGGGGGATGTTATAATTAAAGTGAGGAATTGTAGGTGATTGCAATGAAAAAGTTTATAAAGTATATGTTATTCACAGTGGTTGCAATCACTGTAGTATTTGTAAGTTCTAAAATAGAGCAATCTAGTGCTGAAGAGATGCAATTTGAAGGTATTATAAGTAATGCTGGTGGAGCAAATGTTAATAGTCAAGCTAATTATAGTACTTTTGTTACTGAATTGGCTTTTGGTACTAGAGTTAATGTTATTGGTAAAGTAAATAGTTTATATAAAATAAGTTATGATTCAGGTAAGATTGGTTATGTATCTACTAATTTAATAACTAATGTATCTCAAAATATATTAACTATAGATGCTCCGGGAGTTGAATCTTATAGATCTTATTGTGATTCATTAATTAATAATGGATTTGTAGAAAGTTATTGCCCTTATTTATATTATTTACATAGTAAGTATCCTGAATGGCAATTTAAAGCTGATAGAGTTGGTGTTACCTTAGATGAAGCTAGTAAGAATGAAGAAATGAAATGTTCTCTACAAACTGATAATGAAAATTTTAAAATAGGTTGGAATGAAGCTAATTATTATTTTGTTCATTCTAAAGTTATAGCTAGTTATATGGATCCTAGAAATGGTATGTTTGAAAGAAGTATATTTCAATTCTTTGATAGTGATGATAATAAAGATTTAAGTAGTGATGAAACATTAAATTATATAGTTGGTAATGGTAATTTAAAACAATATTTAGATTATTTTAAAACTGCTGCTGCTAATAATGGAATAAATGTTGTTGATTTAGTAGCTAGAAGTAAAAATGAAGGTGCTAATACTGTTGGTTATGATTCTGTAAATGGTAATTATTCTACTAAATATAATATTTATTATAATGGTAATAGTTTAGATGGATATTATAATTTCTTTAATATTGGTTCTTATGGAAGTAATCCTATATATAATGGTTTATTATATGCTGCTGGATGGTTTGATGCTAGTAATAATTCATTTCAAAGACCATGGAATAGTCCTGAAAAAGCTATTAGTGGTGGTGCTGAATTCTTAGCTAATAGTTATATAAAGAAAGGTCAAGATACACCATATTATAGAAAATTTAATGTATCTTCATATGCAGTATATGCTAGATATACTAATCAATATATGACTGCTGTACATGCTCCATTAAGTGAAGCATTAGATTTATATGGTACTTATAAAAATAGTAATAGTTTAAATCAAGCATTTAAATTTACTATTCCAGTATATGAAAGTATGGGAGATACACCATATCAGGCATTAAATAGAAGTCCTGATAGTACTTTGAATAGTATATCTATTGATGGAAATGCTTTAGTAGGTTTTGATAAAGATATTACTGAATATGATAGAAATATAAATACTGATTCTAATAGTATTAGTGTTACAGCTAATCCTAATAATGGAGGAGCTACTATAGAGGGTACTGGTAATTATGATTTTGTAGATAATGTTGCTAATGTAACTATTAGAGTAACATCTGAAGATAAGTCTTCTGTTACAGAATATAAATTAATTATTAGAAAGATATCTTCAGGGGTTAATATTAGTGTTAATGATGTATTATCTAAAGTAGATGTAAGAATTAATAATAATATTATGTATGGTATAAGTCCTGGAATGAATGCTAGTACTTTAATTAATACTATTGCTAAGAATGGTGGTATAGCTGTTGTTAGAGATGTTAATGGTAATGTTAAAGGATCTGGTATTCTTGCTACTGGAGATAAGATAGAAGTTAGTGGTACTAGTGAAACAGTAACATTTATTATATCTGTTAGAGGTGATACCTCTGGAGATGGTCAAGTTAAATTAAATGATTTTATACTAATTCAAAGTCATATATTAGGTAAATTAACTTTAGAAAATGAAAAATTCTATGCTGGAGATGTTAATTTCGATAATGGAATAAAATTAAATGATTTTATATTAGTTCAAAGTCATATATTAGGTAAATTGAATTTATAAGGAGTGGTTAGATGAAAAAATATTTAGTATTTATATGTTTATTATTTGTTTTATTTATAAGCAAGGTAGATGCTGCAAGTTTATCAGTTAGAGCAAATAAGAGTACTGTTGTGGTAGGTAGTACAGTTAATGTTACTGTAACTGCAAGTGGTGCAGCAGGATGGGAATATTGTTTGAGTTTTGATGAATCATTATTTACTTTAACTTCATCTAATGCTGATAGTTGGAAATGTATGAGAGCTGGTTCCTCAATGGGTGGTGGAACAACGGCTACATTCGTTTTAAAAGCTAAGAAAAGTGGATCAGGTACTGTTGGTGTTAATAATTATTCGATGATAGATGATTATTCCAATCCATTACCTGTTTCTGCAGGTAGTGTAAGACTTACTTGTAAAACTCAAGCAGAGATAGAAGCTAGTTATAGTACTAATGCTAATTTAAGAAGTTTAAGTGTTGACGGTTTTGAAATAACTCCTGCTTTTGATACTAATAAATTAGAATATAGTTTAGAAGTAGAAAATGATGTAGAAAGAGTACATATTAGTGCTGTTAGAGCTGATAATACTGCAAGTGTTAGTGGCGCTGGAGATGTAGAACTAAGAGAAGGATCTAATACATTTAATATAGTAGTAACTGCTCAAAAAGGTAATAAAAAAACTTATGTATTAACAATTACAAGAAAAGAATTAAATCCTATTCAAGTTAATGTAGATGGTAAACAATTGATAATTGTTAGGAAAACTGAAGGTTTAGAAGTGCCTAATTATTATGTTACTGAAAAAGAGGTATATACTAGTCCTAATTATAAGAGTGAAGATCCTGAAGCAGATGAAATACCTGTATTTAAAAGTGAAATAAGTGGATATACATTAATAGCTTTAAGAGATGAAGAAGGTAATGTAGGATTCTATATTTGGGATAAATCTAATGATAGTTATAGATTATATACTGAATTAAGTGCTAGTAATTTATTTATAGTTGTAGAAGAACCTGATAAATTATTAGATGAAGCTTCTAAAACTGAAGAAATGGAAATAAATAATAAAAAAGTTAAAGTGTATAAATTAGATAGTACTTCAGATTTTGTATTAATTTATGGTATGAATGCTGAAACTGGAGAAAAGTCTTGGTATAAATATGATATTAAAGAAAAGACTTTTCAAAGATATGATAATTCTATAGTAGATAGTTATGAAGCAAAATTAAATAAATATAATAAATATGGATATATATTATGTGGTATTACTGGTCTCTTTGTATTATTAACTTTAATATTTATGTGTAAGAATAGAAAGAAAAGACATTTATTAAGACAATTTGCTAATGGAGAAATAGAAAATAAAATAGAAGAATTAGAAGAATCTAATGAAGAAATAGAAGAAGAATTGGTTCAAGAAGAAAAGAAGTCTAAAAAAGAATTAAGAAAAGAAAAGAAAGAAGCTAAGAAAGAAGCTAAGAAAGCTAAAAAGAAAGTTAAAGAAGATGTTGAAGAGGAAGCAGTTGCTCCTGAAGTAGTTGTTGAATCTAAAGAATCAGAACCGGTTCAAGAAGAAAAGATAGAAGAACTAGTTCAAGAAGAAAAGAAAGAAGAAAAAGAAGAAAAGAAGGATACTAAGAAAGAGAAAAAAGTATCTAAGAATGAAAAAATAAAAGAAATAAGAGATATTTTAGATAATAAAGAAGAGGTTATAGAACCTAAAAAAGAAGAGAAAATAGAAGAAATAAAGAGTGAAGATATTCTGGAAATAGAAAAAGAAGAAGAAAAAGAATTATCTAAAAGAGAATTAAGAAGATTAGAAAAAGAAAGAATTAAAAAGGAAAGAGAAGAATTAAAGAAGATGCAAGATGATTTTCTTGATGATTAATTCTTCTTTTTTGTTATAATAATATTAGGTGGTTTTATGGAAAATAAAGAAGTAAAGACGGAATTTAAAGGGAATAAAATATTAACAATAACTAATGAAGAGAAAATAGCGTTAATTAAATTGTTTGAAGAATATAATAAAAAATTAAATGAAGGAGAAACTAAAGAAGATTAATAATTATTAATCTTTTTTTATGCTATAATAAAATAGGGGAATGGTATGAAAAGAGATATAAGAATAGATCTTATTAAGTTCATTGCTATAGTAAGTGTAATTGGATTACATTTCTTTCTTAATAATAATTTTAGTAATGAATTAATGATTAATCATAAATATTATCTTTATTTATTAATTAATAATATCTTTTTAGTATGTGTACCATTATTTATAATATCTACGGGTTATTTAATGTGTAATAAAAAAGAATTTAATATAGATTATATTAGTAAGTTATTTAAGAGAATAATAGTTCCTTATATTATTATTGGTTTTATTTGTATATTGTTTAGATTATATTATGTACATGATATAGGGACATTTATTAGTATTATTCTAGAAATATTTAATTTTAGTTCATGTCCCTATGCATGGTATATAGGTATGTATATAGGATTATATTTATTTATACCATTCATTAATAAATGTTTAGATAATTTAAATAAGAAAGATTTAATTATATTATTAATATTATTATTTATATTTGGTCCTTTAGGTAGTATTTTAAGAATTATATATCATGGTACTCATTATTTATTAATTACTAGTTATTTTTATTCTTTTTGGATATTAAACTATTATATTATAGGGTACTATATAAAGAAGTATGGTATTAGTATAAAATTAAAATATATTTTATTATTAATTTTATTAATACCTATAATAAGTTTAGGTAATTATTTATTAGATATATTATTCTATAATAAATATTATTATTCTGGAGATTTAAATTTCTGGGGAGGTATTATTCCTTATATAGGTAGTGTTTTAGTATTTATATTAATTATTAATATGAAGATAGATATTAAGAATAAGATAGTATATAAATTTATTGTTAGTACATCTAGTTATACTTTAAATATATATTTATTTAGTTATATATATGATCAGTTAATATATAAATTATTTCCTTTAGGTGTAAGTAATAGTATTATGTATATGCCTTTAATAGTATTAATAGTATTTATGTTGTCCTATAATAGTAGTTTAATAATTGATTATTTATTTTATAAGTTATTAAGATTTATGAAGATTAATAATAATTAAATTATTATTTTATATGGAAATATAGTATAATAATAAGTACATAGGTGGTTAGTTATGCAATTAGAAGTTAATGGTTTTAATATATTTGTAATAGTATTAGTAACATTTATTACAAGTTTAATATTAGTACCTTTTGTTAAGAAGTTAGCAGTACATGTAGATGCAATAGATATTCCTAATGAAAGAAAGGTTCATAAGAAACCTATACCAAGACTTGGTGGTCTTGCTATTTTTGGAGCTTATCTACTAGGATATATGTTATTTGCTAGAACTAGTGTACAGATAATATCTATTTTAATAGGTAGTTTTATAGTAGTATTAATAGGTGTATTTGATGATATAAAACCTATTAGAGCTTTAGTTAAATTTATAGTACAAATAGTAGCTGCTTGTGTTGTAGTATTCTATGGAAATATGGTATTAAATCATGTAGATGTATTTGGTTTAAGTTTTGATATTCCAAACATATTAAGTCAGATAGTAACTATATTCTTTATAGTAGCTGTAACTAATTCTATTAACTTAATAGATGGATTAGATGGATTAAGTAGTGGTATTTCTTGTATATATTTTATTACTATAGCTATTATTGCTTTTGTATTAAATAGAAATCAAGGTTTAGATACTATATTATCTCTAATATTATTAGGATCTACTTTAGGATATTTAGTATATAATTTTCATCCGGCAAGTATATTTATGGGTGATTCAGGTAGTTTATTCTTAGGTTTTAATATTAGTATTATTGCCTTATTAGGATTTAAAACTGCTACTATAACTAGTTTAATAGTTCCGGTATTTATATTAGCTATTCCTTTATTTGATACTACTTTAGCTATATTTAGAAGATTATTAAAAGGTGAAAGTATTGGTAAACCAGATAAAGAACATTTTCATCATCAATTATTAAAGATGAAATTTAGTATTCCTGTTACAGTATTAATAATTTATGGTATAGATATATTATTTGCTAGTATATCGGTGTTTTATGCATTAGGTGATGGTAAGATAGCTTTAGTGTTATTAGGAATATTATCTATATTGTTGATAATATTAGTAATGTTTACTGATATATTATTTGAACATAAGAAAAATAAAAAGTAATTATTATTACTTTTTTATTTTGTTGGTATGATATAATAATGTATGAAATGTATATAATAGTAGGTGGGTTATTATGCTAAAAGAAAAAATTAAAAATGTATTTAAAAGTCCTTTAACTTATATTTTATTAGTTTCTGTTATCATACATAATATATTATATAGATTTTTTGACTCTTTTTCAGAATATAATGATACTGCTAGTTATATTGATTTATATAAAGAGAATATTTTTAAAGGAGAATTAAATAATAGTAGGACTCCTATTTATCCATATTTTTGTAAACTTATTAAATTATTTGGCGAGGAAAATTTATATAATCATATAGTTTTTGCACAAAAGATATTATTTTTATTGTCTATTGTATTCTTTTATTTTACTTTAAAAAAGTTATTTAAATCTAAAATTACATATACAATAATAACTTTATTATATTCTTTATGTCCATTTATATTTTTATGGAATACTGTTTTATTAACTGAGTCTTTAACTATATTTGAATTTATTTTATTATTGTATTTTACAATTTCTTATATAGTTGAACCTAAAAAATGGAATGCTTTTTTTATAGGTGTGGTTATTTTTTTATTAGTTATGACTAGGCCAGCTAATTTATTTTTGTTAGGTTTGTATGTTATTTTTTGGATTTTGAAATTTATAATTAATAAAGAAGAAAGAAAGTATATAAAGTTTGGTTTTATTTCTATAATTATTACAATATTTATAACTTTATTATATTGTTGTAGAATGAATTCTTTATATGGTTTATTTAATTTGACTGGTGTTTCAGATATAAACAATGTTATGCTTATTAGTAAAGATGATTTATATAAGTATGGTGATAATGAAGAAATTGTTGAGATTTATGATAATGTAGTAGAATCTGAAGGTAATGTAGAACATTGGGTAATAGTAGATGAAGTTTTTACTAAATTTGATAAAAGAGATATACATAAATTTGTTAAATCAGTTAAGAGAAAGTCTGGTATAAAATATTATTTTTATATTATTAAAAAATTTTTTGGATTATCTCCTGATTCAGTAGGTATTATTTATTCTACTTCTGAAAAAATAAGTACTGTTGAAAATTTTAAACATTTATCATATACTATGTTACCTATATCGTTTGGTTTAAGTTATATGATATTTGCAATATCTTTAGGATTTATTATTTATTATTTATTTAAGTTTAGAAAGATAGATTGGGTAGTAGGAGCATTATTTACTTTAGGTGCTGGTAATATGTTTGTTGCTATAGCATTTGCTCCATTCGAATCAGAAAGATTATCTTTAAATTCTTTAATAGTATTAATTATATTGATATCTTATTTAGTAAAAAGAATATTTATTGATAAAGAGAAGATTAAAAAGAATATGAAGAAGAAAAATGGTATTGCAGAATTAATTGATTATATGTTAAGTTTTAATATTAAAAAGTTATTTAAAGAAAAAACAGATAATACTTTTATACAGTTCTTTAGATATTTATTTGTTGGTGGTATAGCTGCTGTAGTAAATATTGGTATGTTATATGTATTTACTGATATTATTAATTTATATTATATTATTTCTAATATATTATCATTTATATTAGGTTTGATAGTTAATTATGTATTAAGTAAGAAATTTGTATTTCAAGAAGAAACAACTATTAGTAAATCTAAAGAGTTCTTAATATATGCAATTATAGGTGTTATTGGTTTAGGTATTGATACATTATTAGTATGGTTATTTACTGATATAATTGGCTTATATTATATGATAAGTAAGTTAATATCTACAATGATAGTATTTATATGGAATTTTGGAGCTAGAAAGGTATTATATAAAATAATAAAGTAAGGTGAATGTATGAAAAAGAAAAAAGTAATAATAATTGGTGCTGGTCCGGCAGGACTTACTGCAGCTTATGAATTGTTAGATAAATCTGATAAATTTGAAGTTACAGTATTAGAAGAAAGTGATACTTTTGGAGGTATTTCTAGAACTGTAAATTATAAAGGAAATAGAATGGATATGGGTGGTCATAGATTCTTCTCTAAAGTTCCTGAGGTTAATGAATGGTGGGAGAAGATGCTACCTACTCAAGGATCTATGCCAAAAGATGATGTTGAATTAGGTAGAACCTCATCTGTAGTAGATGGTGGACCAAATCCAGAAAAAACTGATAGAGTAATGTTAAGAAGAAATAGATTATCTAGAATATTCTTTAAGAATAAATTCTTTGATTATCCAGTATCTTTAAAGTATGATACTTTAAAGAATATGGGATTGGGTACTACTATAGTAGTAGGATGTAGTTATATGAAAAGTGCTATATTTAAAAGAAAAGAAAACTCTTTAGAGGATTTTTATATTAATAGATTTGGTAAAAAATTATATAGTATGTTTTTTGAAAATTATACGGAGAATTTGTGGGGAAGACATCCTAGTCAAATATCACCTGAATGGGGAGCACAACGTGTTAAGGGTTTATCTATAAAAGCAATACTTGGTGATATGTTTGGTAAAGTATTTAAAAAGAAGAATAGAAAAGTAGAAACTTCTTTAATTGAAGAATTTGCTTATCCTAAATTAGGTCCTGGTCAATTATGGGAATTAACTGCTAAAGAAGTAGAAAAAATGGGTGGAACTATTATTAAGAATGCTAAAGTAGTTAAATTACATAAGAATAAGAAGGATCTATTAACTGGTGTTTCTTATATGGATGGAGATAAAGAAGTTAAAGTTACTGGAGATATAGTTATTTCTTCTATGCCAGTTAAAGATTTAGTTATGGGTATGAATGATGTACCAACTAAATATTTAAAGATTGCTAAAGGTTTACCTTATAGAGATTATATGACTGTTGGTGTATTAATTGATAAATTAAATTTAAAGAATGAAACTAAGATTAAAACTATAGGTAATATAGTACCTGATGATTGGGTTTATGTACATGACAAAAGTGTTAAAATGGGTAGATTTCAAATATATAATAACTGGTCTCCATATTTAGTTAAAGATTTAGAAAATACTGTATGGATGGGGTTAGAATACTTCTGTAATGAAGGAGACGAAATGTGGTCAATGACTGATGATGAGTTTGCTCATATGGGAATTGAAGAAATGATTAAAATGAAATTAATAGATTCAGAAGATAATGTTAAAGATTTCCATGTAGAAAGAGTTAAAAAAGCTTATCCAGCTTATTTTGATACATATGAACACATGGATAAATTAAGAGATTATTTAAATACTATAAGTAATTTATATTGTGTAGGTAGAAATGGTCAACATAGATATAATAATCTAGATCATTCTATGTGTACTTCTTTTGAAACAGTTAGAAATATTATTAATGGGGTTAAAGATAAAGATAATATTTGGAATGTTAATACTGAAAAAGAATATCATGAATCTAAATAATAAGAGATGCTAATGCATCTCTTTTTCTTTAGTTAAATAGCTTATTATGATAAAATAATTATAGGTGATATTGTGGCAAAATTTAGTATTATTGTACCTGTATATAATGTTGAAAAATATTTAAGAAGTTGTTTGGATAGTATATTAAATCAAACTTATAAAGATTATGAAGTAATTATTGTTAATGATGGTACTAAAGATAATTCACAAGATATAATAGATGAATATGTTAAAAAAGATAATAGATTTAAAGGTTTTATAAAGAGTAATGGTGGACTAAGTGATGCAAGAAATTATGGAGTAGGTAAAGCTAAAGGAGATTACTTAGTATTTGTTGATAGTGATGATGATATTAATTTAGAGTTGCTAGAAGAAGTTAATAAAGTAATAAATGATAATGATGTAGATATTATTAAGATTCAATGTAGAACTATTAATGGAGATAATTCTAATGAAGAAATTAGTGAAATATTTAGTTCTATTTCTGGAGAAGAAGCATTTATTAAATTAATAAATAATCCTTTATTTGTAGCTGCTCCATTATCAATATATAGAACTGAATTTTGGAAAGATAATAAATTTTCTTTTGATGTAGGAAGATATCATGAAGATTTTGGTTTAATTCCGTATGTATATATGAAAGCTAATAAAGTTAGTTCTATTAGTTATGTAGGATATAATTATTATTTAAGAGATAATAGTATTACTACTAATAAGGATGAAGATAAAATTATTAAAAGAAATAATGATATATTATATTTTTTTGATAAATTAAGAGATGTTATTGATAAAGATAATAAAGTTAGTGAAAATGGTAAGAAATATTTTAAATCTTATATAGCTAATTCTTTATATAATAGATCTAAATCATTAGAAGGAAAATTATTTGATGATTTTGTTTTAGAAATAAAGAAGAGAGAAGTATATAAGTATTTATTAAATGATAGTATAGGAAGAAAGTTTAAGAGATTGTTATTAAAGTTATGTCCAAAATTTTATATTAAACATTTTATGTAGGTGATTATATGAAAAAGAAAGGATTTAAAATAGAATATTTAATTTATATTTATTTAGTAATAAGTCCTTTTTTGGATGCAATAAGTTGTATGTATAGGGAATGGTTTCCAAGTGTTAAGTTTTCACCTCTAATGGTTATAAGACCTATAATACCAATTATTCTATTATTATATATATTTATTAAAGATAAAAAATCTAGAATTAAGTTATTTATATTAGGTCTTATATACTGTATATATGGTTTAATACATTTGTTGATATTTAAGAAGTTATTAACAGGTATTTCTTATGGAAATATATTTACTGAAGCATTATATATATTTAATTATACTTATATGATATTTGTTTTATATATAATAATGTATTTTAGTAAGAAGAATAGATTATCTGAATTAAAGAAATATTTGTTTTATATGTTATGTAGTTATTTATTAATTATATATGTAAGTATTATTACTAAAACAAGTTTATCTACATATGTAGAAGGTACTGGATATAGATCTTGGTTTGTATCTGGTAATACATTATGTACTGTTTTAATATTATTGTTTTGTTTATTAATAGATAATATATTTAATAGTAAGAAGATTATTAATTATTTAATATTTTTATTATTAGGAATATATATGATATTTTTAGTAGGAACTAGAACTGGTATGTTAGGTTTCTTAATAGTATTTATAATGTATTTAATATTAAGAATATTCTTTAATATTAAGAAGAAGATAAAATTTAATAAAAAGATTGTTATGGGAATTATTGTTATTTTAATAGTTGGTGGTTTATTAGTATATAAAGTTGGATCTAATACTTTTGAGAGAAGAAAAGTAATGAGTGATATGGAAGATGATATTATAGATATTAATACTAATGAAATAGCACATGTTACTGGAGATAGTATGAGATTTATATATGATATAAAGAATTATGGTGTAGATGAAGAATATATTAGTAGAGAACAACAATTAGCGTATTTAAATATGTATGAATTTTGTAATAAATATAAGATTAAAAGTAATAATTATAGAGTACAACAATTAGTATATAATGTTTATTTAGTTAGAGAACAAGCTAATATTAAATATATATTATTTGGTAATGGACATGTTAATCAATATGGGGAAATGATATTAGAAATGGAATTACCATTTATATTATTAAACTTTGGTATTATAGGTTTTATTATATATGTAGGTCCTTTATTATATTTATTATTTAAATATATTATAAGATTTAAGAAAAAGAATATTAATTATTATATGTATATATTTGGTTTATTAATAGCATTTGGATTATCTTGTATAGCTGGATATGTATTATATAGTAGTACTTGTGTTTTAGTTATGATATGTATGTTTTATTTGCTAGAAAATAATGGTGATAAGAATGAAAAAAAGAATATTATTTGGTATAACTAATTTAAAGTTAGGTGGAGCTGAAAGAGTTCTTGTAGATATAGTTAATAATATTTGTGATAAATATGATATTACTATATTTACTTTATATAATAAGGGAGAATTTGAATCTGAATTAAATAAAAATATTAAAGTAATTAGTATGTTTAATAAGACATATGATGAATTGAGTAGTATAGAAAGAAGAATATTGTCTTTAAGACTTGTTAATAAGAAAGCAAGAGAGAGATTATATCATAAATATATTAAGGAAGATTATGATATAGAAATAGCTTTTTTAGAAGGCCCTATAGCTTGGTTATTATCGGTTAAGAGTAATGCTAGAAAGATAGCTTGGGTACATAATGATATTAGAGATGTATTTGGTAAAGGTAAGAAAGCTGATAGAAAGAAAAAACTTAGTGGAGAATGTTATAAGAAATATGAATCTTTAGTATTTGTATCTAAAGATAATTTAGATAAATTTAAAATGGAATATCCTGATAATAAGTGTAATAAACAAGTAATATATAATTATTTAAATACTGATTTAGTATTAGAAAAATCTAATAAAGAAGAAGTTAAAGATATTAAAGATGATTTAATATCATTTGTTCAAGTATCTAGAATAGTACCACAAAAAGCATTATTTAGATTATTGGATGTACATGAAAAATTAATTAAAGATGATATTAAACATAGAATATATATTGTTGGTGATGGGTTAGAAATGGATGAATTATCTAATAAGATTAAAGAAAAAGAATTGGAAGATACTTTTATTTTATTAGGTAAAAGAAGTAATCCATATCCATATATTAAGAAAGGCAATTATTTTATGTTAACTTCTTTTTATGAAGGTTATCCTATGGTATTATTAGAAGCTAAAGCATTAAATAAATATATATTAATTACTGATTCTGCAGCTAGAGAAACTTTAATTGATTATGAAGATAATAGTATGATAGTGGATAATAATGAAGATGGTATTTATAATGGTATTAAGAGTATTATAGAGAATAAACCAGAAATAAGTAAAAAGAATAAATTTGATAATAAGAAAGTATTAAGAGATATTATTAATTTAATAGAAGGTGAATAATTATGAAAATAAGTTTAATAACTGCTACTTATAATAGAGAAAAATTATTACCTAAATTATATGAAAGTATTGTTGATAATTATAAATCATTTAAAGATATAGAATGGATTATTATGGATGATGGAAGTGTTGATGATACTAAGAAGATTGTAGATAAATGGATTAAAAATAGTGATTTTAAAATAGATTATCATTATCAAAAGAATCAAGGTAAAATGAAAGCTATTAATAATGGTATGGAATATGTTACTGGAGATATTGTTATTGAAATAGATAGTGATGATTATTTATTGCCTGATGTACTTAGTAAAGTAAGTAAAGATTATGAAAAATTATCTAAAGATGTATATGGTATAGCTTATAAAAGAAAATTGATAGGAAAAGATAATACTGTAGAAGGAATAGATAATAAAGTATTAAAATTATTTGATATACATAATAAATATGAATATGATTTTGATATGGCTTTAACTTTTAGAGCAGATATTAGAAAGAAATATAATTATCCATTAGAGAAGGATGAAAAATTTATTACAGAAGCTAGATTATATTATATGTTAGATCAAGAATATGATGGATTATTATTTAAAGATGAAGAAATAATAGTTGGGGAATATATGGAAGATGGATATTCTAAAAATATTAATAAGTATTTTAAACAATATCCATATGGTTATTATGAATTCTTTAAAGAATGTTTAAGTTATAGTAATAAAGATAATACTACTTTTAGAAAGAGATTATATTTTATAAAACATTATATATTATTTAGTTATTTAACACATAAAAAGATGAAAACATGTATTAAAGAAGTAGATGGATTTAATAAGTTTTTAGTTATATTATTAGTGGTACCAGGGTATTGGAAGTCAAAGAGGTTTTAATGTTTCTAAGAAAGGATTGATATTATGAGCAATAAAGTTATTAGTTTTGATATATGGGATACAATTATAAAGAGAAAATGTCATCCTGAAGAAATCAAATTAAAAACAGCTTATTATATAGTATTAAAATATAATGAATATCTTAAAGATGAATATAAAGATATTTATACTATATTAGTAGAAAGAGATAATATAGAAGCTAATTTATGTCATAAGGCAGAGGAAAAAGGTCATGATGGTGAATGTAGAATAGAAGAAGTATTTAAAGAATTGCAAAAAGAAATATTTAATAAAAAATGTAATGATTTAAGTAAAGAATTATTAGAAGTTGAATTAAATAATGAAAAAGAAGTTATCTATTTAAATGAAGATATTTTAGAAGTATTTGATAAATATAAAGATAGAGATATGTATTGTGTATCTGATTTTTATATGAGTGCAGATTCTTTAAAAGAATTACTAGATTATATTAAAGTACCTGTTAAGTTTAAAAAGATATATAGTTCTGCTGATTATTTATTAAATAAGAAAACTGGTAATTTATATAAGAAATTTGAAAAAGATTTAGGTATTGAACCACAAGATCATATTCATGTTGGTGACAATGAATATTCTGATATTGCGCAAGCTAAAGAATTAGGTATTGATACTATTAAAATGGAAAAAGATCATCCTAGTTTTTCACCTAGTAGAAATAGAGAAGTAAATTATGATTTAGATAGTGTTAAAAAAGATTCTGGTGATTATGATAATAGATTATTTAATAGCGGTGTTGAGATAGCACCAATACTTTATTATTTTGTTTATAATATTATTGAACATTGTATTAAGAATAAGATTGATAAAGTATATTATCAAACAAGAGAAGGAGAAACATTTATTAAAGTACATGAATATATAAAGAAACATAATCCTTTTCCTGTTGATATTCCAGCTTGTGAAGTAATGGAAGTTAGTAGAATGTCTACTTTTGGTGCATCATTAAATGAATTTTCTATAAATGAATTATTAAGATTGTGGTCTCAATATAAGAAACAAAGTGTTAAGGCTTTATTTAAAACATTAAATATCAAAATTGATGAATATAGTTCATTTTTTGAAAAATATAATATTAATGTTGAAGATTCTTTAGAATTAAAAACTGATAGTGGTTTTAAAAAGTTATGTAATGATAAAGATTTTACTAGTAAGATTAATAAAGAATTAAATGATAAAAGAGAAGAGTTATTAAAGTTCTTTAAAAAAAATTATGGTATTGTTAATGATGATAAAGAAATATTTGTTGTCGATATTGGATGGAGAGGTACTATTCAAGATAATATAGCTTATATATTTGATAAGAAAAAAGTTGATGGATATTATATAACTTTATTTGATTATTATAATGTACAACCTAAAAATACATATAAATATGCTTTTATAGATGATAATAATGTTAGAGATAATATTGTTGCCAATATGATTACATTACTTGAATGGATATATAATCCTGGTACTGGTAGTGTTGTAGAATATAAAGATGGTAAATCTATTAGAAAGATAAAAGATAAAGAAGCTAATGTTGTTAATAAATATATTAAGCCATTACAAGATGGTATGTTTGCTGGAATGGAAGTTATTAATGAATATATGAAAGGACATCCATATGAGGGAGAAGAAACTAAAAATATTGTTTATGATTTATTAAGACATATAAAAGAAAAACCATCTAAAGAATTAATTGATGCATATTATAGTATGGTATTTAATGATACTTTTGGTACTGGAGAAATAGTAGAAAAAGAAAATAAACTAAGTTTTTTTGATAAGTTGAATTTAATTAAATGTCGTAATATATTAAGAAATGAATCTTGGAAAGAAGCTTTTATGACATATAATAATATGTGGTTTATGGAAAAATTAGTTTCTATTAAAGGTTCTATAAGAAAGATAGTTAAAAGAAAATAGTTGGGAGATATTATATGAAAAAGTATGTTTTATTATATAGTAATAAAAAGGTAGAAGATAATATTATTTTTAGAAATATGTTTCCTAATAATAAAGAAATAAATATTGGTTGGACTGAGATAGATTATTTACAAAATAAAAAAATGGTTGATGAATTAATTAAAGATGGTATAGAAGAAATAATATTAGCTGGTTTTGAAATAGGATGGGACAAATTAGTTGAATATACTAAAAAAGAATATTCTATTGATATTAAAGTTATTTGTAATACACAAGATAGTTTATTATATTATGAATATGAAAGAAATAATTTCTTTAAATTATTAGAGTTAAATAAAAATGGTATTGTAGATTGTATTGGTTTTTTTAGAAAAGGTCAATATGAAGTATATAATTCTTTAGGATATAAATGTTATTATTTAATGGAAAATTTTAATTTAGATAAAGAAGTTAAAATTAAAAAGAATAAAGATAAAATACAAGTTGGTATATATCCACTTAATTATACTTGGGATAAAAATATATTTAATCAATTATGTATTGGTAAAATGTTAGATAATTGTGTAGTTAATTATAATAAACTAGATGAAAGAATGACTGAATTTTTAGATACTATGCATATTGATAGTAATCCTGTTAGAGTAGATGTAAGTGTAAATGGTATAGTAGATGTAGTTAAAGATAATGATATTGTTGTTTCTAGTACTTTTACTGATTATGTTCATCCAGTATTCTTTATTTCTATGGAAATGGGTATTCCTTGTTTAGTTGGTAATACTGTAGATTTTTTGGATGATAAATACTTAATAGATAATATTGTAACTACTACAGAAGATAACTCTATTGTTAATGCTAATAAAATTAATACTATTTTGAATAATAAAGATGATATTATGAAGAAATATAGTTCTTGGAAAAAGAAATATAATAGTATTTCTAAAAATAATATTAAAGAATTTATAGAATTATAGGAGGTTTAAATATGCAAAAAATTAAAAATATATTTAAGAAGTTTTTAAAAAAAGATGGTTTTGTATATAAAGCTCTTAGTAAAATTTATCATACATTAAGTACATTTAAATATAATATTGTTAATGGTAAAAAGTTAAAGGAAGAAAGAAAGCATTACAGTGATGTTGCAAGAGATAGTTTAGATATTATTTCTAATTTTAAAGATAGTGATTATATAGTTTTTTATAATCCTACTTGGTTAGGGGTGGCTGCTTCTACTAAAGGTTTATTTACTAATTATGTTCCTTTAGAACATGTTTATAATAAGAAAGATATTAATAGTATTTGTAATAAAATAGTAGAATCAAATATTAAATCAGTAATATTTAGTCAGTTATGTGATGGTTGGATAGAATTAATAGAAAAATTAAAAGAATTAAATGATGATATTATTATTAAGGTTATATGGCATGGGAATTGTTATGAATTCTTTTCTGATTTTACATGGGGTTTAAATAAAAAGTTAATGGAATTATATAATGATGGTAAAGTAGATGCTTTTGCATTTGTTAGAAGTACTATGTATGAATTTTATTCTAAAGTTGGTTTTAAATCTTATTATTTACAGAATAATGTAAAAAAAGATAATGCTGGTAAAACAGCTAATAATAAGAATAAAAAAACTACAATTGGAATATATAATGCTGATTCTAGAGAATTAAAAAATATATATACTTCATTAAGTGCTATTAAGATGGTAGATAATTCTAAAGCAGATATTGTTCCTATTAATGAAGGAGCTACTAAATTTGCTGAGATATTAGATTTAGATTATGATAGTATTAATGATTATATTCCAAATGAAGAATTGATGAAAAGAATAAGTAAAAATGATATAAATATATATCCTACTTTTACAGAGAATGCTCCTATGTTTCCATTAGAGAGTTTTGAAATGGGTGTTCCTTGTTTATTAGGTAATAATAATGATTATTATGTTGATACTGAATTGGGAAGTTATATTATATTAGAAAAAGAAGATGATCCAATTTATATTAGAGATAGAATTAACTATGTATTAGAGAATAGAGAATATGTAATGAAGTTATATAGAGAATGGAAAAAAGAATTTGATAAGAAATGTCAAAAACTTGTTGATGAATTTATAAAATAATATTTTATGATATAATGTTTGTGCGAGGGATGAAAAATGGCAAAAGAAAGTGAATATAGTATTATAGTATCTAATGTTACTAAAACATTTAATGTATATTATGATAAATCTAATACTGTAAAAGAAAGTTTATTATCTCTTTTTAAAAGAAATAGAAAAGAAAAAAGGGTTGTATTAAAAGATATAGATTTAAAAATAAAAAAAGGCGAAGCCGTTGCTTTAATAGGTGTTAATGGTAGTGGTAAGTCAACTTTATTAAAGTTAATGACTAAGATTATATATCCTAATAAAGGTAAAATAACTACTTATGGTAAATTAACATCTTTACTAGAACTAGGAGCAGGATTTCATCCTGATTTTAGTGGTAGAGAAAATATTTATTTTAATGCTTCTATATTTGGCCTAACTAAAAAGGAAATAGATGATAGAATTGATAAAATTATAGAATTTTCAGAATTGGGTGAATATATAGATAATCCAGTTAGAACTTATTCTTCTGGTATGTATATGAGACTTGCTTTTAGTGTAGCAATTAATGTAGATGCTGAAATATTATTAGTTGATGAAATATTAGCTGTTGGAGATCAACATTTCCAAGAAAAATGTTTAAATAAAATGAAAGAATTACGTGATGAAGGTAAGACTATGGTTTTTGTTACTCATAGTATGGAATCTGTTAAAGCTTTATGTACTAGAGCGGTATGGATCTGTGAAGGTAAAATTAAAATGGATTCTGATGTAAATAGCGTTGCAGACGCTTATTTAAAAGCAACTATGTGAGGTGTTTAAAATGATATTTTTTAAAAACTTATATGATTATCGAGAATTATTAAAAACTAGTGTATTAAAGGATGTTAGAGGTAAATATAAAAATTCATTCTTGGGTGTTATTTGGTCTTTCTTAAATCCTTTATTACAAATATTTGTATATTGGTTTGTATTCGGTAAGATAATGGGAAGTAGCGAACCAAATTATGTTGTATTTTTATGTTGTGGTTTAATTCCTTGGACTTTCTTTTCTGCAACTATTAATAGAAATGCATTTATATTTATAGAGAATGGTAATATTATTAAGAAGGTATTCTTTCCTAGAGAGGTATTACCTGTATCTGCATTAACAAGTGAAACAATTAATTTTATGATTTCTACTAGTATTATATTAGCATTTGTTATTGGATATCATAGATTTACTATTTATGTATTATTTTATCCATTAATATTATTTGTTCAATATATATTTACTTTAGGTGTATCATTCTTTGTATCAAGTGTTACTGTATATTTTAGAGATTTACAACATTTTATTGGAGTATTCTTACAATTAATGTTTTATGCTACACCAATAGCTTATTCTATTGATAGAGTACCAAATGGTTTTAAATGGATTGCAACTTTAAATCCTGTAGCACATGTTATAGAAGCATATAGAGCAATATTTTATAATGGAACAATGCCAGATTTATTTTCATTATTTATTATTCTAATTATTGGTTTAGTTTTATGTTTTACAGGCTATGTATTTTTCTCACATATGCAAAAAGGATTTGCTGAACAATTTTAAAAAGAAAGATTATAATCTTTCTTTTTTATTGCCATAATTCATGGTATAATGAATTGAAATGACTAATATGTGAAGGGTGGTTTTATGCTTAAAGTAGTTGAAATTAATGATAATGATATTTATGGTAAAATTTTTAATGGTTATGACATTATGGAGTATTTAAATGAAGATAAAGATTTTACTGTTAATCAATTAGTATTAAATAAATTTTCAGATAATAAAAATGTAATAAGATATGTTGCAGATGATGATATTTTTCTTAAAGAATATTATTTACATAATGTAGAACATGATGTATTAAGTGTTCATTCTTTATTAAGTATTTCTAATGATTGTGTTAAAAATAATAATTATTATAAGAATGCAGATATAGCTCATTTTCATCAAGTTCATAATTGTCATTTTTCTTTAGATGATTTTTTTGATATGGCTATGACAAAACCAACCGTTATTAGTTTACATGATCCATGGTTTGTAACTGGAAAATGTGTTCATCCTAAAGAATGTGACAAATGGAAAAATGGATGTAAAAAATGTACAAATCTAGATTCTTTTTTCGATTTGCCTGAAGATAATTGTAATGAACTTTGGAAAATTAAAAGTAGAATTGCTGATACTGATATTGATTTGGTTGTTCATTCAAAATTTATGTATGATTTAGTTAAGGAAAGTCCTTATTTAAGTAAATTAAGAGTTCATTTAATTCCTTTTGGTGTAGATGTTAATAAATATACATTTGAATTATCAAAAGAAGAAGCTAAGAAGAAATTTAATATTCTACCTGATGATTTTGTTATATTCTTAAGAGAAAATAAAGCTTTTAAAGGAACAGAATATGCACTAGAAGCATTAAAGAAATTAGATGTAGGACAAAATATTACTATATTAACTTGCTCTGAAACTGATCAATTGGTTGGATTAGAGGATAAATATAATGTAGTAAAACTTGGTGTTATTGATGAAGAAAAAGTTAGAGAATGTTATAATGCTTCTGATTTATTTTTAATGCCTTCACCTGCTGAATCATTTGGAATGATGGCTGTAGAAGCTATGGCTTCTGGTGTTCCAGCAGTAGTATTTGATAATACTGCATTACCAAGTACAACAGGAGCTCCTGATTATGGTATTTTAGTTAAAAATTTAGATGCTGATGATTTATGTGAAAAAATAAAATATTATATAGAACATCCTGATGAACTTAAACATAGGGGAGAGATATCAAGAAAATTTGTTGTTGATAATTATGATTATGATAATTATTTTAAAATGATAAAAGATTTATATATAGAAGCATATGAAAAACAAAAGTATAAGATTAATAATCAATATAAAAAAGATACTAGTATTGATTATGATAATCCTAATTCACAAAGACTATTGGGTAAATTAAATGAAATAAGTGATATTTTAATTGTTGATAAAAATAATTATCCATCTTTATTATCAAATTATAAAAAAAGTGATAATAAAAAAATAGATTTTTCAGATTCTAATGTATTAAATATTATTAATAAGTTTAATAAAGAATTAACTTCATTATTTTTAAATAAAAAAGTTGCAATAGGAAAATATGAGGGTAATTCCAATAGTGCTGTATTACCAAAAGTATCTATTATAATACCTGTTTATAATGGAGAAAATTATGTTGCTTTAGCAATTGATAGTGCTTTAAGGCAAACATATCGTAATTTAGAAATAATAGTAGTTAATGATGGAAGTAAAGATAATACAGATAAAATATGTCGAAGTTACGGCAATAGAATAAAATATATTAAGAAAGAAAATGGTGGAGTTTCAACAGCATTAAATGTAGGAATTGAAAATATGACTGGTGAATATTTTAGTTGGTTAAGTCATGATGATTTATATTATCCTAATAAAGTAGAAGTTGAAATTGATTATTTAATAAAGAATAAATTATTAGGTACTAATACTATTTTATATTCTAATTATTCAATTATAGATGAGTTTGGTGATTTTTCTTTCGATGTAGAATTTAATAGTAGATATTTAAATAGAAATTCTGTTTATCCAATGCTATTTGGCTCTATAGATGGTCTTACTTTATTAATACCAAAAAAAGCATTTGATGAAGTGGGATATTTTGATAAGAATTTAAGATGCGTTCAGGATTACCAATTATGGTATGCTATGTATAAAAGTGGTTATGAATTTGTTCATATTCCTGAAATAACAGTATCAACAAGAATTCATTCAAAACAAGTTACTAATACTAGTCCTAGAGTTGTAACGGAAGGTAATAAGTATTGGATAGATTTATTAAATGATTTTTCTGATAAAGAAAAAGAAAAAACTTTAGGATCCGTATTTAATTTTTGGTATATTTTGTATTCATTCTTTGATGGTGGACCATATAATGAAGCTATTGATTTATGTAAAAAGAAGTATACAAATATAATTGAAAAACATAAAAAAGATAATCCTAAGGTTAGTGTTATTGTTAACTTGAATGAATCTTTATCTAATAATCTAAGATGTTTGCATTCTTTAATTAATCAATCATATAAGAATATAGAATTGATTATTTGCGGTGATGAAAATATAAAGAAATATGATATTCTTAATAAATTAAGTAAAGATAGTTATAAAATAATAAAATTTGATAAAAATAATTCTACTATGTGGAATGCTGGAATCAAAGAAGCTTCTGGAAAATATGTTACTTTCTTAGATGCTAGTTGTTATTATAGTAGTGATAAGATAGAAAAACAGGTTTTATTAATGGAATGTTCAGAAAATAAAATGACTTATACATCTTATTATAAGAATAATAACTATTATAATGATTTGGTTGATGTTGGTTTTAATAATTGGCAAGTAGATTCTAGATCTAAAGAGGTATTAGATATTAATTTAAGTACTATTATGGTTGATAGAAGTGTAATTATTAAAAATAATATATTATTTAATGAAAAAATATCTTGTGGAGAAGATACTATATTTATTTTGAACTTATTAGAATATGGATATCCTTTAGGTATTAGAGAACCTCTTGTTATGGTTAATGGTAATAATGATGAAGATAGAGGTAAGAGAATAAGTGTTATTGTTAAATATCTAGTAGAAGAACAAAAATTAGAAATTGATAATAATTGTATTGATGATTTTATTAATAATTTATATGGTAATAAATCGACTATTTCAAAAGAACAGAGACTTTTGGATTTAGAAAGATATAGATATTATTTAACTAACGAATATAAGTATGTTAAAAAAGTAAGAAACGTTAAAAGTAGATTAATACATAGAGAGGATTATTTTTCATATGATAAACCTTTGAATATTATTTCAAATGGTAAATTAGTATCTTTATATAAAGGATCTGCTAAAGTATTTAAAAAAATTAAAAGAGTTATTAAGAGATAGGAGTTATTATTGACTTTTATAATAATGTGTGATAAAAGATAGTTGTTTATTGGAGGAATAAAAATGAGTATTTTTAAAGACAAAGTTTTAATGATTACAGGGGGAACTGGTTCATTTGGTAATACAGTACTAAAACATTTTTTAGAGACAGATATTAAAGAGATTAGAATCTTTTCTAGAGATGAAAAAAAGCAAGACGATATGAGACATGAATTACAAGCCAAACATCCTGAACATGCTAAAAAAGTTACTTTCTACATTGGTGATGTAAGAAATTTACAAAGTGTTAAGGATGCAATGGTTGGGGTAGATTATATATTCCATGCTGCAGCATTAAAACAAGTTCCATCTTGTGAATTCTATCCTATGGAAGCTGTTAGAACTAACGTTATTGGTACAGATAACGTTTTACATGCTGCTATAGAAGAAGGAGTAAAAAGAGTAGTTTGTTTATCAACAGATAAAGCAGCTTATCCTATTAATGCAATGGGAACTTCTAAAGCTATGATGGAAAAAGTAATATATGCAAATGCTAGAGTATCTGCTCAAAGAGGAGGCCCTGTTATTTGCTGTACTAGATATGGTAATGTTATGTGTTCTAGAGGTAGTGTTATTCCACTATTTATTGATCAAATCAAAAATGGTAGACCTATAACTATTACAGATCCTAATATGACTAGATTCTTAATGAATTTAGATGAAGCAGTAGATTTAGTACAATTTGCATTTGAGCATGCTAATCCTGGTGATTTATTCATTCAAAAGAGTGATGCTTCAACAATTGGTGATTTAGCTAAAGCTGTTCAAAAATTATTTGGAGATACTGGAACAAATATTATAGGTACTAGACATGGTGAAAAATTGTATGAAACATTAATGACTAGAGAAGAAAGATTAAGAAGTGAAGATATGGGTAATTACTATAGAGTAGCTTCTGATAATAGAGATCTTAACTATGATAAGTTTGTAGTTAAGGGTGATGTTAAAACTATGGCTGATGAATCATATACATCACATAATACTAAGAGATTAGATGTAGATGGAACAGTTGAAAAGATTTTAACAACTGATTATGTTCAAGAAGAATTAAAGAAGTGGAAAGAAGAGCATAAATAAGAAAGGGGTTTCTTATGAAAGTATTAGTAACTGGTTCTAATGGTTTTGTAGGAAGAAACCTAGTAGAATCTTTAAAAAATATTAAAGATAATAAAGATAGAACAAGGCCAAATTTAAATATAGAAGAAATATTTGAATTTGATAAAGATACAGATATTAAACTATTAGATAAATATTGTAAAGAATGTGACTTTGTATTTAATTTAGCGGGAGTAAATAGACCACAAGATCCAAAAGAATTTATGGAAGGTAATTATGGATTTGCTTCTACATTATTAGATACATTAAAAAAACATAAAAATAAATGTCCTATTATGTTATCTTCTTCTATACAAGCTAAATTAGATAATGATTATGGTAAAAGTAAGTTAGAAGGGGAAAAATTATTTTTCAATTATGCTATAGATAATGATACTAAAGTATTAGTATATAGGTTTCCGAATCTATTTGGAAAATGGTGTAGACCAAACTATAATAGTGTAATAGCTACATGGTGTTACAATTATGCTAATGATTTAGAAATAAAAGTAAATGATTCTAATGTAGAATTAGAATTATGTTATATAGATGATGTAGTAAGAGAAATGTTAGATGCCTTGGAAGGTAAAGAACATAGAGAAGATAACTTTTGTTATGTTCCTTGTACACATAAAGTAACATTAGGAAGAATAGTAGAATTATTAGATTTATTTAAAGAACAACCTAATAGTTTAATTATGCCTGAAATACCAAATAACTCATTTGAAAAGAAATTATATTCTACTTATTTATCTTATCTACCTAAAGAGAAAGTTAAATTTGAATTAAAAAGTAATGTAGATGATAGAGGAAGTTTTACTGAATTGTTGAAAACACAAAATTGTGGTCAATTTTCAGTAAATATTAGTAAACCAGGTATTACAAAAGGGCAACATTGGCATCATACAAAATGGGAATTCTTTATGGTAGTTAAAGGACATGCTTTAATACAAGAAAGAAAAATAGGTACTGATGAGATATTTGAATTTGATGTTAGTGGAGATAAAATAGAAGCTGTTCATATGTTACCAGGTTATACACATAATATTATTAATTTATCAGATACAGATGATTTAATAACTTTAATGTGGGCTAATGAATTATTTGATAAAGAACATCCTGATACATATGGTGAGGAGGTTGCTAGTGATGGAAATAAAAAAAGACTATAGTGATGTTAAATGGAAAGAAAATGGTAAATTAAAATTATTAATTATAGTTGGTACTAGACCAGAAATAATAAGACTTTCTGCTGTTATTACTAAATGTAGAAAGTATTTTGATTGTATACTTGCTCATACTGGTCAAAATTATGATTATAATTTAAATGGTGTTTTCTTTAAAGATTTAAAATTAGATGATCCAGAAGTATATATGGATGCTGTAGGAGATGATCTAGGAGAAACAGTTGGTAATATTATTAATTGTTCTTATAAATTAATGAATACTATTAAACCTGATGCATTATTAATATTAGGAGATACTAATAGCTGTTTATCAGCTATTAGTGCTAAGAGATTACATATACCAATCTTCCATATGGAAGCAGGTAATAGATGTAAAGATGAATGTTTACCAGAAGAAACTAATAGAAGAATAGTAGATATTATTTCTGATGTTAATTTAGCTTATAGTGAACATGCTAGAAAATATTTACATGAATGTGGTTTACCTAAAGAAAGAGTTTATGTAACTGGTTCTCCTATGGCAGAGGTATTACATAATAATTTAGAAGATATTAAGAATAGTGATATTTTAAATAGATTAAATTTAAAAAAGAATAATTATATATTATTATCTGCTCATAGAGAAGAAAATATAGATACTAAAGAAAACTTTGAATCTTTATTTAATGCTATAAATAAAATGGCTGAAAAATATGATATGCCTATATTATATTCTTGTCATCCAAGAAGTAGAAAAAGATTAGAAGCAAGTGGTTTTAAATTAGATAGTAGAGTTGTTATGCATGAACCTTTAGGTTTCCATGATTATAATAATTTACAAATGAATGCTTTCTGTGTTGTAAGTGATTCAGGCACTTTACCTGAAGAAAGTAGTTTTTATACTAGTATAGGTCATCCTATTTCTGCTGTATGTATAAGAACAAGTACTGAAAGACCTGAAGCATTAGATAAAGCTTGTTTTGTACTTGCTGGTATAGATGAAAAGAATTTATTACAAGCAGTAGATACTGCTGTTGAAATGACTAAAGATAATGAATTAGGTATTCCAGTACCTGATTATGTAGATGAAAATGTATCTACTAAAGTTGTTAAATTAATTCAAAGTTATACTGGTGTAGTAGATAAAATGGTTTGGAGAAAAAAAGCATAGATATATGCTTTTTTTTATGGATATCAATTCACTATGTTTTTTATAAGTGATATAATATTATTGGTGATGGTGAATGTTTAATAAGATAAAAATTTTTTTTACTAATTTATTTAATAAGAAGGAATATTCATTATTTTTTAAAGTTGGATATTTACTTATTGGTAGTTTATTTTTTCCAATATTTATAGCTTCTTTATTATTTATAGTTAATCTAACTGTAAGTATATATGAATTTTTTATTGGTATTATTTTATTATTTGCTTCTTATTTTTATTTTTTTTATGATAAGAAAAATAAAAGGGAATTTTATATTTCTATTATTATAGCCGGTTTGTTATTTTTAATAAGCATTGGTACAACTTATCTTATATATGATAATACTGGAGATGGATTTGCTTATCATTTACCTGCTGTTATTAAATTATCTCATGGTTGGAATCCGCTTTATGAACATTTTGATAGTGAAGCTGTGATAAGTATTTGGTCAGAACATTATCCAAAAGCAATTTGGATATTTGGAGCATTCTTGTATCAAATTACTAATCATATTTTTGCTCCTCAAGCATTTAATTTTATAATTGCTTTTGGTACTTGTTTTATTTTATTTGATATTATTTATAGAATAACTAAATTGCATATATTATCCTTTTTATCATCTATGATTATATCTTTTAATATTATTCTTTTGGGCCAATTATATACAATGTATAATGACGGGGTATTGGGTATATGTGTAATATCTTCAATATTAATATATATTGCATTATTTAGAAAAATATATAGTATTAATAAAATATTCAATCCAATTAATATTTTATTAGTTTCATATTTATCTGTGCTTGCTAATATAAAATTTACTGGTGCATTATTTGCTTTTGTAATATTTGTTGTTTATACAATATTACTATTTGTAAAAAAGAGATTAAGATTAAATAAAATATTATTAGGATATGTTGTTATTATAGGGTTAGGAGTAGCTATAGTATCTGTAAATACTTATCTACCTAATCTTATTCATCATGGTTCAATTGGATATCCACTTATAGGAAAAGATAAAATAAATATTATTGATGGTTTTGTACCTGAATATATTAACGAAAAAGGAAAAATAGTTCCTTTTGTAAAATCTATAACTATAGATACTTCATCAAAAGTTTATAAATATAATCTTCCATTTATTATTAACAAAGAAGATTTTGTATGTATATCTGGTGCTGATTGTAGGCAACAAGGATTTGGACCTTTATATCAAATGATAGTTATGATGATGGGTATTATATTTATAGTGGTTTTATTTAATGTTATAATTAGTAAAGGCAAGCTGAAGAAAAAAATATTTACTATTATTGATAAATATCAAATTGAATTTGTTTCTTTATTAGTATTATTTATGTTTTTTGTTATTACTCCAGCAACATGGTGGAGTAGATACATTCCTTATGTGTATCCGGTTCCATTATTAATGTTATTATTATCTAATGTAGATTATAAAAAATTAAATGTTATTTCTTATTTATCTATATCAATAGTTGTTTTATATACAATAATGCTGGTTGAAGGATTTAATATAACTACGGAATATAAACTAAATTATACTAAGGTATTTAAATCAGAATTATCAATAATAGAGGATAATCCTGATAAAGATCTTATATATATAAATCAAGATAATTTAAAAATAAGAGTATTAGAAGAAATGCTGGATAGAAAAATTATTGAATATAATGAATCGAAGTGTCCTGTAGAAAATAAATTAATAATTACATCTGTTGGTATGTTAGATTGTGGTAAAGAAGAAAAATAAAAAATTTGAATTGTTATAATTCAAATTTTTTTATAATAAGTAAATAATTGTTATGATACTTAATGCATATAAAAGTGATACAAATATTAGTTTTTTATCTGATAAAATAACTTCAATCGGATCTCCATCACTTTCTTTTTCTATATCTAAACTATACATCATACATAAAACCATTATCATTGGAACTGTCCAAACAAGTAAGTTATTTGTTTTTTCAACCATTAATGGATCAGTAGACCATAATGAGTAAAAAACTATGGTTATAGCTAGAAACATATACATATTTTTATCTAGAAAATTATTGGTATAAAATTTTAATACTGTTCTAGTATTCTTTTTATTAGAATTTATTTCATTTCTTCTTTTACCTAAACCCATATAGAAAGAAATTGTAAGTATTGTTAATAGTAACCAATTTGATACTTCAATATCAAGAATACTTGCTCCAAATAATAATCTAATTACAAATCCAGATGCTAAAATTACAATATCTATTATTGGGTAGTTTTTTAATTTAATACTATAAAGTATATTTAATACAAAATATAATAGTAATAAGCATAAGGATTTTATATTCATTTTGCTAAATATAATAGCGGTAATATTTATAATAATTAATATTATTAAAAATATTATTGCATTTTTTATCGATATTTTTCCGGATGCAATTGGTCTTTTTTTCTTTTTTGGATGATTAACATCTTTATTTTTGTCTTTGATATCATTTATTATATAAATTGAACTTGCTGTAATAGAAAAGATAATAAACGATAAAAATGTATTTAAAAAATTACTGATGTTGAATAATTTTCCACTAAATAGTAATGGTAAAAATATAATGAAATTTTTTATATAATGTTTTACTCTCATTAATTTAATATAATCCTTCATGTTATTCACTCTTTCTTATGTCGTTATTTATATTAACATTTTATTAAAAAAAAATATATAGTTTTTTAAAAAAATATAAAACATATATATTTGATTTTTATATGTTATAATTTAATTAGGTGGTTATATATGTTTGAATTAATAGCATTATTATTTCCTAATATAATTGGAACATCTATCGTTGATTGTAAAAATAAATTAAATATTAGAAATTATTTATTATGTTATGTTTTAATAACTATAATTGTAAATAGTATTATTTGTTTAACTTTTTATTTTGTTAAAAAAGAATTATTTGTCAGTTTTACTTGTTTATTTTTTGTTAAATATAATATGTTGAGTATTTCTTTAAATATTATTATTGGTTTATTAATAAGATGGATAATAAATAATTTTACTTTTATATTTAGGAGAAAAAAATGAAGAAGTTTATAAAAATTATAAGATTATTTATTTTATTATTATTAATTACTTTATTATTAGTTTCTTTTTTTATTAAAAGTAAGTTTGAGTTATTGAGTTTTGATCAATTGCTATTTTATTCAACGACTTCTTTAGAAGGAACATCTAGTTCATTTTTTATTAATTGCTTTAAAAATGTAATTATATATTTAATAATAAGTTACATATTATGTTTGATATTAATATATTATATTAAAAATTATGAATTAGTTATAAAGTTTAGAAATAGAAATAATCATAATATTTTTGAAGTTATATATGATAAGAGAATAGTAATAGATATAATATTATCTATAATAATATTTTGTGTATCTTTATATAATGTTAAATTTTTTGAATATATTAAATTATCATTTGATTATACTGATATATATGAAAAAGAATTTGTTAATCCTAGAAAAGTAGATATAGATTTTGATGGAAAAAGAAATCTTATTATGATATATGTTGAATCATTAGAAAGTACTGATTTTAGTAAGGAAAATGGTGGATATAGAGATTATTCTTTAATTCCTAATTTAGAAAAAATATATAAAGATAATATTGGTTTAAATAATAATTATTATTCTTTGGTTGGAGATAGTTGGACAATAGCAGGAATGTTTACTTCATTGGCTGGTATTCCTTATAAAGCAGAGTTTTTGAACGATTTCGCTAAATTATATGATGGTGATTTTATGCCTGGGGCATATACATTGAGTGATTTTTTTAAAGATAATAATTATAATCAAGTATTTATTATGGGTTCTGATGATGAGTTTGGTAGTAGAGATATTTATTTAAAAGAACATGGTGATTATAATATTATTGATTATGACGTTATAAAAGATGAGTATGAATATGATGATAATGATTTAAATGATTGGGGATTTAATGATAGATATATTTTTAATATTGCTAAAAAGCAATTATTAGAATTAAGTAAAGACGATAAATCATTTAATTTATCTTTATTAACAGCTGATACTCATCCTATAGAAGGATATTTTGATAATTCTGTATGTAAGTATAATGATAAGTATTCTTCTTTAGAGAATGCATATAGTTGTGAAGATATTATGATTAATAATTTTGTTAATTGGATTAAGAAGCAAGATTTTTATAAAGATACTACTATTGTTATAGTTGGAGATCATTTAGCTATGTATAGAGATGCTATGGGAGAGATTATTCCTGATAAATCTGATCGGAGTTTATATAGTGTTTTTATAAATTCAAAAATTAATTATAATTGTAATTCAAATTATTCTTGGATGACTGAAGATTTATATCCAACTATTTTAGCTTCAATGGGAGCTAAAATAGAAGGAGATAGATTAGGATTAGGTACTAATATTTTCTCTTGCAAAGAAACAATATATGATAAATATTCTGAAAGTTTATATGATGAATTATCTAAAAAATCTAAATTATATGATAAATGTATTATGGATAATAAATGTGATTAATTTATAATAATGAATATTTTTTTAATAGTAGGAGGTATATTATGGGTGTTAGGAAAAATATAAAAAAAATATGTAAAAAGGTTGGATTATCAACTAATGAAGAAGTTAGTATTTTAAAAGATGAAATTAATAAATTAAAAAATGATTTAGAAATTGGATTATCCTCTATTAATAGTAGTTTGGTAAATAATGTTAAATCAATTGAAGATTTATCTTTATGTTATAGATATAGAATGTGGGAATATAATAATTGTACAAATATATTATTTTATGAAATGTATTTAGATAAATGTAAGAAAAGGAAAGACTTTAATCCTTTAGTATCAATAATAATTCCTGTATATAATGGAAGTAATTATTTATCTAATGCTATAGATGCTGCTTTAAATCAAACATATAAAAATATTGAAATTATAGTAGTTAATGATGGAAGCAATGATAATAATAAAAGTGAGAAAATTGCTAAAAAGTATGGAGATAGAATTAAATACTATTATAAAGAAAATGGCGGAGTATCATCAGCATTAAATTATGGTATTGAAAGAATGAATGGTGAATATTTTGCCTGGTTATCTCATGACGATTATATAGAAAAAGAACATATTGAAAAATTAGTTGAATTAGTTTCTTGTGAAGGAAATGAAAAAGTAATACCTTTTTCTTCTTGGAAGATCATAGATGAAAATAATAATTTAGATATTATTAAGACAATAGATGAGCAATTCTTTTCAGTAGATTATAAAGTATCTAAAGTAAAAAATTATTATTCATTACTTCAAGGGGAAATAAATGGTGGATCTGTTTTAATTCCTAAAGAAGCTTTTGAAAAATATGATTTATTTAATGAAAAATTAAGAATATCACAAGAAAGAGATATGTGGTCAAGATTAATTAAAGAATATCGTTTTATTAATGTGCCATATGATACGGCTTCAATAAGAGTTCATTCTAATCAAGTTTCAAATACGGCTAGTAATGTTGCTGAAGAAAGTAATAAAAAGTGTCTTGAAATATTAGAAAGTTTAACTAATGAAGAAAAAGAACAATTGGATTACAATGAATCTTTCTTTTATGCTAAAATGAATTATTACTATAATATATTTGGAAGAAAATATTTAGCAGATAAAATGAAAGAAAAGATTAAATAAGATTCTGATAATAGAATCTTTTTATTTCATAGTATTAGTTAGTAAATTATAGTATAATTTATTTGAATGGTGGTTGATATACATGAAGTTAAGTATAATAATACCTTGTTATAATGTAGAAAAATATTTAAGTAAATGTATAGATAGTGTTATTAGTAATGATATTAAAGATAAATATGAAATAATATTAGTTAATGATGGTAGTAAAGATAATACTTTAGATATTATTAAAGAATATGAAAAGAAGTATCCTAATATTATTAGATTTATAGATCAAAAAAATAAAGGTTTATCTGGAGCTAGAAATAGTGGTATAGATATAGCAAAAGGAGAATATATTACTTTTTTAGATAGTGATGATTATGTAGATAGTAATATGTATATTAAATTATTAGAGAAAGCTAGTGAAGATGATTATGATATTATTACATGTGGTGTAAGAATGGTATATGATAATTCTAAACTTAATCAGGATGTAGATGTAGGTTTTAGTAGTGATTGTAATTCACATAATGAAGTTAAAAATATTATGTATAATTTTTATCCTGCTGCATGTAATAAACTATTTAAAAGAAGTTTATTTAAAAAATTAAGATTTAAAGAAGGTATAGCTTATGAAGATGTAGAATGCATGTATAGGTTATTACCTAGTGTTAATAAAATTGGTAGAATAGATGGATATTATTATAATTATATTCAAAGGGAAGGTTCTATTACTTATACATTTAATGAAAAATTATATGATATAGTTAATAATATGAATGGTTTAGTAGAATATTATAAAGATAATAATATATATGATGAATATAAAGAAGAATTAGAATATGTTTATGTTAGATATTTATATGCTACTTTTATTAGAAGACTTGCTAAATGTAAAGATAAGAAGAAATTCAATGAAGGTGTAGATACTGTTATAAACAATGTTAAGGAAAGATTTCCTTATTATAGAAAGAATAAATATTTAACAGGTAAAAAAGGATTATATTTAAAATATTTTAATAAATTTATAGCTAATATAATATATATATTTGATAAGAATAGGATGAATTAAGATGAAGAAGGTAATGTTTATAGCAAGTACTGGTGGTCATTTAAGTGAATTATTACAATTAAGTCCTTGTTTTAAAAAATATGATTTTAGTTTGGTAACAGAAAAAACTAAAAGTAATATGGGACTTAGAGATAAATATCCAGGAAGAGTACATTATATTATTAGTGGTACTTATACTACTTTAAGAGCTAAATTAATATATCCTTTTAAATTATTTTTAAATTGTTGGATAAGTTTATTCTTAATGATCAGGTTAAGACCTGATGTTGTAGTTACAACAGGTTCTCATAATGTAGGACCTATGTGTTGTTTAGCTAAAATATTTAGAAAGAAAGTTATATTTATAGAAACTTTTGCTAATAGTTCTAGTCCTACTAAAGCTGGTAAAATAATATATAAATTTGCTGATTATTTTATAGTACAGTGGGAAGATATGTTGAAATATTATCCAAATGCTATATATGGTGGTTGGATTTGGTAAAGAAGTGATTATATGATATTTGTTACTTTAGGTACACAAGATAAACCATTTAATAGATTATTAGAAGCTATTGATAAAGAAATAGATAAAGGTACTATTAAAGATAAAATAGTAGTACAAGCTGGTTGTACTAAATATGAATCTTCTAATATGGAGATGTTTGATTTAATACCTATGGATGATTTTGATAAATTAATGAGTGAATGTGATTTATTAATTACTCATGGTGGTGTTGGTTCAATTGTTGGTGGTTTAAATAAAAATAAAAAAGTTATTGCAATACCAAGACTTGCTAAGTATGGAGAACATGTTAATGATCATCAATTACAAATAATTGAGAATTTTGATAAAGCAGGCTATATAATTGGTTGTACTAATTTAGATGAATTAGAAGATAAATTAAAATTAGTTAAGAAGTTTAAACCAAATAAATATAAAAGTAATAGAGATAATATGGTAGAACTAGTATGTAAATTAATAGATGAGGATAACTAATTGTTATCTTTTTTTTATATGTTATAATATAGGTAATTTAAAGAGGTGAAATAATGAAAGTATTAGTTACTGGTGGAACAGGCTATATTGGTAGTCATACTTGTGTAGAATTACTTAATGAAGGACATGAAGTTATCATTATTGATAACTTAGTTAATAGTCAAAAAGAAGTAGTAAATAAGATAGAAAAGATTTCTGGTAAGAAAGTTAAATTCTATGAAAATGATTGTTGTGATAAAGATGCTTTAAGAAAGATATTTAAAGAAAATAAAGGTATTGAAGCAGTATTACATTTTGCTGGTTTAAAAGCAGTAGGAGAATCAGTTTCTATGCCAATTAAATATTATGAAAATAATTTAGGTAGTACTTTATCTTTATTAGATGTAATGAAAGAAAATAATTGTAAGAAAATAGTATTTAGTAGTAGTGCTACTGTATATGGGGATCCAGAAGAGTTACCTATTACAGAAGATTCTATTGTAGGTGGTACTACTAATCCTTATGGTACTACAAAATATTTTATAGAGAGAATATTAAAAGATGTATGTATATCTGATAAAGATTTTAGTGTAGTATTATTAAGATATTTTAATCCTATTGGTGCTCATGAAAGTGGTTTAATAGGTGAGAATCCTAATGGTATACCTAATAATTTAATGCCATATATTATTAAAGTAGCTGTAGGAGAATTACCTATACTTAGTGTATTTGGTAATGATTATGATACTCCAGATGGTACTGGTGTTAGAGATTATATTCACGTAGTAGATTTAGCTAAAGGACATATTAAAGCTTTAGAGAAAGCTAGTAAGAGTACTGGAGTAAATATTTATAACTTAGGTACAGGTCATGGTTATAGTGTTTTAGATTTAATCAATACATTTGAAAAAGTTAATAATATTAAAGTTAATTATAAAATAGTAGATAGAAGACCTGGAGATATTGCTACATGTTATGCAGATCCTTCTAAGGCATATAAAGAATTAGGATGGAAAGCTGAAAAAGAAATAGAAGATATGTGTAGAGATGCATATAACTTTGTAATTAAGAATAAGTAACTAGAGATAGTTACTTTTTTTATGTTATAATAGTGTTACTTGAGGAGGAATATACATGAGATTTGATTTATATGATTTTGATGGTACTATCTATGATGGAGATAGTGGTGTTGATTTAGTATTATTTGGTTTAAAAAAGTTTCCTAAACAATGGTTAAGAATACCTAAAATGTTATGTTATGGTTTATTATATTTATTACATTTAACTAGTAAAACTAAAATGAAAAGTGTTATGTTTTCTTTTGTTCAATATGTAGATGATATGGATAAGTTTGTATTAGAGTTTTGGAAAGGTCATGAAAAGAAATTAAAGAAGTTTTGGTTAAATAAAAAGACTCATAGTAGAGATATTATTATTAGTGCTTCTGGTTATTTTTGGTTACAATATATAGCTGATAAATATAAAGTATATGATTTATTTGCTACTACTTATGATATTAAAACTGGTGAAGTAATTGGTTTAAATTGTCATGGTAAAGAAAAAGTTAATATGTTTTATGAAAAGTATCCTAATGGTATTATAGATAAAATGTATACTGATTCAAAGAATGATTTACCTCTAATAGAGGAAGCTAAAGTAGGCTATTTAGTTAAAGGAGATTTAGTAAAAAAGTATTATGATTAAATTATTTAAAAGATTTTGGAATTGGGGTTGGGGTATATACCATAAGAATGAAGAATTATGGAACTATTTAATTGCAGGTGGATTAACTACAGTAGTAAGTTTAGTAATTAAATGGTCATTATTATTTACTATATTAAATGCAGATAATGCTTTAGAGTTACAAGTTGCTATAATACTATCATGGATAGGTGCTGTAATATTTGCTTATTTTATTAATAGATTATTTGTATTTAAAAGTAAGAATAAAAAATTAAAAGAATTTATTAAGTTTGTTAGTGCAAGAATTGCTACTTTATTAATGGAAATGGCTATTATGTGGTTCTTTATTACTTTATTAGGATTAGATTCTGATACTTGGGTAATAATATGGACTATAGTATGTCAAATATTGATAATAATATTTAACTATATATTTAGTAAATTATTTGTTTTTAAAGAGAAGTAATTCTCTTTTTTATGTTATAATATAATAGGTGATTACTTTATGATAAATATTAAAAGGTTAAATCCAAAATATATATTACCTAATGGAAGATATTGGGATTATGTTAAGGGAGAAATGTATCTTCTTTATGATGATGAAATAAAAGCTATTAGAGAATATTATAATAATCCAAATATTGCCGCTAATAGAATTATAGAAGATTATAAAGAACCTATTGTTAGTAGAGGTTATTTATCTATAAGTAAAGAAGTATCTAATTTAAAGACTAAGAGTGATGTTGTTAGTAGTACTACTGGTAAGAGATTTAAAGTAAGTAGAAGTCAAAAGTTTAATAATGGTAAACATAAAATGGGATCTACTAAAGATGTTATTAAGTTTAAAAATATGGTAGCTCTTGGTATGACAGTATTCTTTGTTGCTTCTTCATTTATGGTATTTAATCATAAAGTAATAGGTGAAACTGTTGATAAAGTAGAAGAAGAAACAAATAATGAATATATAACTGATATTTATGCAGATATTGATAAGAGTAGAGCTGAAGTAAATATTACTAGGGAATATATAGATAAATATGCTCAGATATTTCATTTAAATGGTGAAGTTGCTTATAATAAATTAAGTGAGATAACTAATAATTTTACTAGTGAAGACTATACTATGGAGATGACCTGTAAAGATTTAACTTGTAAAGGAATGCCTATATATGCTGATTCTTATGAAGAATTAATAATATATTTTATGAGAATTTTAAAACAAGAACCTGAAAGATATGGTTTGACAAAAGAAGAAGTAGCTGGTAATGTAGATTATCAATCTAATGATTATATAGATGATCATGGATTTGCATTTGTTATAGCTGATTATTGTAGTATTTTAAGAGAAGATCCTTGTTTAATATATTCAATAATACAAGCTGAAACAGGCTGGGATAGTGATGCATTAAATAATGAACATAATCCTTTTGGATTAATGTTAAATGGTGAATTATGGAAATTTGATACTTTTGAAGAAGGTTTAATAGAAACTATTGCTCAAATAAAATATTATCGTATAAAGGGAGCTAATACTATTGAAGAGATTGGGGCAATGCATTGCCCTGTAGATAATGATTCAACTGGTATGAATGATAATTGGATTTTAAATGTTTATTCTATATATAACGATGTTATGGAAAGACAAGAAGAATTATTTGGTGAAGTATATGTTGAAAATGTTCTTACAAGATAGGGAGGAATTAATATGTATAAAATAATTGATGGAAATAAAGCGTGTGCTGATGTAGCTTATTTATTTAGTGAAATAGCTAGTATTTATCCTATTACTCCAAGTAGTCCTATGGCTGCTGAGGTAGATGTAATTAGTAATAGTGAAAGAAATAATATATTTGGAGATAAAGTAAGAGTAATAGAAATGCAAAGTGAAGCAGGAGCTGCTGGTACTTTACATGGAGCACTTCTTGCAGGAAGTTTAGCTACTACTTATACTGCTTCTCAAGGTTTATTATTAATGATACCTAATATGTATAAGATTGCTGGAGAATGTCTTCCTGCAGTAATACATGTTGCAGCAAGAACTATTGCTACTCATGCTTTATCTATATTTGGTGATCATAGTGATATATATGCTACTCGTGCTACAGGTTTTTGTATGCTTGCTGCTACTAATGTTGAAGAAGCTAATCATATGGCTGCAGTAGCTCATTTAAGTGCTATTAAAGGTAGTTTACCTTTTGTTCATTTCTTTGATGGATTTAGAACAAGTCATGAAGTAAATAAAGTTGAAGAGCTAGAGGAAGAAGATTTAAAGAAATTAGTAGATTTTAAGAAAATAAATGAATTTAAGAGTAGAATGCTTAATGTTGGTTCAGGCATTCAAAAAGGAATGGCTGAAAATGAAGATATTTATTTTCAATCAGTAGAAGCTAGAAATGAATTATATAATAAAATGCCTGATATAGTTAATAACTATATGAAAGAAATTAATAAGTTAACTGGTAAAGATTATAAACCATTTAATTATTATGGTAGTAAAGATGCTAAAGATGTAATCGTTGCTATGGGTAGTGTTTGTGATACTGCAAAATTAGTAGTAGATGATTTAATTAAGAGAGGCAGAAAGATTGGTTTAGTAGAAGTTCATTTATATAGACCATTTAGTAAAGAATATTTATTAAATGTATTACCTTCTACTGTTAAGAATATTGCTGTTCTAGACAGAACTAAAGAAGCTGGAGCTTCTGGTGAACCATTATATCTAGATGTAGTTAGTGTACTAAAAAATAGTAATATTAATATAGTAGGTGGTAGATATGGATTATCTAGTAAGAATACAACACCATCTCAAATATATAGTGTTTATCAAATGTTAGATGGTAAATTACAAGATAATTTTACTATTGGTATTAATGATGATGTTACTAAATTAAGTTTAAAAGATTATGATTATAAATTAGATATTGGAGCTAGAGAAATAAAAATTTATGGATTTGGTTCTGATGGTATGGTAAGTACTTCTAAAGATATTATGAAAATTATTGGTGGAGGTACAGATAAATTTGTACAAAGTTATAATGAATATGATTCTAAAAAGAGTGGTGGAGTTACTATATGTAATTTAAGAATTAGTGATAATCCTATTAGAGCACCATTCTATACAACTAATCCAGAATTAGTAGTTATTACTAAAGAAGAATATTTATTTAAATTTGATATGTTAAGTGCTATTAAAGAGAATGGTACTCTAATATTAAATACAGTTCATGATAATATGAATAGTTATTTACCTAATAATGTTAAAAAGATTATTAAGGAAAGAAATATTAAATTCTATACTATTAATGCTGAAGATATAGCTATGAATGCTGGTATTAAGGGTAAGATAAGTAAGATAATGGAAATGATTATGTTACATTTATTAGATTATCCTGATGCATTAGAAGTATTAAATCATAGTATTGAAAAACAATTTGAAGCTAAAGGTGATGAAGTAATTAATGCTAATAAGAAAGCTATTAGTGAAGCTTTGGCTAATTTAAAATTAAATAATGAAGATTTAACTTATAGTAATGAGGAAGTTAAAGATAGTAATAATATATTTGATATTATTAATGCTAGAAAGGGAGATGAACTCCCTGTAAGTGAATTGTTACCATTTAAAGATGGAACATTCCCTTGTGGATTATCTAAGAAAGAAAAGAGAAAAGTATCTACTTATGTTCCTAAATGGGATGCTAGTAAATGTTTACAATGTGGTCAATGTGCTGTAGTTTGTCCTCATGCTGTTATAAGACCATTTGCATTAACTGATAAAAGTAAAGGTGTACCTATGTTAGGTAAACCAGAATATAACTTTGTTATTGAAGTATCAGAAGCTGATTGTACTAGTTGTGGATTATGTATTAATACATGTATTGGTAAAGGTGGAGATAAAGCATTATCATTTGGTACTTATGATGAAGAAAAACAAAAGGAAGCACAAGATTTATTTGAAAATTATGAAAATCCTAAAGGATTATTTGATAAATATACTGTTAAAGGTAGTCAATTTGAAAAACCTAAATTTGAATTTAGTGGATCATGTGCTGGTTGTGGTGAAACTCCATATATTAAGTTATTAACTCAATTATTTGGAGACAAATTAGTTATTTCAAATGCTACAGGATGTTCTTCTATATATGGAGGAAGTGCTCCTTCTACACCATATAGTATTCCTTGGGCTAATAGTTTATTTGAAGATAATGCAGAATTTGGATTTGGTATGTTATTATCATTTAATAAATCTAGAGATAGAGTAGAAAGATTAATGAGAGATAATTTAGATAAAGTATCTAATGATATTAAAGATTTATTTAATAAATGGTTAGATAATAGAGAAGATTTTGATATTACTTACTCTATTAAGGATGAATTAAAAGATAAAAATATACCTAAAGAATTAAAAGATTTAATTGATTATATTCCTGCTAGGAGTGTATGGACACTTGGTGGAGATGGATGGGCTTATGACATTGGATTTGGTGGAATAGATCATGTACTTTCAAGTGGTGAAAATGTAAATATTTTAGTACTTGATACAGAAGTTTATTCTAATACTGGTGGTCAAGCTAGTAAGTCTTCTAGAATAGGTCAAGTTGCTCAATTTGCTGCAGGTGGTAAAAAGACTGCTAAAAAAGATTTATTTAAAATAGCAATGAGTTATCCTAATTGTTATGTAGCTAGTGTTTCTTTAGGAAGTAATTTCATGCAAACTATTAAAGCATTTAAAGAAGCAGAAATGCATGATGGACCATCTATAATAATTGCTTATTCTCCATGTATAGAACAAGGTATTAAAGGTGGTATGGGAAATAGTTCAGCTGAACAAAAATTAGTTGTAGAATGTGGTTATACTGAATTAATGAGATATAATCCAGAAGAAGATAAACTATATTTAGATAGTAGAGAACCTAATTTTGATAAGTATGAAGAATTACTTAAGAATGAAGTTAGATATAATAGTTTATTAAAGAAGAATCCTGATGCAGCTAAAGAGATGTTAGAACTAAATAAAGAAGATGCTAAGAAGAGATATAATTATTATAAAGAATTAAGTCAAAAAGAAGGGAAGTAGTAATACTTCCCTTTATGCTGCATTGCCATTAGCATCTTGATAATATCTTTTTCTTCTTAGTTTTTTAGCATTTCTATTTATTTTAGATAAATGATATTCTATAGAGTCTTGTTTTTTTATTAATTTATTATAATTATTATTTAATCTATTTCTTAATCTATTAATATATATTAAATAATCACTATCTTGAGATAGTCCTGGATACTTTTGTAATGCGGTATGTTCTAAATAATTTAAATATTCTAGATTATTATAGTTTAATTCTATAGCATTATTAAGAGCATCTCTTCCTTTAGTTATGTTATTTAAATCTGGTAGAGATATATCTGTAGAATTATGTGTCATAACACTATGTAAGAAATTAAAATGATTGTGAATAAATAAGCCTGCAGTAAAATATCTAAAGTATTTATTCTTAATGAATGGGAATGCTACTATTGCTGGTATTTCTGCAACTAATAAAGCTTTTCTTAATTTCTGTTTAATTATTTTTTGTTCTATTTTATTTGCTTGTTCTCTGGTTAGATGATCTAGATCTTCAACTTTATTAATTAAATTATCTTGTAAATCTAATTGATGTTCCATTTTAATTTGTTGTAATTCTTTTTTTAGACTAGTTAATTCTTGAACTGTAATATATTCTTCTAATAGATTTGTTTCATTAATAACATCTTGTTCTTTTTTATTATGTAAATTATTTTTTATATTTCTTAATTTATCTTGTTCTTCATATATTTTATTTTTTTGTTTAGTTGTAAGATTTTTTTCATTCTTTAAAAGAAATTCTTCTAATTGATTTAGTAATCTATCTATTTTTTCTTCAATTGCATCATAATTTTTATCTTCTATATCTTCTTTTAATGATTCATATTCTATATCTTTAATTAATATTTGTTCTGCTTCTTTAATTGGGTTTAAATTTAAGATAGGTATTATTTTAACTTCTTCTTTAATTAGTTCTTTCTTTTCTTCTTTTTTCTCTTCTTTTTTCTCTTGTTGTTTAATTTCTTCTTGTTTCTTTTCAACTATTTCTTCTTGTTTTTCTTCAATTATTTCTTCTATATCTGGTATTTTTTCATATGGTATTAGATTAACAAGAACAGGTTCTGGATTTATTACTTCTTTAGGTGTATCTATTTTAATATCTTCATATTGCTCTTTAATATCTTTGTTATTAATATCTTGTTTTAAAGGTTCTATAATACTTACTGGTTCAGGTGAACCAGTTGGTGGTAGAGAAGGTTCTTTAACTTCTTCTTTTTTAGGTTCTGGTTTTATTATATTATCTAGAACTTCTGTAGTAGCACCAAGCAGTATAGTAGATGTTGCTTTAATAGTATTATTTATTTCTTCTTTTAAGTTAATAGTAGGTACTTCATCTACTAAAGGAACTATAATAAATGGTTTTTCTTCTGCTTCTTTTTTTACTATTTCTTTTTTTTCTTTAGGAATATTTATTATAGGTTTTTGTTTAGTAATAACTGGTTTAGGTTCTTCTACTTTTATAGGAGTTGGTTTATTTATTTCTTTTTTTTCTATAATAGGTGTTCCTTTTTTTATTGATTGCTTTTCTTCTTTTTTTACTATTTCTTTTTTTACTGGTAATTTTAATTCTTTTTTTAGGGGTGTTGCTATTATATAGATTTCATCTTTTAATTTTTTAGGTTTTCTTTTAAATGGTTCTAATTCTTTAATTGGTTTTTCTTTTAATTCTTCCATTATGACTTTTTTCATAACATCATGAAGTTTTGGTTTACGATCTGCTTCATAATAGATTATTTTTTGTTCTATTTTAGGTTGTAATTTAATTTTTAACTTTTCTATTTTTTCAGCAAGTGTATATTTAGTATATTTAACTTGGATATCATATTCTTCTTCTAATATATCATTAAACATATCTTCTAATTCTTCTGGTTTCCATGGTATTTTAACTTTACTAGTATTAGATTCTTTGTTTTCAATATTATTCTTTTCTAATTTTAATACTATAGTAGATACTTGACTGGTAGAAGTAGATGGATTTTCTAATATAGAAGTAGTATCTGGTAATTGAGTTTCTGAATCATTAATAATTTGTTTTTTCTCCACGTTAGTAGTTTCTTTTTTTTCTTCTTTAATAATTACTTCTTTTTTTTCTTTAGTAAATAATGAAGTAATTAATTTTATAATAAAAGTAATTATTATTTTAAAGAAATTAATTATAGCATTAATTATTTTTTTTAATATATTCATATGTGTCACCTAGATAATTTTATCATATTAGTATTTTTTTGCAAAAAAATAGGAGCTGACCCCCTGAGGACAGCTCCAAAAAGAATAAAAAGGGGTTGGCTAGTGTGATACTAGCACCAATTCGCCTTTAAGTGAATTGGTACTTCATATACTAATTCCTATAAGGGGTTTTGTCAACTTTTTTTTGCAAAAAAAATACAATTTTTTTGACTTTTTTTCAGTAGTTAAAACTACTGGTTATAGATAACTGTTTATCTATAATAAATGGTTAATTATGTTGATAAAAAGTGCAATTTTTTTATATAATTAAGGAGGTGATAATATGCGTGATTTCTTATATAGACATAGATATTTTTTACTTACATTATTAAGTGTAATTATTGTTATGTTATTTATTTTTATAATAAATGGTATATATCCTTTTGGTAAAGAGAATTTTTATTTATTAAATTTTGATTCTTATACTGTACCTATTTATTATAAGTTGTGGGATATATTACATGGAGAAGGATCTATACTTGTTGATTGGAATTTAGGTGGAGGTTTAAATATATTTAGTACTTTAATGATGAATAGTATTTTATTTCCAAGTACTTTATTAATAGGTTTATTTCCTAGAGAATCTATACCATATATTGTTAATTATATTTTAATTATTAAGATGATGACTATGGCAGGTATATTTTATATATCTGTTCATAAATTATTTCCTAAGTTATCTGAATTAAATATATATTTATTTACTATGTTATATACATTTAGTGGATTTAGTTTATTAATGATGTCAAATGTGTATTATTTAGATGCTGTATCATTATTTCCTTTACTAGTATTAGGTTATAAATCTTTATTAAAAGAAAATAAATGGAAATTATATTTAATATCATTAACATTAATAATAATATGTAATTTTTATATAGCTTATCAGATATTATTCTTTATTATAGGTTGTACTATTATTGCATTATTAACATTAAATATAAAAGATAAGATAAAGAAAGCTATTATGGTAAGTTTCTTAACTGTTTTAAGCATAGGTTTATCTTGTATATTTGTATTACCTGCTATATATCAATATTTAACTAGTTATATTATTACTAATAATGCTTATGTTATAGAGAAGAGTTCTGATATATTTTTAAATAAAATATTATATTTATTTCCTATGGGTATTAGTATTGGTATTATATCTAAACAATTTATGGTTAAGAAAGATAAAAAGTTTAATATATTTTTAGGTATATTATTAATATATTTATTATTACCAGTATTTATAGAACCAATTAATATAATATGGCATATTAAAGGATATGAGAATTTTCCTTTAAGACAATCATTTATTATTAATTATGTACTAGTATATGGATGTTTATATTATTTAGAAAAGAATTATAAGAATAAGAATAAATATAATAAAGTTAATATGATAGCTAATATAGTATTAGTATTAGTTACTATAGTATTAGCTTTAGCATTTAGTGATGTATTAAGATCTAAATCACTTGCTGGATATAATTTTACTAATGAACAAGTATTATATGGTTTTATTATATGTGTATTATTTGTATTAAGTAGTTTAGCTATATTTAAATTAAATAAAAAGAATTTTAATATAATGTTGATAATTATTAGTATATTAAATGTATTATTATTTAGTTATGAATATGTAGTAAAAATAAATGATCCATATATTAAGTCTTATGATGTACAAAAGATAAGTGATACATTTAAGTTGCCTGATGATAATTATAATTATGTTAATATGGCTTCTTTAAATATTAATTATCCTTTAATTATTAAAAGACCAGCTATGAATAATGCTATTGATATTATAAAAAGTAATGAAGTATTATTTGCAGATACTTTTAAGTATCCACATGATGGTACTATTATAAAAAATTATGGTGGTACTATGTTTACTAATGCTTTATTAATGAATAAATATTATTTTACTACTGGTAATTTAAATGATAAATTTTATACATTATTGGAAAGTTATGATGGTATTAATTTATATGAATCTAAATATAATTTTAATTATATTATTCCTTATAATGGAGAATTATTTGATGAAGATTATGGTTCTTATATAGTTAATAATAATGAAGTATTTAAAAGATTGTTAGGTAATGATAAAGATTTATTTCATTTTGAAAAAGTAGAAGAAACTGATACTGAATATAAGTTTCAGGTTAAACCTGATAGAAGTTATTATGTATCTTTAGATTTTTATTATGATAATAGTCAGGGTACTGTATTTGATATTTCTGAATTTAATTTAGATACTGAATTAATGTATATAGATCATTTAGATTCTCAATTAAGATTTAATTTTAGAACTAGTGAAAAGAAAGACATAATATTAAGTAAAGAAAAATATATTATTACTGGTGTAGAAGTTGGATATATAGATGATAAAGAATATATTAATTATATGGAAGGTTTTAATAATTTAGATGTTTCTGTGGATATTAAAGGTAATAGTAAAATATATGAATTTAATATAGAAGAAGATAGTGATATATTAATACCTATTAATTATGATAATTCATTTAAAGTATATGTTAATGATGAAGAAGTAGATTATAAATGTAATTTAATTAATATGATTAGTATTAAAGTTAATAAGGGAGATAATAAAGTAGTTATTAAATATGTTTCTAAATACTTTAAAGAGGGAATATATATAAGTATTATTTCTTTAATATTATTAATATTATTAGTATGTTTTAAAAGATTGTTTTAAACAATCTTTTTTTTTATAATATAAGTGGTGATATATATGGATATTAATATAGTTAAAGGGGTAGGTCCTAAAGTATTAGAATATTTTAATAATAAAGATATATATACTATTAATGATTTATTAGAATATTATCCATATAGATATAATATTATTAAATTAATTAATATTAGGGAAATACCTGATAGTGATACTGTTGTTACTATTAAAGGTATTATAGATACAGAACCAAGAGTTAGTTATATTAAGAAATTAAATAAAATGACATTTAGATTAAATAGTGATGGAATATTAGTTAATGTTACTATATTTAATAGAGCATTTTATAAGAATAATTTAAAGATAGGTAGAGTTATTAATGTTATAGGTAAATATGATAAATTAAAGAATAGTTTTATAGCTAGTGATATTAAATTTGATATTATTAGAGGAGTTAAAATAGAACCTATATATCATTTAATTAATGGTATAAAGAATAGTGGGTTACATAAATTAATATTAGAATGTTTAAAATATAATTACCAAGTAGATGATTATATACCAGAATATTTAATAGATAAATATAAGTTTATAGATAAGAAATCTTTTTATGAGAAGATACATAATCCTTTAAATATTAATGATATAAAAAATGCTAAACTTAGAGGTATATATGAAGAGTTTTTTATATTTATGTTTAAGATGAATTATTTAAAACATCAATATGATTTAGATAATAGGGGATTAAAAAGAGTTGTTGATAAAAAATTAGTTTATGAGTTTATTAATAAGTTACCTTTTAATTTAACAGAAGATCAATTAAGTAGTGTAGATGAAATATATAATGATTTAATTAGTGATAAGAGAATGAATAGACTTGTATTAGGTGATGTTGGTAGTGGTAAAACAGTTGTTGCTGAAATAGGTATGTATATTAATTATTTAGCTGGGTATCAAAGTGCAATGATGGCACCAACTGAGATATTAGCAAGACAACATTATGATAATATGATTAATTTATTTAAAGATACTAATATAAAAGTTGGTTTATTAGTTGGAAGTTTAAAAAAGAGTGAAAAAGATAAAGTTAATAAACAGTTAATCAGTGGTGATATAGATATAGTTGTTGGTACTCATGCTTTAATTAGTGATGGAGTAGAGTTTAAGAATTTAGGTTTAGTTATCACTGATGAACAACATAGATTTGGTGTTAATCAAAGAAGTAATTTACAAAATAAAGGTATTATGAGTGATATTTTATATATGAGTGCTACTCCTATTCCTAGAACATATGCTTTAACTTTATATGGAGATATGGATACTTCTATTATTAAGAGTAAACCGGGTGGTAGAAAAGATATTATTACTAAAGTTAAGAAGATGAAAGATTTAAAAGATGTTTTGTATCATATGATAGAAGAAATTAAAGATGGTCATCAAGTATATGTTGTTGCTCCTTTAATAGAAGATGAAGAGGGAGAATCTAATTTAAATGATGTTATTAAATTAAAAGAGAAGTTTGATATAGCATTTAATAATAAAATTAATACTCAGATACTTCATGGTAAGATGAAACAAAAAGATAAAGATGAAATAATGGAACAATTTAAAAATGGGGAAGTTAAAGTATTAATTAGTACTACTGTAATAGAAGTAGGTGTAGATGTTAAGAATTCTACTATGATGGTTATATTTAATGCTGAAAGATTTGGTTTAGCAACTCTTCATCAATTAAGAGGTAGAGTTGGTAGAAATAGTTTACAATCTTATTGTTATTTAATAAGTGATTTAGATACTCCTAGACTTAAAGTAATGGAAGAATCTAATGATGGTTTTTATATTAGTGAAAAAGATTTTGAATTACGTGGTGAAGGAGATTTATTTGGTACTCGTCAAAGTGGAGATATGTCTTTTAAATTAGGTGATATTAGAAGAGATTTTAAAATATTAGTTCAAGCTAAAAAGGATAGTGAAGAATTTATATTAAATAATATTGTTGATAATTATAGTAGTTATCAACAATATGTAAATATTATTGATAGTATGAAAAAGTTAGATTGATATTATTATTTTAATATAATATAATGATAATAGGTGATAGTATGAAGAATAAATTTTTATTTATTATTTTACTTGCGTTTATTTTTGTTGGAGTTGTTAATGCAGATACGACTTCTCCTACTGGAGTTTCTGGAGATAGCTTTAGAGTTACTGCTGAAATTGTTACTAGTGGGACAAGACCTTCTTTAAAGATGACAGTTACTGCTGGTATACCTGATAGTAGTGAGGTAGAATTAGCTTATGCTTTATTTTCTACTAGTGCTACGGGTGCTACAACTTATCCTAGTGATATTGTTACTGATAATAATGATTTTACTAAATATAAAACAGTTAATGTTACAGGTCTTGGTGATGATAAAGTAATTACTGTTGCAAATTCATGGTTAGTTACTAATTATGATTATGTTAATATTTTCTATAAGAAAACTGATGGTACTTTTTACTATACAAATAGTGCAGTACATATTGAAAGACCTAGTCTAAAAATTGATGGCTCAAAATATAGAGTTACACTTGATACTGAAGGAAAAGTTTTAACTGTTCTTCCTGGTTTCCCAGTTGATAACTGTAGTGGATGTGATGTTAATATTGAAGTAAAAATTGGTCAGATAACTTCAGCTGATGCAATATTGGCCGATGCTTTAGTAGAATATGCACAAAATTCATCTTCTGGTGATGTATATACTACTTCTAATCTAGGAGATGGTAAAATTACTTATAGTACAACTATAGAAGATGGTAAATATTATTATATTTATATGCATTATAAAAATGAAAATGGTAAGACATATTACAATACTGAAGATGCTTTACTAGCTAAAGGTGGTAGTAATGGATTACTTGCATTAGTAGATGGTCAACATGGAGCTGCAGATCCTGGGGATGAACCTCAACCAGATCAACCTGATCAACCAGGTGAACCTGATGGTCCAGTTGAAAATCCATATACTGGTTTATCTGTTGGAATAGTAGGTATGCTATTATTTGCTGCTGGTATGGTAATATTACTAGTAACTAATAAGAGAAAAATGTATAGGATTTAAAGACTCTATGGAGTCTTTTTCATTGACAAAATAATTTAATTTGTTATAATTAGTGCATAAATTGATGAAGAAGAAGAGTATATTATGATGCTTTGTAGAGAGTTCTTGGTTGGTGAAAAAGAATAAGTTTGAATAATAGAAGAAACTTTGGAGATGAATATTGTATATAAGATATTCCGTTTGTAACGTTATAACATTAGAGAAAAAATTAAGGTGGTACCACGACATATTCGTCCTTATGATGAATGTGTTTTTTTATGAAAGAAAGGATTGATATTATGACAAGTAAAGATTTAGCTGATTTAATATTTCCAAATATTACTAAAACTATTGAGGATTATGAAAAAGAATATCCTGAAAGAAATTTAAAAGAAGGAGCTAAAGTAACTAGATTTGCACCATCACCTACAGGATTTATGCATATAGGTAATTTTTATTCTGTAGTTGTAGATTATGTAATGGCTAAACAAAGTGGAGGAGTATTCTATTTAAGAAATGAAGATACAGATAGTGCTAGAGAAATAGAAGGTGCTGTAGAGTATATTAGACATGTATTAGAACATTATAAATTTGATGTAGATGAATATGAATATAGGGATACTAATGAAACTAAAGGTAATTATGGACCTTATATTCAAAGTGAAAGAAAAGATATATATCATGCTTTTATTAAACATTTAATAATAGAAGGTAAAGCTTATCCATGTTTTTTAACTCAAGAGGAAATGGATTCTATTAGAGAGAGTCAAACTAAAGATAAGAGAAGAATTGGCATATATGGAAGATATGCTAAATATAGAAATTTAACTCCAGATGAAGCTGCTGAAAAGATTAAAAATGGAGAACCATATACTGTAAGATTAAAAAGTAGTGGAGATTTTAATAAGAAATTTAAATTTGATGATTTAGCTAATGGTACTATGGAGTTTCCTGAAAATGATATAGATATACCTATTATGAAATCTTCTAATTTATTACCTACATATCATTTTGCTCATTTAGTAGATGATCATTTAATGAGAACTACTCATGTAGTTAGAGGTCAAGAATGGATTAGTAGTGTTCCAGTACATTATGAATTATTTAAAACATTTGGGTTTAAAATGCCTAAATATGTTCATACTCCATTAATATTAAAGAAAGATGGAGATAAGATAAGAAAGATAAGTAAGAGATTAGATCCAGAAGCTAGAATGACTTATTATGAAGAAAAAGGATACCCTATATATAGTGTTATAGAAGCTATTATGACTATTGCTAATAGTAATTTTGAACAATGGAGAGAAGGACATCCTGATGCAGATTTTACCGATTTTGAATTTAGTCCTAAAAAGATGAGTGCTAGTGGTGCTTTATTTGATTTAGATAAATTAGATAATATTAGTAAGAATTATTTAAGTAGATTAAAAGCTACTGAAGTATTTGATATGTTAGATACTTGGTCTAAAGAATATGATAAAGATTTTAATAAGTTAATTAATAAATATAAAGAATATACTACTAATGTATTAAATATTGAAAGAGAACAAAAGAAACCACGTAAAGATTATGCATCACTTAGTGAAATTAAAGGTCAAATATGGTATATGTTTGATGAATTATTTATAGATCCAGAATATCATTTTGATGAGAAATTTAGTAAATCAGATATTAAAGAAGTATTAGATACTTATTTTAATAAATATTATGATGAATCAGATGATAAAGATACTTGGTTTAATAAGATGAAAGAATTAAGTGAAGAATTAGGTTATTGTTCTGATATGAAACTATATAAGGAAGATCCTTCTAAATATAAAGGTAATGTTGCAGATGTTTCTAACATAATTAGAGTTGGTGTAACAACTCTTACTACAACACCTGATTTATATGTAATATTACAATTATTAGGTAAAGAAAGAATATTAGAAAGAATAAGTAAAATAAAGTAAGTCTTAGTATAACTAAGACTTTTTATATGGTATAATTTTATAGGGTGAAGTGAATGGAAACAATTATATTAGCGTCAAATAATCAACATAAAGTTAATGAATTTAAAAAGATATTAAATGAATATAAAATACTTACTATGAAAGATATTGGGTTTAATGAAGATATTGAAGAAAATGGTAATACATTTTTGGAAAATAGTTTAATTAAAGCTAAGACTATTCATGATTATTTAAAAAAGAAAAAGAAAGATTATATAGTTATAGCTGATGATAGTGGATTATGTTGCGAAGCATTAGATGGAGCTCCTGGTATATATAGTGCTAGATATGCTTCTGATCATGATATTAAAAAGAATAGAGATGTATTAATTAGTAATCTTAAAGGTAAAGATAAAAAAGCATATTTTAATTGTACTATAGTAGTTTATTATCCTGATGGAAGTTATAAACATTTTGAAGGTAGAACTTATGGTACTATTATAGATGAAGAAAGAGGTAAGAATGATTTTGGTTATGATTGTATATTCTTATCTGATGATTTAAATAAAACATTTGGAGAAGCAACTGAAGAGGAAAAAAATAGTGTTTCTCATAGAGGTAGAGCTATTGAAGCTATGGTTAAAGAATTATAGAGGTTTATACCTCTTTTAATTTGACATTAAAATATATTTAAATATAATATTAGTTACTTAAAAAGGGGGAATATTATGGCTTTTTTTGCATTAGATTATCTAAAAAATGGTAAAGTAGATTTTCTTGATCGTTTAACTGACTATGATAAGAAACATTTAATAGATAGTATTAGAGAATCTAAGAATAGAGTTAATATTATTAATGGATTTATTAATATATTAAAAGATGATATGCCTTATTTTTGTTATGATATTATTTATGATATTCCTGAATTTAGTGATATAGCTTTAGAAATAGTTAGAATAGATGTTATTAACTATAATAAATTAGATAGTATATTAAGTAATACTTATTATGGAGATAGATTGTTAGATCAATATTTAGATTATTTTATTAATAAAGATGATGAATATATTAGAGTTATATCTAAATATGCTTTAAATAATAATAAAGTATTATTAATTAATAAGTTATCTAGAAATAGTAATTTACATGTTAGATATATATTTATGGAATATTTAATTAATAATAATATAAGTATGTTAGATAGTATATATGATGATATATCTAAATATACTACTTCTATTACTTATGAAGAGAATGAACAGTTAACATTATTTCCTAAATTAATAAATGTTAAAGATATATCTAATTTAGCTTATTTATTATTAAAGAATAATAGATTAAAAGATTATTATAATATTAAAGAATTTATATTAAGAGAATATAAAGCTAATTATTTAGCATCATTATTATTAGGAAATGATCAAGAAAAAGAATTTATTAAAGATAGTGATAGATTATTTGATAGTTCTATAGATAGTAGATTGAGTATATATTTAGATAATAGATATAGTAAGTATATTAAAAAAGAATTATTAGACAAATTAAATAGAATAGTTAATTGCTTTCATAAAGATAAATATGATTATGATTTATTAATGACATATATGATGGGTTTAGGTAAACAATTAGAAGAATATGTAGATAAATATTTAGAATATAGTAGAAGAAAAGATTATGAATATGTTGGTGGGGGTACTACTTGTTCTTGTTATAGAATAGGTGATTATGCTTTTAAATTAGTTAAAACAAAATGGTCTTATGAAGATATAATATGTCCTGATTTATATTTAATAGTTAAGAATTTAGAAGAGAATTATTTAAGAGATGGAAGAGGTATTGTTAAAGCTGGATTAGAAGTACAAAAATATTTAAGTAGAAGAGCAGATAATTTAGATATTAGATATTTTCATTTATTTGATCAAGAATTAAATAGATTAGGGTATAAGAGAACAGATACTTTAACTAAAGGTTCTAGAGGAGAAAATACAATGTTATTAGATAGTTATAAAGATGCTGATTGTGATAATCCAGAAAGATTACCTGAATGGTTTAAAGAATATCCTTTAGTATTAATAGATCGAGATAGAATATATAGAAAAGATAATAAATGTATTAAACAATTAAGAAGCGGTGGTTATTAATTACTGCTTTTTTTATTTAGTTATTTGACTTATACATGTATAGAAGTATATAATTGTATTTAGAATATGGAAGTGTAGAGTTTATGAAATATACTAAATACTTTTTATTTGCAATAATGTTATTAATACTACCTTGTGTAGTTAAAGCAGATACATGGTTAGATGATCCATCTTATAGAGATACAAGTTGGTTTGATCCAACTACTTATGATACTGTATATGATTATACTATAGATTCTCCAGAAAAATTAGCTGGTTTATTATATTTGGTAAATGAAGAAGGATATACTTTTGAACAGAAAAGAATTAAGATAGTACCAAATGTAAATGCTGATAGTTCTATTTGTATTGTTTATTATGGCTGTGAATATTTAGATATTTCTGCTCATGAATGGGTCCCTTTTAAATCATATTTTTTGGGTGGTTTTGCTAATTCTTATAGTTCAGAATACATTTATGCCGAGTCAAATTATAATGAAATTAAATTTGTTGAAAATAATTATTGTCAAAGTTTTACTACAAGAAATGGGTTTCAGGATATGAATTGTAGTAGTTTTTTTCATGTTAAATATAATATGGATATAAATGCAAATGAAGGTGGTAGTGTTGAAGTATTATCTGGTGGATTAAGCGGATATATTACTGTTCTTGGTATTAATTTAAATGATGGTTATAACATTATTAGTGTTGAAGTAAAAGATTACGAAGGTAATGTAATACAGTTTGATACTTTAAATAAATATAATAATGCGGAGTATAGATTTTCAACACCAAATAAAAAAGTAAGCATTAATGTGATTTTTGAAAAAAAGCCGGGAGAAAAATGTGTTGTTTTAAACGGTACTGGAAAAGATATCGGTGATGAGGTTGCTTGTGGTAAAGAACATTTTTATGTTATTGATTATAATGATACTGAAACTAAAATGTTGGCTAAATATAATTTATATGCTGGTAAGTCTATTTTGAAGAAGGAAATTATAAAAGAATCAGGTGATAGTAGAACTGATGATCAATATTGTCAAGATTTAGCAACATCAATGGGTGGTATTGTAAAAAATGGTAGTTCATATACGTTACCTGGATATTGTTTAATTGCCGTTGATATTATTGAAGAAGAATTTATGAGACAAAACGAACAAGCTTTGAGTGCTCATTGGGATAAAGATAATAATTATATCTATCCACAGGTAGGGGATGTATATCTGAGTGGTTTTGGTCAAAGTAGTAGTAATAATGTTTCTTCAAGAGGAGATTTTTACATAGATGAATCTAGTGGTGTGATATATGATAACAATTTTTATGATTTATTTCTGGGTGATGGAGTAAATCATGGAAATTCTAATGGAAATATTTTTCGTTTGTTAAATGCATATAAGGATACTTTGTTATTCGATGGTATAGATGTTAAAAATATAAATTTATTATCTTTGGACGAAATAAATAATGTTATTAAAAGAAATAATAAATCTATTCCATATGCCGAATGGCGTAATTCTACAGCGAATATAACTCCTCCACATTATGAATTTGCTTATTTAAATGATTATTTGACAGATAAACAAAGTTTTATATATGGTACAACTTATTGGTTAAGAACTGGCTATGATAAAGTATATGATTATTTTGGATTTGGTATTCAAAATGTTGTATTTGTTAATACATATGGTGGAGTATGTGGCAGTTTACTTAATCGTGTATCAGGTGGTGGATGCGGAACATCAACTTTGAGTATAAGTTCTAGTATAGGTGCTGGTATTCGACCTGTTATTACAATTGCATCTGATGATTTAGAATTTGCTATTAATACAGAAACGGATGATAATGGTGAAATAGAAGTTATTAATTATGCACAAGGTGATACACCTATTACTTTTAAAGTAAATGGAAAGAGAGGATTTAAATTAGGTACACTAATAGTTAGAACTAGTTCAGGAGAAGAAATAGAATTCTTTGAAGGAGAATTAATAACTAATGAAGATGGTACTGTAAGTATTGCTAATAATAAATTTACAATGCCATATGAGAGTGTTACTTTGGTAGCTAATTGGGTATCTACAAATCCAGATACAGGTATAACAATACTTAAATATATAGTAATATTATTTGTATGTTTTAATGGATTATTATTAATGTATGATAATAAAGATAAGATAAAATATTTATTTAGATACCAATAAAAAGACAATTTCATTGTCTTTTTTTATTTGTTATAATATTAGTAGGTGGTTTTAATGAATAATAAGAATTATGAAGAATATTTAAATAATATTTTAAATAGTAATCAAGTTAATAATACTAAGATATTATATAAATGTTTGGTTGGTTATAATAAGAAGATAATTAATTATAATAATAAAAGTATTAATAATTTTATGAAAGATTATGTTACTGATATTTTAGATAATTATTATGGTAAGAAAGAATATTCTAATAATTCTATTATTTATTTAATTAAAGGATTAATATATTTTATGGAAATAAGTGAATTATATATTAATTTTGATATTAGTGATATAGAGAGATCTAAATTAGATAAATATGTTAAAAGTAATAATAGTGAGAAGATAGTAGATAATAAATATGTTAAGAAGAGTAAATGTTTAGAAGTAGTATTATTACTAGAGATGGGATTATATAATTTATTAAATTATTTTAAGATATATAAAAATAATATACATAAATTTACTGATATGTTTGTTGGTAATGAAGAAAAATTTTATGAAGGTTATGCATTAGAGATAGAACAACAATTAAGAAGTATTGTTAATAGTTTGGATGCAGTTAAGAATGTAGATAATAAATTAAATATTAGAGTTAATAAAGATATGATAGATGATATTAAAGAATCTAGAATTAGAGTTAAAAATAAATTAAAGGAGTTATTATGAGTTATTTAAGTTTTAATAGTTTAAATAAATTTAATATTATTAATTTATATAGTAAGAAACCATATAATTTTAATTTTCATATATTAAGTAAAGAAGATATTAATAATGAAATTAATAAGTTAGAAGAAGAATTAAATTATAAATTTAAATATGTAGTAATACCTAAACAGAGTCATACTACTAATATAGAAATAGTTACTGAAGATAATGTTAATTCTGATTTTAAAGATGTAGATGGAGTACTTACTAATGTTAAAGGTATAGGATTAGGTACTATGTCTGCAGATTGTCAAAGTATATTATTATATGATAGAAAGAATGAAGTTATTGGTTCTATTCATTCAGGATGGAGAGGGACATTAAATGGTATTGTAATAGAAGCAATTAATAAAATGAAAGAACACTTTAATAGTAATGTTAATGATATATATGTATGTATATGTCCCTCTATTTTAGATTGTTGCTTTGAAGTAGAAGATGATGTTAAAGTACCATTTGAAAATAAGTATGGTAATAAATATATTAAAATAGGGGATATTAAAGATGGTAAACAAAAATATTATATAGATACTGTTAGTATTAATATAGATCAATTAAAAAAGATTGGTATTAATAATATAGAAGTTACTGATATTTGTGTATGTTGTGATAATAAAGAATTTCATTCTTATAGAGCAGATGGTAAAGAAGCTGGTAGGAATATTGGCTTTATAGGTATGAAGGAATGAAAAAGATTTTATTAGTATTTATTTTTATTCTTTTATTATGTGGTTGTAATAATAAAGAGAATGATAGGATTCCTTCTTTTGCTATATTTAAATGGTATAGAGAAATAGATGGTATTAAAGAATATATAGTATTTAATAAAGATAATAGTTTTGAGTATTATAATGAAAAGAATGAAAGTATTGTAGATAGTAGTTGTAATACTTATGAATATAATAAAAGGAAGAATGAAATAATAGTTAAATGTAATGATAAAGATATAAGATATGAAATAGTATCTTATAAAGATAGTCGATTAAAGATTAAAGATGATGATAATATAAAAGAATTCAAATTAGAAGAAGAATATTAATAGTATTTTAGTATATATAGTGTTAGAATGTATAGTAGAGAGGTAATAATATGAAGAAAATGGATAAAAGATTAAAAATATTATTAGGTGTATTATTAACTATTTTTGTAATATTAATAGTTGTATTTATTGCTAATTTACGTAAGAAGGAAGAAGAACCAACTGATAATGGTAGTTATGTAGAACCTTATGATAGAGAGAAAGCAATATTTTTAGGTCATAGTCATAAATATTGGGAAGATATGTTACTTAAATATTATAGACAAAAATTAGGTTATGAACCTAGTTTATATCGAGCTGATTTAAATGAAAAGAATGACTTAGTTATTACTTTTAAAAATTATGATAGTAGTGTTAATAAAGAAGAACCAATATTAATAGATATTGTTACTATTAATCATATAACAGAAAAAATTACTGATAAAGATGGTAATGAAATAGTATTAAATTCAGAAACTATTGCTGATGGAGAAATAAATAAAGGAGAAGATGAAAATGAAGAATAAGTTATTAGGTATATCTTTAATTACAATTACTTGTTTATATGGTTTACTTGCAGCAATAGTAATTCTTGCTGTAATGTTAGCTGGTGGAGAAGTAATATTTGCTATAGTAGGTAGTATTATAGTTATAATTATTCAATTTTTAATAGCACCTTGGTTAACTGATTTATCAATGAGATTTTTCTATAAAGCAGATTTTAATGCAGAAATACCTGAGTATTTAAAGAAATTTGTAGAAGAACAATGTAATAAACATGGAGTTAAATATCCTAAGATAGGTGTAATTGATGATGGAGGTCCAAATGCTTTTACTTATGGTAGAACTAAAAAGGATGCTCGTATTATAGTTACTAGAGGTATATTTGAATTATTAAATGAAGAAGAAGTAAAAGCTGTTGTTGGACATGAAATGGGACATATTGTTCATATGGATATGTTAGTAATGACAGTAGTGCAAATAGTACCTTTAATTTTATATTATGTATTTGAAATATGTACTAGATCTAGTGATAGTAATGATGATAACAATAATAAAGCTATAGTAGGTTATGTTGCATATATTTTATATTTAATATCACAATATATTATTTTATGGTTATCTAGAACTAGAGAATATTATGCAGATGAATTCAGTGTTGAGGAGACAGGTAATCCTGCTGCTTTAGCAGAAGCATTAGTTAAGATAGGATTTGGTTTAAGTAAGAGAGATAATTCTACTAATAAAGCTAATGTATCTAAGAATAATGCTTTAGGTATATTTAATTCTAATGCTGGTAAAGAGTTAGCTGTTACTTCTATGGATGCTAATGGTAATATAGATAAAAATAAGATTAAGAGTGCAATGAAATGGGAAATGTGGAATCCTTGGGCTAAATGGTTTGAATTTAATTCTACACACCCATTAATTAGTAAGAGATTGACTGCTATATCTAAATTAAGTGCTAAATTTAATCAAGAACCATATATTGTATTTGATTTACAAAAAACAGAAAGTTATGTTGATGATTTCTTAATAGAAGTATTGATATCTTTCTTGCCAATTATTTCTATTATTGTTACTGCAATTATTGCATTATTAGCACTAAGTGGTGAAGAAGTATTACCAATAGTTGGTGTTGGTTTAATAGTTACTGTATTATTCTCATTTATTAAATTTAAAAGAGCACATAAAGATGGATATCAAAATACTACAGTAGAAAATTTATTGGGTGAAGTTAAAGTTTCACATGTTACTTCTGTACCATGTGTATTAAAAGGTACTATCATTGGTAGAGGTAATCCAGGATGTATATTTAATGAAGACTTTGTTATTAAAGATAGTACTGGTATTATATTCCTAGATTATAATCAACCTCTTAATATAATGAATAAGATATTTGCATTATTTAAATCTAGTGAATATTTTGATAAAGAAGTAGAAGTAAAAGGATGGTATAGAAGAAGTCCTGTTCCATATGTAGAAATATATGAATATACTGTTGATGGAAAGACTAAGAAAATATATACATATAAAGTTCAATTAGCGTTATATGTTATAGCTTTAATAATTGCTTTTGCATTAATATTTTTAGGATTAAGATAAGTAGAGTCGTTGTTAAACGACTCTCTTTTTTATAGACTTTATTTTTTGTAAATATTATAATATAAGTGTAGAATAGGAGTGATTATATGAATAAAAAAGTATTATTTATATTTATATTTTCAGTTCTATTTTTTGGCTTAAAAAATGTTAATGCAGAAACTAATAAGATGGAAGAATTAAGTGAAGGAGATAATCCTTATACTATAAAGAATCCATTATGGACTGGTGATTATAAAGGTTCTAAATATGGAGTTGTTTTAAATAAATATGTTGTTCCATATGATGAAAGAATGGATTTAATTAAAAGTGTTAAGAGTAGTAATAATATTGCTACAGCTCTTCCTCCATCTTATGATTTAAGAAATGTTAATGGTGTTAATTATGTAACTCCACTTAAAGATCAAGCTACTTTAGGTTTGTGTTGGGCTTTTACAACTATTTCTTCTATGGAAACTTATTTATTAAAACATAATATGGTAACTAGTAGTACTACTTTTAATGAAAGACAATTAGATTATGCTACTGCTTATGGACAATTTGATACTTTCTTAGGTACATCTAATTTTAGTATCTTTTCTGATACTAGTTTTAATTCATATTATGTTAATTATTATGATGATGAACAACAAGCTACTATTATTAGAAATTTAGGATCTGGCGGTAATTTTTCATATGCTGGATATGTATTATCTAAGGGTGTAGCTCCAGTTAGACAAGAAGGTAGTGCTACTTGGAATAATTATTGGACTGGTACTAAGGATAATGAGAGACAATTAACTCTTAATCAAGTATTTAATAATAGAGATATATCTTATTCTGTTACTGGATATATAGAATATCCATTATTAGATTTAAGAACTGCTAGTAGTAGTGCTAAAACTTCATATATTAATAAAATAAAGAATCAAGTAATGGAAAATGGTTCTGTATATGTTTCTACTGCTGCTTCAACTACTGATTCTGGTAATTGTTCAATTTATGATCCTAATAAAGGTACTTATTTAATTAATTGGGCTGATGATGATTGTGGTGAAGATATAGATCCAAATGAAAATTTACATGCTATGTCTATTATAGGTTGGGATGATAATTATACTTTATCATATTGTGTAAATGATGTTTCTACTAGGATAGTAAGTAGTACTAGTAGCTGTAATGCTAATGAAATAGGTAGAAATGTTACGGGTGCATGGATTTTAAAAAATTCTTGGGGTAATGTAATTCCATTTTTATATTTAGCATATGATTCTTATGCTACACAATTTGGTGGAATTACAGGTATGGTACAGAAAGATTGGAGTCAAAATTATGATTCAGTTGCTTCTTTAGTAGGTAAAGAACCATCTGGTAATGGTTATGTTTATACTTATGCTAGAAATAGTGAATCTAATGAAACATTAAAGAGAATATCTTTAGTTCATTATGCTCAAAATAGTAAAACTTTTACTATATCTATAGATGCTAATAATGATGGTAATTTTGTTAGTTTAGGTACTCTTACTTCAGATATACCAGGTATGATAAGTTTATCTACATTTAGTAATAGTGTAACTTTAACAAGTGATACTTTTAAAATAAAAGTAACTGGTAGTGGTACTGATTATGTAGATTCTATATCTATATTTACTAATTATACTAATTCTACTAGTACAAAATCTATTAGTGCTAAAGTATATGATAATAATTATTTAGAATATAATGAGTATAAGCAAATGTTTATGATAGCAATTACTGCTAGAAATTATGGTACTGGTGCTTCTTTTAGTCAATCTGTTTATAATAAAAATACAAATTCATATGTAAATAATCTTGGTTCTATATTTGGATTTCAAGGTATGATTAATTTGTATAATGATGCATTAATACTTAATATTAATTTCTTTAATAGTGATATGCCTTATGGAGAATATGAATATCATTTAAAAGATAGTAGTGGAAATATAATTGCTCGGGCGGATTTTTCTATAAAACCGACAGTTACATATAATACAAATAAGATTGCTTTAGATGTTGGTGAAACATATTCTGGTTTAGGTTATTCTATTAATTATAATAATGGATCTTCTGCTAATCCGTCGTCGACAATTGGTTATAGAAGTGATAATCCAAATATTGCTACATTTACTAGTGGTACTGTAAGAGGTATTGCTTGTGGTGATACAACGGTAGGACTTACAGTTACTATAAATGGTGTTACTTTCTATTATCCAATTCTTGTATCAATAGGTGAAATAGGTTTTGGTGATTATATATTAGAAGGATCTTATATATATATTTCTGCTAATACAACTAAAACTATATTTGAAAATAATATTCGAGCTGATGGATGTACTTTAGAATATAGTCCAAATAATAATTTTATAAGTACTGGTACAACACTTACGATACGGAAGAATAATGTTGTAAAAGGAACATATACTATTATTGTTTTAGGTGATGTTAATAGTGATGGAAAGATTAGTATTGCAGATGTATCTAGATTATATAATTTCTTTATGAATATTATTCAAATAGATAATGCTAATCAAATAAAAGCAGGCGATGTTAATAAAGATTCTAGGATAAGTATTGCAGATGTATCAAGGTTATATAACTATTTTATGAACATTATTCCTGAATTGTAAAGACTACTATGTAGTCTTTTTTTTTATGGACTATTTATTGAAAAGATAGTATACTTAAAGTAGTGTATAGTAGTATTGGAGGTATAAATATGAAAAATAAAAAATTCTTATTTTTAGTATTTTTATTTTTATTATTTGTTCCTATAAAAGTTAATGCTATTGCAGGTAATGTAAATTTTTCTTGTGATAAAACTAATTCTAAAACTGGTGATGAATTTGATTGCTATGTTAGATTTAATGTTACTAGTGGAACACTAGATGCTTTTCAAGCTACTGTAACCACTAGTGGTATGGATGTTAAATCTATAACTAAAGGTAATAATAGTTTCCAAGGTTCTACTACTCAATTAAATAAGATTGGGTTATATAATATGGCTTCAAATGGTAATGTTTTTGTTGCTAAGATTAGAGTAGCAGTTACTACTGGTCCTGGTACTACAGCTACCATTACTTTGTCTGAAATGGAAGCAGTTGATTATGATGGTCAAATAAATCCTAATAATGCAATGGTTAGTGTTAGGGTATTAAATAATGATACAAGTTTGAAGTCTTTAACTGTAAATGGAGCAGAAAAAAATGGAGACACTTATGTTACTTCTCAAAGTTCTGTTCAAGTTAGTGCAACTCCGAATGGTACTGGTGCTTCTGTTATTGCTGGAATTGGATCTAAATCTTTAAATTGTGGTAATAATGAATTAACTGTTTCTGTTAGAGCTGAGAGTGGCGATGTTGAACATCATAAGTTTACTGTTAGAAGAGTATGTGATACTAATAGTAATTTAAGTAGTTTATCTGTTAATAAAGGTAGTTTAAGTCCATCTTTTTCTCAAGGTACTCTTAATTATACTGTTAATGTAGATAGTGGTACGACGGAAATAACTATTGATGCTAGTGCTGCTAGTGGTAAAGCAAATGTTTCTGGTACTGGTAAGAAAAATCTAGATTATGGTAATAATTATTTTGAAATTATAGTTAGAGCTGAAGATAGTGGTTATCAAACTAAATATCGTGTAAATGTAATTAGAGAAGATAATAGAAGTACTGATGCTACTTTAAAGAGTTTAATAATTAGTGATGCTAATTTAAGTTTTGATCCAAATAAAACTAGTTATGTAGTAAATGTAGAAAATAGTGTAAGTTTAGTAGAAGTAAAAGCTACTGCAAATGATTCTAAAGCTACTGTATCTGGTAAAGTTGGTAAACAAAAGTTACAAGTAGGAAGTAATAAAATAGATATAACTGTATTAGCGGAAAATAAAAAAGATAAAAAAGTATATACTATTACTATTATTAGAAAAGATGAAAATGGTAATGTTGGTGATTTAAATAATGATAATACATTATCTACATTAACTGTTTCAGGTTATGATATATCTTTTGATCCTAATGTAGAAAAATATACTTTAAAAATTGATGAAATGGTTGATCATTTAGATTTAAATGCTATTGCAGCAAATGAGGCTGCTGCAGTTATTATTCTTGGAAATGAGAAATTAAATCCTGGTCTTAATATTATAACTATAGAAGTAACTTCTGAAGCTGGTGAAGTAAGAACATATAAGATAGAAGTTATATTACCTGGTGGAGATGAAGAAGAACCATCAGCTGTTGGAATTGAAAATGTTCCAACTAATAATGGTAATAGTAAAAAAACAGGTTCAAACGTTTTATTAATTGGTTGTGTTATTTTAGCTGTATTAGGTGCTAGTGGTCTATTATTATATTTCTTTGTAATAAAGAAAAAGAATAAAGAAGTTGCTTATTCTAGCAGTTCAACAGGTGATAGTAAGGTATTAAATTCTGAAAGTAGTAGTTTATTAAGTAATGAACCTTCTAAAGAAAGTATTGCACCTGCACCTGTTATAGAAGAAAAGAAAGAAGAAATTAAACCTATTCAGGAAAGCATTCCTGGTATTCAAGCAAGTGACTTTAATATAGATCCTATTGCTGCTACTGTTAGTAACTTTAATAAACCAGTAGAAGGTATGGACCCTAATATTAGTATTGAATCAATACAAAAAGAATTAACTGGTATTGAACCTAAAGAACCTGTTCAAGCAGTTCCACAGGTTGAAATTACTCCACCTGTAGAACAAGTACAAGTTGAAAGAAATGATATTCCATCTATTGATATTACTCCAATATCTCAACCTGTTATAAAGGAACCTGTTCCAGAAGTTGGCTCTGAACCGTTAAGAGGTCTTACTCCTGAAGTTGATTCTGTTCCTATAAGTCCTATTCCAGAAGTAAGTTCTGTACCTGAAGTAGAAGAACCTAAACCTGTAAGTATTACTGATTTACCGGAAGAAAAAGATGATGTTTCTGCTACTCAAATGGTAAGATCTATTAAAGAAGTTTCTGTAGATGATATAGATGGTATGTAATACCATCTTTTATTTACATTTATTTACTATAATTGATGAAAAAACAAAAAAAATATTATATAATTGAATTATGATAAGAAAGGAAAAATGAATATGGGAAATTCTGGTATTGATAGTAATTTTAGCTTTGGGTTAGATACTACTCAAGGATTTGCCGAGGCTTTATTAGGCATTGAAGCTGAAGCAAAAAAATATAGAACTGCTATTGAACAATTAAAACTTTATTTTAATGAAGAAAACTTATGGAAAGGTGAAGATGCTCAAGCATTATTAACTGAAGCAACTAAAACAGATGGACCTTTAGAAAAACTAAAAGTTGTTGGTGATGAACTTGATAATCTTGCTGGTTTAGCTAAAAGTTTAGAAGAGGCTGTTTATACTGCACAAAGTACATTAAAAGGAAATGTTACTTCTGCATTAGGAGGTGGAACTAATAATGGGTAATACAGATATGAGTGTTAATGTTCAATATTCAGGAGCTAAAGCTGCTGATTTAGTTAAAGAGATTGATACTCAATTAGAAGTTATGGTTAAAGCTCATGAAGCAGCTATGGCACATTATGATACTGTAAGAAATGCATTTACTGGAAGTAGTGAAATAGCTTCTCAATTTGAGAGTATTGCTACTACAGAAAATGGTGAAGTAAAAAAAGCTAGTGATAATTTAAAGAATATTGTTGCTGGTATCCAAAACATCAATGTTTCTTGGGGCAATGTATCTGCTGCTGTTCTTGAGGCTTTAAATAAATATAATAAATCTAACGGAGAAAACGGTACTAATTAATAAAGTAAAAGGGAATAATAATTCCCTTTTTTTATTGTTTTAATTTTGTAAATAGAGTAAAATAATAATAGTAGGGGTATTCGATATTGGTGGTGTTTTTATGGAAGATTTAGAACTATTTGTTGATTATGGTAAATTATCTAGTGATGGAGAAAAATTAGTTAATAATTCTAATACAATAATAGAAAATATTAATGACATAAATGAATTACTTAAAGATTGGGAAAGTTGGTTAGGTGAAGATAGTAGTACTTATGTATCTAACTTACAAAAAATGTTAACTACTTTAGGTAAATATGCAAGCGAAGTTAGTAATATTGGAACTTATTTAGGTGATATTTCAACTGATTATAGTGACGCTGTAAAAAATGGTATTAAGGGGTTGAATTCTAATGACTAAGGTATATTATAGTGAAGAAACTAAAAATCAAAAAAAGGTTAAACTAAGTAGTTATTTTGATTCTATAAATACAGCATTGGACGCTATTAAAGAAGTGGATGTTGCTAGTAATTGGGAATCTAGTAATAATGAAACTGTTAGTGGTAGTTTAAAAAGTTTAATAGATAAAATACCTAGTATTAAAGAAAGTTTACAATCTTTTGATGAATTTTTAGGCGTAACTGATAAAACTTATAATGAAGCAAGTAAAGAAGTAGAGGATGCATTAAAACATTACAACAAAAAGTAGGAGGAATAATATGGGGAATCAAATTAAAATTAATTATACTACTGCTACTAGTAATGTTGAAAATTTGCAAAAAATGGATGATGATTTTGCAACAATATTTAAAAGTGATACTTATACTAATGGTACAAGTGGTATTTCAAGTTTAATAAGTGATTTGAATTTAATATATTTTGATAGTGTTAACGATGCTTTAGGTAATACTAATAATGATGGTATAAGAAAAAGTAATAGTAAATATGTTAGTTCTGTTAATAAATATATTAATGATTTAAAAAAGGTTGGTAGTGATATTTATCAAAAACAAGTTGATTATGAGGAACTTGTCTTTAAGAATGCAGATGATTCTGAGGTTGAAATTACTGATGTTGATAAAGAACGTAAGGAAGTAACTGAAGAAACTCCTATAGTGGAAGAAGTTACTCCACCAACACCAACAACTCCAGAAGAGAAGAAGTTAGAAACTACACCTGGAGTTGCGGAAGAGACAACTCCAACGACACCAACAACTCCTGGTGGAGAGAAGGTTGGTACAACACCGGGAGTTGTAGGAGAGACAACTCCAACAACACCAACAACTCCAGATGATGATAAACTTGAAACAACACCAGGAGTTGTAGATGAAACAACTCCAACGACACCGACAACTCCAGATGATGAACAACTTGGAACAACGCCAGAAGTAATAAGTACTGCGACTCCAACGACACCAACGACTCCAGATGATGATAAACTTGAAACAACACCAGGTGTTATTGGTGATACAACTCCAACAACTCCTGTTACGTCTGAAGGAATGGATGATCTAACTGCAGTTGATTTGATTGGTGAAACAACACCTGCAGTAGGAGAAGATGATAATAATCCATTAACTAGTGCAGTTGGTTTAGTAGGTGGTGTTGCTGCTGCTGTTGAAGTATTAGATGATGGTGAAGTAGAAACATTAGATGAAGTTATTGCTGAAGAAGATTCAAATATATATGAACAATTATTAAAGAAATTAGATGAATTAAATGAAACAATTGCTCATATGACTCCTGGAGAGATATATGGCTTAATAATGAATTATTTAAACGGTCTAGTAGATCAAGTAACACAATTAGAACCAGGAGAGTTAAATGATCTTATTAATAAATTATTAGATTCTATGAAGAAATCTATTGGTGAATTTACTCCTGAAGAATTAAATAATATTATTAATAAAATGTTGGATATAGCTGATAAAACTATTGGTGAATTAAATGATACTCAAATTAATGAAATAATTAATAAAGCATTAGATTTATTTAATGATGTAATAAATAAATTAGATAAAAAAGATTTAGAAGAAACATTAAATAAATTATTAGATATATTAGATAGTGTTGTAACAAAACTAAAACCTGAAGATTTAGCTGCTATTACTAATCGTTTAATAGATGAATTAAATAGTGTAATAGATAAATTAACAGATGAACAAATTGCTGAGATAGTTAAAAAATTAATAGATAGTTTTGATTCTATTATTGGTAAAGTAGATGGTGAACAATTAAATAATTTAATGAATAAATTTAATGATTTATTATCTAATATAATAGCTAAATTAGATGGTAAAGATTTAGGTAGAATATTAACTAGAACATTAGATAGTTTAAGTAAAATTATTGATAAATTAACACCAGAACAAATTACTGAAATAATAAATAAAACATTAGATAGTTTAAGTAATGTTATAGATAAATTAACTGGTGATCAATTAAGCGAAGTATTTAATAAATTCTTGGATAATATATCTAAGATAATAGATAAATTAAGTAGTGAAGATCTTGCTATGGTATTAAGTAAATTATTCGATTGTACTAGTGATGTAATCAATAAATTAACTGGTGAAGAAATTAGTGAGATATTAAATAAATTATTAGATAATATTATTAAAATAATAGATAAGTTAACACCAGAACAATTAAGTGAATTATTAGAAAAAGAATTAAATAATATTATTAATATTATAGATAAATTAGATGGAGATACTTTATATAATTTAATTAGAAAAATATTAAATAATTTAATTAATATTGTTGATAAATTATCTGTAGAAGATTTATTAAAAGTATATAAGAAATATTTAGATGTAATATTTGGTATTATAGATAAATTAAGTGAACAAGATTTTGAAAAAATAATGCGATTATTATCTGAGATATATTCTAAAATAATTGAAAAATTAACACCAGAACAAATAGCTAAATTAAAAGAATTATTAGAAGAATTCTTAAGAAGAATGTATGGTAGAATGACACCTACCGAAGCAGAAGAAACTGTTAGTGATATTCAAAAAGTAAGTCAAGCTGCTAAAGAGAAGGGTGCTGTTAAACCAGATTATAAGAAGAAGAGTAATAATGCTTTATTGTATTTCTTCTTATTAAGTTTATTTGCATTTATAGCAGCTATGGTAGTTAAAAAGAAAAGATCTAAAGATAATAATGAAGTATAGGAGGAATTATTATGAGTACTCTTAAATATGATGATATTGTTAAATATAGAGATACTATTTTGGATAATAAAGATAATTTAGATTTAATAATAGATAGTTATAAAACCAAGATAAGTGATATAAATGATTATAATTCTAAGATTAAATTTGATGATTGGGAAGATTCTATTAGTGTAAGTTTATCTGACTATAAAGACACTTTAAATAGTGGAGTTATTAGTAAATTAAATAATAGTATTTCTACTGAGGGTAGTGCTAGAAAGTTAAAAGAATTAATAGATAGTTTATATGAACAATGTAATTCTTATATTAATAATGTTGATGGTATTAAAGCTAGAAATGATGCATTTAGTTTAGATGATACTGGTAAAATAGTTAGTAGTGATAGTGCATTTACTCAAACATTAGTAGATGTTAATAGAGAATTAAATGGTCAATTAGATATAATTGATAATACTTTAAATGAATTAAAAAAATTAAAATTTGATTCAATAGTAGATTTTAATAATGGTTATGTAACTATACCTAGTATAGAAAATATTGAGTTAACTATTACTCCTAAGGAACCTATTACTATTAATCAATTTGATAGAGTTGTTGTTAATATAGATGGTGAAGAAAAAGAAATGTACTATTTGGGTACTGATTCTAAAGGTAGATCTTATTTTTCTGAATCACTTGATAAAAATGCTAAAGCATATAGAGGAGTATTACCTAATGAAGCAACTACTGCTCAAACATATTTAAATGACCCAGAGACATATTCTAATCCATGGACTGCTGATGCTTATGCTTCTGCTAGAATTGGTTTTGTATTATTTGGTGGGAATACTGGAGATATGACAGTTGGTAATATTCTTAATGGACCTAATGGTCATTATACACAAGATGCTAACTTTAATACTTCAATAGTATTTGAAAATCCTGATATAGCTCCTGAAATAGTAGAAAGAGGAGAAACAGAATATAATGGTTCTACTGCATATCATGTTTCATATTATGATCCTAATGAATGTGTTAGCTTAAAAGATATATTAAATGCTGAAGGTAAATATAATGATACTGGTGAACATCCTAATATAGTTTTACAACCTGGTGAATATATTAAAGTTGATTATGGTTGGTGGTATGGAACTAGTACATTTGGAGATAAAGAAACTTCTCAAGTTCTAATATGGGATGAAGATAATCAATGTTATTATTTATCAGATAGTTATGGTTATTCTACTTCTGAAATATATGGTGATAGAAGATGGGCTAGAATACCTATTGAAAAATTAAAAAATGATTCTAAATTTACTTATAATGAATAGCAGTTAAAACTGCTATTTTTTTGTATAAAAAAATACTGGAATATCTAATATAGTACAAGCTTTTATTACTAGATAATAATCATCTAGATTCTAATACTATACAAGATTTGACCAGTATTTTCTTGGTAATTTAATTATATCAAATATTTATATTATTAACAAATTCTGATGTTATTATTTTATTTTGTTTAGTTTTATGTTATTCTATTTTATATTTTTAGGGGGGAATTAAAATGGATTATATTGAAAAAGATATATTAGTACATGGATATAGTGATTATGTTCCTTTTGAATTTAGTAATAAAATAATAGAATTAGTAGATAGAATTAGAAATATAGAAGTAGATGATAATAGATTTTGTTTAGAATTAAGAGATATTGGCTCTAGAGAAGTTATTAATCTTGGTAGAGACTATTTAAAGGATAAATTTATGATTCATAGAGTTAATTATTTATCTACTGAGTGTAGAGAAAAAATAACTAAATCTAGAATGGATCCTAATATATTATGTAGATTATATGGTAAAAAGATAGATCCTTTTGATATACCTGTAGAATTTAAATATAAAAATTACTTTTTAGGAGACTTATTATTAGGTTATGATTTTAGTGATAAAGTAGAAGTATTAAAAAAGATGAAAATATATTTTGAAAAAATATATTTAAGTAAAAAAAATACTGTTATTAATTCTTCTAGTTATGTACATGAAATAGTACATACTCAAATAGAAAGAAAAGGTGCTATATTAGATCATAATAATGCTGAAGTATTAAGTATTTTTATGGAGTTATTATTTTTGAATGATTTGGATTCTAGTAATATATTATTATATATAGGTCTTATTAATAGAATAGGTGATATGATATTAAGTTATGATTTATTACAATTAAAGAAGGATGATATTAGTACTTATAAAAATATAAAATATTTTATATCTACAGCTAAAGCTATAGGTTTATTTGAAAAATATATAAATGCTAATTATTTAATTAAAGATGAAATAGTTAATAATATTCAAAATGTATTTGATGGAAAAATGACTGTAGATTATTTTTTAAGTTTATTTGATATTAATTTAGAAGATGGTTTAGGTGCAATAAGTTTAATTGGTATATAGAAAAATTAGGTATATTTTTTAAAATGTTTTATAATAGTTTGAGATTGGAGGGTGTCTATGATTAATCCAGAGATGTTAAGTAAACAATTAAATGATACTTTATTGCATCGTCAATATGTTATGCGTAGTGGAACATATTTATCTAAATATTTAATTTATAAAAAAAGAGATGTAGATGCAGTTAGTTTATTACTTAGATGTTCTGAACATGATTTATCTAAATTAAGAAACTTAGATGAATTTATGGCATTAGCAAGTATTGTTGATGATATTGGATCTATGAGTGATGTTGCTCATGAATTAACTTCTACTCAAATAGATGCAATTAAATTACATTGGAAAAATAATAGTCATCATCCAGAACATTATGAATCTCCTAATGATATGTCTGAATTAGATATTATGGAAATGGCATGTGATTGTCATGCTAGAAGTAAACAATATCATACAGATTTATTAGAATTTATTAGAGTACAACAAGATTTAAGATTTCATTTTGATAAAGAACATTATGATAAGTTAATGTGGTATGCTAAAGCATTAGTAGTAATGACAAAAAATGATGATTATGAAAATGCTGTTTCTAAAGATGAAGATGCTAATTTAGAATTCGGTTTATATAATACATGTACTTTAGGTATGTTAGAACATTTTAAAGATGATGCTTTTGAACCATGTTATAAGTTAAATAATTTAATTATTAAAAAAGAAAAAAATACAGATTTTGCTACTGTAGTTTATGGTATATATTTATATGATGGTACTGAAGTAGGTTATATGTCTTTAAAATGTAATGGTGCTATAGAATATAAAATATTTGAAGAATATTCAGATAATGATTATGAACATGAAGCAGTATCTAAGTTAATTGAAATAGCTACTATGAATGATATTATTTGTGTAGTTAGAAAAGAAAATGAAGATAGTAAAACTTTTGTTAAAAGTTTAGGTTTTAGACAAGACGATCAAACAGCTAATAGTATTATATATAGATTAGTTAAAGAAAAAGAAGAATAATTGTTATTCTTCTTTTAATTTTATTCCTTGATAAGTATTTCTTTTCTTCATTTCTTTATCTATATCATTTAATACACAGAATTTTTTTAATAACCATGTTGGTTCTATTAAGTCTTCTTTTTTAGGATCTCCAGTAATACGATGTATTACTATTTTAGGATTTAGATATTCTAATTGCGATATTACTATATCAATATATTCTTTTTTAGTAAGTATATGAAATGGATGTTCTTTATAATAGTCAGCTAAATCAGTATCTTTTATAATATGTAACATATGTATTTTAATTCCATCTATATTTAAATTATTTAAATATTTAGCTGTCTCTATCATATCTTCTTTAGATTCATTAGGTAAACCATTTATTATGTGTACAACTACTTTAATGTTTCTTTTTTGTAATTCTTTTACACATTTTTCAAAGTTATTTAAATCGTGGCCACGATTAATAAATTTTAATGTTTTTTCATGTATAGATTGTAAACCTAATTCTATGATTAAATCTGTTTTCTTTGATATTTCTTCTAAATAATCATAACATTCTGGTGATATAGAATCACTTCGTGTTGCTATATTAAGACCGATAACATTTGGTATATCTAAAATAGATTCATATTTAATTTTTAATTCTTCTAATGGAGCATAAGTATTAGTATTAGCTTGGAAGTAGCCTATATAATAACTATCAGGCCATTTATTTTCCATTATTGTTTTAACTTTATTAAATTGGGTTATTAAATCATCTTCTTGGTTACCGGCGAAATCGCCTGAACCTAGTCTAGAACAGAATATGCAACCATGGCCTGTTTTTTCTTTGTTAGGGCAAGAAAAACCGCCATTAAGTGCTACTTTAAATGTTTTTTTACCGTATTTAGTTTTGTAATAATAATTTAATGTATGATATCTTTTATTATCTAATGTATATTTGAACATAGTATGTCACCTAGATAATTATAACATATGTTTTTTGAAATAAATTTATGATATACTTATTATGTATAATAAAAGAGGGTGTTTGTATGGCTGAGTTGGGAAGTCAATTTAAAGTTAATTATGCTAATTGTAAGAGTAAACCGCAAGCAGTTTTTCAAGGTCAATTCTATAGAATTACTATTCTTTCTGATGTGTTAGTTCGTTTAGAATTTAGTGATACTGGTTATTTTGAAGATAGACCTACTGAATTTGCAAGATTTAGAAATTTTCCTATTCCTCAAATGAAGATAGATCAAAATGAAAGAATATTAGATATTACAACTAAGTATTTTAATTTAAAATATGTTAAAGAGAGACCTTTCTTTAGTAAAAAATATACACCTGATAGTACATTAAGTATTAAATTAAATGGAGCTCAAGGTAAAGAATGGTATTTTGGACATCCTGAAGCTAGAAACTATTCTAGTATTGTAGCTAATTTGGATACTACTAAAGATCCATTTGAAACTGCTGATGAAACTGTTAAGGAAGTTAAACACTTTAGAAAGAAAGTAGAAGAATTTTTCTTAAAACCTAAAGGTTTATATTCTGCAGATGGTTTTGTTTCATTAGATGATTCTAAATCTAACTTCTTAGCAGAAGATGGTTCTGTAATATTTAATGATAAACAAAGAACAGATACTTATGTATTTTTATATAATAAAGACTTTGGTAATTGTTTACAAAGTTATTATATGTTAACAGGTATGCCACCATTAATACCAAGATATGCTTTAGGTATTTGGTGGAATAAAAATAATTTCTATTATTTTAATGATATTCAAAAGTTAATAATTGATTTTAATAAATATAGAATTCCTTTAAGTGTATTACTAATGGGAGATAATTGGCATTTAAAAGATAAAAATAAATTAGATAGATTTAATAGTGGTTTTACTTTTAATAGAGAGTTATTTTATAAACCAAGTGAATTTGTTAAATATTTACATGATAGAGGAATTAAGTTAGGTTTAAGTTTGGATCCTTCTGAAGGTATACATCCTCATGAACCTAGATTTGATGAATTTGCTAAAGAAATAGGTATTTCTGATAAACAAATAATTCCTTTTAATGCATTTGATAAACAATTAATTATTTCTTATTTTAAGAATTTTATTACACCATTATATGATATTGGTGTAGATTTCTATTGGATTAATTATAGAAATCTTAAAGATAAGATGACAAATAATTTATTAGATTATTATCATTTTAATGATTTTTATAGTAGAGAGAATTTAAGACCATTAATATTAAGTAGACCGGCTACTTATGCTCCGCATAGATATCCTATTCATTATAGTGGTGAGACAAAAGTATCTTGGAGTACATTAAGAACATTACCATACTTTAATAGTACTGCGTCTAATTTAGGTATGTCTTGGTGGAGTCATGATATTGGTGGATATAAAGATGGTATAGAAGATAGTGATTTATATATAAGATATGTTCAATTTGGAACATTTAGTCCAATATTTAGATTTAGTTCTAAATATGGAAGATACTATAAGAGAGAACCATGGAAATGGGATATTAAAACTCAAGATATAGTTACTTTATATTGTCAAATGAGACATAGATTAATACCATATTTATATAGTGAAGCTTATCAATATCATAAGATTGGTTTACCTTTAATACAACCACTTTATTATAAGTATCCTGATACTTATGATGATATAGATTATAGAAATGAATATTATTTTGGTACAGAATTATTTGTTGCACCAATTACTAGTCCTAAAGATCCAGTAATGAATAGAGCAGTAGAAAAAATATTCTTACCAGAAGGAACATGGTATGATTTTAAAACTGGTAAGAAATTTACTGGTAATAAAAGATATATTATATTTTATAAGGATGAGGATTATCCAGTATTTGCTAGAGATGGTTCTATTATATGTTTAGCAGAATTAAATAAGAATTTAAATGTTACTAATCCTCCACAAAGTATGGAAATACATGTATTCCCAGGAAAGAGTAATTCATTTAATTTATATGAAGATGATGGATATACTAATTTATATCAACAAGGTTATTATTTAATTAGTAGAGTAGATTATAATTATATGACAAATAATTATACTTTAATAATTAGACCTATTGAAGGTAAAGTAGGTATAATACCTGATTTAAGAAATTATAAAGTAAGATTTAGAAATACTAGAGAAGCTAATGATGTAATAGTATATTTAGAAAATGATAAGATAGGTTGTAATTGTTATGTAGATGATACTGATTTCGTAGTAGAAGTTAATGATGTTCCTACTAATAAACAATTAACTATTAATTGTAAAGGTAAGGATATAGAAATAGATGCTATTAGATTAATAAATGATGATATAGATTCTATTATTTCTGATTTACAAGTTGAAACTGTATTGAAAGAAGAAATAGGAGAAATAATATTCTCTGATATGACTATTGAGAAAAAGAGAATAGAAATTAGAAAATTACAAAGAATGGGCTTAGATAAAAAGTTCGTTAGTATGTTTGTAAAATTGTTAGATTATGTAGAATTATTATAGTTATTTTTGCATTATTATGATATTTTATATATAATATTTGCAATTAGAGAAGGAGTGATGATTATGCCACCAGGAGGAGGACATGGAGGTCCACCAGGAGGCGGCGGTTTTGGCGGCCTAATGGGGAGAGTATTCTCAGAAACATATTTATCTCGTAGATATGGAGGTACTTCATCATCTTATGTAGGTGGAGATTTTGATGCTACAGATAATATTGGTCCTTTATTTAGCGAAAGTGTTCGTAAAGCACAAAATATTGCTCAAATTCGTTTTTATCAAAGAACTGGTAAGTTAAAAAAAGTAAAAGCTGCTGATGGTACTATTACTCGTGAGCAATATAAACTTACTGATGAATTACCAATTAAAGGTAAACAATTAAGATTTAGTTCTAGAGCTAAAGGTTTATTCTTTGGTATAGTTCATTTTATACCTGAACCATTAGTTGCGTTAAGAAACGCATGGGCTGAAGCCCATAATGAGGTAAGACATAAAGATAATTTAATATCAGATGAAGAATATAATAGAGTAAAATATATTGTAGAAGAAAGAAAATTACATAGACAATATAAGTTACATTATCTTAGTGAAGAAGATTATCAAAGTAGATGTGATGAGTTAGAATCTAGATTATTGGGTGCAACTAGAGGTAGAGCTAGATAATTCTTGATTTTATAGCTATATTAATCTATAATGTTTTTTAAGCGATGAAAAAATAGTAGTAATATATGGAGATATATAGAGAGTTAGTGTTTGGTGGAAACTAATTATTAAAGTATATGAACTTGATTTTGGAGTGATAGGGTTATTCCTTTATAAATATTTGAGGTAGTTTATACTATAAATTAAGGTGGTACCACGACATATTCGTCCTTATGATGAATATGTCTTTTTTTTGGAGATGATAATATGAAAGAACAAATAATATTTAGTTCATTATTCTTTACAATAATATTCGTTGTGGTTTATTTTGTATATTATTTTATATTTGATGATAGACTCAAAAAAGAAAAATATACTAAAATAACTGAACTGAGTTTTTTAGTTAAATTAAATAATTTAGATAAAAAGAAAATGGATTATAGAAAGACTTTAAATGGTGTAGCTTTAATAAATGCTTTTATTATTGCTTTTACTATTACTTTTATTAATCTTATTAAGTTAAAAATATATTATTGTTTACCAGTTGCATTTATTATGATGTTTGGAATGATATATTTCTCATATAAAACATATGGTAAACATCTAGCTAAGAAATGGGGAAAAGATAAAGATGGAGTATAATTTTAAAGAGATAGAAAAGAAATGGCAAAAATATTGGGAAGATAACAAAACATTTAAAACTGATATATGGGATTTTAGTAAACCTAAATATTATGTTTTAGATATGTTTCCATATCCTTCTGGTGTAGGATTACATGCTGGACACCCTGAAGGATATACAGCTACTGATATAGTATCTAGGATGAAGAGAATGCAAGGATATAATGTATTACATCCGATGGGATATGATTCTTTTGGATTACCAGCAGAACAATATGCTATTCAAACAGGTAATCATCCTAGTAAATTTACAGAAAAAAATGTTGAATATTTTTCTAAACAATTAAAAAGTTTAGGGTTTGATTATGATTGGGATAGATGTTTTTTAACTAGTGATCCTAATTACTATAAATGGACTCAATGGATATTTAAACAATTATATAAAGATGGTTATGCTAAATATGTAGATATGCCAGTTAATTGGTGTGAAGAATTGGGTACTGTTTTATCTAATGATGAAGTTATTGATGGTAAATCAGAACGTGGTGGTTATCCAGTTATTAGAAAGAATATGAAACAATTATGTATTGATCAACCTAAATTTGCAGAGAAATTATTAGAAGGTTTAGAAGAAATAGATTGGCCCGAATCTACTAAAGATATGCAAAGAAACTGGATAGGTAAATCTACTGGTGTAGAAGTAGATATAGATATAGTTGGTGGTGGTAAATTTAGTATATTTACTACTTGTATTGAAACTATATATGGTATTACTTTCTTTGTATTAGCTCCTGATGGAGATTTAGTTCAAGAATTAATGCCTAGAATTAAAAATAAAAAAGAAGTTAAAGCATATATTGCTGAAGTGGCTAAAAAATCTGATATGGATAGAACAGAATTAAATAAAGGCAAATCCGGATGTAGATTAGAAGGAGTTAAAGCTATTAATCCTGTTAATGGTAAAGAAGTAGAAATATTTATTGGAGATTTTGTATTAGCTAATTATGGTACAGGTGCTGTTATGGCAGTTCCATCTCATGATCAAAGAGACTTTGAATATGCAGTAGAACATAATATTGAAATGATTCAAGTAATTGATGGTGCGGATGTTAGTAAGTGTGCTTTTGAAAAACAAGATTATTTAGGAAAAGGATGTAAATTAATTAATAGTGAAGAATTTACTGGTTTAACTGTAGAAGAAGCTAAAGAAGCTATTACTGATAAGTTAGTTAAAATGGGTGTAGGTAGAAAAACTATTAATTATAAGTTTAGAGAATGGATATTTGCTAGACAAAGATATTGGGGTGAACCAGTTCCTATTGTTCACACTGATAAAGGAGAAGAATACTTATTACCTGATGAAGAATTACCTTTAGTATTACCTGAATTAGAAGATTATAAGGGTCATAATGGTAAAGCTCCATTAGAGAATGCTAATGAGTGGAAAAAATATAATAAAAATGGTGTTAAGGGAGTTAGAGAAACTTCTACAATGCCAGGTAGTGCTGGTTCTAGTTGGTATTTCTTAAGATATATAGATCCTGATAATGATAAAGAGTTTGCTAATCAAGAATTATTAAAACACTGGATGCCAGTTGATTTATATGTTGGTGGACCAGAACATGCAGTTGGTCATTTAATGTATTCAAGAATATGGAATAGATATTTATATGATAATGGATTATCACCTGTTAAAGAACCATTTAAGAAATTAGTACATCAAGGTATGATATTAGGTGAAAATGGTATTAAGATGGGTAAGAGATATCCTGAATATGTTGTTAATCCATTAGATATTGTTGAACAATATGGTGCTGATACATTAAGATTATATGAAATGTTTATGGGACCATTAGAGGCTTCTAAACCATGGAGTAAAGCTGGTGTTGATGGAGCTAAAAAATTCTTAGATAGGGTTTGGAGATTATATACTGATGGTACTATTAAAATTGAAGATAAAGAAAATAAAAATTTAGAAAATGCATATCATAGTACTGTTAAGAAAGTTACTAATGATTTTGAAAGTTTATCTTTCAATACAGCTATTAGTGCATTAATGATATTTGTTAATGCTGTATATAAAGAAGAAGTATTACCTAAAGAATATGCTATAGGATTTGTTAAATTATTATATCCAATTACTCCACATATTTGTGAAGAGTTATATCATGAAGTATTAGGTATGAAGAATTCTTTAGCTTATGAAGAATGGCCAAAATATGATGAAGAAAAAACTGTTCAAGCTGAAAAGACTATTGGTGTTCAAGTTAATGGTAAATTAAGAGGAGAGGTTACTATTGCAATAGATGAAGATGAAGAATCTATTAAAGAAAAAGCTATGAAAGAACCTAATGTAATTAAGTTTATTGATGGTAAAGAAATAGTTAAGGTAATAGTAATAAAAGGTCGTATTGTAAATATAGTAGTAAAATAGGAGTTATAATAACTCCTTTTTATGTTATACTTTAAGTATGAATAGGTGATTATATGTATAATGAAATATTATGTCCTGGATGTGGAGAAAAATTAAGTATAGGAGTTTCAATATGCCCAGTATGTGCAACACAATTATATGTTGAACAAGGTGTAATGAATAAAGGTATGGTATATATGAATAATGTTGTACCTGCACAACAACAGGCTGAGCAAGTTATGCAACAACCACAAGTTCAACAAGTTCCAACGCAACCTGTACAAGCACAACCTGTACAACCTAGTGTTGCACCTATACAAGTACAAGTTCAAACTGTTCAAAGACCTGCTATAGTAGGTCAACAACCTACTGTTGAAATAGCTAAGCCTGTATCATTGGAACAACCTGTACAACCTATTGAACAAAAAGTTCAAATAGAATCTGCTGCTCCTGTAGTAGAACCAGAGCCAGTTCCAGCTGATACAATGGTTCAAGCAGTTCAACAGGCACAACCTGTTGTTAATACTGCACAATAGTGGTGATTATATGAATAATAATGGAAATAATCAAAATTATAATCAAGTAAATAATAAAGTAATTATTGGTTATGATGATAGTCCTAAAAATCAATATGTTATGGAAGAGAAACCTTCTCGTGAAGATATGCAAAAATCTATTATTGCATTTTCAATATTGTTAATCGGTTTTTTTCTTGGTAAATTAGAAATAGTTTGTTCAGTATTAGCTTTAATAATAACTTTTTTAGTTAAGAAAAGTTCTGTACTTAACATTGTTATAAGATTCTCATCAATAGTAATAATAGTTATATATTTAATTAATATGTTTAAATAGAGGTGATGCTATGCATGGTTATGTAGGTAATGGATTTAAAGCACCTGAAGGTGGTAATAGTAATCCAATTGTAGAAAGAAATCATACTGCAAGAAGTTCATCATATTCAACAGGATATGTTGATAATGGTTATGCTCATAACGAAATACAGAGTAATGGTATTAAAAGTGTTCCAGTAGTAGAAAGAACTAAGGAAAAGAAAGAAGTATATACTGGTAACGGCTTTGATATGAATAATAATCAAAGTGGGACAACAGGTAGACCTGTAACACCTAGAAATTCTACTGTAGGAATTGGTTATGTGGGAAATGGTTTTGGTCAAAACAATAATTTTAGGTAGGTGAAATTATGAGTGATAAGAGTAAAAAACTAATTAAATTTGGTGTTATAGGTTTTTTAGGATTTCTTATATTATTAGTGTTAATAGTATCTATAGGATCTTGTAGTAAAGGTGGAGGTACTGATAATACTAATCAACCGGGAGAATATACTTTAGTAGTATATAAATCTGATGTTGGTTTATGTTTTGAAAAAAGTGCTAAATGTGATAAGAGTCCATTTTCAATACAAGTAAAAACTGAAACAGCTAAAATAGTATCTATAGAAAAAGATAGTTTATATTTATTATATGAAGATGATGGTAAATTAAATTTATATGATGTTAATAAAAAACAAGTTACAGAATTAGATTTAGATATTGGTTTAGATTATTACAATATTATTGTTGATAGTGGTAATGCTGTTGGTATTGTATATGGTAAAGGTAAATTAAGTGAAGATAATTATTCTAGTTTAGGCTATTATAGTATATCTAGTGAAGAAAAAATGTATGAAAATAAATATAGTACTATTACTAAAGTAAATAGTGATTATTTAATAGGTAAAAATAGTAATAGTTCTAGTTTATTAAATATTAAAAAAGAAGAAGTAATATTAGAAAGAAATAATAGTTGTATTACATATGATATAAAGAGATATGGAAGTTATGATTCATATTTACTATATAATAGTTGTGATAAAACTTATGAAATATTAAATCATGATAGAAAAAGTATATTTACTAATTTAAAAGAAAATACTTTCTCATTAGATTTAAGTGGTAATGTATATATTCTTGAAGGTACTAATAGTGTAAAGATATATGGTAATATTGGTATGTTTATGAAAAATGCTACTTTTGAAGGAGAATTTGTAGATTTAATTATTAATTATGTTGTAGTTAAGAAAGATAATAAATTATATTTAAAAGATTTAAATAGAAATAGTGATTTAATATTATTGGGTGACTGGAGTAGTTCTTATAAATATTATTATAATTCTGATTATTATCCTGAAAATTATCTATTCTCAGCTAGTGAGAAGAAAGCAGGTATATATATATTATTTACTAAGAGTTCTAATGCTGTATCAGGATATGAATATTATGTAGATTTAAAAAATAATAATAAAGTAAATACTTTATCAGTTACTGATTATAGGGAAGCATTAAAGAAAGCATAAAAGATTCGTAAAGAATCTTTTATTTTTATGTTGCATGTGTAAAAAATACGCATTATAATATAAATGTAGGGATGATAATATGAATGTAAAAAATAAATTATATAAAGAGCAAGGAATACATGTTATTACTGCTATATTCACTGTAGAACAAGGTATTACTAAAGTATTATTAATTAAGAGAAAGAATGAACCATTTAGGGGTGACTGGGTACTAACTGGTGGAGCTTTATATAATAATGAAGATTTAGAAGTTGGAGCTTTAAGAGAAATAGAAGAGAAAACTGGTATTACAGGTATATCTATTAAACAGTTTAAAACATTTGGTAAAGTAGATAGATCTCCAGTAATGAGAATGGTAGCTGTAGGATTTGTTGGGGTAATAGATAGTAATAGAGTTAAAGTATTAAGAGAAACTAGAAATACTAGTAATGCAGATTGGTTCCCTATAAATAAAATTCCACCATTAGGTTTTGATCATAATGAAATATTAGAAGAGGCTTTAAAAGAATTACAAAAATTAATAGTAAAAACTAATATATTAAAGAGTTTATTTCCAGATGGTGTTACTATTCCTGAATTACAAAAGACTTATGAAGCAATATTAAATAAGAAATTTGATAGAAGAAACTTTAGAAAGAAAATATTAAGTTTGAATTTAATTGAAGATACTAATAAGAGTGATAGATTTGAAGGTAATAAACCTGCTAAAGTTTATCAATTTAAAAATATAATAGAAGATAAAGATATTTTTTAATAAATATTTTTATTTTAACAGATAATGCGTATAAAATACGCATAGGAGGTATAGATGATATATTTAATGCGTCATGGATTAGATGATGAAAATTATGTAGGAGGGTGGAGTGATGTTTCATTAATAGAAGATGGTATTAAAGAAGTAGAAGAAAGTGCTAGATGGATAAGAGATAATTTAGATATAAAAAGTATTATATCTAGTGATATTAATAGAGCTGTAGAATCAGCTAATATTGTTGGTAGTATTACAGGTACACCTGTTACTTTGGATAGTAATTTAAGAGAACAAAATAAAGGGTTACTTAATGGATTAGATAAATCTATTGCTATAGAAAAGTATCCAAAGTATATGAGTAGTGTTGATAAGTATACTATATATCCACAGGGAGAATCCCTGTTACAGTTGTATGAAAGAATTAAAATATATTTAGATAAATTAATGAAGATAGATGATAATAGTTTAATTGTTACTCATAGAGGAGTTATTAATATGATTTATTATATTTTAAATAATATAGAATTAGATATGGATAAAAAAAGATTTAATGTAGAACATGCTAGTATTCATGAATTAGATAAAGATAATAAATTAATAAGGAGAATAAAATAATGATTAAGAAAATAGTATTAACTGGTGGACCAGGTAGTGGTAAAACTACTGTATTAAATAAAATTAAACAAGTTTATGAACAACAAGGTATTAAAGTAATAATAGTTAGTGAAACAGCTACAGAATTATTAAATAGTGGTATTTCATTTTTGGATGGTACTATTAGTTTATTAGATTTCCAAGAAATGGTATTAAGATTACAATTAACTAAGGAAGATTTAGTAGATAGAACTATTGATTATAGTAGTAAAGAAGATATATTAATAGTATATGATAGAGGTACATTAGATAATTGTGCTTATATATCTAAAGAAGAATTTGATCAAATATTAGAAAGATTAGGTAATATAAAATCTTATGGTGATTTAATAAATAAATATGATTTAGTAATTAATTTAGTAGGTAGTAAAGAGTTTTATACTACAGAGAATAATAAGGCTAGAAGTGAAGGTGTTCAAGAAGCTTTAGAACTTGGTAATAGAACATTAAATAGTTGGATAGGTCATAAAAATTTAAAAATAGTTAAACCAAAAGATACTATTGGAGAAAAGATTAACGAAGTATTAAATATAATTAATTTTGAATTAAAAAAGAATAGAGTTAAAAGACAAGTAAAATATAGTGTAGATTTAAATAATACTAATTTAGAGTATGTGTTAAATAATAGTAAATGTTCATGTATAGAACAAGTATATTTAGAAAGTGATAAAGGTATAGAAAAAAGATTAAGAAAAATAGAATTTAATGATAGTATTTCTTATATATTTAGTGTATTTAAGATAGTTGGTGGTAAAAAAATAATTATTGAAGAAAGAGTAATAGATAAAAATATTTACAATAGTTTATTAGATTTTAAAGATAAGAAATGTGATATTATTAGGAAGAAGAGATATTATTTTACTTATGATGGGGAATATTTCTATTTGGATATTTTTAATGACAACAAAGATGTAGGTATATTAGAAATAAATGTTTTGGAAAATGAAAAAGTTAGAGTACCCAATTTTGTATGTGTATTAGAAAATGTTACTAATAATGAATCTTATTATAATAAGATGATAGCTTCTAGAGAAGGGATAGTGTTAGATAAAAAATGATAAAGACTTTTACGGGTCCAATGCATAGCGGTAAGACTGCTGCTATGATAGCAGCTTATAACAAAATATGGAATAAGGAACATATTAAGTGTTTTAAACCTAGTATAGATAGTAGAGATTTAGGAGTAATGAAAAGTAAAGATTATGGTGATGGTGTTCCTGCTATATGTATAGATTTGTTTGAAGATATTTTAGATCATATTGATGAAGATATAAGTACTATATTTATTGATGAAGCACAACTATTAAAAGGTGATGTTTCTGTATTATCTTATCTTTCTGTTATGAAAGATATGGATATTTATGTTGGTGGTTTAAATATGACTAGTGAGATGGAACCATTTTTAATAATGCCATATATATTAGCTATAAGTGATGAAGTAGAAGTAATAAAAGCTAGTTGTTTTGATTGTGGAAGAGATGCATCTTATACATATTTTAATGGTGAAAAAACAGATAAAATACTTGTTGGAGATGAAGGATATATTCCTTTATGTAGTAGATGTATTAAAAAGAGAGAAGAAAAAGGTAAGAAACTTATTTTTAGTCCTAAATGGAAGAAATAAGTTTCTTCTTTTTTATGTTATAATTGTTATGGGGTGAGGAAATGAAAAATAAGTTATTAAATTATAATAATATTATTATAGTTTTATATTTAGTTATTGTTTTAATAGCTTTTTATTTTCATGAGCCTTGGTTTGATGAAGCGAATGCTTGGTTGATATCTAGAGATTTAGGATTATGGGGGATTATAAAACAAATGTCTTTTGAAGGTCATTCTTGTTTTTATTTTTTTATTTTAAAGTTATTGATAGTATTTGGTATGTCATATAAATATGGTGGTTTATTAAGTATATTTATATCTTTAATTGGTGTTATTATATTTGTATATAAATCTCCTTTTAATAGAATAATTAATACTTTATTTGTTTTATCTTCTCCATTTATATTTTTTTGTCCTATATTTATAAGGCCTTATTCTTTTACAATGTTATTTATAATATTAATATGTTGTTTATATAAAGATAGATATAAACATCCATATATATTTGGTTTATTATTAGCTTTATTATTTAATACTCATTTATTAACAACTCCTATAATAGGATCAATAGTATTAATAGAAATATATGATTATTTTAAAGATAAAAAATATTTTAAAGAACGTTTTATTATTAGTTTATTAGCTTTTATAGGTGGTTTATTATTTGCATTACAAATAGTAAAAGCTTTTATAGATAGACCTGATGTAACAGGTAGTTTAAATATAATAGATAATTTTGTATCTGCTGTTTATTCAGTTACTTTTATATTAGAAGGTTTTTACTCTTATAGTTTAATTTGTTTTATTTGTTTTTTTGTATTTATATATCTTGTTATATTATTGAAAAATAATAAAAAAGTATTATTTATTATTATATTTAATTCATTATTTTATTTTTTATTTTCTTTATTCTTTTATCCTATTTATGATAGTAAATCTATATATATATTATCTTATATATTGTTAGGATTATGGTTATATGAAGAAGAAGTTGGATTTAATAGAAAACAAATTATATTATTAAATATATTATTAATATTTGGTATTATAGGTTCTTTTGATCATATTAGAGAAGATATAATTGATAATTATTCAGCTAATGTAGAAATAGTTAATTTTTTAGAAAAAGATAAAATAGATGACGCTAATATCTTGACTTTAGATTATTATTCAGATATTGTTCTTATTGCTGATGATAAATATAAATTTACTAGTTATGCTGGTGATTCTTTATATACATATGGTTTATATAAATATGAAAATTTAACTAATAATTTTAAAGATTATATTTTGAATAATGATTTTGATTATGTAATAGTAGATTATCCATTAAGATATGGAAAAGATGATATTAAAGAGTTAGAAGAGGATGGTTATTTAAAAGAAGTGTTTATAAGTTATTCTATTAAAAGAGATAGAATTGTATATAAAGTAATGAAAGGTAAAAAATGTGTTATAATAGTGGAGTCATTTTGAAAGAGTGGTATTTATGCGTTTAAGAAATGTAAAGAATGCTAATGAAATATTAGAAAATTCCAAATATTTTATTAAAGATTATAAAAATAATAAAGGGAAATATATATATGGTGATATATTTTCTAAATCTCAACCTATACATTTAGAGATTGGTATGGGTAAAGGGGATTTTATTATTGATATGGCAAGTAAACATCCTGATATTAATTTTATTGGTGTAGAAAAATATGAAAGTGTTGCTTGTAGAGCAATTGAAAAATTAGATAAATTAGATTTATCTAATGTTAAGGTAATGTGTTTGGATGCAGAATGTTTAAATGATGTATTTGATAGTGAAATAGATGTTATATATCTTAATTTTAGTGATCCATGGCCTAAAAAGAGACATGCTAAGAGAAGATTAACATCTGAAATATTCTTAAATGTTTATGATAAGATCTTTAGAAATGATTGTGTAATAATTCAAAAAACTGATAATGTAAATTTATATGTAAGTTCTATTATTAGTTTAATGAATCATGGCTATGAAATAGTAGATTATAATACTGATTTAGCTAATAGTGGATATGAAAATAGTTTAACTGAATATGAAAGTAAATTTATTAGTCAAGGAATTAAAATAAACTATTTAAAAGCTGTTAAAAAGTAATATTTATATGATATAATTTAATATGATGATGGAGGTATTTATGAAGAAAAAAATAATAATTTTGATATTATTATCTTTTGTATTGTTTGGTTGTAAAGCTATACAAGATATGAGTATTGATGAAGTAGTAAATAATTCCGTAGAGAGTACTGTTAAGGTATACAATAAATATAGAAATGGTTATAAGTATTTTTTACCTAAGAGTATGACTGTTGTTAATAGTAAAGAATATAATGAGGTAATTAAATTTAAAGATTATAAAATGTATTTATATGTAGATGCTGTTAGTTATTATAATAAGATAATTGATATTTATGAAACTAATGATGAGTCATATGTTAGTATGCAAATAAGTTATGAAGATAAGTATGGTTATCTTGAAATTAATAAGATTGATAACGACAAGTATTTTATTGAAATTATGTATAATTATGCTAAAATAGAAGTGATAGTAAAAGAAAAGGACATTAAGCTTACTATTAATAATAGTTTGAATATATTAAATTCTATTAAGTTTGATACAAATATTTTGAAGACTTTATTAGATGAAGAAACTTCTAAATTTAAAGAGTATGATTTTAATATATTTGAAACTACTACTAAAAAAGAAAGTGAATATTTACAAGCTGTTGAAGAAGATATTTATGATGAAGATACAGATATTCATGATTCTGATTTAATTAATTGAGGTGATTAATTTGAAATTGCTAGATAATATTAAGAAGATTCTATTTGAAGAGGATCCTGAAGAACCAGTTTTACCTCCTGATTATTCTCAAGAGGAAATGAATAATCAAGAAGAAAAGGTTGAATTTGAGAAACAAGAAGAGGTTGTTGAACCTCCAGTAGTTAAAATTAATGAAGAATCTAAATTTAAAATTAATAGAGATTTAGAAGCAACTTTTGATGATAAAGATATTTTAGATGATATTGCTAAAGTTGATAATACTACTAAGATTGTTGGGGAAGAAAAACCTAAAGTTGAGAGAACTGAAAAAGTAGAGAGAGATAGTATATTTCAAAGTTTTGATGAACAAGAATTTGAAAGATCTTATTCAAGTTTAACTAGAAATGAAGAAAAGGCTGAAATAAGAAAACAAGAAAGAGCTATTGAAAATAATGAATTAGCTAGAAGAGCTAATAGTAATTTTAGTTCTACTAGTTCTACTGAAAGTATTAAAAGACAAGATGAAGGTCCTAAGAAGTTTAAACCATCTCCAGTATTATCTCCAGTATTTGGTGTATTAAATGTTAATTATACTAAGGAAGATATTGTAGATAAAAAAGGTGGTATAAAAAGACAAAAGGTTACTCCTATTCAAAAAAAGAAAACTGAAGAAGAAATAGTTAGTGAAATTAAGAAGGCTCCTAATAAAGAAGAACCCATAGAAGTTAATATTGATTCTGTAAGAAAGAAAGCTTATGGAGCTATAGAAGATTTAGAAAAGGAAGCTTTAAAGGAAACTGCTAAAGAAGAAAAAGATATAAAAAGAGATTTTACATCTGTAGAGTTAGATAAAGAAGTAAAGGTAGAAGAACCTGTTGAAGAGGTTGTTAAAGAAGAACCTGTGATAGAAGAACCAGTAGTTGAAAAAGTTAAAACTACTGATAATGATTTTGTAGTAGATAATTCTAATATTGAAGAAATCGTTGAAGAACATAATGATAATGTTGAAGATAATGAAGAAGAAGTAGAGGAAAGTAAACCTGTATTATTAGATGATTTAGAAAAGACAAGTACTTTACAAATATTAGATGATATTGAAAAAGAATTAAATTCTATTAAACCTATTAAGAAAGAAGAAGTTATTGAAGAAGAAAAAACTCCTTCTATAGAAAATAGTGATACTTTAGAGAATGATTTATTTAATTTGATAGATTCTATGTATGAATCAGGAGAGGATGGTAAATAATGATAGAATTCTTACAAACTTTTTTACCTTTAGTTATATATGTACTTTTAATAGTACTATTGATAGTAGGTATTATTTTGGGTATTAGATTAATACATACATTAGATAAAGTTGATAGAGTTGTTGATGATGTTAATGATAAGGTTAGAACTTTAGATGGTTTATTTAATGTTGTTGATATAGTATCTGATAAAGTATCATTGGTTACTAATAAAGTAGTTGATGGTATTGGAGGATTATTTGGTAGATTTAAAAAGGGTAGTGACTACGAAGACGAGTACGAAGAGGAGGATGAGTAATTATGTCTAAGAGAAGTAGTGTTGGAAAATTTGCTGCAGGTGTTTTAGTTGGTGCAGGATTAGGTGTATTATTAGCACCTAAATCAGGAGCTGAAACAAGAAAGGAATTAAAAGCTAAGTGGGATGAACTTGTTAATAAAGTAAAAGAACTTGATGTACAAGAAGTAAAACAATCTCTACTTAATAAAATTGAAGATATTAAAAAAGAAATATCTGAATTAGATAAAGAAAAAGTTGCTGAAATAGCTAAGAAAAAAGCTGCTGATATTAAGACTAAATTAGATAATCTATATGAAGAAGCAAAAGCTAAAGCAACTCCTGTTGTAGAAAAAACAGTAGATGAATTAAGAGAAAAAACTGTTAAAGTATTAAAGAATACTATTAAGAAAATTGAGTCTTCTGAAAAAAAGGAAACTAAACAAATAGAAAAAAAAGAAAAATAAAAAGTTTAAAAGCACAATATAGTGCTTTTTTTGTATAGTATATTTTTTTCTTATTGATAATTATTTTTTATAATGGTATTATTAATAGTAGATAAGGATAGGTTATTATGAGTAAGAAAAATATTTTATTTTTTATTTTTGCTTTGTTTATATCTTTTGTGTTTACTGTTGTAGATGCGAAAGTAATAGATTATTCTAATTATGTTATGCCAGTTGCTAGTACAGGTGCTAAGATTACTAGTGCTAGAGTAGAAGATTCTAATAATGCTGGTGATGTTATAGTAGTTAGAACTAGTGGTACAGTATTTGGGTATTATATTAATACTCAAAATAATTTTAATACTGCTAAGTATTATGCTAGTACTTCTAATGTATATTATTTCTCAGTTAGAAATGGTACATATTACATTTGGATTTATGGTAATAATGCTGCTGGTGTTCCATCTAAGATTTCTGGTGGATCTGTTAATGTAACAACTTCTTGTTCTAATCAAACATTAACTAATCAAACTGGTTCTGGTACTGTTCAACGTTGTGGCGTTGCAGAAGCTGGAAAGAAAAATTATTTTGAAGACTCATCTAAACCTGTAACTTGTGCTAGTGGTTATGAATTAACTGCTAATGTTAAAGAAAATAAATGTCAAAATGCTATATCTTTATCTTTTGGTAGTCAAGTACTTGAAAGAAGATATTGTAGAGTAACATTTACTTATACATGTAAAAAAGGTGGAAGTACACCAACTCCAACACCGACACCAACTCCAACACCAACACCAACTCCATCACCAAGTGGTAAGAAAACTACTCCACAATTAACTAGTTTAACTGTTAGTGGTTATTCTCTTAATCCTACATTTAGTTCTAATGTAACTACTTATGCAGTTAATGTTCCTGCAAATGTTCAAAGTGTTAATATTAGTGCTAATGCATGTAATGGTTGTAGTTTTGTTGATGGTTATGGACCTAGAAGTGTTACATTAGATTATGGTGAAACTTCTGTACTTATTAAAGTAAAAGCTTCTGGTGGTACTAGAACATATACAGTTAATGTTAATAGAGATGATGATAGAAGTGATGATAATAGTTTATCTAGTTTAACTGTTAGTGCTGGTACTTTAGAACCAGAGTTTGATCCTGCAACTGGTGGATATACACTTAAAGTTTTAAATAATGTTGATGAAATTACTGTTAAAGCTTCTGCTAGTGATAAAACTGCTGTACTTGAAGATGAAGAGTATAATTCTCAACAAGGTAAAAAGATTTCTATAGTAGATGGTAGTAGAACTGTTTATGTTAGAGTTAGAAGTCAAAAAGGTAATGTAAGAATTTATTATATAATGGTAATGAAAGATGAATTGCCTGAATCTTGTAGAGCTGAACCCGACTCAATAGCTTTATTAAAGAGTATTGAATTAAAGGCAGCTTATGGTAAGGATGCTAAAATACCTGATTTAGGATTTAATGCTAAGACTAAAGAATATCAAATATATGTTCCAAATTCTGTTTCTGATTTAGATGTATATGCATATGTTGAAGAAGAAGGAGATAAAGTAGATATTGAAGGTGGAAAGAGCCTTGAAGTTGGTGAAGAACATATTAACCAAATAACTATTACTGTTAAGAGTGAAAGATGTTCTGGAATGACTAATCAATATACAATTAATGTTATTAGACGTATGGAAGGTGATTTATCATCTGAAGCTGGTCTTAAATCATTAACTATTAAAGGTCATGAAAAAGATTTCACATTTGATGTTGGTAAGAGTGAATATGGTATTAAGTTAAAGAAGAAAGAAACAAGTATTAGTAAGGATTCATTCCAATATGAAGGTATTGCTGAAGGTACTGTTTGTGAACCATCAAATAATACTAATTTGAAACAAAATTCAGTTATTACTTTAACTTGTGTTGCTCCTGATGAAGAAACAACTGCAGTTTATACTTTCAAAGTAACTGGAGTTGCTAAAGGAACTAATATTTTCTTAGTAATATTATTAGTAATAATTATTATATTATTAATTATATGGTTAGTATTAAAATTATTAGGATATAAGATTTACTTTAACTTCGCTGTTATTGGAGCATTCTTTAGAGGTATTGGAGAAAAGATAAAAGGTTTCTTTGACAGATAGATAAAATATGATATAATATCATTTAATTGATTGTGAAGGAATTTACGACTCTGGAGTCAAATCGTTACTCGCGTTAAGAGATAAAGTGTATGATAGATTCATAAACTAAGGTGGTACCGCGCAATTGCGTCCTTAGATTTATGAATCTTTTTTTTAGGAGGAAGATAATATGAAGAAAATGACATTTTTTGAAGAACTTGAATGGAGAGGCTTAGTTCAAGATATTAGTAGTCCTGATTTAATTGATAAAATTAATAAAGGTGGATTAACATTTTATATTGGTACAGATCCTACTGCTGATAGTATGCATATAGGACATTATAGTTCATTTTTAATTAGTAAGAGATTAGCTCAACATGGACATCATCCATTATTATTAGTAGGTGGTGCTACTGGTATGATTGGTGATCCAAAACCTGATTCTGAAAGACCTATGATTACTAAGGAAGAAGTAGAACATAATATTAAAGGTTTAAAAGAACAAGCAGAGAAAATCTTTGGTTTTGAAGTAGTTAATAATTATGATTGGACTAAAGATATTAATGTTTTAGATTTTTTAAGAGACTATGGTAAATACTTTAATGTTGGTTATATGTTAGCTAAAGATAAAGTTAAATCAAGATTAGAGTCTGGTATTACATATGCTGAATTTAGTTATATGATATTACAAGCTTTAGATTTCTTATATTTATTTGAAAACAGGGATTGTGTATTACAAGTTGCTGGTTCTGATCAATGGGGTAATATAACTAGTGGTATTGAATTAATAAGAAAAAAATTAGATAAAGAAGCTTATGGTATGGTAATGCCTTTAGTAACTGATTCTACTGGTAAAAAGTTTGGTAAAACAGAAGGTAATGCCTTATGGTTAGACAAGAGTAAAACTTCTAGTTATGAAATGTATCAATATTTAATTAATTTAGAAGATTCAATGATTATTAAATATTTAAAGATGTTAACTTTCTTGACTCCTAGTGAAATAGAAAAGATTGAAAAGAGTCATAATGAACATCCTGAGCTTAGGGAAGCTCATAAGGCTTTAGCTAGAGAAATAATTACTGATTTACATGGTGAAGAAGAATATAATAAAGCTGTTAAGATTAGTGAAGCCTTATTTGGTGGTTCTTTGGAAGGCTTAAGTGCTGAAGATATTATGTTAGGTATGAAACAAGTTCCTAGTGTAGAAGTAGAAGAAGGTTCTAAATTAATAGATATGTTAGTTGATAAACAAATTTGTTCTTCTAAAAGAGAAGCTAGAGAAATGTTAAGTGCTGGTGCTATTAGTATTAATAATGAGAAATTAGAAGATGAAAATATTATTATTAATAAAGATATGGCTATAGATAAAAAAATATTAGTTATTAGAAAAGGTAAGAAGAAACAATTTATTGGTACTTTTAAATAAGAGATAATTGACAAATTATCTCTTTTTTCTTAATATAAGTAACTGTTATAGGGGTGTTTTATGGAAAAGTATGATATTAGAGATTTACATCTTAATAAGAATGATCAAATATATAATGGTGAAGGTAGTCAAATATATAATATTGGTAATGGTCAAATAGTTAAAATAGCTAAAGATATTGTCTTAGAGGGATTTTATTATTTAGATGGTAATTATGAAAGTAAAATATTTGATTCTAGAGCTAAATCTATAAAAGAAATAATAAGTCCTACAGCTGCTGTATATAGTAATAATGCTTGTGTAGGTTATATAATGAGAGAAGTTTCAGGTGTAGATTTAAATAGTTATGATAAAAATTATACTATAGCTCAAAGAAATAATTTACATGAATATATTAGATTATTTAGAAAAATAGAAGAGGTTGTTAGGAAAGCTAATAAAGTTGGTATTGTAATGCCTGATTTATGTACTTGTGATAACATAATAATTAATAACGATGGTAGTTTAAGTTTTATAGATTATGATGGAATGCAAATGGGTCCTAGTGATGTATCCATATGTATGTCTACTTCTTTAGGAGATCCTATGAAATATATGTTAAATCCAAAATATTCTATAGGCTTATCTAGGTTTACTAAAGAATTAGATTATACTAGTTTAACTATTTTGGCTTTTTTAACTATATTTAATATAGATTTAAATAAAGTAGGTCAAATAAATCCATTTAATAATAAAAAAGTTACATTAAAAGATGTATTTGAATTAATGGGTTTGAGAGATCAACAATTAATGAATAAAGTTGCTGCTAATATAAGTATGTATGATCGAGGAGACTATATAGTAGATGATTTAGCTAGAGTAGCTGAGAATTATACAATGACTGCTTATAGATTAGGCAATGATAGTTTTATTAAAAAATTAACACATAAATAAAAAACTCTTACGAGTTTTTTTATTTTACAATTCCTTTAATATATTCTTTTAGTTTTTTTGCATCTTTACCAAAAATAATTTTTAATTGATTATCTATTTCAACAATACCTTGAGCTCCTAATTTCTGAATTGCTTCTTTATCTACAATAGATACATCTTTTAATATTACTTTAAATCTTGATACATTTACTTCAGCATTAATAATATTTTCTTTACCACCTAGATATTTAATTAATTTATTAACATCAGAAGAGAAATCTTTCTTAGTTAATTTAACTGCTACAGCAGCTATTATTAGTAAAACAAATAATATTATTAAATATGCATACCATTCCATTTACATCACCTGTTAGTTAATTATACTATATTATCTTAAAAATTAAAAGATTTTATATAATCTATATAGATTATAAGATGGAAGATTATTAAAACGTAGTGGTATATCATTAGTACCTAAACCATTTGATATATAAATATCTGTATTATTAATATGATCATAATCTTTATAGTATTTAATATCTTTATCTATAAATAATGGTTTTAATTTAGGAATTCTAATAGAACCACCTAGAGTGTGTCCTGATAAGATTAATGCTGGATTATAATTTAATATTTTATCTATATTTTTAGGATTATGTATTAATACTATCTTATATATATCTGGATATTCTTCATTATTAATATCTATAATTGAATAATCTATTTCTCTATCAGTATTAAATCCTGTTATTTGTATTGGTATAGAGTCTTTATAAAATAGTAGGGAAGATTCATTATTAAGTATAGTAAAGTTTGATTTTTCAAAGATATTATTAAATACTTTTTCAGTGTCATCGTCACCGATAATAGTATATTTACCAATTGTGGCATTTAAATTAGATAATAATTCTATTATTTCATTTTGTTCTTCTTCATTAAGATTAATACTTTTATCTATTAAATCTCCTGTAAAGAAGATTATATCTGGTTTTTGTTTGTTTATATTATCTATTAGTTTTGTTAGATTCTTTTTAGAGAATGTTGTACCATAATGAATATCTGAAAAGTGAATTATTTTTACTCCGTTAAAAGAATCAGGTAATAGAGAAGATTCTATTTTATATTCTTTATTTATGATAATAGATGGTTCAATAAAGCGAGTATATGTAAAGAATAATAATATAATTAATATTAATGATATAGATATTTTTTTAATTATTTTTAGCAGTTTATGAGGCTTTTCTTGTTCTTCTATATTATTTTCTTCTTTAATATCTTGTTCTTTATCATATTTATCTGATCTCATATTATAGCCTCCTATATAATATATTATATTATGAAATAGATAATAATAGGGAATTATAATTGAATATCATTGTAAAGAAAGTAAATAAAAAAGTAAGAATATCTTACTTTTCTATATAACCCATTGCTTTAAATCTTTGAATTATTTGATCTTTATCTCTACTTCCAACAAGTCTTGATGAAGTATTTTTTTCTTCACCATTTTCTATAAATATAGTAGTTGGTGTTGCTGAAACATTACAAATATCTTTTAATTCATTAGTTTCTTCATCAGACCATTCATCAACTTCTATTTTATATGCTGTTAATTCATATTCTTTTAGTACATCTTGAAGTCTTGGTAGATAAACTGCACAGTGTGAACAATCTGTTCTAGTTACAACTAATATAAAAGAATCTTTATTTTCTATTTTTTCTTTTAATTCAGAATAATCTAAAGTAATTATCTTTCCTTCTTCGCTATCATTTTTAATTTTACAACCAAAAAGTGAAAAAACAATTATTAATAATAGTAAAAAACTTTTTTTCATTTTGAATCACCTCTAATAATATAACACATTATGTTATTTTCAACAATAATTAGTATTGTTATTTTGATTTGAAAATGATAAAATTATTTTATATGAATAAGGTAGGTGTACTATATGAAAAATATTGTCATGAAGTTTATTTTCGTGAGCTTTTTGTTTTTTGTATGTATTAATATTACGAAGGCTGAGGATGATTCTTGTTCTGTTACTAAAAAGAGTGAATTAATGACTTTAGCTTCAAAATTAAATGTTACATATGAAATAATAGAAACTGATAATGTTGATGAAGAAGGAAATTATGCTCTACAACCTGATTATTTCCATGTTAAGATTTATAATTTGAATTCTAAACTTAGGGTTTTTGGTACTAATGAGACTGAAAATAAAGAATTTCAATTAGATTATACTAATATTGTAGAAGATGGTTCTTTAACTATTCGAAGGTTAATCTCTGGTAAGGTTACTAATTATAAGTTTGTTATATTTGGAATGGAAGATTGTAGAAATACTGCTTTAAGAACTTTTAGAATTACACTACCTAGAGCTAATTATTTATCTGGTATAGAAAAGTGTAAGGATATTCAAGACTTCTATTTATGTCAACCTTATGTTACTTTTGAAATAAATGATGATGTTGCTATGAAGACTATAGCTAATTATATAGAAAAGAAAGAATCTCAAGAAGAAAAGAATGAGAAAGCTGAGAATAGTAGTAATAATAATATAATTAGTAAAACAATAACTAGTTTTTCTGATCATAAAGTATATTTTTCTTTAATTGTAATTGCAATAGGGGTTGTTGCTACTGTACTGGTATTAAGAAAGAGAAAGAGTGGTAGATAATATGAAAAAGAAAAGTATTATATTAATATTATTTATTGCTTTATTTGTTATTTTTATTGGTAAAGTAAAGGCTGAAGATGTTACTGGCGATTATGTTGTTTTATTAGATAATCTTTCTATGTTTGAAGGTGCTTCTTGTTCTGGTGGTGGATCTGACTATTATATTGGACCTTCTGGCGGAGATTTGATAGCTAGATATACTGGTGAATTTGGTAAAAAGAGTACTGCAGAGATAACTTGTACTTGGACTCATTATAATGGTGGTGTTTCTAAATACCTAAATACTAATACTATTAAATATACAGTTACAAATTATTCTGAACAATCTTTGGATATAACAAGATCTATAACTCCTTATTCTCCATATAGTCTTTTTGATTATGGTACTGTAAAGAGTGTTGATATCAATTATAGTGGAAGTTCAATGAGATATGATTGTGAACCTGGTGATCATATTTGTAGATTTGAAGTTATTAGATCTGAAGAAATATCTGATACTGAAAAAGCAACTGGTACTATAGTATATGTAAAAAATAATTCTTTGATTACTGTAAATTTAACTATTAGAGTAGTTAAAGCTTTCCGTGTTTATGCTAATACAGGTAGTGGTAATTGTGGAATGCCTGGTAGTGGTTGGACACAATCTAGAGTTCATCAATATTTATTTGAACATGATATGAATTCTGCTTATACATTGCCATTGTGTTCTCCAAATAACCCAATGTTAGATTTCTCTGGTTGGGTTCCTGTTAATACATTAAATGATGGAGATTCTGCTTTAACACCTGATATTGGTTCTTGTAAAGAAATGGATGGTTTTATAAAGAATTCAAAGACATATAATACTGGTGATATTTCTGATTATGGTAATTTATATATGGCTTGTTATGATTATAAACCTAGAATTTATTTGTACACTAATAGAAATGATTTAAAGGACCAAGGTTCTTGGATTAAAGAAAGTGGTATTTATTATATAGATGGTCAAACTGCTGTATTACCTGATGTTGAATCTGGTGAAGGTTATGAATTTATCGGATGGCGTCAAGTAGGAACTAATGAATCTAGAGCGGTTGGTGAAACTGTTTCTATGAATACTGGTGAAAAATTGATGGAATTTACTGCAGTATTCCAATCATTAGCAGAAGCTGATACTTTCTCATATAATGTTGCAATGAATCTTGGTGAGACAAGAACTTTAGCAGAGTTACTTGATGATAGTGACTTAAGTTTTGATACATGTACATTAAATGAAGGATTGAATGTAATATCTACTAATATGAATTCAGGTGAATGCTTGATTACATCAATGGATACTGGTAAAGCATCATTAACTGCTACATCTAAAAATAGTGCATCAAAAGAATCTACTTATATTGTTAGTGTAACTGTTGTTTCAAGTGGAGCTCCTAGAAAGAGTGGAGCATTAGTTTCTTATGATGATGGTATAACAGATCCTGATGGATTTGGTGACGAGTCTTTCTCAATTTTATCTATTGGTACTGATTTAGTTTGTAGGTATTTCTATGTAGATTTAGATGAACATTTTGGTAGTGTTGCTTCGTTTAATGGTCAAAATGAAAATATTAATGTTTATAAGGCTGATCCTCAATGTTCTATTAAAAAGGATTATTTGAGTATTTGTTTGGATCCAGGTCAGTTAGGACCTGCGGAAAACTTCTTGAATTTTAATGGTCATGCTTATCAATATTCTAGAAAATTAGATATTTCTGGTAATAAATTGGATGCGGGATTATATACTATACTTACTGAAGTAAAAAGAGATAGTGGTAATACAAAATGGAATTTGGCTGCTGCCGATTTTGCTGCTCGTATTTTATCATTTGTTAATCATGATGAAAACAATAATAATATCGCTTATCCAGATCACCATGCATTTTATAAATCTATTGCTTCGAAAGTTGGTAAAAATACAGAATTAACAAGTGTAAGTGGTTTATCTAATAATTCATTTGTTCAAAAAGCAAGTGATTATTATAAAAAAGCGGTTACTGTTAGTTATTCTGAAGAAGATGTTTCTAATATGGAATTAACTTTCAAAGACAATAATGATTCTGGTAATTGGAGTGGTAACCAATTAGTAATGATTAATGAAGGTAATATGATATTCCCTACAGGAACTACAGAAAGTTCTATTAGAGTTAAACCAAATTGTTTATTACCTGGTTATAGTTGTACTATATTAGAAAATCCTGAAAGTGGTAGTGGATTAGTTCGTCATTATAAATTCCAAATTGTAGTTGATCCAAATGTTGCAGAAGTTCCTGATGATACAAATATGGATAAATTAGCATTCTTAATTGAATATAATAACGCTGGTTCATTAGGTGGAGGTTTTGTTATTACACATAAAACTTTATCTAATGTATATCAAAGAATGATTTTATTAAATCCTGGTGAAACTTCTTATTTAATGTTTGTAAGATGGGCTGGAGAATGTAATACTGGTCATCCAAAACTAGATTATACGAAGTGTACAGATGAAGATTCTTGTGAACAATTAAATATTGGTTTATTTAATAAATTAAAATGTTGTAATTTAATTAGTGATAAAACTTCTTATGCATATCAATATTTATGTAATGGTGGTTCTTGTACATATAGTTCTTTCTTACAACAATGTAAATATGATGGAACTTATAATAGAGCTGCTGGAACTGTTATTAGTGACACTGAAAAAATTGATTTATTACAAATATTAGAGGCTAGAGTTGGTAATACTAATTCTCCAAAATATAAATGTGTTGTAGCTGTATCAAAGAATTGTACAACGGGTGGAGAGCCTTGTAGTGATTCTACGTTGAGGAAAGTAACAGATAGGAAAAAGGATATATCTGGTAATAAATATTCGTTAGAATATTTCTCGCAAACACAAAATCCTTATTGTCGTATTAGTTGTAAAGAGGATTGGGCATTTACTTTAGGTGCGTTTAAGAATTATACAAGAGAGTTCTCAATACCTGCTGGTGGTTATTTCAAATTAACTGATGATTTATATATCGGTGGTTCAAGAGAATGTGTTACAACAAAAATTGATTATGAGGCATACATGAAGCATCAACAAGAATTATCTGAAAAGATGGTTGAAGCATGGAACTTATATGAAGAGTGGAGAGGTTGGTACTCTGACTTAGTAGCTATGGGTCCTAAATGTGAAGAACCTGTTAAAGATTATTATAAAACTATAGGTGATTCTGTTTGTGAAACATGTACTACTGGAGATGATGGTGAAGAAGTTTGTGAATATGACCATCCAGGTGAAGATTATTATAAAGATGGTCGTTGTCAAGAATACACCATTACAGTAAAAAGAAGTAGATGTAATGGTACACTTCATTATAGATTAAATGGAACATCTTATTATGCAGCTTGTGGTGGTCAACCTTCTAATGCTTCTCATAACTTAGAAGATGCTGGTAGTATTCATGGTACTGGTAAATGTTATTTAGAGGCTTCAGGAGGAGCTGGTGGAGTTGCTGCTTATGTTGAAGATAGAGAAAATGAAAAATTTGAATTCTTAGATGGTGGTTTTGGTCCGAGTCCTGGTGGATCTCCTCATAGTGCTTCTCTTGGTCATTCTTCTAGTGGTCAACCAAAAAGACCTCAAAAATGTATAGATATATATAATAGTTTACTTGGTTCAATTGCTGGTAATATTGAAGCATATAGAAAATATGTTCAAGATCTTGAACAAGCTATTAGGAAAAATGCTGAAACATTCTCTATATGTCAAAATTTCCAACAAATTACTAAGAGTAAATTATTCCCTGAAGTATTTGAAGATACAAGTAAAACTGAATATATGTATTCTGATGGTACTGTATTTACTAATAAAGAATATGTAAGAGATGGAAGTAATATTATAGATCTTACTGATCAAAGAGCATATCAAATAGATACTCAATATTCTCCATATGGTGGATATGATTACGAAGAGAAAGATTATATGGATATGGTTAAACCAAATAACTATATTATTCCATATGATGATGTTAATGATAAAAAAATGGGTACTAAGTATGTTTTAGTAGAAAATGATTGTGCATCACCTGAAATTGTTACAGATGAAAATGGAAGAAAAATTAAATTATGTAGACACTTCTATACAACTGAAGGTTTCAAAGGTACTGCAAATAGAACTGAAACAGAAAATAGTATTTATGGTCATGAACCAACTAATGAAGCATTAAGTAAAAAACTTAAAGTTTTAGGTCAAGATCCTGCTAATGTTAAATCATTCGGTGATAAAGTAATTGGTGATAATGTTTATGGTTCTGTTCCTATGTTATCATTATGTGCTGTAAAAGGTGGATCTACTTATAGTACAGATCCTGGTACAGTAGGTGAATGTGCAAGAGCTCAATTCTTCTATTATGATGTTAACTATATTAAACATAGATTATCTAATTCAAGTTATTGGAGAAATAATGGTGAATGGTATGTTAATGAACAGGATGAAAAAGCATTTGCTACAACTGCAAACTCATTGAGTGGTAATAAAGATTATTGGAAATCTATCGCTGGATTTAACGTATTCCCAATAAGTATGCATACTAGACGTAATTTATATCAATATGTTTATAGATTTGCTAATATTGGTCAATATAGTGATAATGCATTAGGTAGAATAATGGGTGGCGAAGTTGAAATAAATGGTAAAGCTAAAGCTAATGGTCATATTAACCATGTAATCGAAGATAATGAACGTGTATGCTTCTATGAAGTATATGAAAGTGTTTGTAGATGTTGTGGTGAACCGATTGTTACTGAATCTATTACAATTAATAATGATGTTTCAACAACTGCTTATATAAATACTTATAATGTAAATTACAATGAATCTGATTATAATAAGTTGCCATATGATTCTACTTTAGGATTATATACAAATGTTGTTAGTTTATCTAATTTAGCTTCTTCTACTAAGAGAGTATTAGGTGCTAACTGGCAAGCTAATACACCATTTATACTTGATGGTAAGAGATATACTACTAATCAAGGTATGGAATTAATATCTCAAATAGAATCTGTTGCAGATGAGGTATATAATGAGGTTCCAGAATATTCATTTACATTGAATCCTGCTGCTATATCTGATATTAGAACTTATAATAAAGATCATGAATACGGTATACCAAGTACTATTGATATGACTATTTATGGTAATGTTGGATTTAGGAAGTCAGATTCAGGCAAATGGGAAGTAACAAACGCTGAAGTTGATAAACGTGTTAGATTCTCACATTATGCTAGTGAATATATTGAAGCTTTAGATAAAAAAGGTTATACTACTCAACAGTATGCAGGTAAATTATTATTGAATTATACTGGTGCTAATGTTGTATGTACTGTAGATGCTGGTAAAGTAAACGAAATCTATTCTACTGATAAATTCGTTGGATGTAGATGGATTGATTACATTACTCAAGATGAAAACGGAAATCCAATTAGATTAGCATTTAAATAGGAAGGAGTAGAGAAATATGAAAGAATCATATTGGGGCTACTGGTTAATAATGCTTGGAATATTTATAATAGTTGTAATGATCTTTACACAAGATGCAACAACAACTACTACCCAAGATTATTATCAATTGAAAGAAGTAGCAAATAGTGCAATGTATGATTCGATAGATTATTCTTACTATAGTCAAACTGCTCAAGTAAGAATGATGAAAGAAATATTTGTCGAGAATTTCGTAAGAAGATTTGCAGAGACAGTAAGTGCAACGAATACATATAAAATAGATTTCTTTGATATATACGAAGCTCCGCCTAAGGCGAGTATAAAAATATCTACAAATACAGGAAACTACGTAATAGCGAAAGAACAAGCAGATTTCGATGTAGTAAACAGTATAGATATAATAGTAGAGTATACGGATGCTGAAAATCCGGGCTCTAGTACATATAGATATGAAGCTTGCGAGTATTATACTCAAGGATA